>Ga0075157_10002313_pt1 | contig 11181 bp, 7 predicted proteins | sample JI81BgreenDNA_FD_70967 | JGI IMG/M metagenome (GOLD analysis project Ga0075157, IMG submission 70967) | Wastewater effluent complex algal communities from Wisconsin, to seasonally profile nutrient transformation and Carbon sequestration -... | ecosystem: Engineered > WWTP > Effluent > Algae...
AAATATTAAATTGTTTGGTTGGAAACACCTCCCCGGCAAACCAAACCATTCTCAGAGAACTGAGATTCACTTTGTCCAGTAGATCCATGTTGGCAATATTAACCATGATAGCTGGAACCCAGAAAATATAATTAATCCTTTCCCTTTCTATTACCTCAAGTAACTTAATAGGAAAGCTCGCCATGTTATTATCTAGAAGCACCAACTGCACCCCCTGCATCATCATCAAGGTAATTTCGTAGTTAAAATGATCAAAAAATGGAGGCGATAAAACACCTAAACGAAAATCACTACTGATATTAAAAGTACTTGTGGCCCAATTTGTGTAATTAATGTAACTACGATGATTTAATACGACTCCTTTTGGAGTTCCAGTTGAACCGGACGTGTTGATAATACACAGTGGATCAGTATCAATCTGTTTTTCATTTTTTTGAACAAGCAAAGAACCTGATTGCACCGAAAAATCGATTTGGTCAATGCAGATAACATCATCATCATTCATCAAATCAACAAGTTGTGATTTAAGAGAACTATTGGTAACTACAACACTTGGATTAATCTGATTGAAGATATTCTTAACCCTTTCTTGGGGACTTTTCACATCTATATTCATGTATGTGTTAGACGAATAAGTAACACTTATATCAGCAAGAATGAGTTCGATTGACTTTGGTAGGAAAATAGCCACAGGTTTATTCCTAATATTCTTCTTAGATAAAATCTCATCCGCAAGAATGTGAGCTTGTTTATCTAATTCTTCAAACGTAATCTGTCTATCTCCTTCTTTTATCGCAGGTTTTGTTTTATTCGTTGCGACAGTTTTAAAAAAGTACTCTAAAATATTTTTTTGCATAATTTACCTCTTAAAGTAGTATTTGTTAAATTCTTAGAACTATTATTCTAATTCGATTTGATTCGAGACGGTTTATGAATTATTCGAAACAATAATGATTAACTAACTCCTCTAATTATTTTGGGCTCTCAATAAAAGCCTGCAAACAAGGTCTACCTCCTCGTGGGTAATGGTATAGTATAGCGGTAAACACAACACACACTTAGCAATGTTTTCGGCTATCGGTGTTGGTTGCGGCTTAACATAATTCAATAAATTAAGGGTAGGATAAAAATATCTTCTCGGATAAATCCAGTTCGCATTTAATAAATCCATGGCCTTCAACAAGGCTTGTTCTGTTTCGAAAACAATTGGGAAATAAGCAAAGTTGAATTCCTTTTCATCGTAAGAAATAAACTTTACTTTGAGCGTTCTCAGTTGTTTTTCGTAATACTGATAAATTGATTTTCGTGCCGCCAGTATGCTATCTACTTTAGTAATGTTGCACAAACCCATTGCGGCATGGAACTCTGAATTTTTACCATTAATACCCACTTCTGCAAAATCCTCAGGACCGTTATGCCCGAAATTACGTAGGTAAACCATTTTTTTAAGCAAGTCAGGGTTCATGGTAAATACAGCACCTCCCTCAATCGTGTGAAACAGTTTGGTAGCGTGAAAACTTGTGGTGCTGATATCGCCAAAGGCAAAAACAGATTTACCTTTATATAGGGTTCCGAAACAATGTGCCGCATCATAAATAACCTTTATCTTGTGTTTGTCCGCAATTTTTTGGATAGCATCTATATCACAAGGATTTCCATACACATGCGTTGCCAGAATTGCTGATGTTTCGGGTGTAATAGCGGCTTCAATTTTTGAAGGATCAATATTGAGTGTTTGTGGATCAATATCAACAAAAACAGGATTACATCCCTCCCACACAATACTGCTGGTTGTGGCTACATAACTGAAAGGAGTGGTAATAATTTCACCTTTTAGTTCGAGTGCTTTAATGGCTATTTGCAGAGCAATCGTTCCATTATTCAAGAATAAAAGGTGCGGTAAATTGAGGTAGGATTTGAGTTGAAGCTCCAACTCATTTACCAATGGACCGTTATTGGTAAACCAATTACGCTCCCATATGCCCTCAAGTAATTTTGTATATTCCGCTATTGGAGGCGAAAATGGTTTGGTTACAGGAATCATAATGTTTTTAAAATTTTGATAATTTCCTTTGTACTCTCATTTTTAAGAATCACAGCACATGCAAGATAGGTCAGTATGCCCGATGTTCCTATAAAAACTAATCTCGAAAACACATTCAAATCACCCGAATAATAATTTAACAAATACATAACCGATGCCATTATGAAGGCAATGAAAAGCGTTGGTACTAAATCAATTAATTGCTCATGCATTTTGTATTGAATGAATAGTCCAGCGTAAAAGGTGTTTATAAACAATGCAAGAACTGAACTTACTACTGACCCTAGTAATAGGCCATAAAATCCAAAACCGATTGATGCAAAAACAACTATGACTAGCATGACCTTTTTGATAATTTCCAGTTTAAGAAACAAACCACTTTTACCTTTAACCTGAAGGATCATTAGATTATAAAGGTGTAACGGATACAGTAGGCCGGATAAACATAAAATTTGAAAAATGGGGACAATCGGCAACCACTTTTCAGTAAAAAGAATAATTACAATCTCCTTAGATAGCAAAATCATAAGAACTATTAGGGGAGTTACTATAAAAAAAATCATTAACATGATTTTTTTGTAAAGCTTCCTTAACTCAAGCGTATCGTCTTTTACTGCTGAAAACAGTGGGAATACTACCTTGTTTAGCACTGTAGAAATATTTCCAACAGGTAGCATAACCAAAGAATTTGCCCTGGTATAGTAACCAACCAACACCGGGCTATATAACTTGCCAATAACTATTTGATAAAGATTCGTAAAAACAGTATCCAACAAAGATGAAATGGTCATTTTGTATCCAAAATGAAAATGCATTTTAAATTTTTCACTGTCAAACGAAAAACTGGGTCGCCAATTCGAGGTTATCCAAAGTAAAAACGTATTACAAAAATTGGTCAGTAAAACCGAATAAACCAGTGCCCAAACCCCAAAGCCGTTAACTGCCAAATAAATACCCAATAAGCTCCCAATCACTAGTGAAGGAAAAGCCAAATAAGCTTGCTTTTTAAAGTTAAGTTCCTTCACAAGTATCGTATTTTGGACCGTACCAAATGCCAAAAAAATAAATGAAAGGCCGTATACTCTGGCTATATCAGTAAGTAATGGTTGGTTATAGAATTGAGCAATATAAGGAGCACTTAGGTAAAACAATATGTAAATAAGTACACTAACAATTAAGTTGAAAATAAAAACTGTTGAATAGTCCCTATTATCAGTAGCTCTTTCCTTAATTAAAGAAATCGTCATTCCCCCATCAAATAAGGCGCTTCCAACACCCATAAATACGGTAAGCATCCCGATTAAACCAAACTCGGCTGGCAATAGCGTTCTCGCTAAAACCAACTGGACAAGGAATGAAATTAATTGTGTTGAAAATTGCTGAATAAACGACCAAAAAACACCACCAATAAAATTCTTTTTTAACTCCACTACTACCGATTCAGAATATTAAACAGCACAAATTTCAACACAACTTCATGAATATCATTTCCATCAGCCAATAATCATATTTATAATCAAATTATTTGAAATTTATAGGCTTATGGCACAGATTCACTCATAGCGCCAAGTACCAGCCACAATATTTTTGAATTAACTTTCCTTAAGCTGATAAAAAGGGTTTGCAAGCAGTATGGTATGATTTTTTAAACGAAACAATTAAACCGCACTAACCACATTGAACCTTCAAGAGTACTCTGGAGACTTTGCTCGCATTTCGGTCAGACCAAACCCTACCCAAATAGCTTTGTTCAAGTTCGACCTGCTCTATACCAGTCATAGGCTAATTGCAAACCCTCGCGAAATCTTATTTTTGGCTCATAGCCGACAGTATTCCTTATTTTATCAATGCTCGCTTTTGAATGTCGAACATCACCTGCACGCTGTTCTCTGTATTGGGGCTGAATATCTTTTCGTGTGATTTCGTTGAGGGTGCTGATAATTTCATTTAGGGTAATTTGATCACCGCAAGCCACATTAAACACCTCATGTCGTTCCAGATTGAGGCCATTTTTAACTTGGTTCTCAGTATTACCAACCGAGGCAAACATGGCTCTCACATTGGCCTGAACCGCGTTTTCAACAAACGTAAAATCCCTACTCGTAAGCCCATCGCCATTAATAGTAGGAACAGTGCCATCGATAAAATGTTTACAAAAGATTGGAATTACCGCTGCATACGGATTATTCGGATTTTGTTTTGGCCCGAAAACATTAAAATAGCGCAACCCAATAGCATGAAAGCCATAAACTTTGCTAAAAACATCGCCATAGTACTCATTGACCGCTTTGGTTACAGCATAAGGACTCAACGGCTTGCCTTCTCTCCCTTCTACCTTTGGTAATTCTGGACTATCGCCATAGGTACTTGAAGAAGCTGCATATACAAAACGCTTGCAAGTGGGACTTTCTTTCGCTGCCACAAGCATGTTTAAAAATCCAGAAATATTCACAGCATTTGTGGTAATTGGATCATTGATGCTCCGAGGAACGCTACCAAGAGCTGCTTGGTGAGAAATGTAATCCATCCCTTGCACAGCATTTTTACAGGTGTCGAAGTCGCGAATATCTCCTTCGATGAACTCAAAATTTGGCAAATGCAAGAAGTCCTTGATGTTTTCAAAATAGCCATTGGATAAATTATCCAGCACCCTTACCAAACCAACGTCAAATCGCAACAAGTACTCTACCAAATTGGACCCAATAAATCCTGCCCCTCCAGTTACAAGTACTTTCGCGTTCGAAAGCTCAAATGGATGAAATGCTTGGTTGTATAATTTATGGTTAAACATGCAAATAGCTTATTTCAAAGGTGAACGTATACCAAAAATACTTACTCGACGACGGGGTAATACTTACAGCCTCGCGTCTACCAATTCCTTGTCCAGAAGCCCTTTTACATCAAAAACGACCTGCTTATTAGACTTTCTAATATCTAGTTTTCTGAATTGATGATGAGAAACTGCTAAAATAATTGCCGCGTAATCTTGGAGCGCAGGCTCTTCTGTAAAAATACTAATACCATATTCATGCGATACCTCTTCTGCGATTGCCCACGGATCATAGACATCAACCGACATTTCAAAATTTCTCAACTCGTTGTAAATGTCAATCACCCTCGTATTCCGTACATCGGGACAATCCTCCTTAAATGTAAAGCCCAAAATCAAAACCTTAGCATCCAGTACTTTGAGGTCCTTGCGCATCATCCATTTTATCGTCTCCAATGCAACATGTTTGCCCATAGAATCATTCAAACGACGTCCAGCTAAAATGATTTCGGGATGGTACCCAACTTCTTGCGCTTTCTGTGCTAAATAATAAGGATCTACACCGATGCAGTGTCCACCTACCAAACCCGGTTTAAACTTGAGAAAATTCCATTTGGTGCCTGCTGCCTCTAATACTTCATGGGTATCAATACCCATGAGATTGAATATTTTTGATAACTCATTGACAAAAGCAATGTTGATATCCCGTTGCGAATTCTCTATGACCTTGGCTGCTTCGGCTACTTTGATGCTAGAGGCCTTGTGGGTGCCTGCCACAATCACGCTTTTGTAAAGCGCATCTACGTAATCGGCAACTTCAGGAGTAGATCCCGAAGTGACTTTCAAAATCTTGGTAACGGTATGTTCTTTATCTCCCGGATTGATCCGTTCAGGTGAATAGCCACAATAAAAATCCTGATTGAAGGTTAGCCCTGAGTATTTTTCGAGTACAGGCACCATTTCGTCTTCGGTCACGCCAGGATAAACGGTGGATTCATAAATGACAACATCCCCTTTTTTCAACAATTTGGCAATGGTTTCACTGGCCTTGATCATGGGTGTGAGCACGGGCCTGTTGTGTTTGTCGGTAGGTGTGGGTACTGTAACAATGTAAACGTTACAATCAACCAAATCACCTCCATCGGTTGTAACCAGTAAGCCTTTATTCCTTTCTTGAGCGCGGTGAACAATCACTTTTTCTAAGAGCTGGTCTTCCACCTCCAAAGTGTGGTCTTTGCCTTTTTGAAGCTCCTCTACCCGCTGTACATTGATATCAAAACCAACTACCTTGTACTTCTCTGCAAAAGCAACCGCTAGGGGTAAACCTACATATCCTAAGCCAATGATGGCAATATTGGTATTTGAAAGGTCATTTTTGACCATGATTTTAGAAATTAAGTTGTGATTTTATAATAAAAAAAGCTGCCCCTCCGAACAGTCCTGCTAATCCCCACAAAAATGCTGCCTTAAGCTTACCTTTTCCCGTTTTTGGCAGTGGCGAGCGCGGGGTATCTAATATTTCAATCAACGGCTGCTCTCGATCAATGGAAAACTTTGTAAGCTCTATGTTTTTAACTAATTCCGCATTCAAACCAGATAAAATTTGAGCCTGCATTTCCTTTTTCATCTTTGTTACCCGGGGCTTTGCTTGAATGATACCTAAGCTTTGATCCGTTTCTTCTGCGATGCCAAACATGGTATTTCCTAACTGCCTTTGTACCGAATCCAATCGGTTTTCCATGACCCTAAGGTTCTTCATGGACTTGCCAATTTTTATTTCCATGTATAGGTTGGAACATTCCTTTAGCAACAACCTGCTAAAGTCAAGTGTCCACTGTTCGTCTTCCCCTTTAACCACCAATTCAATGATTCCAGCCTTTTTGTCGACCTTTCCTATAGTGATTTGTTCAATTAATATCTTGTTCAAGGCGACCAATGAACTATCATGCGCTCTGCTGAAAGCTTCCCGAGGCAAATCCGAAGAAATCAAGGGCATTTTCCCCTCTTTGATTTCTTCAGCGAGATTCCTGACCAAATATTGATTGTACAAGTTGCTATCTGGGTTGCTCCTATAATTTGCTAGCAAGGTTTGTTCTAAAATGCGATTGGATTTAAGCAATAGCATCAAGTTTTCTCCCGTGAATAGGTTTCCTTCTCCACCGCCAGCACCAAAACCGAATTGACTGGCCAATGAAGATAAACCCGAACTGCCGTTTTTTTCTTCTATTAAAAAGGTGGTCCGGCTAGTGAATAAGTCGACCTTGGTGAAATGAACGTAAATAACTCCCAGCGCGGCCGTTATCAGCGCTATTAAAATTAACTTCCATTTAGCACTGAACAATATTCGACCAAATTCCAATCCCTTGTTTAAAATGTCTTTTAATTCTATTTCATCCCCATGGGCAGGCTGATTCATATGGCTACTTTTAAGGTTGAAGCTGACGTGCAAGGATTAAAATTGTCATAATTGACGTAAGAGACGTCAAAGTTCTGGTATAAACCGCGTCAATGTTAACCTCTTTCTTTTCTCCTTTTGGCTTTTCAATCTTGTAGGTAAGTGAAATTATTCCGCCAGGCCGCAAGTTCGGATAATCACGGATTACTCCAAAGTACGTACGGGTTCCTCGTACACTTCCATCGGGATAGATTACGGTAACGCTGTTTTTATTGGCTTTTTCCGCAAAACCACCTGCCAAGTTACGCACATACCAACGAGCAGTCCGATTGCCGCGATAGGTGAAAAAGCGTAGATCATTTTCGCTCGTATTACCTACTGCAACCCCCGCATTGAGTAAGTCGGCTTCGCGGGTAGCTCGCAAACGGATTCCCACTGTATTTTGTAAAGTCTGAATTTCTATCACATCACCTGGCAATAAGATTGGGTCATGCTTCCGGTTTCCCTCATTGGCCAACGCCTTTCTTGGATTAAAACCAATCTGTTTTCTGGTACCCGAAGTTCGAATGATGATGCCATTTTCTGTATCTGCCAATACATTTAATCCACCAGCCTTTTTCAAGATGTGACTTAGGTGAATGCGGCTTGCTTCGAGTGGGTAAGTTCCTGCATACAACACTTGGCCTGATAGCTGCACGGTTCGGTCCAAATCAAACAAAGGAAGGTCGCGCACCACCACAATATCGAAAGGTGCTAAGCGAAAATCCTTGCCGATGATATTGTAGGCGGAATCAACTTCCAGCACAATCCGCTCATAACCTGTTCCTTTAATGTTGTCATAGTACAAGCGAAACACATCTACCCGGTTTTTATCCGTTTTTATAGTAAAGCCACCTGCCATTTTAAAGAGGTCTGATAACTTTAAATTGGGGTTGTAGGTGAAGCTACTGGGCAAATTAACGGCCCCGGTCAGTTTTATCCCTTTGGCTAAGGAAAACAAAGTGCGATCATAAACCGTCAACACATCACCAGCTCTTAACTTGAAGTCTTGGTTTTTGAGCAAATCAACCTGTATGTAGCTTTTGATGTTCGTATTAAACAGGTCCGTTCTGGTAACAAATGCTATGGGATCAGCGGTTGGTAATAGGCCTCCGGCTACCAGTATTGCATTTTCAACACTTAATTCATCTCCAAATTCTAACTGTCGATCAAAGGGCAGTTTCACGGAGCCACTGACAGTAACTGTAGCCTGATTGGTAAATTGCTTCTTGGAAAACAAGAGTGCCTTGTCGCGTGGCAATAAGGAGAAAGTATCTACCTCAGCGCCTTGGAGCTTAAGTACTTTGGTGGTCCCATCTCTAAACAGCCGCTCAATAATCACAAATTCTGTTTTGGCCTCCGCTTTTATTTGCGCCTTTTGAATCAGCTCAGGAAGAGATAGACCATCAATTAAAGCATATTTTCCTGGATAGAATACTTCACCTTCTATTTCTACGAATGCCTCTAATTGTTTATTATTTTGACGTACGCGAACCACATCTCCTTCAAACAGCACCACCTTTAATTGCCCTTTCATGACATCGGTTAAAGGGTATTCGAGCAACGAGGTTGTGTCGGACAGTTGTCGTTCAATTTGTACCAATTCAGTATTTGCGTAAAACTGCAGGCCACCCGCTAATTCTACCAATTCCTTTAATCCTTCACGGCCACTCAATTCATAACGCATAGGGCGTTTTACGCCTCCTTCGATGCGTACCACACTCCTGGCAACCGGTACATAAATCAGGTCATTCTGTTGTAGGTCGAGTTCTTTTGCAATGGCCGGGTTTCTCAAGAACTCATACACATCGAGCTTAATGCGCTTTTTTCCACGAATCAATTCAATGTTTCGTACCGAGCCTATCTCATTGGGGCCACCTGCCGCCATCAAGGCACCGAATGGGCTGTTCAAGGCTGAAATGGTAAAAGAACCTCTGAGCTTGGTTTCGCCAAATACCTGCACCTGAATGGTACGTGCAGTTTGGATGGTTAAAACAAACTGATCGGACTGAAAACGATAGGCTGAACTGAACCTTTGTTTCAAAAGCTGGCGAGCATCGCCAAGAGAAACGCCTTGTAAATAAATCTGCGGTAATCCTGTGGGCTGCACATAACCTTGCTGGTTGATTTCAAACACCAAATCGGCTTGAGAAACCCCAAAAATTGTTACCCGGATGATATCACCTGCACCGAGGATGTAAGTGTCGGGGGCTTTTGCACCATCGGTAGTTCTGAAAACCTCCAAACTCTGGTCTGTAAATACGCTGTGACCATATATGTCGGTCACATTTGAAGTTGAAGCCGTTTCTTTAACCGCGTTTTGAACGGCTGCCTCAACAACTTTTTCAGCAGGGGTGCTTTTGTTATCTGGTAACGGCTTTGTGATTTGCATACTATCGACAGAGCTAACGACATTTTTCTTCGCCACTGCACCGTCAAGTGCAGCATTTATGTCATTTTGACGTGAAACGATAATTTCTGGAGTCAGCGTAGCTGGGTCAAGACCGATGCCTTTAAGTGCCTCTTTTGCTTCGGCTTCCGTCAAGCCTCTTTTAGTCAGCTCGGCATCAATGAGCATCTTTTGCTCTTTGGTTGCTTGCCCAACGACAAGGTTTGGCAAGGCGCTCAGGAGCATCAGCCCCAGGACGATAAATTTGATGGTCTTGGTTCTCATTTATTAGAAAACAAACTTAAATAGTACACCACTGTTTGTTCGAGGTAGGCGTCGAACTGTTGTTTAGGCTCCCAGTTCAGCTCATCGCGTAAGCGTGAAGCGTCGATGGCGTAGCGGAGGTCGTGGCCTTTGCGGTCGGTGACGTAAGTGATGAGTTGCTCTGATTCGCCGGCAGCACGATTTAACTTGATATCCATGATGGCACAAAGCTTTTTTACCAATTGGATGTTCTGCCATTCGTTGTTGCCGCCTACGTTGTAGGTGCGTCCGCTTTCTCCCTTGTGCCAGATGGCATCCATGGCCGAAACGTGGTCGCCGACAAACAGCCAATCGCGTACGTTTTCGCCTTTGCCGTACACCGGAATAGCCTTGCGATTCAAAATGCTATTGATAACCACCGGAATCAACTTTTCGGGATATTGGTTGGGCCCATAGTTATTTGAGCAATTGCTGATCACCACGGGCAAACCATAGGTTTCGTGGTAGGCGCGTACAAAATGGTCGCTGCTGGCTTTGGAAGCCGAATAAGGAGAGCGGGGATCGTAAGGGGTGTCTTCGGTAAAATAACCTTCGGCACCCAGGCTGCCATACACCTCATCGGTGCTGATGTGGTAAAAGAGGTATTTGGAGCGGTCGGCATGTTCTCCCCAAGCCTTCACTGCGGCATTAAGCAGGGTAACGGTGCCCACCACATTGGTGGTTACAAACTCCATCGGGTTTTCGATGGAACGGTCTACATGGCTTTCGGCTGCCAGGTGCATGACACCATTGATTTTAAATTCAGCAAAAAGACGCTGTATGAGGGCTGCGTCACAGATATCGCCCTGGACAAAGGTAAAGTTGGGCTTGTCCTGAATGGGTTCCAGGTTTTTCACATCACCAGCGTAGGTAAGTTTATCGAGCACTACGATGCGGTAGTTCGGATACTGATTCACAAAGTGAATAGCGGCATGTGAGCCGATAAATCCGGCTGCGCCGGTCATCAAAATATTTCTTTCGAATTCCATATTATGCCTTGTTCCACAAATAAATGTGCGGTTGGTTTTGAAAGTCATATCCTACACCTGAATGATCAGGTGGTTGGATGCTGTATCTGATCTTGCGATTGATTAATTTTTCAGCTTTTGGCACTAACTGTTCTAAATAATTGGTGTCAATGTTCCCGACGAGCCGTAAATCAATAACTCCTGAATCATGTCCAATTGCATAGTCGCCCACAATGATAGCAGCTTCTAAATTCCCCAGTCGCTGCAAAACCA
>Ga0075157_10002315_pt1 | contig 11179 bp, 8 predicted proteins | sample JI81BgreenDNA_FD_70967 | JGI IMG/M metagenome (GOLD analysis project Ga0075157, IMG submission 70967) | Wastewater effluent complex algal communities from Wisconsin, to seasonally profile nutrient transformation and Carbon sequestration -... | ecosystem: Engineered > WWTP > Effluent > Algae...
CCCGGCCCCGGGCGGGCGGTGATCGACCTGTCCGCCCCCGATCTGGCGCTGGCCGAGGTGCTGGAAGGCTCCGACCCCGCCGCGCTGGACCTGCTCGCCGCGCTGGGCATCCCGGTGCTGACGGTGCCCGCCTTCCTTGCGCCGCCGCTGCTGGCGCGGATCGAGGATGCCGTCGAGGCGCTGGTGTTCGACGGCTCGACCCCGTGGGAGGTGGATGCGGTTGCCGAAACCCTCGGCTTCACCCTCGGCCCCTGCGCCGCGATGGACCAGCGCGGGCTGTCCCGCCGCGCCCGCGCCCTGCCTCTGGTCAACCGGATGGTGGACGAAGGCCGCCACGGCCGCGCCGCCGGGGTGGGCTGGTATCGCTACCCGGGCGGCGGCGGGCGGGTGATCGACCCCCTGATCGAGGACATGGCCCGCGAGGAGGCGCATTTCGCCGGCCAAAGCCCCTGCCCCGTGCCCGATGCGGAAATCCGCGCCCGGCTGCAGGCCGCGCTGGGCGATCCGCCCGAAATCCTGGCCCGCGCGCTGGGCCTGCCCTTGGAGACCCCATGCCCCTGACCAACCTTGACCTGCACGAACTGACCGAGGTCCGCCACGCCCTGCACCGCCGGCCCGAGGTGTCACGGCACGAGGTGCAGACGGCCCGGGCCGTGGTGGCCGCGCTGCCCTCGCCTGACCGAGTGGTGACGGGTCTGGGCGGGCATGGGGTGGCAGCGGTCTATGACAGCGGGGCGCCGGGGCCCACGGTGATGGTGCGCAGCGAACTGGACGCGCTGCCGATTGTCGAACTGGGCGACATCCCCCACGCCAGCGAGATCCCGGGGGTGGGGCATCTGTGCGGGCATGACGGGCACTCCACGATCCTTCTGGGCCTCGCGCGGCTGCTGGCCCGCAAGCGACCGGCGCGCGGGCGCGTGGTGCTGATGTTCCAGCCCGCCGAGGAAGACGGATCGGGCGCCGCCGCCGTGCTGGCCGATCCGAAGTTTGCCGACCTGCGCCCCGACTGGGCGATCAGCCTGCACAACATGCCGGGGGTGGCGCTGGGCCGGGCCTGGCTGGCGCCGGGGCCGGCGAATTGCGCCTCGCTGGGGTTGAAGATCACGCTGAGGGGGGAAACCGCCCATGCCTCGATGCCCGAACACGGGCGGGCGCCGACCCCGGTTCTGGCCCGGCTGATCGAAGGGCTGGGGCGAATGGGGCCGGGCGGCGCGATGGGGCCGGGGTTCCGGCTGGCCACGGTCACGCATCTGCGCATGGGCGAGCCGGCGTTTGGCATTGCGCCGGGCGAGGGCGAGCTGTGGGTGACGCTGAGGGGCCTGAGCGACGCCGATCTGGACGCGCTGCACGCCGAAGCCGTGGCGCTGGCGCGGCAGGAGGCCGGCGCGGCGGGGCTGGAGGTGGCGTTCGAGGTGCACGACCATTTCGGCGCCTGCGAGAACCACCCCGAGGCGGTGGCGCTTCTGGCCCGCGCGCTGGCCGCCAACGGGATCGGCTTCGATGCGGGCGACCTGCCGATGCGCGGCTCGGAGGATTTCGGGCGGTTCGGGTCGGCCGGAGCGAAGTCGGCGATGGTGGTTCTTGGGTCGGGCGTGGACCATCCGGCGCTGCACACGCAGCGCTATGATTTCCCCGACGCGCTGATTGCGCCGGGGGTGGGGATTTTCCACCATGCGGTGCGTGAGCTGGTGGGCTAGGGATCGAGGGGGCTTCTCGCCCCCTCGAGCTCCCCTCGCCAAAGGGGGCACGCCCCCTTTGGAAACCCGTGGATATTTGGGGAGCAAAGATGACAGCGGCGGTAATGATCCAGGGGGCGGGGTCGAATGTCGGCAAGTCCTTGCTGGTGGCCGGGTTCTGCCGGGCGCTGGTGCGGCGCGGGTTGGTGGTGCGGCCGTTCAAGCCGCAGAACATGTCGAACAATGCCGCCGTGACCCCGGACGGGTTCGAGATCGGGCGGGCGCAAGCGTTGCAGGCGCTGGCCTGCAAGGTGGCGCCTTCGGTGGACATGAATCCGATCCTGCTGAAGCCCGAGAGCGAGACGGGCTCTCAGGTGATCGTGCAGGGCAAGCGGTGGGTGACGGTGAAGGCGCGCGAGTATTCGGCGTTGAAGCCCCGGCTGATGGCCCCGGTGCTGGAGAGTTTCGCGCGCCTCAGGGCCGGGGCCGATCTGGTGATCGTCGAAGGCGCGGGCAGCCCGGCCGAGGTGAATCTGCGGGCGAATGATCTGGCGAACATGGGATTCGCGCAGGCGGCGCGGGTGCCGGTCGTGCTGGCGGGGGATATCGACCGGGGCGGGGTGATCGCGCAGATGGTGGGCACGCAGGCGGTGCTGGACCCGGGCGACGCGGCGCTGATCAAGGGGTTCGTCATCAACAAGTTCCGCGGTGATCCGCGGTTGTTCGACGATGGCTATGCCCTGATCGCGGCGCGCACGGGCTGGGCAGGGCTGGGGGTGATCCCCTGGTTCACGCAAGCGCATCGCCTGCCGGCCGAGGATGCCGCCGACCTGCGCCACCGCAATGCCGGGGCCGGGTTCCGCATCGCCGTGCCGCAACTGGCGCGGATCGCGAATTTCGATGATCTGGACCCACTGATGGCCGAGCCGGGGGTCAGCGTCGAGGTAATCCCTCCGGGCCGGCCCCTGCCGGTCGAGGCCGATCTGATCCTGATCCCCGGATCGAAAAGTACCATCGCCGATCTGGCGTTCCTGCGCGCGCAGGGTTGGGATATCGACATCGCCGCCGCGATGCGGCGCGGGGCGCGGGTGCTGGGGCTGTGCGGGGGCTTCCAGATGCTGGGCCGCTCGATTGCCGACCCCGAGGGCATCGAGGGGCCGCCGGCCAGCGTGCCGGGACTGGGGTTGCTGGCGGTGGACACCGTGATGACCCCCGACAAGCGCGTGACCCTGACCGAAGCGCGGCATGTGGCCAGCGGCGAGGCGGCCACGGGCTACGAGATCCATCTGGGCCGCACCACGGGCCCCGATTGTACGCGCCCCCTGTTCTCGGTCGCGGGCGCGCCGGAGGGGGCGATTCGCGCGGATGGGCAGGTGATGGGCAGTTACCTGCACGGGCTGTTCGCGGCTGACGGATTCCGGCGGGCCTTCCTGCAGGGTCTGGGGGCCGGGGCGGGCACCGTTTCCTATGCCGCGCAGGTGGACGAGGCGCTCGAATCACTGGCCGATCATCTGGAAACACACGCGGATGTGAACGCGCTGCTGCGGATCGCCCGGGCAGGGGTCTGAATTGAGGGGGTAAGGCGGCACACGGTCAGGTTGCCGTCAGGGTGGGGCGTTTTATGGGGGGCATAACGCCTTACCCAGGAGACACCATGCAGAACGACATCTATGGCACCACCGGCAATGACACGCTGCGCGGCACTGCCCTGAATGACGAGATCATCGGCCGCGCCGGGGCCGATTACCTGTCCGGCGCCGCCGGCAACGACGAGCTTTACGGCGGCGACGGCAATGACACGCTGGACGGCGGCGCGGGCAACGACGAACTGACCGGCGGACGCGGGGCGGACCTCTTCGTCTATACCGGCGGGCACGACGAGATCGAGGATTTCCGCGCGGCCGAGGGCGACCGCATCCGCATCGATCCGGCGCTGGGCATCGCCGGGTTCCAGGCGCTCCTGGCCGCCGCGCGCAGCGTCGATGGCGGGGATGACACGCTGATCACCTTCGCCAACGGCAACAGCCTGCTGCTCGAGGACGTGCGCCTGTCCAGCCTGCGGCAGGAGATGTTCGATTTCGGTCCGGGTGGCACCCTGCCGCCGGTCAACCCGCCCGCTCCGCCCCCCGCGGGGCCGGCCGACAGCGATGACCGGCTGATCGGCACCGCGGGCCGGGACCGGATCGATGCGGGCGGCGGGAATGACCATGTCCAGGGGCTGGCCGGCGCCGACACGCTGATCGGCGGCGAGGGCAACGACACGCTGGACGGCGGCAGCGGCGGTGACGACCTTTACGGCGGCAACGGCAACGACAGCCTGATCGGCGGGTCCAGCGGTGACGACCTCTATGGCGGGAACGGCAACGACGTCCTGTCGGGCGGGACCGGCGCGGACGACCTCTATGGCGGCGCGGACAATGACACGCTGGGCGGGGGCTCGGGCAACGACGACCTGTATGGCGGCGCGGGGAACGATGTGCTGAACGCCAATTCGGGGAATGACGACCTTTACGGCGGTGTCGGCAACGACGTGCTCAACGGCAACTCCGGCAACGACGACCTGTCCGGCGGCGCCGGCGACGACACGCTGAACGGCGGCTCGGGCAACGATTCGCTGCACGGCGGTCTGGGCGCGGATCACTTCATCTTCACCTCGGGCCACGACGAGATCGAGGATTTCGGCGCCGAGGACGTGATCCAGATCTCGGTCAGCCGCGGCGTGAGCAACTTCGACGAGCTGATGGCCCGGGCGCGGTCGGTCGACGGCGGGGATGACGTGCTGATCACCTTCTCGGCCAACCACAGCCTGCTGATCGAGGACGTGATGCTGTCGCAACTGCGGGCGGACGATTTCCTCTTCCTGTGACGCCTGAGAACCGGCGGGGGATGGTCAGGCCCCCGCCGGTTGCTATGTTGCCTGTGTCGGGCAGTCTGAGGAAAGGTCGGCTCTTGCGTATCCTGCTTGTCGAGGATCATCCCCCGCTGGCCGAGGCGGTCAGCGACGCGCTTCACCGGGCGGGGTTCGGGGTGGATCTCGCCGCCTCGGGCGCCGAGGCGCGCGAACTGGCGGGGCTGGCCGATCACGCGCTGGTGCTTCTGGACCTGGGCCTGCCGGATGGCGACGGCCTGCGCCTGCTGCCCGAACTGCGGCAGGGCGGGCGCGTGCCGGTGATCGTGCTGACGGCGCGCGACCAGTTGGCCGACCGGCTGGCCGGGCTGGATGGCGGCGCCGACGACTATGTCGTGAAACCCGTCGAGATGCCCGAACTCGTCGCCCGCGCGCGCGCCGTGCTGCGCCGGCCGGGCGAGCGCGCGCACCCGGTTCTGCGCGTCGGCGCCCTTGCGCTCGACACGGTTGCGCGCAGCGTGGCCGTGAACGGGATGCCGGTGATGCTGGGCCGGCGCGAGGTGGGGGTGCTGGAACATCTGATGCGCCGGGCCGGGCGCGTCGCCTCGCGGCAGGCGCTGGAGGAGGCGATCTATACCCTCGATGACGAGGTGACGCCGAACGCGCTGGAGGCCGCCATCTCGCGCCTGCGGCGCGCTCTGGAGGCGGCGGGCTGCACGGTTCCCATCGTCACGCTGCGCGGCCTTGGCTGGATGCTTCCGCGCGAAGGGGGCGGCTGATGCGCGCGACGGCACCGCTGGCCCGCACCCTGACGCGGCGGATCGCGCTGATCACCGCGGTGATCGTGGCGCTCAACATGGGCATGATCGGGGTCTACTACGGCTCGGACCGGCCCGAGCTGGAATCCGAGGTGGTCGCCCAGGTCAGCAACGCGCTGGCCGAGGGGATCGAGGGCGCAACCCTGCCCGCCGCCTCGCCCGCGCGCGCGATCTTTGCCGAACACCCGGGTGCCTATGCCTTCGCGCTGGTCGATGGCACGGGCCGGGTGATCGACGCGATGAACCTGGAGATGATCCCGTCCACCGCGCTGGGCCTGGATGCCGATTTCTGGACAACCGCGATCGATCGGCCCGAAGGCCGGGTCCTGTATGCCGGGCGCCTGTTCCCGGACCGCGACGACGGGCTGCGGATGGTCTTCGTGATGACGGCGGACCCGGCCTATCTGCTGGTCCGCGCCTTGCTGGGCGAGTTCCGCCAGCATGTCTGGGTGCCGATCCTGCCGATGGCGCTGCTCCTGATCGTGGCCAGCGCCCTGCTGATCCGGCGCGAGCTGGCCCCGGTCGCGCGTGCCGCCGCCTGGGCCCGCGCGGTGCGGCCCGGGGGCGTGAGGCCGCCACCCGCCGGGCCGGTGCCGGCCGAGGTGGCCGACCTCGTGGATGCCACGGGGCGCGCGCTGGATCGTCTCGCCGCCGCGCTGGAGGCCGAGACCCGCCACGCCGCCGAAACCGCCCATGCCCTGCGCACGCCCGTGGCCGTGCTGACGGCGCGGCTGGACGCGCTGCCCCCCGGCGAAGCCACCGACAAGCTGCGCGCCGATCTGGCCGCGCTCTCGCGCACCGTGCACCAGGTGCTTGCCGCGGCGCGCAGCGAGGCGCTGTCGGCGCCGGCGGAAACCCCGGTCGATCTGGGCCGCATCGCGGAATCGGTCACCGCGGCGCTGGCCCCGCTGGCCTATCGCAAGGGCGTGGAACTGGCGCTGTCGGTTCCAGCCGCGCCCGTGCTGGCGCAGGGCAGCGCCGAGGCGGTCGAGGTGGCGCTGACCAACCTGATCGAGAACGCCGTGCTGCACGGCGGGCCCGGCGCGGTGCAGGTCACGGTGGATCCTGACGCCCGCATCCGGGTGCGCGACCAGGGGCCGGGCCTGCCGCCCGGCGCCGCCCAGCGCATCTTCGAACCCTTCTGGCGCGCGCCCGGCGCGGTGCCCGGCGGGGCGGGGCTTGGCCTTGCGATCGTCGAGCGGCTGCAGCACGCGCAGGGCGGCAACGTGCGGGCGCACAACGCCGAAGGGGGCGGCTGCGAGGTGGTCCTGTCCTTCGCCGTGGCCTGATCTCAGCGCGCCGGCGCCTCGGCAAAGCTGGCGATGGTGGCCAGGGCGCCATCGAGGGCCCTGCCCTCCTCGTCGGCCAGGGCGGCGGTGATCAGGCGGCGGGTCCAGTCGGCGGCATCCGGCCGCGGCGCGACCAGCGCGGCGCCGCGCAGCACCCTGTCGAATTTCGACAGGCCGCGGGCGTGGGTATCCGAGTAGCCCTTGACCAGACGGCGGGCCCGGATCAGCTCCACGGCCAGCGCCGGGTTGGTTTCGGCGTGGCTCAGGGCCGTATCCAGCCAGGCTTGCAGATGCGCCTGTTCCTGCACGTGGCGCAGGCTGCCGCGACGCCAGCGGCGCAGGCCGGCCAGCAGCCACAGTTGCACGAAGGGCCACAGGCGATCCGTGCGCAACCGGCGCCCCTTGTTCACGCGCCGGTCGATCCAGGCCAGCAGGCGCGGGCGGGCATGCACCCAGCGACCCAGCCGCGCGGGAAACAGCGAGACGATCTCCTCGCCGCGCGGATGGGTGTAGTCGGTCAGCTCCAGCACCTCGGGCGCGCCCATCTCGGTCCGGATGCGGGCAAAGCGGGCGTCGCGGGTCTTTTCATCGGCGACGCGGATCACGTCGTCATAGGCCATGGCATTGGCGATGTGCTTTGCGGCCTCGCGCGTCAGGGCGTGATCGTCGGTGCGGTCGCAGGCGGCGACCTGCGCCAGCCGGTCAAGGTATTCGGCCCCATAGGCAAGATCCTGAAACCCGACCACCTTGCGCAGCCCGGCCAGGGCCATGCCCTGCGCCGGAGCGGGCAGGCTGCGGGCGCGGGATTCCAGCGCGGCAAACCCGGCAAGCAGGCGCGCGGGGCCCTGGGGCGCAGGCGCGGGCGGCCTTGCGGCGGGTTGCAGGGCGGGCTGCACCCCGGCCTGAGCGGCCAGGAGCCCCGCCTCGAAGGCCCGCAGGGACGCCTCGATCCCTTTGCCACCGGCGCGCACGGCCTCCTCGAAGGCCGTCCGCGCAAAGGGCAGAACCCCGGCGCCGGCCAGTGCGCCCAGAAGGCTGGCGGAAATCACCGATCCCGCGCCCGTGGCCAGCGTTTCGAAATCGGCCAGAACCAGCCGGCGCGCCGCCACCTCGGCCGCGGCCCGCACCTCGGCGGCATTGGCGATGCCGTCACCGGGCACCATCTTCTCGCTCACCGCCAGAGAGCGGTGGGTCGATGCGATCAGGACGGTGCGATCCGGCGTCACGAAACCGCGCAGGATGGCGCGGCCGGCCTCCATCATCTCGGCGGCGATCAGGATATCGACATCGCCGGCCGAGGGCGCCAGCGAAAAGACCGGCTGCCCGGGGGACGGCGGCGCCATCTCGAGATAGTAGATCGTGGCGCCGGTGCGCTGCGCCACGCCGGCCACGCTGGTCGCCTGCACGGCCCAACCCTGGCCCCGCGCGACCGATTCCACCCAGCCCGCCAGCACGCCGCCGCCCTGGCCGCCCACCGCCATGATGGCCAGCTTGATCACGCCGTCGGTCGCGGGTCCGGGCGTCGCCTGGCGAAGGTCATCGGCAAGCGTGAGGGTCATGGCTGACCTTCGAACACCAGCCGCCCCGCGGCGCGGCGGCGCATCAGCCAGCGGATCAGGGCCTGCCTCCAGCGGTTGAGGCGCCGTTCCCAGGGGCCCGGATTGTGCACCACCCGCGCCTCGTAGAAGGACGGACAGAGGATCGCCGCCTCGGCCACCTCGCCGCAATTGCCGCAGCCGACACAGCTCTGGTCGATGCTGGCCACCGGATCGTCGCGCAAGGGGTCGTCGAGTTTCTTCAGGCTCAGCGAGGGGCAGCCCGACAGGCGGATGCAGGCGTGATCGCCGGTGCAGACGGACTCGTCCACGCCAAAGCGCGGCGCCTCGACACGGCGCCCCTCGCGGATGGCCTGCTCGCGCAGGGGTTTCTCGCGCCGCTGCTTGTTCAGCATGCATTCCGACGAGGCCACGATCACCTTCGGCCCGGGTTCAGGGCTGGTCAGCGCCTCGCGCAGGGTGTCGCGCATCCTGGCCACGTCATAGGTGCGGTCGATCTGGCGGACCCAGTCGATCCCGATGCCCTTCAGCGCCCGGGAAATCGGGTTGTTCGTGGCCTTGGTCGGGTTCGCGGCGCGCGAGGACAGGATGTCCTGCCCGCCGGTAGCGGCCGAGTAGTAATTGTCCACCACCACCGCCACGGCATCGGCCTTGTTGAAGGCCATGTTGCCAAAGGAACTGGTCAGGCCGTTGTGCCAGAACCCGCCATCGCCCACCACCGAAATGGGCCGCTTGCCGCCCCCGGCCGCGCGCCCGCCATCGAACGCCCCGTTCGAGGCCGGGCCCAGCCCATAGCCCATCGTCGCACCGCCGATGTTGAAGGGCGGCAGGCTGGCGAACAGGTGGCAGCCGATGTCGGCGCTGATCTGATGCTCGCCCAGGTCCTTCTGCACCAGCTTCATCGCGGCGAAGATCGGCCGCTCAGGGCAGCCGGTGCAGAAGCCGGGCGGGCGGATCGGCACGGTTTTCGACAGGTCGGGCACGGCGGGTGGCGGAGCGTTTGGGGCCAGCACCTGCGCCGGCAGCAACCCCGGCGCCACACTGCGCAGGAAGCGTTCCAGCGCGTCGTGCATCACCTTGCCGGTGTATTCCCCGGCCATGGGGAAGATGTCCTTGCCGTGCAGCCGCGTCGGCACGCCCGCGCGCAGAAGATGCGTTGCCAGGTGCTGCTCGATGAATTCGGGCTGCCCCTCCTCGACGACCAGCACCGCCTGCTTGCCCTCGCAGAAGGCCAGAAACTCGTCCGGGACAATCGGATAGGTGACATTCAGGCAATAGACCGGCACCTGCGTCGCGCCGTAGAGATCGGCCAGCCCCAGCCGCTGCAGGGCGCGGATGACGCCGTTGAACATGCCGCCCTGACAGACGATGCCCACCGGCGCACGGGCGGGGCCGAACACCTCGTTCAACCGCTGCTCGCGGATGAAGCGCAGCGCGGCGGGCCAGCGGTTGGTGATCTTGTCCTGCTCCTGGGCATAGCTCATCGGGGGCAGCACGATGCGCGACACCTCGCGGCGCGGGGCCGACAGGGCCTCGGCCACGCTCAGCGGGGGGCGGCGGTTGTCGCGGGTGGGGAACTGGCCGGTCACATGACAGGCCCGGATGCGCACCATCAGCATGACGGGGGTGTTCGACGCCTCGGACAACGCGAAGCCGTCGCCCACGGCCTTGACGATGCTGGGCAGGTTCGGTCGCGGGTCCAGAAGCCAGAACTGCGATTTCATCGCGAAGGCGTGGCTGCGCTCCTGCATGATGGAACTGCCTTCGCCGTAATCCTCGCCCACGATCACCAGGGCACCGCCGGTGACGCCCGAGGACGACAGGTTGGCCAGCGCATCCGAGGCGACATTCACCCCCACCGGCCCCTTGAAAGTCACCGCGCCCCGGATCGGATAATGCACCGACGCCGCCAGCATCGCGCCCGCCGCCGCCTCGGAGGCGTTGGCCTCGAACCGCACGCCCAGTTCAGCCAGAAGGTCCTGTGCATCGGCCAGCACATCCATCAGATGACTGATCGGCGCACCCTGATAGCCGCCGACATAGCCCACGCCATTCTCCAGCAGCGCCTTGGTGATCGCCAGAATCCCCTCGCCGGTGAACACCTCGCCGGCGCCCTTGCGCAGATCGGCCACCTCGGACTTGAACGAACGCTCGGCCATCGGAGCCCCTCAGAAATCGTGTTTGCGGATGTTGCGCAGCATCGTCTGCAAGGTCGCCAGAAAGGCGCGCCGTTCCTCGTCCGGGATGGCGCGAAACAGCGCGGCCTCGGCGCGCGCCATCTTCGGCCAGAGGCGCTCGAAGGCGGCGCGGCCGGCGGGGGTCAGGTGCAGGCGGGTGGCGCGGCTGTCGGTGGCGCACCCCTCGCGCCGGATCATCCCCTCGGCATCGAGCTGATCCAGCGCCCGGCTGAGAGTCGAGGGGTCGGTCACCGCATAGACCGCAAGTTCGCGGATCAGCGGCGCCTCGATCACCGCCAGAACGGCCAGCGCGCGGGCCTTCGGCGTGGACAGCCCCATCGCCGCCAGATCGTCGCGCAGGGCGGAATTGTAGCGCCCCATGATGCGGTTCATCAGATAGGGAGCAAAGCCTTCCAGCCCGATCTCGCCCAGGCGGGGAAGCGTCTCGGGCGCGTCGCTCATCCGGTCAGCCCGCCGGGACCAGCGCCAGCGCCCGGATGGGGCTGCCGGTGCCGTTCCTGATCTTCAGCGGCGCCGCGATCAGGATCGCGCCCCTGGGCGGAAGCTGATCCAGATTGGCCAGCGAGGCCAGACCGAAGCGGTTGTGCGCATGCAGCAGGTTATGCGCCGGAAACGGCGGAGTCATGCCGCCGGCCTGGCCCGCGTCGGTCCCGATGCACTGGCTTCCCCAACCGACGATCCCCTTGGCGATCAGATGGGCGATCACCTCGGCCGTCGGGCCGGGGGTGTGGGGCCCGGTCGCATCGGCATTGAGAAACAGGGCCTCGTCATGGGCGCGCTTGTCCCAATCCGAG
>Ga0075157_10002316_pt1 | contig 11176 bp, 5 predicted proteins | sample JI81BgreenDNA_FD_70967 | JGI IMG/M metagenome (GOLD analysis project Ga0075157, IMG submission 70967) | Wastewater effluent complex algal communities from Wisconsin, to seasonally profile nutrient transformation and Carbon sequestration -... | ecosystem: Engineered > WWTP > Effluent > Algae...
TTAACGGTGATGATGGACAATCGTTTTCACTACGATTTCTATATTACAACTACTGGTAAACAAAGAACATTAAACCTCAGATACACTTTAGATTCACTCAATCAATTATATAAACAAATACCATTGCCACAAGGCAATATAGAATTACAAGTAAAGGGTGATAAACGCAACTATACTTTTTCTTATAAGCACAACAATAATGTTACCAATGTGGGCACACTCAACACTCGTTTTTTGGGAACAGAAGTTAGTGGTGGCTACAATGGTGTGGTAATAGGTATATATGCCACAGGTAATGGAACAAAATCTACCACTCCAGCTTATTTCGATTGGTTCGAATATTCACCACAATAAACTATTAAACAGTAACAAGTAGCTCATTTATTTTCTAGAAATAAACGGTCGTAACTACAAAAATGAAATTATAACGAAACCGGTTTCGCAAATTTAAAGCCCTAAACATATGCGTTAGGGCTTTATTCTTTATTAATTTACTCAACTTTATAGGTTTTAATACGACTTGCAAAAAATAAAACTACCAAGGGTGCTTTATATTTAAAATACGCCAATGAAAAAAATTATACATATTTTACTCAGTATAAATGTTTGTTTTATTTCAGTTGTAACTGCACAATCTATTACAACACCGCCTCAAAACATGGGTTTGCCCTATACAAAATCTGCTCGTTCTGTTGCAATAGAGGCTATAAAAAATGTTACTGCACTATTTGTAGGAGGAAGATATGCTTATGTAAATGGATACAAAGTAAGGCTAGATACTATTGATATATTACGCTCTGAAGCTATTAAACGCAACAACTCTGTTTTTGTACCCATTGCTTTTGCAGGTGTAATAGCTCAAGAAAAATGTATTTATAAACCTATACCAAATGGCTTAAAAATTTTACAAGACAAGTGGGTGTATGATGTAAATAGAATGAAAATAACTATACCAAGTTCTATAGCAACTATTGCTAAAAATAATATTGTATATTTTGATATTATTGCTTACGCTGCATATTTAAAGAAAAAGACTTTACTTACACCAAGAGGTTTATTATTAATTGCTGATACTACCATTCAATACAATCAACAAAACAAACAACTCGATGATTGTGTAATTACACTTTTTGATACACCAGAAAAATTTGCCGATCCTGCTATAGCTACCGAATATATTCCAACATTAAAAAGACAAGGTGCTTGGACAGATTATGTAAAGGTTACTCCAGCTCAAATGCAAATTTTGCAAGGAGAAGAAACCAATTGGAAATTTACGCCAACATCAGCTTATAATTACGATGGTTTTAATAAAACTTTACTAGGCTCTAAAGTACCTGCACCAGGTGTTTTTCCAAGAATATTATTTAGCAGTGAAGATATTCCTATGCTAGCTAAAAGGCTTACCAATAGTAAACTTGGTCAAATGTCGATGATTGAAATTGAGTATTTATTTAAAAATTCATGGTGGAATGAAAATACGAGTGATGGTAAAATTTTTAAACAATTGTATACAGGAAACTTAGCCAATTTACAATGGCCAGAGAATACAAAAATACCCAACGCACCACCAACTGATGTACCACATCAATTTAAAGACCAGAAGCCGGGAATTTATAGTTCTCATATCAGTTATGTACCAGAATGTTTAACCAATATGGCTCTCTATTGTTTGCTTACCAATGATAATGAACATGGAAAGCAAGCAGCAACTGCCATAGCTAACTATTTTAAACTAAGAGAACCTTTCATAGATGAATGGCTAATGGCTAGTGAAACCGAAATGGCTACATTTTATACAAAAGCAGATGGAAAAATAGTAAAAGTAGATGGGAATGGAGCCACCACAACTTGGCGTAATTTACATGGTGTAGTTGCACACATGAATTTAGGATTGGCGTTAGATTTTGCAGGCAAATGGATGAGTGAAGCAGAAAAAGAAATCATGGTTCGTATTATTGCCAAAGCCACATATGGTAGAAGAGCTTACAGTCAAGATGGTCCAATTCGATTTAGAGATATTAATTGGGCAACTTGGGATTTACCCAACTTTTTAGCCATCACTGCTATTGAAGGTTTAACAGGTTTTGATAAAGAGGTTTATGCTGCCAACGCAGAAACCGTTAAAGCTTTTTGTGAATGGGGTATTGATGGTAATGGTGTGGTTTATGAAAGTAATGGTAAAACACCAGGTGGCTTTCAATTTCATACATTAAGTATGATTGCTTTAGCAAGAAGAGGCGATAATTTATGGGGGCATCCACATGTTCGAAAATTGTTACAAGCCCAAGTATTAATGACCTCTCCAAATGGAAAAGTAGTAGTAAATAGTGGCACACAATACATACCATTTAGTCAGCAATATCTTTCATTACAAACGGTAAATATGTACAAGGCATTTTATCCTAATAATATTTATGCCGACTATTTATTAAGCCAACCTCGTTTTTTTGCAGATAAAAACGATGAGTTCTATAGACATTGGTTATTAGATGATTTTAATGCTAGTGATTACAAGAAAAAAGTCGCTAGCTTAAAGCGTTTACGAATGCCTAGTCCTACTTATCCAGGCTTTGTACATTCTTTTTTATACGATACCGATTTTGAAGTAGTAAGTAGAGAAAGACTGCAACACAACTTAGCTTTTAATGCACCTACACATGGTGTTTTTTCAGCTTATAGTAACCATACAGATACTGCTACTTGGATGAACATGATGGTTAGGCCTAATCATTACTTAGGTGGTGGTCATCACCATGCAGATGCAGGTATGTTTCACTTTTCTGCTTTAGGAGTAGATTGGTTTACAGAAAGTCCGTTTCCACAAGCATACGATGGTAAATTTCATAACCAAGTTTTGGTAGATGGAAAAAGCCAACCAGAAGCAGCATCAGGTTTAGGTACAGGTTATCAAGCAGCAGCCACATATATGGGTGCAATACACAACAACAATGCAGCTTTTGCAACTGCAGATTTAACCAATAGCTACACCTATCGATGGCAAACACAGCCTTCACCTATTTGGGAGCCTAATTTAAAAGCACTTCAATGGGAGCTAGATCCTTCACCAAACAATTTAAAAATGTTTGCAGGAACAGCACGTTACAAAATGCGTCCTTGGTGGGCAACATATAATTACTCTAATTACATAGCTACTTCTAGAGCTTTATTTAACCCCATGAGATATGTGTATAGAACCACAGGTTTAGTAAGAGGAAAACATAGCTATGGTTTAATTATCGACGATTTAAAAAAAGATAGCCTACAGCATCATTATCAATGGACAGCCATGTTAAACGGTGGCGTTTGGCAGGCAAATGTTTCCAATCTTCAGCCCAATCAAATTGTATTGGCAAAAAGAAATTATCAAGCTACAGATACCATCAACAAACCAGCTATACAACCGATTGCAGGCGAACCCATGTTATTGGTAACGTATTTAACGGAGCAAACTTTACAAGATAGTTCTGTTCAGGTAAAATCAAATGTTGCAAACAGAGTCATGTATATGGCTAAAACAAATTGGTATCAACAGTTAGAAGTAAATACAACAGCAGTGCAAGCAAACTTTAGAATATTATTCATTCCATTTAAATATGGAGAAGACTTGCCCTTAATTAAGTATCACAATAATATAGCAACCATACAGTGGAAAAATAGCCAAGTAGATACAATTGAATTTAAAGAAAACAAAAACAGAACACAGGCTCAAATATTGCGTAATTCTAAAACAATTATTACAACTAAATAGCAGTTTCATTATGTGTAAAAAGTACTATCAATATTGTATTACAACGTCATTTGCTGCGTTTTTGTTAGTGCAAAAAGCGTTACAGCAAATAGAAAGTGTAAACTGTTTTAAAGCGAACAGATTTTTGTATGTAACCAGCAACAGTAAATCTATGAAGCTGAAGTTGCGTCGCACTCTTGTACGTTCTTATCGCTACTCAAAAAATTCGTAATTATATCAACAATTATACACATGAACAAACTATTCATCTTTGCCTCTTTCTTCATCATACAAGCACAAGCACAACAATTGTATGTTGCACCAAATGGCAACGATAATAATGCAGGAACCATTCAACAACCATTAGCAACCATTCAAAAAGCCAAAGACCTCATTAAAAATATTCAAAAAGAAAAAGGCTTATCAACAGGAGGAGCTACCGTTTTTTTACGTGGTGGAAATTACACTTGTACCAACTCTACTTTGTTTACAAAAGAAAATAGTGGCGAGCAAGACAAACCAATTGTTTACCAAGCTTATCAAAACGAAATACCACAACTAATTGGTGGATTAACCATTGTACCACAAAATTGGAAACCACTTAGCAAATCTGTACTTAAAAAAGTGCATCCAAATGTTAATCCTAAACTGCTTGTAGAATTAGATGTAGCTGCATTAGGACTAAAAAACTGTAAGCAATTTGCACCCAAAACACAGTTTACAACAGAATGGTTTATCATCGATTTATTTGCCAATGGCAAAAGACAACAGTTGGCACAATTTCCAAATTACAATCAAAATCATTTAGGTAAAAACGATATTGGTTACACTACTTGTAATGGCTCTAAAGATAATTTTAGTTTCTATTTTGGCAATAAAGGAAAGCCGCAAGATAAAGACACCACCAACGAATTAGATGCCGATAATACCAATAGAAGTCAACGTTGGCACAATGCTTTAAAAGACGGTTATGAAATTTGGTTAAAAGGTTTATGGAGAGTTCCTTGGGAGCCGTTCACCATGAAGGTAGAAGAAATTAATCTTACAGATCAATCAATCCGTTTTATCAACCAACCACCACAAGGTATGGGTTCTAAATACTCAGCCATTGCTAGCGAAGATCCTTTGTGGAGAGTTGGTAGCGGTAAAGAAAATTGGTATGCTTTAAATTTATTAGAAGAAATTGATCAACCAGGAGAATGGGTTTTAGATACTAAGAATCAAAAGTTATATTATTATCCACCTGCACCCATTGAAACTTTAGACATTATGATCAGCGATATGAAGTCGCCTATTTTACAAATCAATGGTGCACAACATGTACAGTTTAAAAATATAACTATACAAGGTGGTTTAGGCACAGGCATCGAAATCAATAATTCCAATCACATTGTAGTAGCAGGTTGCAACATAAAAAATGTAGGTAATACAGGCATTAGTATCAGTAATGGTAGCAGCCACACTATTCAATCGAACAATATTGCAGAAACAGGTGGTTGGGGAATTGAAATAAAAAATGTAGGTAATAGATATCAATTAGTTTCATCGAATGTGCTAGTTAATAACAACCACATTCACCATGTAGGTAAATTGGCTTTTAAAGAAGCCCTCATTATTCAAAACAGTGTTGGTGTAAACATCTCTAATAATTTAATACATGATGTTCCAAAAGGAAGTATTAGAACCGATAACATTAACAACTGCTTATTCGAATATAACGAAATACACAATATTGCATTAAAAGAAGGAGATACAGGTGTGTTTTACAGTTATGGTGGATGGAGTACTTATGGAAATATTTTTCGCTACAATTTTTCTCATCATACCAATAGAGCCAATGGTTTTTATAGCGATGATGGTGACAGCGGCGATTTTTATTATAAGAATATTGTTCAAGATTGTATAAGTGCTGTAAAGTTTGGTGGAGGACATGATTTAATTGCTGAAAATAATTTAATTATTCAAAGCAAAGACCAAACTGTTGATGATAGAGGTAAAGATAGAAACTACAGATTAGGTACTAAATACGAAACCAATTTAACGCAGTTTAAAATTAACGAATCTCCTTGGAAAGAATACGGAGAACAGTTGAAAGCAACACATCAACTCACCACACAATTATGGAGCGATATTTTGAAGCCAGAATGGATGCCAGAATTACCCAATGGTAGCAGAATGAAAAACAATGTAGCCATTGCATCGGGGAAATTTGTAAAACGTACAGGCAATGTTGAAATAGCAGATAACACAGCAATTACATCTATTGTTGATGCTCAATTTTTTGATTATGCCAATATGGATGTTCGTTCTAAAAACAAACAAATTCTTGAAAAATTTCCTGAGTTAAATGATGTTTTTGTTAAAATAGGATTACAAAAAGATGCATATAGAAAAACCATACCTACAAGAAAAGAAACAGGTGGATTAAGTAATAGAACAAATGCAGATTTGGTAGATGCAGAAGATAAAATGATTGATAAAGTAAAACCCAATAAGCCATAACAATGAAGCAATTAGTGATTGTATATAGCTTATTATTTGTTACTTCTGTTACAGTAATGGCACAGAAAAAGGTAACATGGAAAAACTTAGACAGTATTGCTAAGAATATAGATTCCATAGTATACAAACGGGTAGATGGAAAAGAATTACAATTGTATTATTGCCTAGCTAAATCAACTAAAAAGCTACAAAAACATCCTGCTGTTGTTTTTATACATGGTGGTGCTTGGACGGGTGGAGCTGCCAATGTCTTTTATGCCTATGCTGCTTATTTAGCTTCTAAAAACATTGTTGGTATTAGTATTGATTACAGACTTATTCAACAATCTACAGACGATATAATTAATTGTATTACAGACAGTAAATCAGCAATACGATTTATTAAACTTAATGCCAATCGCTTTCAAATAGACACCAACAAAATAGTAGTTTGTGGAGAATCTGCAGGCGGTCACTTAGCAGCATCTGTAGAGCTTTTTGATGGATTTAATAGTACAACTGACGATACCAATATTAGTACAAAACCAGCTGCTTTAATACTTTTAAATCCTGTATTAAATGTTGCTACAAATACTTTTTTAAAGTATGTAGACGCAACTGTTTTGAAGTCTAAAAATAAAGTTCCAGACTCTGCAACATTGGCTCAAAAATATAGGGATAAAGCTATAAGCATTTCTCCATTATTTCATGTAAATAAAACATTGCCACCCACTTTAATTATTAATGGAACCGCCGATAAAATTACCCCCATTGAATATGCACAAGCATTTACAAATAAAGCATTGCAGTTTAAAAAAAATTGTGAATTAATTGCATTACCTAATGTAGGCCATGCATTTGCTGTGCCACATTACAAAGCATCTGAAGCCAATGTTGTAGAAACATTGGTAACCATCGAAAACTTCTTACGAAAATTAAAATACTTAAAAGGAAAGTCAACTATAATCAATGGAAACGATGAAAACTGGATTATTAAAAAATAAGTCTACGCAATTAAAGCAAGTATTACAATCTGTAATTGTAGTAAGCAGCATGAGTGTTGCAATAAGCAATATTGCAATTGCACAAGTAAACCCTTTGTTTAAACAGTATCAAAACGATACATTACTGCTAACTGATAGTCGTTTATCAGAAATGCCAGTAAAAAAATTTACTGCTAATGAGGTATTAAACAAAACAATTCCGTATAAAAATCCATATGCTACCGTTAATAATCTATCAACGCAAGGCTTCGATGCTACAAGAATAGGAGCGCTTTCTGCTAAAGGTGTATATCCTAGATTATTTACAACTCCTGCCGATTTTGATGCCATTCAAACAAGGCTTACTACAACAGCTATTGGTAAGCAATTATTGTTATTAGCTAAAAATGAATTAGATAAATTAGTGGGAGGAAATGGTGTTCAAGGTAAAGCCTATCAACAACTACTTAATACCGATACTATTCAGTTACCAACAGGTTTTAACTATAGCGATTTTGCAAATCAATTATCTATTCAAGCATTATTGGCTCAGCTAAATAAAGACAATGCAACTTTAGAATCTGTCGGAAAAATTGCTGGTAATTTTTTACAAGTGTGGATGCGTTATGTACAAGCAATTCCAAGTGTTCCAGGTAAAGAAATGATGGTGAAAGAACAGGTGTATAGTCATGCAAGCATGGCTAAGCTATTCGATTTTACAGCAGTTGCTATGAGTGCTGCACATAAGAAAAGCTATATACAATTTATGTTAAAAGAAACCACTGGCAAATATGGTGATGGTATGCAATTACCCAATCATTGGCGTAGATGGAATCATATAGCTTCTGCATTAGAATATCCATTAGCGGTTTTGTCTATTGAAAATGAAAAAGGATACGATAAACGCATTTTTGATAGAGGATTAGAAGTGTTGCAAGATTATTTAACCTATACTTATTCGCCTGAAGGAATGAGTAATGAAGGAATTACTTACACGTTCAATCCTTTTGTAGATGATTTATTGCTAATGGCAGCTGCTGCAAAAAGAGGCAATCCACAATTTTGGTCGCACCCACATTTTCGTCAAATTCCAGATTGGTTAATACATGCATTGTCTCCTAATCCCAATGCTTTATGGACTTCTCATGGCGATACCGGTAGTGCATCAGACCTTCCTTGGGTAATGATGATGATTATGAAATATTATTTTCCTGCAGATGAAAAAATAGATTATTTGTTAGCTAATTCATTACCAAAAAACATTACCAAATTACCAGATGTAAGTGCATTTGTTTTTACAACAGATCCTTCAAAAACAAAAGATGCATACAATGGTGTGCCTGCTGTAGCAATGCCACTTACTTATTTTTCACCATCAAGGGGTTCGTTTATTGCAAGAAATAAGTGGAACAAAAATGGTATTCAATTTCAGCTAGATGCTCGTCAAGATATGTACTTTCAATCGCATGATCATTCAGATAGAGGCAATTTTGAATTGGCTGCACATGGTCGTTTGTGGGTGGTTGATGGTTGGCGTAGCACAGAAAGTAAATACCATTCTGTAATTACTATCGATGGAAGAGGACAAGGTTATTTTGGAACACCAGCAGCTTGGGTAAATTATGTAGACAATGCAAAAGCAACTTTTGGTGTAATAGATCAAAAATATGCATACGATTGGATGTGGTTAAAATCGCCAGTAGCAGATATGTTATCGGGTAAAACAGTAGAAACACAATGGCAAAATGGCGTATATGCAGATGCTGCAAAAACTTTAAAAAAATATTATCCAAATGCACAGCCACAAAGAGATCCATTAAGAAAAGTAGCAGAATATTTTACTGGAAATTTAGCCACCAATCCGTTAATTTGGAATGAAGATACTTGGCCAATGCGTTTACCAAATTATCAAGTAGCACATGCATTTAGAACGGCTGGGTTGGTAAAAGGAAAATACGATTATGTGTTAATTGTAGATGATATTCAAAAAGATAATCAAGAACGTTTGTACGAGTGGTTAATGCCAATGCCATTAGATGTAGAAGTAATCTCCATTAAACAATTGGTAGATGTAAAACAAGAATCAGGAGCATTAAACATTGGGTTTAATACATTAAGTAATAAAGGAATTCAAGGCGATTACGACATGCTTTTGGGCGATAAACGCATGAAAAGAAATATGCAAGAAGTAGATGTTGCAGCTGGTGAATTAATGAGTGCAGGTAGATTTACACCACAAAAAGGAGATCCTCTTTTATTGGTACGTGTTTTAAATAGAACAGCAGCACCTCGACCAAATTTAGAACCCAATCCTAGATTAGAAGTAATTGAAAAATTGAAAACCGAAGACATGCACCAATTCTATTTAAGAACAATGGATATTGGTAAAAGACTGGTTATTCCATCTCGTTCTGCAAGTCCAGATTTTAAAGTATTGTTATTTCCTCATTTAAGTGGAGAAGCATTGCCACAAACAAAATGGAATGAAGATAGAACCATGCTTACAGTAACCTTTAAAGACCAAGTTGATACTTTTTATTTTTCAAAAACCAAAGAGGGACGAACAGGTGTAAAACTGGTAAGAGATAACGAAACAATTTTTAGTTTTTAAAATAGATGGTTATTCAATCTTATTGCTTGTTGAATAGCTGTGTATTAAAGTTTAAAAATTACGTATGAAAAAAAATATCGTGTTTACATGCATTCTAATTACTAGTTTTCTAACAGTTCATGCACAATCATTTTCACCAATCAGCTATTCACCCACGATTAATAAAATTGAAGTGAATGCAGATAAATGTCCAATACAGTTGTATGTGGCTAGCAACGGAAATGATAAATCTACTGGGAGAAGTTTTAAACAAACCAATAGCAATGATGGTCCTTTTTTAACACTTGAACGAGTAAAGCAAGAGATAAGAAACCTAAAACGAAGTGGTAAAGTTTTAGCAGGTGGCATTGCTGTTAACTTGTTAGGTGGTGTTTATGCTTTAGATAAATCTTTTGAACTATATACAGATGATAGTGGAACAGATGAGTCACCTATCATTTATAGAGCTTGGAAAGAAGAAGATGTTCGAATTATTGGTGGAAAAAAACTTGTTGCAGCAGATATTTCACCAGTTACCAATAAGGCTATTCTTGCAAGAATTCATCCCAATGCTCGTGGTAAAATTGTACAGTTTAGCACCCAAAAATTAGGCATTCAACACAATTCAATTTTCCCAGATATTTTTAGTGATGGTGGAAATATTTTTGAGCTTTTTTTTAATGGAAATAGATTGCCTTTATCTAGATGGCCAGATGAAAGTAACACAACCATGAAAGAAGTGGTAACAGTTGGTGATAATAAAACACCTGGTACATTTATTTATCAAGATAGCACACCCATTCATCGTTGGCTTAGTAACAATAATATTTGGCTAAAAGGTTTTTGGCGTGTTGGTTGGGAAAATCCGGCAATTAAAGTTGCTGATATAGATACTGCTCAAAAACAAATTTCTTTTAAAGTAGGAATGCATTTAGGTATTGGTAGCAAATACCATCGACCAAAAGGTTCGGGTAAAGAAGAATGGTATGCCATTAATTTGTTAGAAGAAATTTCTAAACCAGGTGAGTGGTGTATAGATTTTAATACAGGTATGGTTTACTTATGGCCACCATCGGATGTTGCAAATGCCGATATACTGGTATCTCAATTAGAGCAGCCAATAGTATCTATTAAAAACGCATCTAATATTGCATTTGAACGCATTACGTTTGAGGGATCTCTTGGCGATGGAATGGCAATAAGCAAAAGCAATAAAAACCTAATTGCTGGTTGCACTTTTAGAAATTTAGGTGGAAGAGGTGTTGTATTGGATGGAGAAAAAAGCGGTATTCAAAGTTGTAATATGTACAATTTGGGAAAAGGCTGTATTGTAATTTCTGGAGGAAATAAATTAAAACTAATTGAATCTGGCAATTATGTAATCAACAATCA
>Ga0075157_10002318_pt1 | contig 11174 bp, 10 predicted proteins | sample JI81BgreenDNA_FD_70967 | JGI IMG/M metagenome (GOLD analysis project Ga0075157, IMG submission 70967) | Wastewater effluent complex algal communities from Wisconsin, to seasonally profile nutrient transformation and Carbon sequestration -... | ecosystem: Engineered > WWTP > Effluent > Algae...
AAAAATTGATATATTTGTTCAATACCATATTTTATGTAAAAATAAAAATAAAAATAACAAAAAAAATGGATTATTTGTTTTTACCAGAAATTGCATCAAATATTATTTCATTCATGAATATTCATGAAAGAAAAGTAGAAAAAAAAGATAATCTTCAAGATATTTTTTCTTTTCTATCAGTGAATAAATATTCTAGAAAGTTATTATCCTTGAAAGAAATATCTAGCAAAAATCTTTTAAAAACTATCTTGATAAGAATATGCTCCAAAAAACAAAAAATATTTAGCATCGAAACAATTAAAAAGTTATTAGATGAGAATTGTCCATCTTACTTATTATCTGAATTAACTTCTTTGACTATCAATTCAGAACAATTTGAGATAACAAAATTATTGGTAGAAAAATTTAAAGATAATCCTTTTCTTTGTGAAGAAGTGATGAATAATGTCATTAGAAAAAATAAAATTACTGCAGCAAAAGAATTATTATCTCTTGATATTAACGTCAACAGAAACAAATTATTATATGATGCATGTTCTAACAACAACATTGAAATAGTTAAATTGTTACTAGAAACAAAAAAAATTAGCTCATCTTATGGAAAATATTCTACTGATAATCCGATATACATCGCATGCTTGAAAGAATATAATGAAATAGCAGAATTATTATTGAATGACGGGCAAATAAAACCTAATGTTAGCTGTTTAGCTCCTTTATGTTTTTCAGGAAATTATAAATTAGTTAAGTTAATCACATCAAAAGAAAAAACTTTTCTTGATTCAAAAAATAAACATACAAAATCATATTTCGAAGGAGCTTGTAGATCTGGAAATTTAGAATTGACAAAATTATTATTTTCTTATGTCAAAGATAGCGTAGCTAAATTTACTCAAACAGAATTCAATATATTGTTAGTTAATATTTGTGTTGGAAAAAATATCAAAATAGCGAAGATGATATTTCCTAAAGTAAATAATATCAACAAGTTAATTGACAAAAATAATATTGCTTTTTGCTTGAATATTATTTGCAAATTCACAACTCCTGATTTCTTTAAATTTATTATTGAAAATTATTATTCTATGTCAGCTGAAGATTATTTGAATGCAGCAATGAAAAGCTTTGAATACAAAAATTTTGAGATGTTATTATTCATTCTGAAAAATGAAAAAAAGAAATTTCAATCATTCATTACTAAATCTATGAAATACAAAATATTAAGTTCTTCATCATTGAACGATTCAATGGAAATAACAAAATTTTTATTGAAAGATTTGAATAAAAACAAATAATTATTTTTTTTCTTTTGCTATGAAATTTTCTATTTCATAACAAATCCAAATATTTTTTTTTGTATTAACAATAATTGAATCACTGATATTCAAGAAAAATATTTTTTAAAATGTCATTAAAAATCTATCTCTACTTCAAAGATAAATGTTATTGAACAAAAACACAAATGATTCTGAATATTTTGTAACTTTGATAACTTCAGATAAAAAAAAAATAAAATGTGGAAAAAATATTTTGACAAAAGATTCAAAGTTTTTCAAATTACTTCTTGAAAAATATGAAATAAATAAAAAAAATTTTAAATTAGATTTTCATTCAAAATCTGTAGAACATTTTATCAAATATATTTCTGGAGATACTGAACCAAGAGAAAATACTCAAGAAGATATTATTGAAACTTTATATTTTGCCAATTATATCGAACATGAAAGTTTTGAGCTAAACTGTTTATCTAAACTAAATAAATCCAAATGTGATAATTTTTGGATAAGGAAAAAAGCAATTTATCTTTTGACTCATTTATTATTTCTTCATTATGAAGCATTCGAGCTGTTGAAAATATTTAAAAAAAAAGACATTTATTATTTGGGATATTTTTTTGATAAAAAAAAAAAATATTACTCTGGTTCTGATACTTTTAAGTATGAAAAAATTCCTGAATCTTCATATTGGTTTTGGTCAAATACAAAAGCCATTGATGAAAATATATTTTTTGATACAAAATACATAGCTGAAAAAGAAGATTTTGAAAATCTTTGCAAATTTTCATTTTATTCCAGAACACCTGTTTTTCTTATCCCTGAAAAAAAAAAAATAATTCAAAACAATCTGAAATTTTTTTATTTTCTGAATTTAAAAGAAAAAAAAGTAGCATTTAATTTCAAAGCTTTTTTGTTAGTTAATCTCTTAGAAAATTATACAGAATTTAAAAACCAAGATCTTCTTGAATATTTTTTTGAAAGGTGGAAAGATACAAATATTTTTGTTTTTAAAATACAATATTTTTCATTGTACAAAATTAAAGATATGACAACCGCAGGTTTGATAAATAAAATTATTGATAAAAAATTCTTGAAAAATTTTAAAGTCACTTCATATGATAATGAATCATATGAATATGAACCATATAATGAACCATATGACGAGCCATATCAAGAATTATGATAATTTATTTTTTTTTTCAAAATAAATAAAATTGATAATATTATTTTTTGCTCATTTTATCATAAGATACTTACTAATATGAATTCTTCATCTTTAATCCATGCTTTGTCTATGATGAAATATTACATTGAAAAAATAAATGAAAGAATAAATCAAATTGAAAAAAATATGAGTGATGATGAATCTTCAAAAAATAGTGATAATGATGAAAATTCAACAAGCGAAGAAAGTGATCAAGAACAAAATCTTGATGAAGTAGATTAATTTTTTCGAAAATATTATTTTGTAATATTTTCCATAAATTTTTTTTTTTTGACTGCTTTTTGACTGAAAAAATATTGTTCAAATATCATTCATAAAAATTGATATATTTTTTCAATAATTAATTTATCAACTATTTCAAGAAATAATAAAAAAAAATGTATATCCAAGATACTTTTAATGAAATTTGCTCATTTTGCTACCAACAAGAAATACTTTCTCTTTCTCGTACCTGTAAACTTTTTTTGTCTTTCAAAAATAATTTTCCGAATTATTTGAAAGAAAGATTTTTGAAATTTCATAATCATGTTTCATGTTTTCAATATTCATGCAGCGTTGATTTCACGAATTATGGAAAAATTCCATTAGAAGCAGTTTTTACATACGCATGTTTGAATGGCAATGATATCATTGTTGAAAAAATTATCAAAAATGTTAGAACAAAAAATAAAGATGAAGATTTTTCAAATACATTCAAAAAAATATTGAATAATGATTTGAAAAAAAAACAAGATGCTATGATTCATAATGGATTATTGATTTGTTTGACATTTGGGAGAACAACAATACTAAAATATTTTTTAGATTTTTTTAATGCTCAAAATGAATTGAAAAAAATTCTTATTCTTGCTATTGAAATTACAGTTAGTACAGATATCCTTGATGAAATTATTAAAAGAATTAACCGTTATAATAAATTTATTAAAAATGTTTCTTACATTGAAAAACTACCTATTGAAATATGCAACATGATAGATTCATATTTATCTCAAAAAAAAAAAGTTTCTGATGTTCAAATGCGTAATTCAGTTTATGTTTTGAGTAATAGTAAATTCAAATTTGACAATGAAGATATACTTCCTCTAATATATGGTGGTATTGAGGAAACACCTTTTGTAGCTTTTTTTTGTAATGGGAAAAAAGGAACAAGAAAAAAGAAAATTAATAAATTTATCAAAACATTCTCAAAATATTTTGCGAATAAAATTAAATTTGAAAACGATTATGAAAAGAGATATCGTTATTATGGAATTAGACTATCTCTATTGAATAGGTCTTCTACAACAATTGAAAAGTATATATATTTCAAAGATGAAAATACAATGATGCCAGGAAAATTAAAAGACAAAAAAGTTTTAGAATATTATGGAACAACTGTATATGATTATTTTTTCAGAAAAAATAATTCATCCACAATTATTTACAATATCAATGTCGGAGATTACAAATCATTCTTTTCATTCGGTGAAGATTTTGTATCAAAACTTCTTTTCTATGATAGTGAAAATAAATTAGAACAACAAATGAATGAAATGATGTATACAGATAAAGAAGTTGAAAAAATTATTTCAAGTGAAAAAGATGTATCGAAAAAAGATAATTATTCAACATTTTCTTACAATGATTATTCTAGTGATGAATTAGTTTCTTGTTGTTTGCTTGCTTTAAGGAAAAATATGAAAATAGATTCAGAAATATATTCAAAATTCATTTCAAAAGGAGCAGATTATATTAAAAATTTTTATGAAATATCTCTTAATGAATGGGTGAAAAATAATGCTTATAATCATGATGATCTAGTTTTCTACATACAAAATATAGGTAAAATTCCATGGTATATATTTCGCTGTGTTTTCATGTATAATACATATGATGATTTTTTTCGTCTCACAGAACTTTTAGAAAAAAATCAAATACTACAAAAATATTACATTCCTGAAATGATAAATGATATCAATTATGCTCCAAATATTTATGAAAGTGTTGCCTTCGAAAAATATATTGAAAAATATATTTTCAAATTATCTGAACAAGGAAAGTTATGTTATGAATCAAAGAAAAAAATATTATTGACAAATAATAAAAAATTCAAAACTTTGAGAAAAGAATATTTAGAAAAAATATTCGATGAAAATATTATTGGAGTTGTAACAGATATTACAACTGATACTAATGAATATTTGCTTCTAGAAAAATATGTTATTGAAAATATTCCAAAACAAACTAATATTTCAGACGCTACTAAAAAAAAACTTCTTAATACTAAAAATTTAAAAATAAAAGAAGTAGCACAAAAATTTATTTCTTTATCATAATTTTTTTTTTTACAACATTTCTTCCTGAAATTTTGTAAAAATTGAATATTTTTCTTTATTGAATAAATTCATAATAATTCATACTCTACATACTAGTTTATGGTTTACATTTTTATTCCTGACATAGCAAACATAATTATTTCTTTTTTTGATTTCAACAAATCTGTAGATCTCAAAACAACAATAAATTTTTTATTTTCAACAAAAACATTTCAGAATATGAACAACGTTTACAATGAAAAATTTCTTGAATCTGTTTTTCATCTGATTCTAGAATCCAAGCAAAAATATAATATCACAACTATTGAAAATATTCTTAAGTACATTGATCCTTCAAAATATTCTAACTACGCTATTAAAATTGCTTGCGAAAATAATCATGTTGAGATAGTAAAATTATTATTGAAAGATTCTAGAATTAAATTCACTTATTTGGAAAAATGGCGATCTGATGGTGATACGACAATTGATAGTTCAGAAGAAGACTATAGCAGCGATAGTTATGGTAGTAGTGATGATGAAAATGATAAATGTAACAATGATAGTGATAGTGACAGTGATGTCGATGATCAAACTTTTAAAAATCATATATCAAAAGAAGAAAGCAGCTCAGAATCAAATCGTAGTGAAAGTGAAAGTGAAATCAGCGATGAAGAAACTACATTCAAAGTAATTACTTCTGAATTTCAAAATAAAATTACAAAAGAAGAAAATGAAAAAAATATAGTTGATCATCCACTTATTTTAGCATGCAAAAATAATAATTGTAAAATAATTGAATTACTTCTTCAAGACTCAAGGTTCAACAAAAGAAAGTATTTGAAAAAATCTATCAAATCAGTAATTCATAACATCAATGCTGTTGAAATTTACAAAACTATTTTCAAAGAAAAAGAATTATTGTTAAATTATTATGGGCCATATGATTTTGATAATTTTGTACCTAAAATAATTGAAAAAAATAATATTGAAATAGTAAAAGTTTTATTAACTGTACCGCATATTTTTACTGAATCATATATCTGTGAATATGCTATCAGATCACTTAAAAATAATAAATATGAAATTTTTGAATATTTAGTCAATGAAAAAAAAATTGATATCAAAAAATATTTAAATGAAATATTTTGTCGAATAACTCCTATTACTGCTTTCAATATTAAAATCAAAACAAGAATACTTGAATTCATATTAAATAATGTTGGTATCGAATACTTTTTCAAAAATATTCTTTTCGGAGATAATATCAATACTCCTGTCTTTATTAATTTTGTTCTTGATAAATGCTCTAATTTACCAAATAATAATTTACTTTTTGAAATAGCTGAAATAATTTTTAAGAAAGAGCAATATAACAACTTACTTTTTTTTATCAAACATAAAAATACAAAATTTTCAGAAAAACAAATAAACAATCTTATCTTATCTTATGATCCCTACTGCTCAGTTAAATATGCAAGATTTGTAAAAGAAATTATTAAAAAATACTCTTTACCAATTAAAAAGCGTCTTGCAACAAGAATTATTTATTTATGCTGTGAAAATAAAAATGAATATTCAATAGCAAAATTTTTATTGAATCCATCGCTAATAAAATGGAAATTAAATCTTCTCAAAAAATTTCTTGTTTATTCAAATGGAAATTTTAATTACAAACTATCATTTCTGCTAATGAAAATGATAAATAATTTGAAAAACAAAACATAATAAAAAATATTTTTTCATTCATAAAAATAACGGAATTATTTTTGTGAATCATAATTTCAATGGATAAAGGAATTTCAATGTTCGGGTGTTCTATGATAGCATCATTCTTAACTCAACCTTTAGAAGTGTTAAAAACAAGAAAACAAACAGAAGCAATTATTCCTAAATTTTCTCTTGGTACATTTTACAAAGGATCTATCTTGAGTTTCATTGCAAAGCCAACATATTTAGGAATGGTTGTTGGATCAAGTGAATTTATCAAAAAAATATATCCAAAAATAGATACGGCTTCAAGTCTTGTTTTAGGAAATATATTTGCTGTTGTTTTATTGAATCCAATATTTGTTCTCAAAACTTTCAAAGAAAATGGTTCTACTGAAAAATTAAATTGGAGTAATTGTTGGAAAGGAACAGGACTTACTTTATTACGAAGCTCAAAAACATTAGTGGATCTTTATTCAGCAGAAAAGTTTGTGAATAAATATGAAAAAAAACATTTGCCTATTTTTTCATTTTTATTTTCATCAGTAACAAGTTTTTTATCATATCCTTTGAATACGTTAACAACGTTACAAAGAGTAGGAATTAAAAAAAAAATAACATTTAGAAATGTTTACAACGGATTCATGATTTACAATATTAGAACAGCAGTAGCTCATTCAATAACTGTGACTTTATACTACATGTTTAAAAATTAATTTTGTTTTTTTGTTTTTTTGACTATTTAAAAAAAATGAAAAAAAAATATTTTATTACTAGCTAATTCCTGATGCTTTATGAAAATATTCTAGACTATGTTCATTCCAGATATTACAAATACTATCCTTTCTTTTTTTGACTTCGACAACGAATTAAATATTAAGTTTGCGTTAAGATTTTTATCACTTTTCAGACACTTTAGATTTATGAATAATATTTACAACAAAGATCTTCTCGAAAATATTTTTCATCTTATTTTAGAGAAAAAAATACAAAATTACAATATCAAGGTCGTTGAAAATATTTTGAAAATTATCGATCCAGAAAAATATTCTAATTATGCCATTAAAATGGCTTGCCACAATGGTCATCTTGAAATAGTGAAATTAATGCTGAAAAATAAAAAACCTAGTTACTCTATCGGTATTAACGATGGATTTGATTATTCTATAATCCCATCTTTAGAACATCCATTATCTAGAGCACTACAAGCTGATTCGCCTGAAATTCTTGATCTTCTTCTTCAAGATTCAAGATTCAATAGATCTAGTTCAGATAATTATGTTAAGGTTCCAGCATTTATTTTTATATCATATTACTATACGAAACATGAATATCACAAAGATTACAAAAAAATTTATTCTGTATTAGTAAAATATCCTGCATCAATAGAATACATGATTGAAAATTCACTACAGTTTTATGAATTATTTTTCGTAGAAGAGCTATTAAAAAATTGTAATCGTGATTATTTTAACATGATATTTCGATATTTTATGGAAAATGAATGTAAGGAAACTAAAAAAGATGAAGAGAAAAAGATAGTATCTATGTTATTAAATAGTTCTTTTTTTGATCTAAAATATTTTAAAAAATATTTAGATATTTATTATTTTAATTCATCAATTAAATATTTTTCAGCTAATTCTATTCTTTTGACTATCATATGTCATGAAAAATTTAAAGTTGATGTGAGTTATGTTAAAAAAATTATTCTTAAAATAGAGTTTAAAAATGTTGGAGAATTTAAATTTGCTGAGAAAATATTGACTCATTTTTCATTCAATATTGATTTACCTGACAATTTCATTCTCAAAATGTTGTCTTTTATTATTGAAAAAAAATTTAATGTCGAGACAGCAAAAGAATTAATAAAAAAAATAAAAAACGTTAAAAGTCCAAAATTAAACGAAATTTTAGAAGATCTTGAAGAAAGTATCAACCGCCGTTACATGCCTAAAAATGTTATTGAACTTATTATTTTTCTTAAGAAACATATTGAAAAAATGAAAAACAAATAATTTTTTTTTTTACAACATTTCTTGCTGAAATATTGTGAAATATGTATTTTTATTGAATGAAGGAAAAAATGAAAAAAATAGTATTTACATTTGAAACATTCTAATGTAGAAAAAATAATGAACGATATAAATAATCTTAAAACAGAACATCAGCACCTTACATTAGCTATTACTGAAAATAATATCGAATCAGTAAAATTATTGATCAAAAACTTATCAATCGATATATTACTTGAATCTTCAATAAAATGCTTTTTAATTTCTGCCATTAAAAATAAAGTCAGCGATGGCATTATTAAATTATTTCTTGAGTATGAAAATACAGAAGTTATCTATCAAACTTTTTTTGATTATGCTTTGAAAATTCATCCGATCTACTTACCTTTTATGGTTTCTGAATTAAGAAAGAATAATGAAAAAATGAAAAAAGTATTTTCTTCACTCAATAATTTATATTGCGTTACTGAACATGGATATTATGATTTATTTATGATTTTTTACAATGAGTGTGAATATTTTAGAACAGAAGATGCAAATAATTTTTTGTTAATCATATCTCTTTCATGTAATCATGAAAAAATTATTAAATATTTGTTGAAATTTACTAATTATTTTATCAAAGATTGCATTCAAGAAAGAAGATTCCCATATCCTGAAGTTTCTTTGTGCAGAGAAAATAATGGTGACGACAATTGCGATGAAACAAATATTATTTTCTTGGGTATCAAAACAAATGATAAAATATTTTCTGGTATTAAAATAATTTGGTATGTCGTTGAAAAAAAAGTTTATGATTTTTATTTTGAATATTTCAACAAAATGAAAAAAAATAAAATGAAATTTTACAATGAAAAAAACAAATATCATGATGTTTTTTTTAAATTCAAAAAATAAATTTCGTTGATAAATGAATTATCACCGAAGTTGAAAAAAAATGAAAATATTTCTAATTGCAAAATAATTTACGGCAGATGAAGGAAAAATGTTATCAAAAAATATTGTAGCAAATATTATTTCTTTTCTTGACTTTGAAAAAAGAAAAACAAAAGATTTTTTTTACATCATTCATTTATTGAAATGTTGTAAACAATTTTATTCTTTCTTACATCCTTTGAATAATACTGACATCGGGCATATTAATTTCTTGAATGAATATTATTTCAGAGCAATATTATTGACAAAAAAAGAAAATGAATCGCTGATATTATTGACAAAAAGAATGTTAAAGATACTTAATCCTGAGTTTTGTAATAATTGCTTCATTAAATTATCTTGTTTGAATGGTCATACTGAAGTAGTAAAATTATTATTGAATGATGGAAGAGCTGATCTTGAATCTGGAATTGTTTAAGCATTAAGAGCTAATAATTATGATGTTTTTTCTTTACTTCTTTCTGACATGAAAAAAAGATATGATATCAAACAAAAAAAATTATTTTTCTTTCAATGTTTCTATTCAACTATTGAAAAAAAAAAATTATTATTTCAAAAAAAAGAATCATTGAAAAATATTCAATCAATTATCAAAGATATTTTTTCTTTAGAAATATTTGAAAGCGAAATAATTGACAAAATATTTTCTGATTTATTTTCATTGTTAGATTTTTTCATGACTAAAATGAAATATGAAAAAAGAAATTGGGAAACACAAGGATGCTTTAATCTAAAATTTTTCAAAAGCTTATCAAAAGACAAAAGAATAACAAAAGAAATGAAAATATTATTAGCAAAAAAAATATTTACAAAAGAATATGCTGAATATTACAAGATAGGAATATGTATACTTGAATCAGATGAACAAATTACTATTTCTCCTGATTCTTCATTAGTTTACTGGACATTTAATAATAGACGTTACCGCTTAGGATATTTTCTCGTTCACAGCAATCAAATTGAATTATCATCTTTGTTAACAAAAATACTTGACAATGACAGATTTGTTCCTTGTCCAAAAATCAAAAAAAGTTTTTTTTCAACTGAAAATTAATTTCAATGTCATTCAAAAAAACTTTTTTTGAATTACTCATAGAAAAAATAAAATGTTTTTGCTCAACTTAATATGTATCTTATGAATACAATAATTATATTTTCATGAATTTAGTATCTCATACTTCATTTTCTATTTCATTTATCTTAGCAATACTATTTTTATTTTTCATCTTCTTTTGCTTTATTTTTTCAATACGAATGAATAGAGAAAGATTATTTATTTCTTCAACTGAAATTTCAACAGAAAATTCCATATTGAATACAAACTAAAAATTAATATTAACAATTATGAATATTTTTCTTCAACTAACCTATTGAAAAAAATAAAATCATGAGTCAATTGCATATTCCTGAAATAACAAATATTATCATTTCTTTTTTTGAGTTTGAAGATTTTACGAATCTCAAAACAACAATGAATTTTTTATTTTTATCAAAGCAATTTGTGAATATGAAAAATGTTTACAATCAAAGGTTTTTAGAATCAGTATTTCATATCATTATCGATATCGATCTTTCAGATAAAAATAAAAAAAACAAGAAATTTTACAATATCGAAACTATTGAAAACATTCTTAAGAAAATTGATCCTTCAAAATATTTCAATCATGCTATCAAGATTGCTTCAAAAAATAATCACTTTGAAATAGTAAAATTATTG
>Ga0075157_10002324_pt1 | contig 11168 bp, 8 predicted proteins | sample JI81BgreenDNA_FD_70967 | JGI IMG/M metagenome (GOLD analysis project Ga0075157, IMG submission 70967) | Wastewater effluent complex algal communities from Wisconsin, to seasonally profile nutrient transformation and Carbon sequestration -... | ecosystem: Engineered > WWTP > Effluent > Algae...
AACCAGCAGTAGTGTAGCGCCCTCAAAAACCCAATTTCTTAAATAAAAGGGTTTTTTTGGTTAACGTATCAGAATCAACTTGATTTGGCGGCAAGTAACGCTACGATCGAACGAGAGAGCTAATTGGGATCGAGCATCAGCGTGACAGAAACCGGGTTTCCTGCCGCGGGCTCACCTGAGTGCCTAAGTATTTTATCAAAAAACCCGGTTTCTTAAATCCCGCGCGGGTTGAGAATGCTGTCCTTGAGTCAAATCGAACTTTCATCAACTGCAAGAAATCATCACAGAGGCGAAATATGACACTAGCACTAACCAGAGATAACGTCGAAACAGTTCTCGATGAAATGCGTCCCTACCTGATATCCGACGGTGGCAACGTCGAACTCGTAGAAATTGACGGCCCAGTGGTACACCTGAGACTGCAAGGAGCTTGTGGCTCTTGCCCCAGTTCCACAATGACTCTGAGAATGGGCATTGAACGTCGCCTGCGCGAGGCTATCCCAGAAATTTCCGAAGTCGAACAGGTAATGTAATTAGTCAGTTGGCAATTGGTAGTTGGCAATTGGTAGTTGGCAGTTGACGGTTGACGGTTGACGGTTGACTGTTACCAATTACCAGTTGACGGTTGACTGTTGGCAGTTGGCTGTTAACAGTTGGCTGTTACCAATTACCAGTTGACTGTTGACTGTTACCAATTACCCAATTTAATTGCCAATTACCAATTACCCAATTTAATTACCAATTACCAATTACCAATTACCAAATTCAATTACCAATTACTAAATTCAATGTCTCACCCCCTTTATGTAGCCTTCATTTGGCACCAACACCAACCGCTCTACAAATCCAGAGTATCAGCTAGCGCAGGAGCTGCTCAGTACCGACTGCCTTGGGTGCGCTTGCACGGAGTCAAAGACTACTTGGATTTAGTGCTCCTCCTGGCAAAATATCCCAACCTGCATCAAACCGTAAACTTGGTTCCCTCCTTGATTTTGCAGATAGAAGACTGCATCGCAGACAAAGCATTAGACCCTTACTTGACGGTGACATTAAAGTCAGCAGAAATTTTAACCCTCCCAGAACAAGAGTTCATTTTAGAACACTTCTTTGACGCCAATTACCACACTCTGATTCAGCCACACCCCCGCTACGCTCAACTCTACACTCAGCGGCAGGAAAAAGGCATTCAGTGGTGTTTGGAAAACTGGAAATTGCAGGATTTTAGCGACTTGCTGGCCTGGCACAATTTAGCTTGGATTGACCCGCTGTTTTGGGACGACCCCGAGATTGCAGGGTGGCTGAAACAAGGACAAAATTTTAGTTTGGTAGACAGAAAAAACATCTACTCAAAACAAAAAGAAATCCTCGCTCGCATCATCCCCCAGCACCGTAAAATGCAAGCTGAGGGACAGTTGGAAGTCTCCACAACCCCCTACACGCACCCGATTTTACCGCTGCTTGCTGACACTAATGGCGGCCGCATAGCTATTCCAAACATGACGCTGCCACAACACCGGTTTCAGTGGGAAGAAGATATTCCCCGACACCTGAGAAAAGCCTGGGAAATGTATGAAGACCGGTTTGATTGCCAACCGCGCGGTTTGTGGCCGTCGGAACAAGCAGTCAGCCCGGAAATTTTGCCCTACATTGCCAAACAAGGCTTTAAATGGATAGTCTCGGACGAAGCAGTTTTGGGGTGGACAATTAAACACTTTTTCCACCGCGACGCGACAGGGAATGTCTACGAACCAGAATTCTTATATCGCCCTTACCGTTTAGAAACTCCTGACGGGGATTTAGCCATAGTATTTAGAGACCACAGATTGTCGGACTTGATCGGGTTTACCTACGGTTCGATGGAACCGGAAAAAGCAGCATCAGATTTAGTGGGACACTTAGAGGCGATCGGCAGAACTCTCAAAAACCGACAGTCAGGCGGCCAAACAGCTTTAGAAAATCCCTGGTTAGTGACGATCGCCCTCGACGGCGAAAATTGCTGGGAATTCTATCCCCAAGACGGCAAACCGTTCTTAGAATCCCTCTATCAAACTCTCAGCGACAATCCAGATATCAAATTAGTCACAGTCTCGGAATTTCTCGACAAATTCCCAGCAACCGAAACAATTCCCGCAGCCCAACTGCACACTGGTTCCTGGGTGGACGGTTCTCTCACAACTTGGATCGGCGATCCCGCGAAAAATCGCGCTTGGGACTTGTTAGAGCCTGCGAGACAAATGCTGGCAAACCATCCAGAGGCCACAGAAGAAAGCAACCCAGAAGCTTGGGAAGCGCTGTATGCGGCCGAAGGTTCCGACTGGTTCTGGTGGTTTGGCGAAGGCCACACGTCGAACCAAGATGCCATGTTCGACCAGCTATTTCGCGAACACGTAGCGGCGATTTACGAAGCTCTCGGCGAGCCTGTACCCCCGGAAGTGCGGCGGCAAGTAGAGGTGCACTCTGTTCAAGGCGACCACCTGCCGCTGAGCTTTATTCACCCGGTGATTGACGGTATCGGCAACGAACAGGATTGGGACAAAGCCGGTCGGATTGAAGTTGGGGGAGCAAGGGGTACGATGCACCGGAGTTCGGCAATTCAGCGCCTTTGGTACGGCGTTGACCACTTGAATTTTTACATTCGTGCCGACTTCAAGGTAGGGGTGCGGCCGGGAATTGATTGCCCGCAGCAGTTAAATTTGTTCTGGTTTTATCCCGATCGCACCATGCACAACAGTCTGATTCCGCTGTCGGGTTTGCCTGACGAAGCACCGCTAAACTATAGATACCACCATCAGTTAGAGATTAATTTGCTGACGAAATCGATTTGGTTTCAGGAAGCAGAAGAGGGCGATCGGTGGCTGCCCCGCATTAGCCGCGCCCAAGTGGGAGTGGATAAATGTTTGGAGGTAGCAGTGCCCTGGGCGGATTTGCAGATTATGCCCGACTGGCAGGTGAGGCTGATTGCGGTTTTATCGGATGGGAGTAGTTACTCTACCTGTATGCCGTTCGATTCTTTGATTCCGATCGGAATGCCGTAAAAAGTCATTAGTCATTAGGCTGTAGGGGCGGGTTTCACCAGCTTTCATAGAACTGCTAACCCAAATAAATATAAACCCGCCCCCTGAATTAGTCATTAGTCATTAGTGATTTTTTGAACCAACAAACAATTAAATAATTATCAAATTATATCCAATTGGGGATTCTACTCTGGCTGCCTAATGCCTTGATAATTTCGGTCGCATCCGGTCGAGCGAAAACTATAAAATATGTCTGTAATGAGGGCTTCATCACTCATGAAAAAGAGGAATAAAGTCATCACTACAAACCTTATTGTAATAGTTATTTTACCGGAAATCATATCATTAGTCATGGGGAAATTAACAAACTAATGAGCCGCATTTTACTATTGGTCGATCGCCACCAACAACTTAATTTGCCGATCGCCCACCTCAACACCGAGCATGAGGTGATTGTACTCGATCGCGCTTTAAATCCCAACTCCGAATTTCCCATTCCCCAAATCGCTTTTGACTTGTGCATTCTCGACGAGGCCTCTTTCGATCGCATCGGGCCGCTGGTAGAATCATTAAAAACTGCCGCCGAACCGATATTTTTACCGTTCTTGCTGGTTAGTCAATCCCAAACGCCTGCTCTTTCTGAGCAGCCATTTTCGCAGCAGCCCAAACAACTCGAACGCAGAATAGACGATTTGATAGTAAGTCCCGTCGAACTCGCCCAACTGCATTGGCGGGTAGAGAATTTGTTGGCCCGCAGGCGGCAGTCGCTAGAAATCCACAGACTTCAGGAAATAATTAAAGAACGGACTTTTACAGAAAGTTTGTTAAAGGACTCGCTGCAAACGGCAAACGAAAACCTGCAACGGGAAATCGCCAAGCGGGCCGAGGTAGAAACTGCACTGCGAGAAAACTCCTATCTCGACTTGCTGATGAATGCCATGCCAGATATTGTCTGCTTCAAAGATGGCGAGGGCAGGTGGCAGGAGGCAAATCAAGCGATATTGGAAGTGTTCGAGCTAGAAAAAATAGACTACCGTGGCCTTAAAGATTCTCAGCTAGGAGAACTCAGCAGTTTTTACCGCGAGGCGTTACAGGCTTGCGAGGTGAGCGATCGAGAAGCGTGGGAAAAAGGTAAGCTTTCTAGGGGGGAAGAAATGATTCCCCGATCGGACGGTACTGTGAATATCTACGACGTGATTAAAGTACCCGTATTTCACCCCGACGGCAGACGCAAAAGTATCGTGATTTTGGGCCGCGACATCACCGAATACAAGCAAGCTAGAGACGAACTCGTGCGCTTGGCGTCGATTGTCGAGTCTTCCGATGACGGCATCGTCAGCAAAACCCTCACCGGGACAATTCAGAGCTGGAACACAGGAGCAGAGAAGATTTATGGCTACTGTGCGGCGGAAATCAAGGGGAAGTCTATAGAGATTCTAGCCATACCCGAACGCCCCAAGGAAATGCCTCAAATATTGGAAAATATTAGAGCTGGAGCCACCATCGACCATTATGAAACCGTACACTTGCGGAAAGATGGCCAACAGATAGATGTCTCCCTCACGATTTCTCCGATTAAAGACGCGACTGGAGCGGTAACGGGCGTTTCGACAATCTCTCGCGACATCAGCGACAGCAAGCGAGTCGAAAAAGCCTTTGAACAACTCCGCCACCAAACAGAAATGATTTTGTTCTCCGCAGGAGAAGGAATTTGCGGGTTGAACAAACAGGGAAAAGTAACTTTTGTCAATCCTGCGGCGGTGAGAATGGCTGGGTGCGAATTGAAGCAATTGATCGATCGACCACTCTATGAAAGCTTACACCGTTCACAGCAAGAATGCTCAAGGGCGATCGAGCAACTGTCACCTGCAACAGACATCAATTCAGGGTCGGAACTTGTCCCACACTGCGCCGCACAGCAGGCGGGCAAACTGCTGCCGAACCGGGTAAGTTCTCAAATTTTAGCCACCTTGGAAGACGGAGAGGCGCGGCGCGTCACCGATGAGATTTTTTGGCGGCGAGACGGCAGCAGTTTTCCGGTTGAGTACGTTGTCGCTCCGATGCGAGAACAAGGCGAAATTATTGGAGCTGTAGTGACTTTTAAAGATATCACGGAGCAGCTTGCCGTCGAGCGCATGAAAGATGAATTCATCTCTGTTGTCAGCCACGAACTGCGGACGCCGATGACCTCGATTCACGGCGCCCTCGGCCTCCTCAACAGCGGCCTGCTCGACGCTTACCCCCAGAAAGCTAAGCGGATGCTGGAGATTGCTGTCACTAATACTGACCGCTTGGTGCGCTTGGTCAACGACATCCTAGATTTAGAGCGGATGGAGTCGAGTTACAGCACTGCCGTCAAACAAACTTGCAATGTGGCTGAGCTGATGTTGCAGGCGGCTGACGAGATGCAGGGAATGGCGAAGCCGGCGGGAGTTACTCTGTCGGTGAAGCCTGTGGGGGCGCAATTGCAAGCTGTTCCCGATCGGCTAATTCAAGCCTTGACAAATTTACTAAGTAATGCTATAAAATTTTCTCCCTCCGGCGCTACGGTTTGGCTGAGCGGGGAGTTGAGCCACAATCTGGATTTGGCAGAAAAAGCAGCCCACAAGTCGGTGTCGTCTCCGTCTTTGTTGTCTCCTGAGCCGGCCGCCGCGCCTCCGCATATGCCAGTTCCGACCTCGTGGTACATCGTGATTGCTGTGAAAGACCAAGGGCGGGGTATTCCGCCAGACAAACTGGAGATGGTCTTTGAACGCTTTCAACAAGTTGATGCTTCTGATTCTCGCCAGAAAGGAGGTACTGGTTTGGGGCTGGCTATTTGTCGCAGTATCGTGGAGCAGCACGGCGGGCGGATGTGGGTGGAGAGCGTTGTGGGGGAGGGCAGCACTTTTTTCTTAAGTCTGCCACTTCTTGCGGGAGGGGCTGGCAACTGAAAGTTAATTTCTACTCTGGTGTACCCAAAGTTACTGATTTTGTGCAGATTGTTCGATCGAGTCAATCGATTTTAGATTTTAGATTTTAGATTTTAGATTAAAGAATTGAAGTATTGAAGTATTGACGCCACGGATAAATACGTTAGGCAAGTTGCATCGGATACAGGTTTTTTATTTCTGGACGGATGAATCCGGGGGCTTGTATCCTGGATGCTTGATTGTCACCGACAAACAATCTCAGCCTTTTGGATTAATCGGGGACTGCGAGCAAAAATCTCGATTAGAGGTGGAAAAGCGGCTTTTTTTGGGGGGGAGATTTTACAGCAACCGCGCCCGAAGGTTAGGATATTCTTAATTGTTGAAACTCAGGCGGTCGATTGCAACGGAGGTGTTCTTTTTTCCTTCTTTTTACCCGGTCGCGAAGTCTCCGGGAGCCGAAAGGCCTTCAACATCTGCTATACAGTTTTGAAAATTTACTGTAAAGTCCGATCGGGTAAGATAATTTGCTTTACAAAATATTCACATTTCGCCTCTAATCTGCGATCAGTTCTCTTTTCTAAAAAAATGTTAATTTTGACTGCCAAGCGCATCTTGGTTATTGACGATGCGGAAGATATTCGGGAAGTAGCTCAAGTCAGTCTTGAGCTGGTGGGGGGCTGGGAAGTCCTGACAGCGAGTTCTGGCCGCGAGGGTGTTGCTAAGGCTCTTGCCGAACAGCCTGATGCTATTCTATTGGACGTGATGATGCCCGACCAAGACGGGCCTACTACTTTTCAACAGTTACAAGCTAATAAGGCTACGCAGCACATTCCGGTAATTTTATTGACAGCTAAGGCTCTGGCTGGGGACAGGCGGATGTTCGCTGATTTGGGGGTGGTGAGCGTGATTGCTAAGCCTTTTGAACCGATGTTTTTGGCGGCTCAGGTCGCTGAGGCTTTGGGCTGGGAGCAAGAATAGATCGCGCGCATTGAATTGTGCAGTTTTTCAAGCAGTAGTTTTGCAGGCAAAGAGAGTTAAAAAAACTTGGTTTCTTGGATATGGTTCCTTAGATCGAATTAGGGCGATCGGACAGGATATATGTAGCAATTTAGACCCCGCACCTTTGGTCCGGTCAGCTTAAGACTCAAAACCTCAGTCCGGTATCAGTTTCCACCCTATCGGTATTGGGGTGAAATTGATACCAATAGGGATGCCTAAGTCCCTATTGGTAGTGCGTCCATTTAACCGAATTCGGCCTCAGCCATGAACTCAGTATTCCTACTGATTTATCCGCGAAATATAAGCTGGCAGGATTATTTTACTTTTTGTAACAACTCACTCGTCTTCATAAGTTCTTCAGGTTTTAGTTTTATGTTTAAGCAGAACGTCAGGGATCGCTCCTGACTGTTGGCAGACACATTGGGAGAAGACGATTATGCCCTCAGCTTACATTTTGCTACTAATAGTTTCTCTGGCAGCAGTCTGGATTTACTGGCAAACCTCTCAAGATATTTTTGTTCTTGTGGCTTGGGCCGGGCTGGGTTGTTTTATTTGGGGTTTCTCTTGGGCTCCTTGGAGCGTTCAGCTTTTGATTGTGGTGTTACTCTTGGGCCTCCAAAAGTGCTACTTGCGCGACGCCCAAAGCTATGAGTGAAAAAAAATTTTTATTTTTGTGCCTGGAATTGAGATGTGCAGGCTTTCGTGAATCTCTCTAATGATTGGGTTATCGCTCCATATCTTCAAAAAAGGTTTAAAATATCATGAATAGTTGCCCTTGTTGCTCCTCTAAATTGCTCCGCCACGCTCGCCACAATCGCGTTTATTGGTTCTGCTCGCACTGCTGGCAGGAAATGCCGGATCTGTCGGAGATGATTTTACGTAACAGCACGCGGACTCACAAACGCGACGGTTTGGTGAAGGTTGCGAATTTAACTCCTAAATTGAGGATTCTAGATTCCGTAGGAATTGCTTAGTTTGCTGGAGTTAGTCTGGCGATAAATATTGAGACAGAAAAGATTTTTGTTTGTGTCATTTGTGGGATTTTGTGATAAAAAATGCAAAAGCCCCCTTCCGTGTGAAGTGAAGGGGACTTATTAGCGGGGGGCTTTTGCGCTTGTGATGGGGTCGATCGCCCGACTGAATTTCAGCTATTGTATGCAGTTAAGCTGATTACATCAAACCGATTTGAGAGAGAATGCCTTGACCGGTGATGTATTCGGTAGCTAAGCCGATAACGAAGCCCAACATAGCCAAACGGCCGTTCCAGGTTTCAGCAAACTCAGTGAAGCCAACTTTTGCGTCTTTGTTTTCCATGACCATAAACCTCGTTTAATTTCAACCTTATGTAACTAAACTTAACACAGCAGTATAAAGTTTGCAACATATTTTTACAATTACTGTTCAAATGCCGGAGATAAGCGGGATGGGCCCGCCGGGAGAGGGGTTCGCGGGGAGGGGGAGATTGACATCGAGCTTGGCTGTCTGCTAGGCTTGATCGACATAATTGGGTCATCAAAATTCCAGTGCCGAGCGTGGGCTGCTGTCTCACCTATCGTATATGTATCTTTTTTTATACATATGCTTCAATATGTGATTAGTAAATAACATTGCTAAGTATTTATCTAAATATCTATTGCAGTGGTCTATTAATCTCATATAGATGTATACATATAAGAATATTTACATATACGGTAGATGAGACATCAGCTCACACCGAGCGTCACCTGAAAAGTGTTTGCTTAGTGTGAGTTGTTCTCATTTATGAATTTACCGAGAGAAAATTATCCACATAAGATAAGTAAATTAGAAGTAGCATTAATCCCTACTTTTAAATCTTATTTGTTTGGGAATATTCATCTCTTGCCAATCCTTAAGCAACACTCCTTATGTGCTGGATAACTGATGTTTCAACGCTGTTGTAAACAACAAGCACAAGGAAACCGAAATGAATCTAAAGCAGAAGCATAACAAGAAGCAAAAGCTTATCGATGATTATGGTCATAACTGTTGGTGGTGCGGTAAATGTCTCCCAGAAAATCAACTGACTATCGAACACTTGCGGCCCAGAAGCCGCGGTGGATCTGACAGTCTAGAAAATCTACGACTTGCTTGTCTTTCATGCAACCAGTCTCGCGGAAACAGTCTCTACCCTCCCAACTGGGTAAGGGGTAATTGTCTATAGGTAACATCTCAATTCACAAACCCGGTTTTTCAAATAAACCGGGTTTTCCGAAAAAATCCTAACTCTGAATGTAGCAAAAAGAAAGAAAGAAATCTCCGTAAAAACAACACATGACTATTAGCCATCACGAACGAGTTAGCAGAGCTTTAAATCTTCTAGGTCAGGGATTGTATCCTTATGTCGAGCAAGAGATGCAGGCAGTTCACGGCGATCGCTGGCGGACTGTCGCCAAATCACATCTCCCCGACCACCAAACCTCGAAGCGCAATGTCGCAGACATTCTGCGCGAGGATGTTTCTGCACCACTGATACTCATGTCAAAACAGTGGGATAAAGTCTTCAAAAAAAACCTAGGTCAAACCGAACGCACTCTAGTGAGTGAGCTGATAAATGTCCGCAACCAATGGGCCCACCAATCTAGTATGTCCATAGATGATACCTATCGCGCCCTCGACAGAATTGCCATACTCCTCAAGGCTGTATCTGCATTTGAACAGGCAGATAATGTAGAAAAACAAAAGCTAGAAGTCCTGCGAATCTTATCTCAAGAGCAAACCCGTTACGAAACTCGCCAGGGTTCAGTTGTCTCCCCTGGTGAAGAAAAACGCATTCGAGAGAGATTAGATGAAATCCTCAAACAACTGCCTTTTCAGCAAGCTTCTCTGTTAAATCAGGCACTCACTCACCGCTCTTACCTTTACGAAAATCCTAAAGCAGTCAGCAAAGACAACGAGCTATTAGAGTTTCTAGGCGATGCCTTGCTGACTTTTCTAAGCGGCGAATATCTCTACCGCCACTACTCAGATAAAAATGAAGGTGAACTAACTGATCTGCGTTCTTTGTTGGTGAAAGACAGGCAATTGGCAAGGTTTGCTGTCGCCTTGGATATCGGCCAGTGGATGCTGCTAGGCAGGGGTGAAGCAACAAGTGGAGGTACTGCTAAAGAGTCGTTGCTCAGCAATACTTTTGAAGCAATTATCGGCGCGTATTTTCTCGATTCTGGCATTGAGGCAGTCCGGGATTTTGTAGAACCGTTATTTACGCCAGTAGTGGAAGAACTTATTTCTTCTGGGTCAGAACCGGACTCTAACATTCCTGGAGACCCGAAAAATCAGCTTCAGGAATGTGTACACCAGAATATCGGGCCAATTACCCCTCAATACATCACAATCCAGGAGGCAGGGCCAGATCACGCTAAAGAATTTACTGTGGAAGTGCGTATAAATGGACAAGTATACGGTCAAGGTAGCGGTCGCAGTAAAAAAGAAGCTGAAAAACGTGCTGCTGAAGTCGCACTAAAAAAAGTCCGGCTAATATAGAGACGTTTTCGATGCTATTAATTTCCCAGCAAGTCAAGACATAAAAATGTACAAACTTCCAAAATTTAAAAATGAATCACTCCTCATTCGCGCGCTCACTCACCGTTCCTACGTTAACGAACACCCAGAGGCAGGCGAACACAACGAGCGACTAGAATTCCTCGGCGACGCCCTGCTAGGTTATCTAGTTGGCGAAATCTTGTACAAGCGCTATGAAGATTTTAGCGAAGCTCAATTAACTCGGTTGCGCTCTGGATTAGTCGATCAGGATCAGCTAGCAAAGTTTGCTGAGCAACTAGGTATAGGCAAGTTAATGCGCCTGGGAAAAGGGGCAGAACAAGATAAAGGTCGCCAAAATCCCTCTTTGCTTTGCGATACTTTTGAAGCGATTATTGGTGCATACTATCTCGACTCAACCATTACACCTGTCCGCGCCTTTGTTAAAAAGCTGTTTATTCCAGTTGCTGATAGTATGATTTACCCTCAGTCCGATGCTGGGCAAAAAAACCTTGTAGACTCTAAAAATCGATTTCAGGAGTGGGCTCTGGCAAAATGCGGTCAAAACCCCGAATATTCAATCATTGACGAGGAAGGCCCAGATCATGCCAAAGAGTTCACTGCTCAAGTTTATGTCAGCGGTAAAATGTACGGTGTTGGCCGGGGTCGCCGTAAACAAGATGCTGAGAAAAATGCGGCCGAAGATGCACTAGCAAAGCTGAAAAAACGCGGATTGATCTAAACT
>Ga0075157_10002327_pt1 | contig 11157 bp, 4 predicted proteins | sample JI81BgreenDNA_FD_70967 | JGI IMG/M metagenome (GOLD analysis project Ga0075157, IMG submission 70967) | Wastewater effluent complex algal communities from Wisconsin, to seasonally profile nutrient transformation and Carbon sequestration -... | ecosystem: Engineered > WWTP > Effluent > Algae...
TTTACGGTCAACCCTGGCTGTTCACCGCCTACCACAACACCCCCGTCGCCTTCACTCCCAGCAGCTTACCGCCGATCGACCTCATCCTAATTTCCCAAGGATTAGACGACCACTGTCACAAACAAACACTCCAACAACTCGATCGCACAATTCCCGCGATCGCCTCACCCACCGCCGCCAAAGTCCTCAGCAGTTTAGGCTACACTAATATCACATCTTTAGCAAATTGGCAAGAGTTAAATTTTAAAGAAAAGTTACAAATTACTGCCGTACCCGGAGCCGAAATCGGGCCCGGACAAGAAGAAAACGGCTATTTGCTCAAAGATTTAAGCAGCGGCGAGACACTTTATTACGAACCGCACCTGCCGCCATTAGACAAAGTTAAACAGAAAATAGACACAGTAGACGTAGCGATCGCCCCAGTCATCGGTCAAATCTTCCCATTCCTCGGACAAGTCATCATCGGGCCTTCGGAAGCCCTCAAGCTCGCCCAAACTCTCAAACCTCGGTTTTTTCTGCCTACAGCGACGGGAGACATCCGAGCCACAGGCATTTTACCAATGTTAGTGCGATCGATCGGCAGCATCCCCGAATTTCGCGATTTACTAGCAAAATCCGGCCTCTCCACCCAACTCCTCGAACCCGAACCAGGCCAAACCCTGGAAATTTTAGATTTTAGATTTTAGATTTTAGATTTTTTAGATTTTAGATTTTAGATGCTCGATATTTTCGATTTTTTAGATGGGAGATTGGAGATTCAATATTGCCAAATCCCCAATCGCCAAATCCCCAATCGCCAAATCCCCAATCGCCAAATCCCCAATCTAAAATCTAAAATCTAAAATCTAAAATCATCTTGGCGGACGACGGTTACGCAAAAACTCAGGAATATCCAATCCCAAATCCTGCGGCGGTTTCGCTTTCGGATCGGGCGTCTGTTGAGCAGGAGTCACCGGAACAGTTGCAGCCCGCCAAGGAGCATTAACATTTTGCGTGCGCCCCGGAGGCGGAGGCGACGCAACTTCCCCCGAAAAACCAGTAGCGATCACAGTAATCTTAATTTCGCCCTGAAGCCGCTCGTCAATCACCGCTCCAAAAATAATATTGGCATTCGGATCGACAACCTCGTAAATCGTCTCAGCCGCCGCATTCACCTCGTGCAGCGTCATGTCAGTACCGCCAGTGATGTTAAACACCACACCTCTAGCGCCCTCAATAGACGAAGCTTCCAGCAGAGGCGAAGAAATAGCCTGCATCGCCGCCTCCCTAGCCCGCGACTTGCCAGAACCCACGCCAATGCCCATCAAAGCCGAACCCGCATCCGCCATTACTGCCCGCACGTCAGCAAAGTCAACATTCACCAAACCGGGAATAGTAATAATGTCAGAAATACCCTGAACCCCTTGGCGCAGGATATCGTCAGCAACTCGAAAAGCCTCTTGTACCGGCATTTGTTCCGAAATCACAGACAGCAGCTTGTCGTTAGGAATTACGATCAGCGTATCCACCCGAGTTTGCAAAGCCGCGATTCCTTCCTCAGCTTGGCTGGTGCGCCGCCGTCCCTCAAACGTAAAAGGCCGCGTTACTATGCCCACAGTTAAGGCGCCCATTTCCTTAGCGACCTCAGCCACGATCGGAGCCGCGCCCGTGCCCGTACCACCGCCCATACCGGCCGTGATAAATACCAAATCCGCATGATTCAGAGCATTAGCAACTTCATCGCGGGATTCCTCCGCAGCCTTTTGACCGATCGCCGGATTGCCCCCGGCCCCCAAACCGCGCGTCAACTTCTGTCCGACTTGCAAGCGTTTCGGAGCATTTGAGAGAACCAGAGCTTGGGAATCTGTATTCACACACCAAAACTCGACACCAGAAACCTCGCTGGCAATCATCCGGTTAACGGCGTTGCCCCCACCACCGCCGACGCCAATTACTTTGATTTTGGCGGCACTGCTGGGCATTATGTCTTTGGGATTGACCATAGGATCGATATCAATACTATCTACATTTACATAACCAGACTTGCGTCTAAAGGGATTGGCGGAATCTGCTGCCACCGGAAAATTTTTTACTTCTTCCGAAGGGGGACTGTCTTGGTCAGACCCCTGTCTATTATTAAGCTTCATTAGAGTCGGGGATGGTAGATTAGAGCTTGTTAACTAAACGCCAATTCACAATCAACTATAGGCTAAGTTGCGCGAAAAACTAACACAGATCGATGCTTAATGTTAGCAATCTCGGATTTGGCCGACCTCGCTAGCCTAGACCTCGCTTGACGCCATCAAGGTACTTGACCGGATTAAGGCAATTGTAAGCTGCGTCAGAAGGAAAAAAAATGGATACTAGGCCCAGACGCGGGGCGCTATCCAAAAACTGTGCTGATTTCAAGCCCTATCGATCCTGATGGGCAAAAATTCTGCCTATCGATCGATACCTTCTACCTTCTGTTGACAGAGGATCAATTCTGGGCGCGAGTGGGTGCGGGAGTGGAACTCTGCTTTGTCAAACTTACCCAAACTTTGCTAAAGCCACCTTTAGCCGCAATTCGGAGTTGACTTCCTGCGCTGTTGGGTGGTCGGCCATCCCAAGATAAGCAGGCTATCCCCCAATAGCCTTGGGTTCCCAATTTAAAATATTTAAACTGGCATTGAGATCGCGATCTATTGAGGAGCCACAAGCAGGACAATCATAAGTCCGAACGCTTAGTGGCATATCTTTTTTATGCCCGCAATTCGCACAAGTCTTAGAACTGGGGAACCATCGATCTACCAGCACTAAATTCGCTCCATACATTTTGCACTTATAATTTAGCTGCCCCCTGAATTCGTAAAACCCTAAGTCGGATATTGCCCCAGCCAACTTGTGATTTGCCATTATTCCGCTTACGTTCAAGTCTTCTATATTGATTGACTTGAAAGTTTTAGCTAAATAAGTCGTTAACTTTTGAAGGAAATCTTTGCGAATGCAAGCTATTCGTGCGTGAAGTCTGCCGAGCTTGTTGTAAGTTTTGCGCTGATTGTTTGAGGCTTTTATTTGTCTTGATGCCTTGCGCTGCAACCGTGCAAGCTTGGTTTTCGCTTGCTTTAATGGCTTTGGTGCATCAAACACTTGACTGTTTGACAGGGTAGCAAAATATTTAATACCCACGTCAATCCCTACAGAGCTTTCGGGTTGTTGAATTGGTAAAAGTTCCGCATCAACACAGAAAGAGACGAACCAGCGATTTCCTTCTTGTGAAATGGTAAAAGTTTGAGAGACAAAACCGCATTCCAGTGGCTCGTGAAGTCGAAAAGTTCCCTGCGTGGGAATCTTAATGGTGTTGCCAGCAGTTAGTAAAACTTTTCCATTAGACGAATCAACCGTGAATGATTGCCCATCCCGGCGGCTGGCAAATTTCGGATGATCGGCTTTTCCCAAGCGATACCGACTGAACGCATCTTTCAAGTCAATCAAAGCGTTTTGGTAAACACGAGAAGACAACTGGTTCATCCAAGCGCATTCAGGTTGTTTCTTGACGTGGTTGGTGAGAACTTTCTTGACTTCGTTGATGACCTTTGAGTCTGAAAAATTGCCCTCACCGTACATTTGGACTCGCAAGCTCAATCCCATGTTAAATACTACACGCCGGAATCCTGCGTGTTTTGCCATCAAGGTTGCTTCCCTATTATTCAATTTGAGCGCTCGCTTGACGGCAAACATGGAAATTCCTCTCAACAATCAACTTTAGATAAGTTTAGCAAACTATTTAGCAATTAAGTCCGACTCCAAACTGCCGGGGAGTTGTGGCAAATGGACGATCGGCTCCGCAGGATTTTTTAAGTCAATGTAGGCTATGAGGCTTGAATCTATCTGTTTTGGCAATTGTCGCATTCGGTCTAAGACCTTAAGTTGCTCCGCAGTCTTGGAACTGTACGGCCCTAAGTGTACGGTACCGATCTCTGTTTTCAAGATCAAGTTGTTCGGGTTTTGCCAATTAATCTCAAACACTTTCACCGTCAAGGCGCTGAGTCCTTGGTAAAACTTCGGCCAAGACGCGCGATACTGTTCCAAAGGCCCGATGACTTTTAAAGTTGGCAAAGAACGCTGAGGCGGAGGTCCCGCAATGCTGCCGGGCCCGATCGAACTATTGTGCGATCGTACAGCAGTATAACTATCCGACGGCATCCAACCTCCGCGAGCGTCCAGCCACCCCACTTTTTCCTTGTCACTGTTCGATCTCAACACCGCCGTCGGCTGCGCCACCGCCACGGGCAAGCGTTCTGCCACTTCTATAGTCAAACTCGGTGGAAACAAGTTACGAGTCACCTTCGCTTTGGCGATCGGCCCGGTGGACTCCAGCTTTTGGGCCAGGGCCTGCGGTTGAATCCCCCACAGCGACTGCGGGTAAGACAGCGGCACTAAAGACCGCACCGCCTTATCCGATAGCCACTGATTGCCCTCCACCTTCACTTGTTCCGATCGGGCAATCAACCAAGCCGGCTGAGCAATCCACCACAACAAACCTCCAGCCATTGCGCTTGCTGCCAGCATTTGCCACACCACAGCCGCCAATCGAGCGCGACGGATCTGCCGCAACTTTTGGCGCCTGCGCCCTAACTCTGTTTGAGAAACCGCTCCAAAACTAGCCATCTACGTCTTGACAATATAGTAATTAAGGATTAGCACAAATTCAAAACTGTCGAATCTCTCTCTTGAACCCCGTTCTCCCCTACCATTTAACCAGATCCCCGCAAATTTACCCATACTCCGGCCAATATCAGTAATATCACTGATGCGGTTAAGTAATAAAAAATTTTTAATTAAGAATTCCCAATTAGAGCGCCGGGAAAACCCCTTACCAGCTCCAGGTTCTTTGGGTATTTAGGGCATTACCCCACAGTGCAAAAGGTTACAAATCAAACTAAACTCAGGCAAAGAAAGTTTAGACTTTCGATTAACTTTTTTAACTTTTATTCGGCTTCAATTGTGATCGCACTCGAATTAGACAGATTCTATAAAGCCTGCAACCCCAGCAAAACCCTTGTTGCGGGAGACCCTGGAGATTATCAATACTACATTGATTTTGGTTCCGTGCGCGGCGGCAAAATCATTGAATCTTTACAGCGAACCATTACCCGCATCTCCCCCAATGAGCCAACCTGTCAGCTATTTACAGGGCATATCGGTTGTGGCAAATCTACGGAATTGTTTCGACTAAAAGCTGAGTTAGAGCAAGAGGGTTTTTGCGTCGTCTACTTCGAGTCTTCCCAAGACTTAGACATGGGGGATGTAGATATCAGCGATATTTTGCTGAGCATTGCCCGCCAAGTTAGCGAAACTATGGAATCGGCTAAAATTAAACTCAGACCGAGCTATTTTACCAATCTGTTTGCAGAAGTGGCAGAATTTTTGCAGACTCCCATAGATTTGTCAGCGGAAGCCGAGTTATCTGTAGGCATTGCTAGAGTGACTGCTAAAACTAAAGACTCTCCCAAACTGCGATCGCAACTCAGGCAATATCTCGAACCCCGCACCAACAGCATCTTGCAGTCGATCAACGAAGAACTCCTCAACAAAGCTAACGCCGAACTCAAGCAGCAAGGTAAAAAAGGGCTCGCAGTCATCGTTGACAACCTCGATCGCCTCGACGCCTCCCTCAAACCCAGCGGACGCACCCAGCCAGAATATCTGTTTTTAGACCGAGGCGAACAGTTGAAAAAACTTAATTGCCATGTTGTCTACACGATTCCCCTGACTTTGATTTTTTCCAACGACTTCGGCCGCCTCGCCAGTCGATTTGGAGTCAAGCCCAAGGTGATGCCCATGGTACCAGTGCAAGTGCGATCGGGCGAAGACCACCTCGAAGGAATGGCACTGCTGCGCCAGCTAGTATTAGCCAGAGCTTTCCCCGCAGTTGCTCCCCATCAACGCATTGATTTGATTTCCCAGGTGTTTGACTCTCCCGAAACTTTAGACAGGCTTTGTCGGATTAGTGGCGGTCATGTTCGCAATCTACTGATGCTTTTGTATAGCTGTTTGCAGCACGAAGACCCTCCCTTCTCTCGCGAATGCCTCGAAAGCGTCATTCAAGAATATCGCGATGACCTTTTGGGAGCCATCAATGACATGGAATGGGAATTACTGTTTCAAGTTGTCAACCGACAAAGTGTAACAGGCGAAGAAGAGTCTCAAATTTTGTTGCGAAGTATGTTTGTCTTTGAATACCGCGATCAAGAAGGTCGTTGGTTTGGGATTAATCCAGCCCTAGCAGAAACCCGAAAATATAAGGAGTGGCTGCAGCGCAGTGAGCCAAAATAGTTGGGATTTTTGAGATAGCTTCGTGACTCTAAAAACCCTTAAATACGAGGGATTTAGAAAGAATTTAACTAAAAATTCATCGCTCAAAACTCCGAAATCTTACCATCCAATACAGAAATCAGTCAGCGGTTTTTTCCACTGGCTAATTTCTGTTGAATGCTGGCTATAGGCGGTGTATTTTATTGTCCTGTAAAACTTTGCCACCACTAAGGACTTTGCCCACTCTCAACTCTCATATCTGCAATGTCAGACCCCCTATGTCTGTTTTTAGCTGTTGCTCTTAATTTCACATAATCCCATACCGGAGTACATTTTTTTTGCTGTTATGCTAAATGCCTGCTACAGATATATCGAAGTTGTTTACTAATAGCTAGCCGTCGGTATGATCGTGAACTAAGCACTTGGCTATTTATGATCTGTAGTCCTTTATATATCGCTTAATCAAAAAATCTAAGATAACCTTAAATTTTTATTCGCAAGTCTAGCATTCTCTGAGATTGAGAGGTATGATATCTTTACATTGGATCTAATAAATATGTAAGTATTGATAGGACAAGTACGGAAAACTACGTATTTATACAGAGATAAAGCGTCAGACAGAGACGGGGATGTCTAAGTAGAGACGCTTTCAGTCACGATTGGCGAGCGTTAGGTAATTGATTAATGCAAAAGAGGTGCACGCATGACCGATCTAATTAAGGTACAAGAAACTGCAAACTACAACGAGCGCTCGCTCAAAACTCTGGTCAGGTCAATCACAATGTCTCAACACCAATTCTCGCTAATTTTGGTGCGCTGCAACTACGAGCAGTTGCGGCAGCAAATAGCGCAGCGGCTGCGAGAAGTGTCCCCAGTTCCAATTCAAGATATCGTCCTGCCAGCTTCAGTCAAAACCCTCTACACTACTCTGCTCTCAAGCACTTTCCAGGAGGGGTACTCGCCTGTCGGTGTCGCCTCGGCTTTGATGGTATTCGGTTTAGAAACAGTAGTAGCGATCGACGAACTGATGGCTTCTACCAATCAAGTGCGAGACGAATTTCGCAAAAATTTTTCCTGCCCAGTGATCTTGTGGGTAACAGATGACATCGTGACCAAAATGATTCGTCTGGCCCCGGATTTCAAAAGTTGGGCCGCCGCCACAATTAAATTTGAAATGGGCGTTGACGAATTAATTAATTTCCTCGCTAGGCGGGCTGATACTATATTTAAAATAGGCGAACTCCATCAAGAACTCGCCAGCAGCAACCTCAGCACCATCACTAATTGTGAGACCTGCGAAACCCCGTCCGAAAAACGCGGCCTGGAGCGCGAAATCAGCCCCGGAGAACGCTTTCTAACTTTTAACTCACGGCCCCAAAACCGACGACAATCAGATATCCACTCCTATTCGCCATTGAGTCCCGGCAATACCTTCGATTTGGCGATCGGCTCTTTGCCACGCCGAGAACTAGAATTAGCTTTAAGAGATTTACAAAATCGCGGTGAAGAATTAGAACCCGCCCTCAAAGCCAGCCTGGAATTCGTTCTCGGTAGAGATTACTATGTCAGCGACCAAACCGAAACTGCCTTAATTCATTACCAAGAAAGTTTAGTATTTTGGCAGCAGCAAACCGGCAACTTGGAACATTCCGAAAACCCAGAAACCTTCTCCTCCTTGTCGAATCCTGTCCCCAAAATTTTATTTTTAGAGAGAGAAGGCATAGTGCTGTTTCACATAGCCCTGTGTCACCGCTTGCAAGCAGCCAGAAACCCGGTAGCCAACCGCCAGCACTGGGAACAAGCTTGGATTAGCCTGGAAAAATCTAGAAACGCTTTCTCCCTTGCCTCACGCCCGGAATTGGTAGCTGAGGTGACAGCACACCTCGGAGAAGTGCTGCAGCGCTTGAAAGCTTGGGGAGAGTTGCAAGCATTAGCTGAAAATTCTTTGCAGTTGCACTTCACTTACGGTACTCCCAGCCAACTAGCTCAAGATTACGGCTTTTTGGCTGAAGTTGCCCTGCAAGAGTCGAGGTGGAGTCAAGCCCGCCAGCTAGCCGAGTTGGCTTTGGCGATTTTGGATCAAACGCCTAATGATTTGAGATTGCTGATTGAAGATTTGAGATTGGGGTTTGAGGGAAATTATCCAGAATTTGTGGGCCCTAACGAGTTAAGTAACGAACCCAAATCTAAAATCCAACATCCTAAATCCGACAGGAGTTCGTATCTTTTACTTTTAGCCCGAAGTTTGCGACAGCTAGGGCAGTGGGAAGCGGCGGTTCATTCTTTGGAGTTGGCTCAATCTCAAAGCGAGCCGAAGTACGACCCCCGACTTTACATCGATATTTTGACGGAATTGCAAGCGGTTTATTTCGAGCAGGGAGAGTATCTTAAAGCGTTTCGGATTAAAAAAACCCAGCGTTCGATCGAATATCAATACGGATTTAGAGCTTTTATTGGAGCCAGCCAATTGCAGCAGCAGCGCCAAGCGGTCAATCCTTCAGGCCCCTCAGCTCAAAACCAAGCTGCCATTGCAGCCTCCATGACGGCTTATTCGCGCCAAACAGATATCAATAGCTTGCTAGAAAGAATTAGCAGGGACGACCATAAATTAACTATTATTCACGGGCCCAGCGGAGTCGGGAAAAGTTCTCTAGTCAATGCAGGCTTAGTACCAGCTTTGAAAAATATTACTCCGGGTGCGCGGGATACATTGCCCGTAGTAGTCAAAGTTTACACCGACTGGCTGGTGGAGTTAGAAAATGCTTTGAACAGCGCACTGTACGACAAACAAGCCGAAGAGGAAAGTAAATTAATCTCGAAAGGAGTACAGGAAATCCACAAAAGAAGTTGCTCGGTTATTCCTGCTCGCAGCTCGGAAGTCTCTTCTTTTATTATAGAACAGTTGCGCGAAAATGCCACAAATAATTTGTTAACTGTGCTGATTTTCGATCAATTTGAAGAGTTTTTCTTTGTTTCGACTTCAGTGGCACAAAGACAACTTTTTTATAATTTTTTGCGTTTGTTTTTGAATTTGCCTTATGTCAAGATAATTCTGTGCTTACGCGAAGATTATTTGCACTACTTACTAGATTGCGATCGCTTCCCAAATCTTGACGCTATTAACAATAATATTCTCGACAAAAGTATCCGCTACCAACTGCGGAGTTTTTCTATCAAAGACGCGCGGGCTGTCATCGGACACTTAACAGAACGGGCGGAATTTTATTTAGAGCCGGCACTGATCGATGCCTTCGTAGAAGATTTAGCAGACGAACTGCAAGAAGTGCGACCAATTGAATTGCAGGTAGTAGGAGCGCAACTGCAAGAAGAAGGTATTACCAGTCTAGCACAATACCAGCAATTGGGGGACAATCCCAAAGCGGAATTAGTGAAACGATCGCTCGAAAGAGTCATCTCTGACTGCGGGCCCGTTAACGAAGACGCAGCTTGGAAAATCTTGTTTTCCCTGACAGATGAAAGAGGCGTAAGACTGATAAAAACCAAACACGAACTCTCGTTAGTTACAGGCCCGCAGCCAGCCGATGCCCGCGAAACCGAATTATCGGCGATCGGCAGAAACCGAATTTCCCTACCGCGACAGTTCGCTGCATACCCTGAAAGCCGACCCAAGAAAACCGACAACCTGGACTTAATTTTAGACATTTTAGTTGGTCACGGTTTGCTATTTTTGCTACGGGAAGCGCCCGAAGACCGCTATCAATTGGTACACGACTATTTAGTGCGACCGATTCGCCAAAGATTCGGCTTAGAAGCGAGACTCCACAAAGCAGAAGCGGACAAAAAAATGAGTCAAGCACAGCTCTACCGAGCCAATACTTTTCTCAAACAACTGCTGGGAGTAGCAGTGATCGGCGTCATGCTGCTCACCAGTTCCACGATCGCAGCCGTAAATTTTTGGTGGCGGGCTGTGGGTCAAAAACAGCTAGCTGTCGCTCAAACTCAGCGAGCCGAAATCAGTACCCTGACAGCAGCTTCGGAAGCACTTTATTTCTCAAATAACAAATTTGACGCCATGATGGAAAGTTTGAGAGCTGGTAAAAAGTGGAAACAGATCGAACACTCCCAACAAATGTATACTCTCAAAGACACCGAAATCCTGATTTCTGCAGCCCTCCAGCAGGCAGTTTATGGAGTCAAAGAACGCAACCGCTTGGAAGGACACGGCGATGTAGTTTGGGGTCTTAGCTTCAGTCCAGACGGCGAGACAATAGCTTCTTCCAGTGTAGATAAAACCGTCAAACTTTGGCGGCGCGACGGCAGTTTGCTGGCAACTTTCAAAGACCACACTAACAGTGTCTCCTGTGTCGCGTTCAGTCCCGACAACAAAACCATAGCGTCGGCAAGTTTAGATAAAACTGTCAAAATTTGGCAAACTGACGGCCGTTTGTTAGCTACTTTCAAAGGGCATACTAATAGCGTTACCAGCGTTGCTTTTAGTTCTGACGGTCAAACGATCGCCACTGGCTCTACTGATAAAACTATCAAACTTTGGAAAACCGACGGCACGCTGCTGCGGACGATCGAACAATTTGCTCCCGTAAATTGGCTAAGCTTCAGCCGCGACGGCAAAATAATCGCTGTGGCGAGCGATGACGGTAGTGTGAAACTGTGGAGTTCTGACGGTAAGTTAATCGCTAATTTATGGCACAGCGAAAACAGACAACCCTCGAAAATTTACACCGTCAGTTTCTCCCCCGATGGTGAAACGATCGCCAGTGCGGGTGAAGATAAAACGGTGAAAATCTGGAGCATCGCTGCACTCAAACACCCACCAACAGAAAATTCCACACAAGCCAAAAAAGGTGAACTGCTAACAACTTTGCGGGGACACAGCAAGTGGGTATTTGGTGTCAGTTTCTC
>Ga0075157_10002328_pt1 | contig 11155 bp, 9 predicted proteins | sample JI81BgreenDNA_FD_70967 | JGI IMG/M metagenome (GOLD analysis project Ga0075157, IMG submission 70967) | Wastewater effluent complex algal communities from Wisconsin, to seasonally profile nutrient transformation and Carbon sequestration -... | ecosystem: Engineered > WWTP > Effluent > Algae...
TAGCTACTCCTGACAGTCGCCACCGAGAGGCCTACTCTCATCTATCATACAGCATCAACCTATTTGCATAGATTGTTCAAGACACACACGTTTTGCAGCTTGCCGAAGGCGGGGCTTTCGGAGCTCCAAACTGTCATGCAAGCACAAATGTTTATTTAATGATCTAATGTTCATTTTACCAATTTCTGCCCCGCTTTTGGCAAGGTGCTGTTATGCGTTCGCTTTTTTATTCTGTCAACAATTTGTCGACCAAGATAGTCATTTAGCTTTGGAAATTGTCGTCTGTAATACACGTTCCAATAGCTTATCATTCTACTTTCTGTCTGTTGCCAGTATTTGGGGTTTTCTTCTGCAAAACGTCCGTAGTTGTCGATTGTGTTGGCGATAATATGCTTGTCCAATACTTGCAAAATTTCAAAAACATACTCGCCCAAAAGTTGCAACGTAAAAGGAACGACCCAATTTTCATTTTTGTCAATTAGTTTTTCTAAGCGTCTTTGTCTGAGAAAGCCGTCATGATGTCGTAGGTAGATACAGTTCAGTATAGTTTTTTGAATGTCGGTTAACTTGTTCTCCTTTTCAATGTCTGGTTCATCGAAATAAAGTCTATAAGGAATTACAAGCTGTTCATTGTCTAACTGAACTGTCAAAATTGATTCGTGGATTAAATTGTCAACCTTATGAATTTTCCCGCCAGTGAGCATTATATCTTTAACGTCAAATGGCAGAATATTCAATACAACCTCAACATCGCTTTTCAATATCTGAGGAAAGGCTTTAAGAAGTCTGTCCTTGTATTCTGTATAATGTTCTTTTCTAAACCAATTTATCATTGTGTCTGTCGGTCGTCTTAAAGTGACGCATAACGGTTTGGGTATTGCCGAAGGCGGGGATTTTTAGCGCAAAAGTTCAAACGAAGGACGAATGTTGAACCTTGCACAAATGTCCAATCGAAGTCGTTCAGCCCCGCTTTTGGCAATACCTTGTTGTACGACGTAGTTATTTATTTAGTTTTTAATTCGTCCAAATATTTTCGTATGTCTTTTTCTAATTTTTTGGGATAATCATAATTTAGTTTTTTCGATAATTCAGTTCCAATTTTTGAAACTAAATCAGCCATTGCAAATAAAGCATCCCAATTATCATTTTTTTTACTTCCTGAAAATGTTTGTTCTATTGTTTCCCACAAATCGGTAGTCAGGTATTTTTTAAAAAGTCTGCCGTATTTATTGGTTGTAATATTCCAATTATGTTCGCTTGAAATGTACCATTCGATTAAAGGGATTAAATAGTCTGTTCGGATATTATTTTCAGTCATAAACTTTGTATAAAACAAGTCATCCCTAATAATACATTTTGCGGTATGAGCAATGTCCCACCAAAAGTCATTTAAAACTTGTTTGAATTTTTTTTCTGTAGGTTTTTTTATTATAAAAATCTGGTGAGTAGGCTTTTTTAGACTATTTGTTAGCCCTTCTTTATCCACCAAAACTTTATAGCCAATATCCCAATCTTCGTGTAATTCATTTTTTTTTGCGTCAAGTAAAAATTCGGGTTTGCTGTATAATTTGAAATCTACTTTGACATAGTCAGCATATAAAACCATTTTCATAGCGTGTTTACCTTCGAAATAGGTTTCGTCTTCTTCAACCATTGCAATTGGATTTCCAAAATTTTCTGTCCAAGTATTGTCTGAAATATATTTGGCGTTATTTTCGAATATAAGTTCAATGTCTAAGTCGCTAAAATCGTCAACAGGTGCTAATGGATTTACAAGTGAACTTGTCAATAATACTGCTCTTATGTCTCGGTTATTTTTAGACCAATCAATTATTGCTTTTAGTTTTTCGTCACGAACTTTCATTTTTACGAGGTGGGTTTTACTATGTCGTACAACTAGTTATTAGACGCACAAAACTAATCAGAACTTTCGGGTTTTTCCGATATTTGATCAATAAATTTTGTTGCTATCCGGTTTGACATCAGCTTATCTAAGGGACTCTGGATTTTTGATAGACTGTGATTGGTCACATGAGTGTAGATTAGTGTGGTTTTGATATCGGCATGCCCCAGCAATTCTTGTATATACCTTACATCTGTGCCTCCGTCCAGCAGGTGAGTTGCAAAGCAGTGGCGCATGGTATGTGGCGTTACTTTTTTATTGATCTGGGCCTTTTTGACAGCATTCTTCACTACATTTTGTATCGATCGTTCTGAATAAGGGTGTTTGCCATCCTGCCCTTCAAAAAGCCAATAGATTGGTTTGTACTTGTCAAAATAATGCTTCAATAACTCCTTTAATATACCGCTAAAGGGTACTACACGGTCTTTCCTTCCTTTACCATTTTTTATAAATATCTGATCTCTTTCCCACCACATATCTTCTACTCTAAGGTTGAGTATTTCTCCCAGTCTTATGCCCGAACTATAGAAAGTATATAATATTGTAGTATGTTTAAGGTTGTCCAATGCACGCAATATTCTATCTACTTCTCCTAAGCTAAGGATGCTTGGCAAACTATCGTCCTTTTTTGGTCTTTTGGCTTCTTTTAATACTACTTCGTTTTTTCTCAATACATCCCTGAAGTAAAACATAATTGCATTGAAGGCATTGTGCAAAAAACCATCCGATACCTTTTGACTTGATATCATAGACATGTACTTGTCTATATCTTTACTAGCAATATGATCTATATTGTTAACACCGATATGCTTTACAAATTTTATAAATGGGCCAAGATAGGTAGTCATCGTTTTGTGGCTACGTTTGTAAGCTGTAAGAGTGTCTATATATCGTTCTACAATGGGAACTAATTCCCTTTCTGTTTTGAGTAAATATCTAGCTTTGAACTGTCCATAACTTTCACTTTTTTTGTGATAATCAAAACCATCTTGTGGCAATCTATTGATGATTTGAGCTCCGTCTCTGGTATAGTCAGCTATGAGCGTGTCTATGATAACCTGATCATTGGGTATCGTCCATCTTTTGGCATCTTTTTGGTATGATCTGTCAGAAACGCTCTTGATGATATGAGTATTTGCTTTGTGGCCCGATACTTCTATTATGGCTACCTCAGCCATTTCAGGCGTACGATATAATGTGACTAAATAGGGGCTCTCTATGGCTAAGATGATACCTTTTAATTTATCATATATATCAAGGTCCCAAAATGCATATCTTTGCTGAAGACTATCTAGATTATCAGAAGTTGCTTTTACGATCCACTTTTTGATCTTGCCTTGCCAATACCCTTTTAGACTTTTCAAAAATCTAATATCATCATCATTGTAGTAAATAGATATATAAAAATTTCCACCACTGAACTGTATAGACCGTCCACCTTTTTTGGAGTGTATGTCAGTACCCTTGCTATCACCATGAGAAGGATGTACTGAAGGCACAACGAGATCCGTTGCTATGCTGGCAATATCGCTTTCGGAGGGTGAAGAAGCGGTCCCAGATTGATCTATATGTTTTGGATGGCTTAATGCTACTTCATCATAAAGTGGAGTGATAGAGGGTGTCCCAATATTAGGGTTTGGGTACATTTTTGTCTCCTCTTGGCTCTCGATCAATTCGTATTTTAAGCCTAATGCTTTAAAAGACGTCCAGGCTTCTTTAGTGTAAGGCAAGTGCCATCCTTTGTGCGTTTTGGTATAAGCAACTTGACTTAGAGATTTGATGCGTTCAAGTGTTTGAGCATCTTGCGGAAAACTCAGTAGAATGCGAGTGCTGCCTTTATGGTTTATTTTGGATATAGTTACCACGCGTTTTTTAATGTATTGGAGTGAATAATTAAAAAATAAAGGTAAAAATATACAGTTTCAGGTCATGTAAGCAACTATTTATCAGAGGTATCCGTTATTAAACGTAAGTTTACCGTAATAAACGTCTATTACGGTAAACCCTTACTAACTTTTACTGGTGCCGCACTATTCTTATACCGTTTAGGGCCCATTAGTATCGTTTGTATGGCTGGGTATTCCTATATTTTATTCGCTATCTAAAAAAAATCATTATGCCAAAAAACATCATCAATGCTTCCCAAATTCGACACCAAAGACTCTGCAGACTCTGCAAAACACCCGTATCCGGTCGGTCTGATAAGATATTCTGCTCGCCCACCTGTAAAGCCAATTATCATATCAAACTCAATAAAGTCACTGTCGATGCTGCCGAGAGAATTGACAAAATTCTCCATCGCAACCGATCTATTTTATTGGAAATAATGGGTAAAACTGACAAACAAAAGAAAGTGACGAGAGCCATTCTGGATAGTAAAAAATTTCATTTTGGCTACATCACCCATTATCACATCAATGTACAAAACAAAATGGTACATTATATATACGACTTCTCTTGGATGATTTTTTCTGATCAGGAAATTTTGATCAAAAGAGTTGGAAGGTTAGACAATGATCTTGATGGGTAATATTTTAACCAATCCCCATCATCTTTCTATTAACTCACAAAATGACACACCACCATCGGTAAGGGAAAGAGTAAAAACGACTCTAAATCATGAATCCAGCAAGATACCCTACCCTATTCCATGCTTGCACTTTCGCTAGTACTCAGCAAGCCAACCTGCCCAAAACAAAAAATGGTCTTCCATTTAAATAGTGTAATATACTACCTAAAAGAGCACATATTTTAGGAAGGAATCTTCAATACGGCAATGCAGTACAGCATACTTCATCAAAAGACACCCATAATGAATTAAATTTTGAGCACTACAATTAAAAAACTGCCGATGCCTGTTTAGGACACTGCTTTAGGTCACCAATCTAATGCCCAAAGCAACACTTCCTCATGGCTTCGCCGACAATAGGTCGCAGTTTCCTATTGCAATTTATTTTGTAGCACCTGCTATATTTTAGTGAAGGACAAATATTTGTCTGCTTATTTTTTTATAGCGCAATATCATACGGAAAGTATGAAAATGACGTGCTTTAGTGAGTCAAATATACGGCATAATTTTTAATGACAGTGTGTTTTTATCCCATCTTTTTTTGGATGGTTAGAAAGAATCATGTGATGTCAGCGTTTATGGGGTATATTAGATTTTGTTGGTGTAACTTAGCCCACATGGCTCAAAAAACAAAATCTGTAGTACACAAACCGAAACTCAAAAATCCCACAAGATCAACTTTAAAGGAACTTCCGTCAGATTAGTAAGCAATATTGGTTAAGTTTTCAAAAGTTTTGTTTCATAGATAGCCTTGCTTATTGGAATAGTTCAGGGATATCGAACAATAAACATGGGAATGGAAAAATAAACTTAGTGAAGTGAATAAATATCAAAGATTAAGCCTTTGACGATGTGACCTTTAAAACGGGTGGTTATGCTTGTACCCTATTGCATTGTTTCAATTTTTAACACTAAGTTACAGCCAGAAAACTTTACAAATAGCTTCATTTAATCAAAAGCCTAGAGTCAATTACTTTTTTTCCCTAAAATATATTAACTCCTGCTGTATGATACATTTCTCTGTGAATAAAGACATCTGATAAAACCATAGATTATCTATCTCGGTCCCATAAAACGGTCTCCGTTAAAATGTATCATATGGTCAGGCACATCCATTAGCCAAACTTCTGTTTCCCAAGCAATGTTATTTGTATGTTTTTTAAACTCAGACATATCAGGAAAAGCCGTTACATATATTTTCCCAACATTACAATTTTTCAAAAAATCTTCAAGTTCTAAAAGTCGTTTTGGAGATACAGGGCCATGAGAAGTAACCGCTTCAATTAAAAACAACCACTTTCTTTTATGGTCATAAATTACGACGTCAGGCAATTTGCTATGTTGGTCAATAGGAATGCATAAATCTTTTAAACCTTCCACATCAACAAAAAGGTCTTTCTTTGCTGTATCACCTAAGTATAAGAGTATTCCTCCATTTGCAAAACGCGGTGCAAATTGTTCTACTATTGCAGCTTGAACTTCATTGTGTTTGCCAGCAGAAAGTTTTAAAACTTCACCGTTTTGAAGTTCTACCGGAATCTGAATTATTTCTCTTTCTTTCATGTACACCTCAGAAAGTTTCCCAACTGTATCGATGAAATTTTTTAAAGCATTTTTCCAATTTCTTGTTTTGTATGCTTTGACTATCTCTAAAACTTCAGGTGTTAGGGCATAATGTGCCCTTGGGCTATTGACTGGAAGACTTGGATTATCTGGATTATAATCAACAACTCTTGCTTGAACAAACTGGTGCAGCACCTGCCTCCTGAATGTTTCTCTTGTGTTTGGTGCATAAGATTTACCGTAGTTTTCATTAACGAAAGTCATTATGTCTTTAGAAATTCCTAAACTTTGACGTGATGCTTTTGTCCATTTGTCATTTTCTTTGATGTTGCAAACCGCTAAAAATGTTAAAGCCCCATTTCGTTGTACTGCGCTGCCGGCAAACCTAAAGCTTTTAATATCTCTTGTGCCTCTTCTATTTTACTCATATCAGTTCAATATTATTTCCAATTCAAAAAGCTGGTTAACAATCCTATTTACATTTCCCAATGAGTAGTCGTTGGAAAGTATGATTTTATAGCCTATTTCTTTAATATTATTTAATGGTGGGAATCTCATCTCTCTTAGTTCTGTGGCACTAACATTTACATTTCCATTAAAAATCTGAAAGTAAGTATCAAACAAATCGCTGTTAAGCAAAGCACACAGTCCTACTACTTCGTCTCTGTCTAAATGACCATCTTTCCTATATATATAGTTTACTTTGTTTTCAACTCCTATGTAATCCGATTTAGCATAATTACAGAAATAAGGGGCAGCTATTAATCTGCTCTTGTCGTCTTTAGTACTGAATCTTCTTAAAAAAATGTAATTCTTGTTTGGGATCAGCAAGGATCTTGAATTGCTTTCTATTCTAATATATTGCCCTTTTTCTTTGAGTTGTTTTGGCCATTCCAAAATCATTTTGTTCACGTTATGAAGCCAAAATAATGGAGCTAATAGAATTACCCCATTTTCGAAATGGTTATGAATGAAATCTAATGCTCGAAATGAAACAACTGGACCTGTTGAAATTTTTATATTGAAATCTGACAAAACATTTTCCCAAGTCGAAGCTAAACTTAAAATACTTTCTTCTTTGTTGTTTGTTGGCAAATGCAAAATTTTCTCCTTTGATTTTAGATCAAGGAGAACATCAGCATTAAAATATTTTATTGCTGGCTCAAAGATGTCATTTATGCCAGCACTGGAAGAAACCAAAACAGTTTTATTGGGGTTAATTTTTTCTTTGATAGCTTTTATTACAACTGTTTCTTGTAATACACTATCACGGTTAAATGTATCTTTTCTAGAATTGAATAAATGGATCTTATCGATTTGAACCGCCTTAAAAAAAAATTCTCTAAATGCTTTGAAGTAGTTGCCAGATGCAAAACTTCTTGGTGTAATAAAAATGAGCTCACCGTTTTCAGAAAGCAGTTTGGCCGCAATTCCCATAAAAAAAGAATAAATATTGGGTTGTCCACTCACTAACTCTTGTGAAGCAGTTACCCTTTTATCATCTTTAGTTAGCTTAAAATAGGGCGGGTTAGAAATGATAATGTCGAAATTTTTATCTACACTCTTTGCTTCTTCAAATAAACTTAGTAATCTACTATCTTTAAGAACACTTGCATTTTCCAACACAAAATCAGTGGTGTGTAGGGTGTAGCTGAATTGTATTGCATTGTTGCAAAAAAGCCACTCGCTAATGTAATCAAGTGCTTTTTGCGCATATGGAATTAATTCAAGATCGGTCTCATAAGCAACTAAGTCAATTTTCTCAATTCCGCTCGTTGTTTCAACTAAATGTTCCATTAATGCGCAAGACAAAATTGTTGTACCGCAACCAGGGTCTAAAATCTTGACTTTCGTTTTTGAAAGGTCGCAAAAGGAAGCAAGTAGTCGAGCGATTGGAGGAGGAGTAAAAAACTGTCCGTTGACTTTCTTATGAAAAATTGATACTTGTTGTGTGTAATAAATACCCAACCTATCTGCAAAATCACTTGGCAGTTCTTGGCTGTATGGTTTGATATCTATTATTTCACTCATTTTTCAACATTTTGATATATGCTAATTTTTATACAATGACTTTCAGAATATAAAAGTCTGCTTTGTATTTTACAATTATGAAGTTATCTTGCCAATCAAAAATTCTTCAAATAATTCCTATTCATTCAATATAAAACAGTTTATGACACTTTTCATTAAAAGTTTTGTCGGCTGACTTTAGGTACGTTCATTTTTTACGATTAGCTCAGATTAGCTCCAATATTTAATGCAACTACTTTCAAAGTCATACCTTTACTTCTCTCAGACATCTTATTTGTACTCCAAATGTTATATATTTTTTTTTGGAGTTGCCGTTCAAAACAAAATTAAATCAAAGATAAGAACTCTTTTGGTATTGTTCATAATAAGTCTACAAAATATTTAAATGATACTTATACGTTCGTTAGGAAGTTTAAGCTATTTTGTTTTTTGAAGTGTTAGCAGTTTTAACTTACTTTAAGTACTCGTTTGCTAAAGCTTAAAATATTTTATTTTCTTCCTTATTACTCTTCTCTTGGGTTTATTTAGTATTGTTAACTCTCTCAAAATCAACCCTCCTTATGGGGAGAAAACCTAAACTTTATGGGGTCTGTAAAAGAAGGAAGATAGCAAAAAACACTTGGGACTAGCTTATAAAAACTGAAGCGTTTCTTATAAAAACTGGAGTGTAGTTTAGATTTACTTCAGCGTAGCTTAGATTCACTACGATATGTGCCTGGCAAATCATCCCAAATATCTCCAAAGTGGGTTTAAAACATAGGCATAAAAAAGCCCTCCATCGTACCTTGGACGGCGGAGGGCTATATTCACCTCATAATATCATCAACTTTCTTTGAGCACCTTGGACGCACCCATTGTCCTTTTTCGCCTTCGATCACTTTTTTTGACACCACCAGCATTGAGATATTCTGTGCTGTCCGTTCCGTATTTACCGCCTACGAGTTTTAAGAATCGATCTCTCATCTCCAAGATGGCATTTTCTTTGTCTTTGATGATGCTGAGCTGACCATCCAGATCAGACAAGCTTTGATTGTACGCAGCTTGTAGGCCATCTAGCTCATCGATAGATTTTACAAAATTTTCAATAGACATACCTCCACCAAAATCAAGGAGTGGATCGATACTTCTGAGTTTTTCTAAACGCCTTTTGGAAATTTCTAAGGCACTTGAATTTCTTGATCTTCTCATATAATGATTTATCAAGTTAAAAAATAAAATGACATTTCCCATCGCTTATTTATGACTCGTTGACAGGAACCACGAGTTTTCCATACGTTTTTTTGATTACAAGCTTCACCATGCAGCTGATAGGTGTTGCTTGAGTTTCTATAAATGCAAAAATGATAGAGATTATTGCAAAGAAAAAGTTAAAATTTTAGGGAAGTGTAGTAGGAATATATTTGTATTACATAAGCATTAGCCCCAACAAGGTGTGTTATCATTCATTAAAAACATTCTTGGTAAAACATCGTGGTTCAGCCCCCTAAGATTCGGACAAAATTACAAACGATTATTAAAAATAAGACTTCAGTATTATCTTTGCGGTGGCAAGGATGACCAATGGCGACCTTTGTACCAATGGTTATTGTAACTCGTAGGCCTACAGTTACATTGTAAAATTGAATGACCCATTTAGGGATCATCCAATTTTGGCAAGGATTCCCTCAGACTCCCATTACCCAATTGGAGATTTCTTTTGCTTTTTTATTGAATCTAATCTCCTGTTTGCTCTCATTGGTTGCAAATTTAAGTTCTGATTTTGATATTATTTGAATTTCAACCTTATTTTCTATAAACAATGCCCAAAACATGGTTGGAGCAAAGTTCATTATGGATCCATGGGCACGTTGTGTGTTGTATGTGTTGTAGAATGTTTTTAGACGTTGTTCTAAATCTACTAAATCTTTGAAATATTCTTTATCCAAACACTTGCCCAAAGTGGAATGAAAACTTTCTATATGGCCATTTTCTTCAGGGGTATATGGATGCGTAAATACCTGATTCAATCCGTTCTCACTTAAGAAATCCCTCACCAATTTTGCATCAAATTGCTTACCATTATCATTTCGAATTTCTATTTCTATATCTACTAGCTTTGTCTTTTCTTGCTGTAAATACTTGACTATAACATACTCCCACGAATCCTTGACTTGATGTTGGGTCATCTGATATCCTGCTCTCCAGTGAAGTGCTACACGTGTAAATGTGTCTATAATTGTCATCACAAATGCATACTTTTTGGTCCCGTTTATCCATACATACTTTATATCTATCTCTAAAATTTGAAGTGGCTTATTGGGGCAAACCCGTCTGTATTTCACATAATTACGCTCCCCACGCTTAACTTTCGGCTCTAGTAATGAATATTCAAACATAATTCTATATACCTTTTTATGATTAATATAATAACCCTGAAAATTCAACTGGGCACATATTAATCTATACCAATTGCCTAAGTCTAGGTTCTCTTTTATCGATATGATTTCTTTGACTATAACATCTTCCTGTACCCATTCCATATTACCCTTATTATCAATGAGCTTCTTGGTATTTACCGAATTTGCAACTCCTACTCTACGCCCATTCGGTTTATAGTAGAGTTGATGGCGGGTTAATCCCAAAATATCTAAACAGATACTTCGCTTGAGTCCTGCATTCATATATCTAAAGGCTATTTCAACTTTTTCATCTCTGGATACTTTTTTTTAATAAGTTCATCCTTGAGACTACTTTCAAGTTCCTTTTCAGCCAATAAAAGCTTAAGCCTATGATTTTCTACTTCCAAGGCCTTCATTCTCTTTAGCTGATCTGTTTGTGTCTTATGATCAAGACCTTGCTCCCCAAAGGTATTATGCTTCCGCTTCCAATAATAAAAGGTGGCAGGAAATAAATTATACTTTTCAAGGGTGACTTTTACTCCATTCTTCTCTGCTTCCAAAAGAATGTTCATTTTCTCTTTAGTGCTATACTTAACACTCTTCTTACTACTTTCCATGATTACAAAAGAGGCTGTCTAAAAAGCCCAAATAGTTAAAAAAGGATCCCCGATACAAAAGTGCCGGGGATTTTTTTGTTTGTTCCCTAAAGAA
>Ga0075157_10002331_pt1 | contig 11155 bp, 18 predicted proteins | sample JI81BgreenDNA_FD_70967 | JGI IMG/M metagenome (GOLD analysis project Ga0075157, IMG submission 70967) | Wastewater effluent complex algal communities from Wisconsin, to seasonally profile nutrient transformation and Carbon sequestration -... | ecosystem: Engineered > WWTP > Effluent > Algae...
TGAGTTCAACGGGACTGAATGGATAGTGGATTTTGATGCATCAATCGTGACCGACACCAAGGTGGTATTGAATGGTAGATCAGGAAAGCAACTGCGCTGGACTGGCGAGATATGGGTCGATGCTATATCAGCAGATTACAATCCGGGCTTCTGGAGGATCTTTCTTTGATAGAATTGCGGTCTTGAATTAGGCCTCAACAGATAGATGCCTGTGCGGCACTGTCGAACACCTAGCCAAAAGTAGTCAGTAGTCAGTAGTCTGATCAGTTTTTTGGTGTAACGTTCTTGCAGGCATCTATCTGATCCACCAACCATTTGGTTGAGTGCTCAGGCCCACAGAAATCCAATCGAACATCAGTGTATTTGCAGATGTTGGGATTCAACCAATACATACTGTTGGCTTGTTCGTCCTTGATATATGTGGGATCAACAATAGACTTACCACATACGTGACACCTGGGTCCTGCTGGGAACTGCAATCCAAACATCAAATTCTCCTTTGACTCTCTCTCTACAACGGGATTGATCTGACAATCAATACTCTTGACAATATTGCCAAACCTGTTACTGGTGAATCAAAGGAGCACCTATGACTACCAGGACTGTTTATAAGGTCAAAGATCTCGAAACTGGCCTCTACATGGGCAAGGGAGGATCATGGGATCGCAAGGGTAAAACCTGGGAGTCGATTGGAAAGCTCAAGTTGACTCTGAATCAAGCAGGCTACTGGTCCAATAGCACTCACTACCCTGGCCGGCATGAGAGCGAGCTACCTGGACCCGAGGTAAAGATCATCGAGATTCAAATCGTTGAAACCGAAGACAACATGACCGATCTTGATGATCTCATCATCAAGCAACGCCGATATATCCAACTTGAACAAAAATATGGCGAATCCTTCCGCGACCTCGTGGAAAGGATTGAAGCCCAGGGTCAGAACGACCAGTTCCAGTGGGTCATGATCGTGCAGGCTGGCTACAACTGGCACACCAAAGAATACACCGGTGATATTCTTGAATTGCTTGATATTATCAAATCCATGAAGCTCAAACAGAACAAAGACTACAAAAAGGCTTCAAATTATGGAACAGGTAAAGCGGCAATTGCGTTTACAAGCAAGGAAGTCGCAATGCGGGTTCGACTGATGATGTCAGCGAGTGTCCAGGGAATCGACATCAAGGAATTTGTTGAAACGAATCTTGACGCTGCATGAAATACCATGCTAAATAGATACATATAACTTGTAGTGAATCCATTCGGGGTTGCACTCAGTTATACATACACCTATCGAAAGGTAAGGTAACATGAACCTGAAATCAAACATACTCGATCTGTCGCGTCAGAACAATATCGGCGCACTTTCCCCATTCATGGACAAGCTGCTTGACGAGCAGATTACCAACGGCGTTTTTGCCGCTCCCCAGAAGCTCTCTGAAGTCCGAGACGAAATCATCTCGTTTCTAGTGGATTATCGAGAGCAGACCAATCGAGATACGGTGGTCCTGGGTATGAGCGGCGGTGTTGACTCTGCCCTCACCGCAGCACTGTTCAAGAGCGCGGGCTGGCGCGTCATCGGCGTCACCATGCCGATTGAGCAGAACCCAGCCGAAACCGAGCGAGGTATCGAGGCTTGTGAGGCTCTTGGTATCAAGCACATCAACATCGATCTCACCGATCTCTACCAGGCAACGCTGATTGCTGAATCAGCGTTGGATTATGACCTCGGAAGAATCGAGGTCAACGATACCAAGACCAAGATTCGTCGCGGTAACATCCGCGCTCGACTTCGCATGATTACCCTATACAATCTTGCCTCAATGGAAGAGGGGATCGTTGCCAGCACTGATAACTTCTCGGAACTTGCTGCCGGTTTCTGGACTCTACACGGTGACGTGGGCGATGTATCCCCCATCCAAGCTCTTCTGAAAAGTTGGGAAGTCCCCTACATTTCCTCGATCTCGGGTGTACCCGAGAGCACCTATCGAGCCACTCCAACTGATGGTCTGGGAATCAGCAACGGCGATGAAGCCCAGCTGGGTGCCAGCTACCTTGAATGGGATATCATGGTAAACGCCATGATCAGATATGATCTGGTTGCCCTGGAGAGCATGATTGCTGAAAGCCAGGATGAGCGGGCGGCGGAAGTGTTCAAGGCAGTGACCGGAAGGCTCGGTGGTAGCTGGTTCAAGAGAATGAACCCCGTCAATGTCAAGCATCCGCTGTTCCCCGACCGCTATGAAGATCTTGCTGGGCTGGACCAAGAATTCCAGCCCAAGGTCGTCCTCTAATAATCTGGTTGCGATAGCACGGAAACGTGCTATCGCACCAATGTAAACCAGATAGGAGGCCAGCTATGGTAGACTTCGCACTTCGTGCCCACAATAAAAACTGGCGCATTGATCCTATTGTCCGGTCTCTTCTGGATACTGACTTCTATAAGCTCATGATGGGCCAGTTCATCTTTGAACGATATCCGCTCCACACGGTGACATTTGGACTCAAGAATCGAACAACGTCGTTCGTTCTAGCTGATCACATTGAGATCGCTGATCTCGTTGATCAGCTCGATCATGTCCGGTCTCTTCGATTCACACCGCAGGAGTTGATTTGGCTCCAAGGTAACACCTTCTACGGACAGGAGCGAATCTTCAAGCCGGCCTATATTGATTTCCTTCGGACGCTGAAGCTTCCGCCCTATGAAATTGGATTCAACAAGGAAGGCGACTATACGCTTACCTTTACCGGCAACTGGGCTGAAGTTACATTCTGGGAAATCTACGCTCTCTCGATCGTAAGCGAGCTCAAAACTCGGGCGGCTCTAAAGGATCTCTCGAAGTTTGAACTTGATGTCACGTATGCTTGCGCCAAGAGTAAGCTGTGGGGCAAGCTCAACAAGACCAAGGATGCGGGTGTTCGAGGTCTCTCGGATATGGGCACCCGGCGCCGTCACTCTTTTCTCTGGCATGAATGGGCAGTAAATGCCGCCGCTGATGTGCTGGGTAGTGGGTTCCTTGGAACCAGTAATGCCTACTTGGCAATGAAGCACGGGTATGAAGCAATTGGAACCAATGCTCATGAACTTCCCATGACCCTTTCGGCAATTGCCGCTGGTCGGGGTGACTCTGATGAGGAAATCCGTCAGGTCCAATATGATGTTTTGAAGGGCTGGCAAAATCAGTATTCAGGAAATATTCTCGTTGCTCTCCCGGATACCTTTGGAACCACTCAGTTCCTGAAGGATGCTCCTGATTGGGTGGCTAACTGGCGTGGTTTCCGTCCCGATAGCAAGGACCCGTATGACGCGGCCGATGAGCTAATCGATTGGTGGAAGTCCAAAGGAGTTGATCCCAAGAAAAAGTTGGTTCTTTTCAGTGATGGACTAGACTCTGAGGATATTATCAGTCTCTGGTGGGCTTACAATGAGAAAGTAACCGTTGGCTTTGGTTGGGGAACCATGCTGACAAACGACTTCCTGGATTGTCACCCGCGCGGGGAATCCACACTGAACCCATTGTCACTAGTCTGTAAGGTTACCAACGCCAATGGTCACGCGGCTGTGAAGCTGAGCGACAACTATACTAAGGCCACAGGCCCCGAGGATGAAGTCGCTCGCTACCGCGATATTTTTGGCTCAGAGGGAATGAAGGACGCACCAGTGTATGTCTAAAAACGACCTCTTCAAATGTAAGGGTTGCCCGCACCGGGTCTCGACGAACCAGCTTCGTGGGAGCGGCGGAGTCTGCATTCATTGCGGAACAAAAATGCACCACGATAATTGGAGAGGTTTGGCAGTAAACGTCGCTCAACAGCTTTCTTTGTCCAAAGAGGAAGACGCTGATTTTTGCCAACTTGCTCAAAGTCTGGGCTTAGATCCCAATGAGCTCATGAGGCTAGCTATTTTGGATCGTCTCCGTGTTTGGGAGTCTGATCTTTCGAACAAACTGGTAAATGACGCTATGCTGCTCGAAAAACTTTATCGGAGAACATGATGTCGTACATTTACCCTTTTCGCATGACTAGCACTACTGCAACTCTGTTGCTCATCGACCAGAATACTAATGAAATCATCATTGGTGTTCGCTCCGACAACGCTTCGGCTTACCCGGGCGCCGATAGCTTGATCGGCGGCTTCATGGAAGCCCGATTTACTGAAAATCAAGAGTCAGTAATGATGCGAGCCGCAAGGACTGGAGCCGATAAGGTTCTCGGTATGACGCTCTTTGCTGAAGAGTATCACGAAGGTGAAACCGTTGAGGAGTGCGCCGTTCGGGAGGCAAAGGAAGAGATGTCAGTGGATCTGACCCTGGATCAGCTCAAGCTATTTGCTGTTCATTCCGGACCTAGAACCGACACTAGGGCTCACGTGACGAACGTTTGTTTCTATGCGGTATTGACTCCGGAGCAGATTCGTCAACTGGTTCCGGGAGATGATATCCAAGGATTCAAGCGAATGACCATTGAGAATTTGGATCTGAATATTCCAATGGCATTCAACCACTCCCTGATCATGATGGAAGGAGTGGCAGCATATCAACAGGATATGCGAGTCAAGCAACTTGAGAGCGAAATCGCCAGGCTTCGGGAACGCAACAATGAACTTAGCTGGGCCAATGAGCCCCGACAAGGAGGTATCTAATGGGTGGTAGAACAGCACTAGCAATTATGCGAACTATGCCCCTTCACAAGGGTCATACGACTATCGCACAGCAAATGGTCGACAACTATGATACCGTGATTATAGGCAATGGTTCTGCCGATAAGCCAATCACTATTCAAAATCCATTCCCTGCCAAGGTTAGAATGGAAATGTGGAAGCGAGTCTATGGCGACCGAATCAAGCTGGTGCCGTTGACTGACTTGGGTGCAACCAAGGATACCAATGAATGGTGTGATTATGTCCTGGGTAAAATCCAAGCCCTGGGATTGCCGAATCCCACCGATTACTGGACGGGTTCACCAGCTGACGCAGTGTGGTATAGGGGCCGCTTCTTCAACAAGGAATGTGGTTCACCCGCTGACGACAATCCGGAAGATTTTATCAACCGTTATATGCCCAACGGTGTTTTCCGACAGCTTCACATGGTGGAGCGAACCGGCAATTACATTCCTACCGCAACTGAACTCAGACAGTTCATGGTAACAAGAGATGACGGCTGGAAGCGATGGGTCCCAGCCGTCATCCATGATCTAGTGGAAGAGCACTTCCCCGAAGAGTTCAAGGTTGGATATGAGGACAAATGATAGACCATTTCATCAAGCGACGTCATCGGATCATTGAATTCGAGAACAAGCGTCAGGATATTGAAAAGGATCTACGCGAGGCGGCTGAACGGAGACGGATGGAAGTTTGGTTCCGTTTGGATAAAAGAGACATCTGGACCATTACTCTTCTTGGACGGAGATACAAGGAAAAGGCCCAGATCAAATACAATGTTGTCAAGGGTTCTTGGACAATAGGAAAATCACCCACCGTCTACCATCATGGGCCAGATGCCCTAAAGGAGTGGTTGAAAAGGAAGATCAGGAAAGTTTTGTAGGTCATTGGTTTAGATGATTGACATAATTCCTGTATGTATTAATAGCTGAATAGTGGTGAAAGCTAATCAATCTGGTTGAGCAATCACTTGTATTCACCTCAATGAAAGTTGGAGGAAATATGAAGAAGTTTCTAGTGGTAATCGACACGCAATTCGATTTCGTCATGCCCAATGGCGCCCTTTACGTCAAGGACGCGGAACAGATTATTGTTCCTGGTATCGGCTTTCTCGCTAACCTCGACCCGCAGGCCTATGAGGGCGCGTTGTTGACTTTTGATACCCACCTTCCGGGAACTTATGAAGGCTCACCCGAAAGTGAGCTGTTCCCCATCCACTGTGTTCACGGAACACCAGGGTGGGAGAACGTCTTCAACAAAGATCTTATCCACCGCGATATCAAGGTTTGGACCTTGAACAAGAACGTCTTCAATATGTGGGAAGAGGACGATTTGTCGCTTTTACACGAAGCATGGCTGGGCGATGCTGAACAGCATGAAATCGTCTTCCGTGATGCCTTCTTTGAAAACTTGAAGTTCATTGGTGTTGACACCATTGAGATATTCGGTGTCGCTTCCGACTTCTGCGTCAAGTGGGCAGTGGACGGCTTTACAAAGCGTGGATTCAAGGTCGAGGTCATCGACCACTTGTGTCGAGGCATTGATCGTCCGGTCAGAGAAGTATTCGATGAATCCGGATACTCCAATGTGAAGGTGGTATGATGGGAAAGATTATCACCGCGCCAGAGCCTATCGAACCCTGCTACCTAAGCATCTTCCTCGCTGGTGGTATTTCCAATTGCAGCGACTGGCAAAAGGATGTCGCTGAACGCATCGCCGCAGAGACCGACGCTATCGTCTATAACCCCCGCAGGGTAGACTTTGATATGTCGGCGTATGAGGAAGTGTCGCGTCAGCAGATCATTTGGGAATGGCATGCCCTCCGCCAAGCCACTGTGAATCTATTTTGGTTTCCACCCGAGACCCTTTGTCCCATCACGCTACTGGAATACGGCAGTGCGATGGAACGTCTGCATACCGGCGCGCTGATGTGTGGCACTCATCCCGACTATGCGCGCCGTTTCGATGTTATCGAGCAGACCAAACTCAAACAGCACGGTCATATCTTTGACAACCTAGAGACACTGGTTGATCAAACCATCATGCTGCTCAAAAATATGAGTCAACTTTACAACCGCTGACTTGACAAATCTCCTTTCCTTGCTAAACAGGTGAGGAAAGGAGATAACCAATGACGGCGCATCCGCCCAAATATCCGTCGAGCCCCCATTGGCCCTGGTCTCCGGAGGTCCATAAGGATGACCGATATCACCAAAATCCTGGGTTCTTTGTGGGGCGCGAGATCGTGATCACAGAGAAGTTGGATGGTGGAAATACCTGCTTGAACGCAGGTGAAGCTTATGCGCGATCCACAGGCCAGCCCGCAACCCAGAGTTGGTTTGCGATGGTAAAGAAGCACCACGCTTGGCGCACAATGAACATTGATCCCCGCATTGCGATCTATGGCGAGGACCTCTATGGTATTCATTCCATCGTATATGATCCTCTCAAGGAAAATGAAACCTATCGGGTATTCAATATCCGTGATGGGGACAGCTGGCTTTCTCTGGACGAAAAGATCAAGTTTTGCGTTGAGCACGACTTCCTTATGGTTCCAATATTGTTCCGTGGAATCATGAACAGCGTAGAAGAAATCTCAAAGTGGTTTGAAAGCAACATCAAACAACCCAGCGTTTTGGGTCCGGATCGCGAAGGCTTTGTGATGCAGATCACTGATCATTTTCATAATGACTCATTTGGTGAATGTGTTGCAAAGTATGTTCGTAAGGGCCATGTTCAGACCGATGAACATTGGACTCGCAACTGGAAGCCGGCAGCTTTGAGCAGATAATCCGGCTTCCTCAGGGGAACGCCGATGTTCAAAACAGGTAAATTCTACGCAATACAGGCCAGAAACCAATATGGTGATATCATCTATTGCGAGTCAATAGATAATAACAACTATCATGCTGAGCGACTAAAGCTAATAGCTCACAAGGCCGCAAAGTCAGGATCAGGTTATTACCATGCTGATGAATTTGATAGCGGTTCACTCAAATATGTTCAGACTAGTGAAAATCCATTTGACCTGAAAACTTGGCCGACCACCGCTGATGTCAAGCCAATAATTGACCATATGCGGATCATTCGAAAGAATGCCGGATCAGCAGGCATCAATCCCAACAGCCTAGTGATAGTGACAGTCGAATCCAAAGTGGATACGTTCATTCCCGAAAGCCCCAGTGATACTGAGACTGAACTTAGACGATTTGTTCTAGAAAAACTCAGTCAGGAAGAAAAGAAACTTCTAAAGGTTGAACATTGGGACGTTTATAACAAGCTTTCAGACCGATCAATGTTGGAAGAAGATGACGAATAATCTGGTTTTGAATATAGACATCTAGTCTGTCACCAGTTTATTAATTCCAAGAAGGTTCACATTCTTGGAGTGAAAATGTCAACGGACCCTGATAGTGATCAGCTAGTATCTGACTTGACCAACCACACCTATAACGCGGTGGCACATATCCTTCGCCATATGGCAAGGTTGTATCTGGAAAAGTTAAATGATACCCTGTTGGTAAATGACACCCTTGTTCATGTCATGAGTCAGATGGTTGGCGAAATGATCGCCTGCTACCCAGAGAACGAACAGGAAGAACTCCAAGATAGAGTTTTTGAATTCATCAAGCTTTCCAAGACAGCGATGACGGCTGAGTTAGCCGAAGACTCCTTCAAGAAAGTTCACTCAGATAAAAACGATTTGGCTACTATGAAGCCAAGAGGTAACTGCTAATGGCAATTTTATACAAGATTCGAGACTCTCAGACCAACAAATTCTGGAATGGAGATTTCCGGAGATCAGCGTTTGGCGATAATGGAAAGACTTGGAAAAAGCGTGATTCAGTTGAGCATAGCATCAGCCAATTTCTAAGATATCGGAATCGTTTCAATATACAAACAACTCATACTCTTCCAGATTCATGGGAAATTGTTGAAGTTCAGCTGGTAGAAAAAGAAATTGGTTCCAGTAAGATGGATAGTCTTCTCCATCACCTTCTACTGAGAGAAGAACTGGAAAAGATTGCCACAGAATTTGTTTACTTTGCCGACAAGATGAGAAGCAAGAAGGTCCTAGACCAGATTCAATTCCTGATACTCTTGGCTCCAGGCGAGAACAAGAGGTGGGTCGACATGGAACGAATTGTAGAAGCCCGATCACAAATCAGAGGTTTGGGAATCAAAACCAGAACTTTCAGGGAAAGTTCTGGTGTATTTGGAATGATGGATCGTCAGCAAGCTTTGAGGGCTAGAATGACATTAGATGTCAAAGCAGTAGCGGACTTAGAAGCTTTGAGGAACAAATTGGGAATTTGACTTTTCCTTTGTTTTCTGGTTGACAGCCTATCTCCTGAGTGTAGAAATAGGACATAGACAGCAAACAAAGGAGATCGAACATGGGCACTACCACACTCAAGGACTATGGTCGCCACTCGGCCCGTCACGGTGACATTCCGTTTTACTATGGTTTCCCGTTCCGCTTTTGGTTTGGCGAGCATCAACTTGCCCCGGAAGACGTGGAAACCTGGTGTCGGGAAAACTGCATCGGCTTCTACAAGACGGTGAGCTACACCCACAAGTCCTCGACGCGAGTCAAGGGACAGCCCAGCCGGTTCGATACCAAGGTGGTATTCATCGACAAGATCTACCTGGCCAACGAAGCAGACGCCCTGCGTGTCAAGCTTCAGTTCGATGTTCGGGATGAAGTCATCAAGCGGCCCGAGCGCATCAAGGCGCGCCGCAAAAAGCGCAAGATCGTCAAGGCCTAATCGCTAGATCGAATAGATAGCGGGGTCAGATATCTGACCCCGCTGCTATGTTGAGTATTGATCTTTTGAAAGATACTCTGTATATGTAAACCTATCACTGAACAACAAAAGGAAAAATGTTCATGAAGAATCTGTTTTTTGCCGCTGTTGTGGCACTTGCTGCAATGGTCACTACCCCCGCTGTGGCGCAGGATTTCACTGGCGCTCGCGTCGGTGCTACCGTGGGCTACGACAACTACCGGGACGCTGAAGATGTCGCCTACAACGCTGTGGTGGGCTACGACCTCGAAGTCGCTGACAGCTTCACGCTGGGTGCAGAAGCCACTCTGGGCGACTCGACCGTTTCGGGAGACGGCATCAACGCGTCGCGTGATGTTGGCGTGTCGCTTCGTGCCGGCTACGTTCTGACCCCGCGCGTCCTCGCGTTCGGCAAGGTCGGCTATGCAACGACCCGCGTCGAAGGTTTTGGTGTGCCGCTCAACTTCGAGGGCGTCCGTTTCGGCGGCGGCCTGGAATATGCTGTGACCAAGAACGCCTACGTTTCGGCTGAATATGCTCGCACCGAGTATGAAGCCAACCTCGGCGGTCGTGACCAGGCCCTTCTGGGCGTTGGCTTCCGCTTCTAATCCAAGCTGGAAGACAAGTGGGCAGGCGGCAACGCCTGCCCATTTCCATGAATATAGCAATTTGATGTCACATCATGCTATCCAAATTGGATGCTAACCTTATTCGTTCTAGCCTTTGCCCTTGCGGCCGACGCGTTCGCTGTTTCGATCGCCAGAGGCGCTGCTTCAAGCCACTTGTGGAAGAACGCCATATTGACCGGAATAGTCTTTGGGCTGATGCACGTGGTTATGATCGCGCTGGGATGGTTCGTTGGTGACATCATAGATGCTTGGAAGGACGTTGCTCCTTGGATCGCCTGCGCCGTCCTATGCTTGCTGGGTGGTAAGCTGCTCACAGAGGGTCTAGAACACGACGAGGAATCAAGCCCTACTGTTGGACAAGAAGGCGCCGGCTGGGCCCTCACAGGGCTTCTCAGCGCATCACTTGCAACGAGCTTGGATGGCGCTGCCGCGGGTATTACTTTGCCCTTGCTGGGGCTTTCTTTTCTGACCAACGCAATAGTGATCGGCAGCATTACCGCCATTCTTTGTGTTATCGGTTTTAGAGCCGGATCACACATGGGATCACGATGGGGTAACTATGCGGAGATCGGCGGAGGTGTCCTACTGATCTTGGTAGGAATTAATCTTCTTGCTTGAAGACCTATTGGGCATTATATAGAGGGATCTAGTGGAGAACCGCATGTTTGAGAATACACAAAGGGCCATTGCAGAATTGAACAATGCGTTGTTCAACGATGTCAACCAAGCTGTTACGCTGGCGAAGACCACCGTAGTTCCGGCCGTTACGCTGATCTTTGGAAGGATCACGGAGACAGCCAAGAACACGGCCGACAAGGCAAATTCAACTGTGCCGCCCGTGGCACCCGTCAGTGAACCGGTTTCTGACCCGCTGCCAACCCCTGAGCAGAATATGGCAATCAAGGGCCTTCGGGCTGTTGGAAAGACCGACGAATATATTGCCAAGGAACTCGGGGTTTCGATCCGCACGGTCAAGATGGCTGTCTAATTTGATATCTGAATCACATCGTCGAGCCCTCAGTGAATCTTTGAAAAGGGGATTTGCTGAGGGCCGTTCTGTGAATAAAGGAAAGCTAGGCAAAAAA
>Ga0075157_10002334_pt1 | contig 11150 bp, 7 predicted proteins | sample JI81BgreenDNA_FD_70967 | JGI IMG/M metagenome (GOLD analysis project Ga0075157, IMG submission 70967) | Wastewater effluent complex algal communities from Wisconsin, to seasonally profile nutrient transformation and Carbon sequestration -... | ecosystem: Engineered > WWTP > Effluent > Algae...
GATTGCCGATCGTGGGGTCGATCGGGCTGGCATTGTCTGTCCCGAAGCGGTTTTGCCGTCACCAGCTTATCAATACTGAGAGCATTTAGTCTAATCTTGAACTGATTATTGCTAATCTATACTCTAATGTGTTTCTCGTAGAACCCGACAAATCGGGTCAGGAAATTGTACCAGTTTAATTGACAAAAATCACAATGAATAGCGTCTTTTCTCCCGTCCAACAGTTTCTAATTACTTGGCTACTAATGCTAGTGACGGGATGGTTTACCCTGACTGCTGTCAGTTATGTTGGGGAACTGGTCAGCATTTTAGTAACAGCGGGACTCATTGCATTTTTATTAAATTATGCAGTAAAAAGACTGCAAGTATTTTTGCCTCGGGGAGTAGCGGCGGGGCTGGTTTATTTAACAGCAGGTGTGGTAGTAATAGTAATCGGTTTAACTATTGTGCCGCCCGTGTTCAGCCAAGCGAGACAGTTGGGGGTGAGGTTCCCGGATTTGCTGGAGTCGGGGCGACTGCAGCTAGCTGAATTTCAAGCCTGGAGTGCCGAGCGCAATTTGCCGTTTAACGTGCAAATATTGGAGCAGCAGTTATCAGCGAAAGTGCAGGAACAAGTGCAGGCGCTCGCAGGTACGAGTTTAGGCTTAGTTGTCGGTACTGTTAACTGGTTTTTGGACTTGATTTTTATTGTGGTGATTTCCTTTTATATGCTCCTAGACGGGCAAAGAGTTTGGCAGGGTTTGACCAGTATTTTTTCCCCAGACATTCGCTATGTTTTAACAGAGACTTTGCAGCGAAACCTCCAGCGATTTGTATCGGGACAGTTATTGCTGGGACTATTGATGGCCATCTCGTTGACTCTGGCTTTTTGGTGGCTGCAAGTTCCGTTTTTTCTGTTGTTTGCCGTGTTTATAGGATTGACGGAAATAATTCCGTTTATTGGAGCAACTTTGGGAATTGGCACTGTTAGTATAATTGTAGCCTTTATTGATTGGTGGCTGGCGCTGCAAGTGTTGGTAGTCGCGATCGGTCTCCAGCAAATCAAGGATAATTTAGTAGCTCCCCGAATCATGGGCAATCTCACCGGATTGAGCCCGGTAATTATTTTCACAGCTTTGCTGTTAGGAGGTAGAGTGGGAGGATTGTTGGGAGTTATCCTGGCAATTCCGCTCACTGGGGTTGTAAAAAGTATAGTAGAAATTGTACTCAATCCCAAATTGCCACCCCAAACAGGCTCGTTTTTCTACAATCCTTTTAGCGGCGAGGAATTGGGGAAAATACCCGAAGATGAAACTAGAATAATCTTGGTCGCAGATGAACAAAAGTAGTCTAATTCTTGTAGTAAGTAATTCAGTTATGAATTTTTTTATTATTCAGTAATTAATTTTTGGCTGCTGAGTTCATCAATAAAAAACTAAAGTCTCTACAAATAACTTTAAGCACTTTAGTCTTGATTACTAACCAACTTAAAATCTCAAACCTAAAAACTTATGAACTGGTGGCAAAATCTTAGAAAAAATCCTCTAGCTCGGTTAGGAGCCGTGCTACTGTTAATTTTTTACACAGTCGCACTTTTTGCCGAATTTGTGGCACCTTACGACCCCTACGACTCTCAATTAGACGGTTCATTATTGCCGCCGACTCAGATTTATTTAACCACCCAAGACGGGCGATTTATCGGGCCCCACGTTTATCCGACAACTCAGGGCCCAGTGGATGCGAATACCGGCGCTCGCGAGGTAATTGTAGACTGGCAAAAACCATCGGCTGTCGGTTTGTTTGTCAAAGGTTCTCCCTATAATTTTTTAGGAGTTTTGCCATTAGATAGGCATCTTTTTGGCACTACAGGAGAAGGTCAAATTAACATTTTAGGCACGGATGAACAAGCGCGCGATCAATTCAGCCGCTTAGTACACGGCAGCAGAATTAGCCTCAGCATCGGTTTAGTTGGCATAGCAATTTCTTTTCCATTGGGATTGTTAATCGGAGGAATATCGGGTTATTTCGGCAGTTGGATTGACAGTATCTTAATGCGCTTTGCCGAAGTATTAATGACTATTCCTGGTCTTTATTTATTAGTAGCGCTAGCAGCAGTGTTGCCGCCGGGATTGACAAGTGCTCAGCGATTTATATTGATTGTGCTGATTACTTCATTTATCAATTGGGCGGGTTTGGCGCGGGTAATTCGCGGTCAGGTACTGTCAATTAAACAACGAGAATTTGTGCAAGCGGCGCGGGCAATGGGCGCCAATCCAATTTATATTATTGTTCGCCACGTGTTGCCACAAACTGCTACTTATGTAATTATTTCTGCTACTTTGGCGGTTCCGGGTTTTATTGTGGCGGAGTCGGTTTTGAGTTTAATTGGCTTGGGAATTCAACAGCCAGATCCTTCTTGGGGAAATTTACTATCCCTCTCTACTAATGCTTCAATTTTAGTATTGCAGCCTTGGTTGGTTTGGCCTCCGGCGATACTGATTATTTTGACTGTTTTGGCGTTTAATTTATTGGGGGATGGGTTGCGGGATGCTCTCGATCCGAGAAGCATTCAAAGGTAATGGGGACTGGGTAATTGGTAATTGGAAATTCAAAGATTTGTCGGAGCGGTTCACCCAAATTTATATCATCAATTCCCCGAACTAAAAAACCCGCCCCCACCCATCGCAGATACTCAAAAACTTGTTCCGCGATCGGGGTTAGGAGCGCGAATTAAATAACTTATAATTTTAATTGTTATTGTGGGATGGGCGTCCCGCCCGTCCTTTTTGGATGGGCGTCCCGCCCGTCCCACTTTCAAGAGTGGAACTTATTTAATTTTCATTCCTTAATTGGTTTGGTGGGGGCGGGTTTCTTACTATTTTGGATGTGAACCAAAGATTGTTGGTGAACCCGCCCATACGAGATTTGGTAATACAAGGATAAGTCAAAAATACCAAGATTAGTTAAGGATTAACAGGTAAGCGGATAGTAAAAGTAGAACCAACACCCTCCTGACTTTTTACGGAAATATTGCCACCCATCATTACGCAAAAACGCTGGCTAATTGCTAGTCCCAAACCGGTGCCGCCGTACTTGCGCGTGGTGGAAGCGTCTGCTTGGGTAAAAGGTTGGAAAATGTGCTGCAACTGCTCTGGAGTCATCCCAATTCCTGTATCTGTACAATTAACAATTAAAAATTCTTTACTAGCAATTGAAGATTGAGAACTTGCTGCAGGTTGCAAAGTGTTTTCTTGTTTTGCTTCGCTGCTGTCGCCCGCGATTTGTTCTCGGCTGGCTGTGAGGGTAATTGTACCGTTTTGAGTGAATTTGGCGGCATTGCTGAGCAAATTTAATAAAATCTGCTGCACTTTGGTAATGTCACCGTGCATGGTGCCGATATTAGTAATTTTGTGCAAGTTGAGAGTGTTGCCGTTCTTTTCAATTAGCGGCGCGGCGGTGGATGCTACTTCTTCAATCAAGGCGGCGATGTTGAAGGTTTCTAAGTAAAGATCCATGCGGCCGGCTTCGATTTTAGAAATGTCGAGAATGTCGTTAATGAGCGATAGCAAGTGTCGGCCGGAAGTGCGAATTTTGTCTAAATCTGGGGTGAGTTCATCGTAGCCCAATTCTGCGGTTTCTTCTTGGAGCATTTCGCTGTAGCCGATGATGGCATTCAGAGGTGTTCGCAGTTCGTGGCTCATGTTTGCTAAAAATGCGCTTTTTGCGGTGGAAGCGGCTTCGGCTGCTTCTAGGGCGAGTTGCAAGGCGGATTCAAAGACTTTTCGATCGCTAATATCCTCGACGCTGCCTTCATAGTACAGTACCTCGCCGTTGGGGTCACACACTGCCCGCGCGCTTTCGGAAATCCAAATTACGCTGCCGTCAACGCGGTAAACTTGTGACTCAAACCCCGAAACTTCTCCGAATTCTTCCATCACCCGCATAAACTTGTCGCCCTGCTGAGGATTGACGTAAGCTTGCTGTTTGATGTTTGTGAGATTTGATGTCAATTCTTCGGGAGTGGCGTAGCCGTAGATGCGGGCTAAAGCTGGATTTACGCTTAAGAAGTGGCCTTCGGGGGTTCTTTGAAAAATGCCTTCGACGGCATTTTCAAAGATGCTGCGATATTTTTGTTCTGCTTGACGCAGAGCGATTTGTGTACGATCGCGCTCGCTGGCTTCGATCGCCAATGATACCAAATCTGCGAGGGAAGCAGCAAAATTTTGTTCTTCTAATGTCCAGTTACGAGGAGTTCCCACTTGTTCGATACAGATGACTCCGACTGTTTGTCCTCCCAGCCGCACCGGCGCATCTAAGGTTGATGTAGTACCCACTTGTGAAAAGTAAGATTCCACAAATTCTCTGGTTCTCACATCTGAGAGAGCGTCATCGGCTGCGATCGTCCGGTGTTCTTCCAAAGCTTTAAAATAAGCTGGATAGTCTGCGGCTGCGAGTTCGGCACCTTGGGAATGCTGCGGGTTGCTGCGGCTAAATTGGTCTAGACAGTGCAGTTTCGATCGGCTTTCATCGTACAACCAAGCTCCAGCTCGTTCTGCATCTAGGGTATGAGTGGCAGCTTCAGTGATTTGCCTCAAAGCTACTTGCAAATCGCCTCGATACAGCGCTTTATTTCTTGCCAATTCTACCAAAACCGTATTTTGTTTGAGCAATTGTTTTTGTCTTTGGCGCCGCACGGATTCGGCTCGCTTCTGTTCGGTAATGTCGCGGGCTACGAAAATGACGGATTCTTCGGAAAGGGGTGAAATGCTGGCGGCAAAACAAACTTCGCGGTCGTCAATGGTTAAATTGTACTCGATACTGACAGTTTGTTGAGTATCTAAAGCTGTTCGGATGTGGTTGATAAAATTGTTGGCTGTAGCTTGCGGAAACACCTCTGTGAGTGTTTTGCCTACTAATTCTTCGATGGGTTTGTAGAGCAGAGAAAGATTTGTGGGGGCGATTTTTAAATAGCGACCGCTGGCGTCGAGAACTATAATTAATTCGCTCATGGCTGCAAACAAAGCCCGCAATTCTGCTTCGGCGGCTTCGAGTTCTGCCGTCCGCTCTGCTACTCGCTGTTCTAAACTAGAGTTGGTTTGTTCTAGAGCAACAAAAGACGATCGCAATTGTCTAGCCATTTGATTGAAAGACTGAGCTAGGAGATCGATTTCTTTGACTCCTTGAACTTCGACTTCGCCGTTTAATTCTGCGGAAGTGAAGTCGGATGACTCAGACATTTTTGTTAAAGCTTTGGAAGCTTGCAACAATCGGGTAATCGGTGTGACAACCCAGCGAGAGGTAAATATTCCGAGAACGATCGCCAGTACCAAGGCAAAAAAGCACAATAAGATAGTTGTGCGAGTGTTGGCGTTAATTTGCTCCATAAAGTCTGCTTCCGGGATTGCGACTACAATCAGCCAATCGAGGCCGCGGCCGTCTTGCAGGGGAGCAACGGTAATGAATTGACGTTTGCCGTCTATATCGAAGGTAAATTGTCCTGGGTTGTCAATTTGTTCAAAACTGCCAAATCGTTGTTGCAAGTATGTGGACGCCGATCGCATTAGCAAATTTTTGCTCTGTGTCGCCAACAGCCGTTTTTGTCCGTCTTGGCCAGTGACAAAGGGCAATTCGTCTGTGGAACTGGCGACTATTTCGCCGCTGCGTTCGATCGCGAAAACTTGTCCCGACGGGCTAATTTTGATGCTTTTGAGAAAATCGCTGATTTGAGAAAGAGTCAGGTCAATTGCCAATACCCCCCGCAGGTTTCCTGTTTCATTGTAAATGGGCATCACCGGCGTAATGCCGAGCACTGGCGGTGCTGCGAAAACGTAGATTGGAGACCAAGTGGCTTTTCCTGACTGTTTGGCAGCTTGATACCACGGTCTGGTACGGGGGTCATAGGCGGCGGTTTTGATTAGCTCAGTGCGATTTCCTTGGCTGTCTAGGCGATAAATTTGGCGGTTTGGAGCGGTTGATTCGTCTCTGATGTATACTAAGTTTTCTGCTTCTCGCTTGAGCAAGAGGAATTTGCCCTGTTCGTCGCCGTAGTAGATGGTTGTAGTTCGATCGCTCAGCTTGGTCTGATTCCACAAATAGCGCTCTAAATTGGGGAAGTCTTCCGGGTCTAAGTTTCCAGAAGCGATCGCAGCAGTATTCATTTGCAGGAATAAATGAGACACATCCCCAAAACTGCGGAAATTTTCTTTCGTCCTCGCTGCAACTTCCAAGCTTAACCTAGTAGCAAGGTCATTGACGGCTTTCTGACCGTTGCGAAACGACAGCCATCCAGTCACGCCGACTGCTACGGAGATTTGCACCACCAGCGGTATCAACAAAACTAGGCTTAGTGACATCTTGGGCGAGCTTTTCATCACACAACTGCTCAGACTTTTCAATAACATCAATATTCTGACACCTACCAGGTTTGTCTATCGTTTGTCGCTTAAACTGAAATGTTGCACCATTCTCAATAAGCTTTTTATGAACAGGCTTTTCGGCCTGTTCTGTCAAAGAGGGAATTTTCTTGTGGAACAGGCTTTCGGCCTGTTAAGCGAGAATGGTACAATATCTCAGTTAAAATCACCCTCGATATAAGTTACAACGTTGTACACACATAGTGAAGTGCAGTGGCCGACTGCTCAAAACGGGGCTGAGGTTTCCACCGCTACTCTAAAAACTTGTAATATTAATCATGCCACTACTTGTCTGAATGTGGCGATCGCTCTGCAGACTCCCGATAAAAAAGTCACACGCCGTAAAAAATGCAACTTTAGGCCCGTGTTCCCCATCCTGGTTCTCATGAGTCATTGCCAATTATTCATTTTTTTAATCTAAACTTTTTAATCTAAAATAAGCTCACTTTTTGCGGGTGGGAATTCTCTTCCTTACGCCCGGTTAATAAAAATTTTATTTTCATTTTTTCTACAGTCCCAGGACAAATGTAAATTCTGTGACAATCTGGTGTTAAAAAATTTGCTATTAATAAGATAAGCCGCCAAAATCCAGATCGACTACAAAGAGGATAATTGAAGCATCTGCATTTCATCAACGCCAGCAAAGTAAAGCGTTTTTAGCTTTTTTGGACGATCGACATTTGGGCAAAATAATACTTCTGGAGGATGACATGAACTATACATTTGAAATCCTGGGCGTATCTCCAACTTTAACATTTTTTAACCAGCAGCAGGAATTGCTGCAACAACAGCAGCCGTCAGGTGTAGAATACTTGGCAAACCGAAAGTGCACTCTCGATGCGTTTGTGGCATCCGTAGAGACAGTTTCTCCTCAGCAAGGCTGGGATGTCGATCGAGTTGTAGACACCGTGATTAGTTTCTGGATGAACAACTCTGATAGCATCCAGTATTGGAGACACAGGCTGCAGGATGCCGGCAGCGAAAACTTGTTAGTAGCCAGAGTAGGCGATATCAAGTCTTTGCAAGCTGCATTTGAATCGCTGCTGGGCGAATAGGAAAATCGCCAATTGCGAAAAAGTCGATCGACTTTTTCGCTAAAACTGAGATATTGCACCATTCTCAATCATCCTTTCAGGCCGTTGCTCTGAGCAACGGCCCACAATAAAATTTATCTGTTGTGGAACAGGCATCTTGCCTGTTCTTGAGAATAGTGCAAGATGTAAGTAACATCCACTCAACTGTCTCTTTCCAATTTCCAATTGGCAATTCCCAAATATTATGTCTCGTTCCAAAGCCCTACAATCTTATATTTTTCTCCGCTTGCTTCTGGCACCGCTAATGTTGTGGACAATCACCACAGCAGTATTTTTGCTCTTGCGGGCTACTCCGGGCGACCCCATAGATGCCATTCTCGGTTCACGAGCTCCCGCAGCCGCCAAAGAAGCAATGCGAGCTCAACTCGGTCTCGACGCACCCCTGTGGCAGCAATATCTCAACTACATGAAAGACTTATTCAGTCTGAACTTGGGAACATCCATCACCACTCGCGGACAAACCGTGTGGCAAATTATCGGAGACTATTTCCCCGCTACAGTCGAATTAGCAGTTTGTAGCATGGCCATAGCTTTAATTGTCGGCATCAGTATCGGTTCCTTAGCAGCATCCCGCCCTAACACTATTTTCGATGCTCTCGGCCGTTTGTTTGGCATTATCACTTACTCGCTGCCGGCTTTTTGGGCTGGTATGGTTTTGCAATTGATTTTCGCAGTGCAGTTGGGATGGTTTCCCTTGGGAACTCGCTTTCCTGTCACATTCCCCGCCCCCGAAGGCTACACAGGACTATACACTATTGACAGTCTGCTGAGCGCTAACCCTGGTCAGTTTCTCACATCTTTGCATTATTTGGCACTTCCGAGTTTGACCTTGGGGATTCTTTTGAGCGGCATTTTCGAGCGGATTGTCAGAGTGAATCTCAAGCAAACTTTGCAAGCAGATTATGTCGAAGCAGCTAGAGCTAGAGGCATTCCCGAATTCCAGATTTTATGGGCGCACGCTCTGAAAAATGCACTAATTCCGGTGATTACTGTCTTAGGATTGACTTTTGCTGCACTGTTGGGCGGTGCTATTTTAACAGAGGTTACTTTTTCTTGGCCGGGGTTGGCAAATCGCCTTTACGAAGCGATTAGCTTGCGGGATTATCCAACTGTTCAAGGTATTGTGGTGTTTTTTGCGGCAATAGTTGTAATTGCCAGCATTGTAATTGATATTTTGAATGCTTACGTTGACCCGCGAATTCGCTACTAAAAATATCAAGGAAGAAGGGCAACGGATGCGCGACAGTTGCACTAAGCTGTTGTGCATTTAAATTGTATTTTGAGGGCGGGCAGGATGCCCACCCCACAAGAGTGAAAATTTATTTTACCGGGCAATTTAAAGGCGGATTAGCTTATCGGCTTTTTCTACCTGTACTTTCTGTCGGCGCGAGATGTTGCAGCCAGGGGTGGCCCATAAGAAGCAGTTGTCAAAAAGATCGATCGGCTTTTAGAGTGACGACACTTGGCGATTTATGGGCAATACTGGAGAAAATAAAATTATACATTTGAGGAAACGCTGATGAGATTATTGCGAACAATCGCCGCTCTATCGGCTGCCTTGACCCCACTGATGGCTGAAGCTGCCTTTAGCCGTCCCATGCCGGGAACAGCCGATTTTCCCAGAGCCTCAAACCCCCAAGTAAATGTGCCGGTTTGCTTCATCGAAACTCCAGGCGGCACAACTTTTGATTTAGTCAGTTTGTGTGGCAGTAACGCTGCTCCCCAAAACACGAATCCGGTTGCGGGCAATGCTCCTGCAAATAACCCCAATGCAAGCACTCCGCCTCCTCCCCCGAACCCCAACGCCATCACCAGAGATGCTGTCGGCACCCCGATAACTACTCCTACTGGCACGGCAAATCCCAACAATCCCAACAATGTCAATCCGGGAACTTCGCCCGCAGGTACTCCCAATAATCTGACTCCGGGAACTTCGCCAACCACCAATCCCAATAATCTCAATCCGGGAAGTTCACCGAGTACCACTCCCAATAATCCCAATCTGGGAACTTCGCCGAATACCAATCCCAATAATCTCAATCCGGGAAGTTCACCGAGTACCAGCCCCAATAATAGTGCGTCTCCCACGGGTGGAAATGCTGGCGACAGCAACAGCGATTTAGTTCCCAATCGCAATCTCAATCTTCCGAGAGTGCCGCCGAGTTCCTTTGGCCCTGGAGGTGTTGCGCCGACTAGAGATGCGATTGATGGCCCCCGCTAGTAATAGGCGAAGTGTCAATCGATTTTTGATTTTTGATTTTAGATTTTTGATTGACTTGCGCGAGATAAATACGTTCGGCAAGTTTCATCGGATACAGGTTTTTTATTTCTGGACGGATGAATCACGTGGCGGGTATCCTGAATGCTTTCGGTCAGAACTTTCATCACAGAAACCGGGTTTCTCGGAAACGTTCTCTTTTTCAGGGATATTTCAGCCACGAGAAAGCCGGAATATTTATTTGCCTGCATAATATTGATGTTAGGTGCGATCGGCATATTTTGTAGCAGAGTAGCCAAATAAAAGTTAAGCTAAGAACTTGTAGACGCTATCGGCTAAGCACTCTTTTAAAACTGGACAACCAGGTAGAAGCAGTGATAGATAGCTAGCTTTAATCCGTAACAGGATTAGTTATCAGCAAAGGTTAAAATTATTACCAGGCGGGTGCTCCCCAGCTCCAAGTTCTCAAGCTAAACCATTCAACAGGCATATTTTTGTTAAGCCTGTGTGGTTGGGAAAGTGCCGGCTGATAACATTAGCAAGACAAAATTAACCCGATTATTCGGAGGCTCTTCATGAGCAAAATATTTGTTTTAATAAATTGGAACAAAATTGCTCTAGACCCGATCCTCTGCGTTGGCGTAGCCCCCGTAGGGGCGGGATTCGCTAACGCACTTGAGGAGGAAATCTAGTGTCAAACTTAGTTCAACGCTTAGAAATAACCGCTCATCCGCAACTAGAAAAATCCCTCGGCTATCGAGGAGATAGTCGCTGGGTAGCTTGGCGCTGGGAGCCCGACATCGACCAACTTATATCCAGCGACGGCAAAACAGTCGGCACTGGCAATAATATGGCTTGGCTGGTGTTTTTGCAGCACGATTTAGTCGATCCTGCCCTACAAGAGTACAACCTCAGCGAGGGCGATCGCTACTGGCTGCTTTTAGACACCGAAACTAGAAATCTCTACGTCGGCGAAGGGAAAACTGTTCAAAGTCTGCTCGAACAGCCGGAAAGTTTAGGTTTATTGGCCTGTCTCGATGGCGGGAATGCCGATCGACAAACTGGTGAAACTTGGCAGCAAACGCTATCTCAACTAACAGCCAAACCAGTTGTTCGCAACCTGACAAATGCCCTGCCTTTCGGTATCGCCGCCGCTTTGATAGGTGCTTTAGGCATCGGAACCGGATTGTGGGTAGTACCGGCAGTGCAGCAGAAACTAGCCGAAAAAACAGCTTTTGTTTCCCCAATTAGTTCTGGCGCCAACTGCGGGCTTGGAGGTTCCGACGATTTTTCAGCTTATATCGGTTCGTCAAGCGGAAACAAAGAACTTCATTTAATAGGCGTTTACGAAGCCAATGCGGATCACAAGAACCGAGATTTGTCTAAAAGGGCGATCGAAGTCAAAGTAGAACGCCGAAACAAGCCCATAATTCTCGCACTTTCAGC
>Ga0075157_10002335_pt1 | contig 11149 bp, 5 predicted proteins | sample JI81BgreenDNA_FD_70967 | JGI IMG/M metagenome (GOLD analysis project Ga0075157, IMG submission 70967) | Wastewater effluent complex algal communities from Wisconsin, to seasonally profile nutrient transformation and Carbon sequestration -... | ecosystem: Engineered > WWTP > Effluent > Algae...
GTACAGCATCAATAAAAAAATCGGCCTCAACCTGACCTACAGCCGCCGCATTGACCGCCCGAGCTATCAGGACCTCAATCCGTTTGAAAACAAACTTGACGAGCTGACCTACTCAAAGGGCAACCCCATGCTGCGCCCCCAATTCACCAACAGCTTCGAACTCAGTCCGACTTATAGCGGTTTCCCCATCCTGACGCTGGGCTATAGCCGTACCCGCGACGTGTTCACACAAGTGCTCGACACCACCGACGTGCGCGCTACTTTCATAACACAGGAAAACATCGCCGATCAGGAGAACTACACCCTGAGCGTAAACATCCCCACCAAAATCAACAAATGGTGGGACGGTTTCATCAGCGTTACCGGTATGAGCAGCCGCTTTGAAGCGAAATTCCGCGAGGGATTTGAAGTAAATCAGCAATTCGAGGCATTTAACCTCTACGCGGAACAAACCTTCAAACTGCCCAAAGATTTCAGCATTCAGCTCTCCGGCTGGTACAACAGCCGCGCCTTCTGGGGTACGCTGCGCAGCGAACCGCAAGGCGCCATGGACTTAGGCATTCAAAAGAAACTTTTTAACGATAAAGGCACCCTGCGTCTGCGCGTTGGCGACATCCTGCGCACTGCCGGCTGGGCTGGTGAAAACGTGTTTTCCCCGGGTTTGTACATGCTTGCCAAAGGCACCTGGGAAAGCCGCACCACTACCCTCAGCTTCTCTTACCGCTTCGGTAATTCGGACGTGAAAGCTGCACGGCAGCGCAAAACCGGCCTCGAAGACGAGAGCCGCCGCGTGAAAGGAAAAGGATAAAAAAAAGTGTTTTGGGGTTTTAGGGTTTAAGTGTTTTAGTGGGAGCAATGCCCATTCGTGTATTCGTGGCTTAAAATTTCAGTAGCCACGAATGCACGAATAAATCCCCCTTAAACACTCAAACCCTAAAACACCCAAACACTACAAGAAACATAAGTTTGATTTGGTTTTTTCGGAGAAAGTCAGCCCCGCCGATGGAAAATCGGACGGGGCTTTTTTGATAATAATTTGCACAATCAGGGCTGATATTTCACCAATTTACCACTGGCAATTTTTCCGTTTTCATCCTTTATCGAGAACAGGTACAATCCTTCGGGCAAATTTGCGGTGTCCAAGCTGTATTGAGCGCCATAGAAAGGTTCATCGGACAGCAGCCGACCGGAAAGCGACCACAGTTGGAAGCGCAATCGGGTTTCCGGTTCGACGCCGTTCACTTTCACGGTTGTATATCCATTGGTGGGGTTGGGCATAATATTGACGTCAATAGCGGGCTTAAACGCACTTACTTCCTTTAAGACAATGAAGTCGCGGGCCAGCGTGTGCAGGGTTTTATTGGTAATGATGGGCGCATTGAAATCAAAATAAATGGCCGCATCATTCCGGATTTTTGTGCCTAAAGGCAAATTTGGCTGCTGTTTTACCCTGAATTTTACAAAACCCTGCGAGCCTTCCAGGTCGCTGAAGCTGTCGGGCAGCATAATCAGGGGGAAACGGAAAACCAATACGCCATTTCCTTGAATATCAAAGTTGTATGGATGGCTGCTCACGCCGGGGCGAACGGTAGTCGGGTCGAGGAATGCAACTGGCAGGGTATCGCGGATTTCTACATTGATTGCCGGCGCTGTGCCGGTATTCTGAAAGCGGATGACGTATTCCAGGTCAGTATTCGGTTCTATTTTGTACTCGTCGCCATAGCCGCGCGGGAACCCGTTTTTATCATTCGGATCGTAGGAATTGACGCTTTCTGCACAGAAAATATCTATCCAGGGTTCTTCATCCGGTAATTCATACTGATTGACAAAGCCGAGGCTGATGGTGCTGCCATTGGCCGCACAACCTTCTACCCAGGCCGTCGGGTCGCTTAGTCCCGGGAAACCGTCGGCTTGCCCGGCTTCGAGGCGATAAAAAGCGCCGGTAGCGGGCAGGGTGATGCGTTTTTCGGCGCCTGCACTCAGCTGGAAAGTACCCGGCGATGACATCAGCAGCACGTTGTCTTCAATCACAATGTACTCCAGCGCCTGTTGCATATCGCCGCTTCCGATGTTTTTTATCCGGAATTGGACAGAATCGCCGAGACATTCGGCATCAACCTTAATTTCTGAGCCGTCCCAGAGTTCAGTGCCGGTCTGGCAAAGCGTATCGGGGTAAGCATGGGCTTCCACGCAATAGGTTGTGCCCATCGGGTCATTACAAGGCGCCTGCGCAAACAGGGTGATACTTCCTGATTGGCCTCCGTCAAGGGCGCCAAGCTCAAAAGTAAATTCATTGTTGACCCTGAACGACCAAGGGACATTGGATCCTGTTACGATTAATGCAGGGTCAACACGCACCAACAAACTCGCGCTATCGGCTGTGGCAATTCCAATGTTTTTATAATGGATCACACAGTAACCGCCTGGGATGCAAGGTCGAATATTATTCATAAATGCATCTACTTCAATAACAGGACAATCGGGCTTCGCAATACAATTCAAGCCGATACCAATGAATACACTATTGCTGTCGATGAAGTTGAAAGCAAGATTCTGTACACATTCCCTGAAACAGGTTTCGGTAGTGGTCGACAAGGAGTAGGGGTCATTCAATGCGCCAATCAGTGAGTTGTCTAATTGTGAAAGATCGGACAGGCAAAAATTGCCATTGACATCAGAGGTGGTTTCGGCAATCAGAACAACCGCCCCGGTAGCAGGATTGGTAAACTGAATTTTTACAGGCCAATTGGCATACCCTGGCTCAAAGGCATCTTTCTGACAATCGCCGTCAAGATCCTGATAAGCAATACCGCAAACGCTGCTCAATGCTGAAGGGGCAAAGTGCGACAGGAAGTTCACCTGTTCCAGGGTATCATTAGCTACAACATTTGTCGTCAGGGTATCTGCACAATTTATCCATCCTCCAGCGAACGCAGGTCTGATAGTGACACTGTAAGCACCCTCGAAGAGCGGTAAGAAATACCGCCCGGCAGTATCGCTGCTTGTAGTAAATACATCACCGTTTTGAGCAGTTGCTATGATTTCCCATCCGGTAAGCGCTTTGTTCTCGTCGGGAAGGCAGTTGTTATTGCTATCTTCCCTAACACGCCCGCTTATACCTGCGGTATAAGTATCGCCATTTCCGTCTACCCGGATGAGCCGCGGCGCCCCGAATCCTTGATTATCCTCAATAGCGCCAGCGTCAATGGCGCCGCCATCCGGCAACGCATACATATCATTGCTGCTCATTGACAGACCCAACTTACTGACAGTTTTATATATCCCTTCATTCCCATCATTGTCCATTTTCCGGATATTAATGCCAATAAGCGGAGGACTATACATAAACTCCAAAATCCAGAAGCCGCTTCCGTCAAGCAGTGGAGCAATTTCATAAAAGCCTCTTCGATTCGGATAGTATTTAAGCCAGATAATGTTAAAATTAGTGTCTGTTTTGCAAATAAAGCTGTTATCCAATGAGTCCCTGCCAAAAGTTAACAAATGTTGATCCGGTGTAACTGCAAAATCACTGAAAACTTTTCCTGAAGAGAAGTTACTGCTCTGTAAAAGAACGCCCTGGTTGCTGAAGCGCCTGAAATCCGGCGTTAGTGAAAACGGAGAAGGCGCTTCATAATTCGCTCCCAGGGTAATCACACTACCTGAATTTAACGTCCGAATTCTATGCCCGGCACTTTCTCCCGTTCCCCATTTTTGGACATCGAGTAATTGGCCATTGTTTTCATATCGCAAAAGAACCTGGTCATTGCTGTCATTTGCATTTAGTTGGCTACCATATACCAGAATATTCGCTTCATTGGCAACACAACCGGAAAGCACATAGAATCCTTCGGGTAAAGCCTGCCGCCAAATGATGTTAAAATTGTCATCAAGTTTCATGAGGTACATAGTAATGTCGCTATAAAGCCCCTGTTGGAAAAGTACGATCCAGCCGCCGCCCGACGCAGGAACAATGTCCCGGCCGTGACAAGGCCCTGCACCGAAATTGAAATCAGCACGCCGAATCTGGCTACCCATTGCATCCAGGTGGATGATGGTGAATGGCGTTTCATGTTTATCGGAAATGCTGCTTGTAATCCCGATAAATGTACCGTCGGGTAATACCTGAATCCGGCGCATGGTGGTAGCCTGTTCTTCTCTGGGGAAAAACTGCGTATACGTCCTGTCCCAACCCTGCGCACCAAGCGGTACGGCGGCCAGCAAAAGCAGGCACAACAGACAAAAATTTGTGATTCGGATTATCATGGCTTAAAATTTTTATGCGTGATGGATTTGTTTGGCATGCGCTTCGAAGCAAGTCATACTGTTTTTCATGGTACAAAAATGCGGCGGGTGTTTCAAGCCTACAACAACATTTTTTAGCATTTATCAAAAAGTAAATTTTATATTTGCTCTCAATTATGCTTGATAATAAATTATTTATATTATTCAATAGCTTGAATGGCGTGGAAAAACGCGAGTGCGCGGTTTTTCTGCAAAGCCCGTATTTCAATCAAAGAAACGACGTAACGGCGCTTTGGCAGCAACTGATTCAGGCCAAAGGCCGCCCCGAAGCGCTGGAAGCGGAAAAATGCTTTGCGGCCATTTACCCCAAAACGCCTTTCGACGCCGCCCAATGGCGCTACCTGCAATCTTTCCTGCTGGCACGTATGGAGGCTTTTCTGGCACAGCGATCGCTGGAAAAAATGCCGCTGCTGCACGACCTGCACCTCGCGCCCGTTTACCGCGAAAAAAATCTCGGTAAGCCCCTGAGTCATGTGCTGCGCCGCGCCGGGGCACAATTGACGCAACTCCCGCGCGATCACGAATATTACTACTGGCAATACCGCCTCGAATGGGAGCAATACGCTGCGGTGGAGTCGCAGGCGCGCACGCGCGACAACAACCTCGCCGCCGTAGGCCGGGCTTTTGATATTTACCTGCTGGCGGGCAAGCTGCGCCTGGCCTGCCTCATGGAGTCGCACCGCGCGGTGTACAATATTGCGTACGAGCCGGGCTTTTTGCCCGACTTGCTTGTTTTTTTGGAAAATAGTCCGCTGCGCGAAGTGCCGGTAGTAGCCTTGTACCGCTATTGTTACCTGTCGCTTACCCAGGGCGATGAGGTCAGTTTCCGCGCTTTCCGCGAAACGCTGGAAGCGCAGAGCGACCAGTTGCCGCTGGCCGAACAACGCGCCTTGCTGCTGCTGGCCATCAACTACTGTATCCGGCAGCTCAATACCGGCGAGCGCCGCTATTTGCAGGAGGCATTTGACTTGTACCGCGTGGGATTAGACACCCGGGCTTTGCTCGAAAACGGCCACCTCAGCCGTTTTGCCTATAAAAATATTGTAGCGCTCGCATTGCGCCTCGAAGCGTTTGAATGGGCAGCGCATTTTATTCATGAATACGAACCCCTGCTGGAAGAGAAATACCGCGCAGCCAACCGCGATTACAACCTGGCGCGCCTGCATTTTATGCAAAAAAACTACCGCGAAGCCATGCCCCTGCTGGCTCGCGTGGATGAAAGCGACCTGCTGCTCAACCTCGACAGCCGCATTATGCTCCTGAAAATGTACTACGAAAGCGGCGAATGGGATGCGCTGGACGCCCTGATGGCGAGTTTTAAAGTCCTGCTGCTGCGCAAAAAAAAGGTCATCGGTTACCACCAGGCCCATTACCTCAATACCCTGCGCTACCTGCAAAAACTCATGCGCTTGGAGCCTGGCGATAAAAAAGCGAAGGAGCAGTTGCGGGAACTGCTCCTTCAGGATAAAACGCTCATCGAGCGGGAGTGGTTGCTGGAAAGGTTGGCGTAATCAACTCAGGTTCTCGGCGGCTCCCGGTACGCCTTGTCGCTCATGTCGTAGTCAATGAGAATTTCATCAAGGATGGGGTCGGCGCCGGGCTGGTAGCCTTCTTTGAGGTTGTAGTCCCAGATTTTGCCCAAGTTGTGCCAGTAGGTGGCGGTGATACCGCCGCGGGTTTCGCGAATAATGTCGTAAAAGGGTTTGTCGAGGTTCATCTCGACCATTTTGATGAGTACTTTTCCCTCTGTTTTCGACAAATTCTTCATTTTTTCTGTAAAATCTTCTTTCAGTTCCCGATGTTCGCGTCGAATATGCCGCCGACGTTTACCTTTGCTCATATTTTGGGTTTCTTCCTGAATCTCATTGTACAGTGCGATGGCCTGAACGGCATAGGGATAAACGTTTTGAGCGGCGCGCCGGTAACGGTAAAACTGGGTTTGTTCTGTTATGTTTTTGAAACGCCGCGAAGCCGATACGCGGGCAGGCCGCAGGGACATCACGAAAACCGTATCGCCATCCACAATTTCACGCCGCGCCCAGGCGCCCTGCGGAATAGAATCCGGGTACGTGAATTGCGCATGCGCCATCAAAGTGTACAAACTGAACAGAATTAAACCTGAGATTTTTTTCATAGTCTATGGCCAGGTATTGAACCACCTCGCTCGTAGCAAAAAAACGATGAACGGCGTGAAATGTTTTATGCCGTAATTGCTGATTCTGACGCTTCAACCGTGTAAAGTAACGCTCGGCCGATAAAGCACCAAAACGCTTATGTACGCCATCATATTAGGTTTTATTACTGCCTTCACTCTGACGTTTTTGATGATTCCCGTCATCATTCGCGTAGCCCGTGAACGCCGTTTATACGATAAACCCAATGAGCGCAGCGCCCACATCGAACCAACCCCATCGCTGGGCGGTATCGGTATTTTTGCAGGCGCTATTTGTGGTATAGTACTTTGGACGCCGCTGGAGGTTTTCGGCGTGTTGCAATACATTTTTGCCGCTTTTGTGATGTTGTTCCTGATCGGGGTTCTCGACGACATCATGCCCATGTCGCCCATGAAAAAATTCATCGGGCAATTATTAGCCGCTGCCGTTTTGGCCTATAAAGCAGGCATTCGCATCACCGACCTCCACGGGGTATTGGGCGTCACGACCATTCCGGAAATCAGCTCGTTTGTGCTTTCTATCGTGGTGATTGTAGGCATTATCAATGCAGTAAATCTCATAGACGGCATCAATGGGCTGGCCGGCAGCATCGGTTTGTTGGCCTGTTTGCTTTGGGGCAGCTGGTTTTTTGTGATTGACGAAATGGCGTTTGCCATGGTGGCTTTTTCCCTTGCCGGCGGCATCATCGCATTTTTGAAATACAATTTTACACCCGCCCGCATTTTTATGGGCGATACCGGTTCGCTGCTCATCGGTTTGGTGTGCGCGGTGATGACCATCCGTTTCATTGAAATGAACCACCAGGATCATATTCCGGCGCAATTCATGTTTCAATCGGCTCCGGCCATTGCCTTTGCCATGCTGATTGTACCTTTGTTCGATACGTTCCGGGTGTTTTTTGTCCGCATCGCACAGGGCCGTTCACCTTTCCATCCCGACCGAAATCATATCCACCATTTACTATTGGATATTGGTCTCAACCACCTTCAGGCGACGCTCGCGCTGGTTTCGGCAACCATTACTTTTGTGATCGCTACTTTCCTGCTCCAGGACTGGGGAGCACTCATTCTTATTCTTTTGCAATTATCGGTCGCTACCCTGGCCACCTATCAACTCTATCGCCGCCGTTTGGCACTTGAACAGCAACGGAAAAACAACCATCAGAGCCAATAGCGCATTCCGATAGCAACGGCCATGTATATATTTGCAAAAATCAAAACGCCGTTCAAGCCCATTTTCAGACAAAACATATTTTTTCCCTGAAAAAAAGGACTTAATTTGTCGTTACCAATCAATAGCAAAAACAGCGGAACCGCCATAAAAAAATACCGGCCCTGCCAGTTGCTGATCGCTCCAGCTCCCACCGGATGCCACAGCAAATACATGGTAAAGGCAAAACCTGCAACGTAAAGTACAATTGCCGTGGCTGCCCGCAAGCGCATAAAAATTCCGCATTCCGCATTCCGCATTCCACATTTCAAAGTGCTTGTCGCCAATGCCAGGGCGCCAAACAGCATGCCCATCACCCAGGCGGGTAAATAATTTTTTTCCCAACCAAATTTTACGCTCAAATGCGCCAACGCACTGGGCAGCGCGTCGAGCAGCGATACGCCCGTATTCCATAAAAAATCAAGCGGATGGGCCAGTACCCAATTCGCCTGTGCCGCCGGATGAACACCAGGGTTGAGGGTTTGAAAGTCCCGGTAAGCCGGGTTGTATGCATCGTAAGGAATGAACAAGCCGTTGCTGTACCAGGCCCAGCCGGCAATGGCCAGCAAACCTGCAAGGGCCGTGCCGTAGCGACGGCGGGCCAGCAAAACCAATGGCCAGACGATGATTTTCTGAGCACAGATCAGGGTAAATAACAACAATTCAGGTATGTTTCCCCGCAGCGCAGCAAGCGTGTCCGCAGCGCGCGTCCAACGCATAAAAAGCAATACAAAAACGCCGAAAACAGCTACATCGGGGTTGGCAGAAGCCGACAGTACCAACACCGCCGGAAACAGGCAAAAAACCTGCACCGGTCGCAACAAAAAATGGGGTGCAGCAAAAGCAAGCTCCAGCAACAGCAACCAGCTCAGCAGGTTAAATATCCGCGCCCAATACAACATATCCAACGCAGAAGCGCCCAAAAAACGCCCGATTGCTATACCCAGTGCTTGCGGCACATACCCGAAAGGCGCATAAAACCCCGTGTTGGCCAGATCGGAAAAATGACGCTCCGAGGCTTCAAGAGGTATTCCCCGAACTTGCTGCCAGGCGTCATACGACAAACGCGCTGAATAGTCATTTTTTAAATACTGAAACGAATCAATAACCGCATCCAAACTGCGCGGCAGCTCCAGGCCCAGGCGTTGATCCTGCTGCCGGGCCATCCACTGTCCTTCGCTGAGGGCGTAAGCGCGCTTCCAGTGTGCCGGTTCGTCGGGCGATTGAAAGGGTGGTACAAGCAGCGCAAAGGCCAGTCCGAAGACAATGGCAATGTAGCGGAATGCGCCCATTTAGCGGGCAATCACAAATTTTTGTTGTCCCCAGTTACGGCCTTCCGAACGGGCAAAAGCGACATAAACGCCCGGCGCCAGCTCGGCCGTTGGCAAGGGCAGCCGATGTTGTTGTGCGCCGCTCACCTGGGTTTGCCAGACAATACGGCCGTTCAGGTCACAAACCAAAACCTGTGTGCTCAGGCGTGGCTTGAGGCGTTCGAGCAAAATTGCCGCCTCACCAAAGGCCGGGTTGGGCGTCACGCGCAGCGTGGACGCCACATCGCTGCCGGGCGCATTGGTGGATACGTTGCCGAGCTTCAGGGAGTCTAAGGGGAAGGTGTAAATACTTCTTGCAAAAGTACCCGCCACAAGGCGGCGCAGCTGCGGGTTATGTGCCAGCGACAAAGTTTGTACTTTGGGCATTTCGGCGCCTACACGCGCCCAGTTATTGCCGCCATCTGCCGTACCGTAGACGCCGGCATCCGTAGCTACAAAAATGATCGAATCCTGATGCCCGGGTAAAATCAACAGGTCATTGATGGCAAAACCGGGCAGGTTACCGGCAATACTTTGCCAGGAGTTACCCCGGTTGTCGGAGCGGAAAAGGTGCGGACTGTTGTCATTGGCGCGGTAACCGGTCATGGTTACGTACACGCGGTCGGGCAGGCTCAACGAGGCGCGCACACTCGACACGTAGCGTTCGGGCAGGCCGGCACTGATATTCTCCCATTCGCCGGTAAATGGGTTGCCGCGCCACACATTGGCATCGGACGTACCGACATACACCAGATTGGCATCGAGCGGAGATTCGTGTAAAGTGGTAATGTCGTGAAAATTATTGCCGTAAATCACGCCGTCGGTCAGGTCTTCACTCACCGGCACCCAAAAAGGCGGGTGGCCAAAGCTCATGTAAACTTTATCGGTACCGGCAAACATGACATCCGGATCATGCGAACTGATCTGATAGGGCATATCCCAGTTTCGGCGGTCGTTGGGGTCGATACCGGCTGTTGCCTGCTCAAAAAAGCCATTAGAAGTGCCCCAGATACCGCCATTTTGGGTTTCTGCGTAGAAAATATCAGGGTTGGTGGGGTGAAATACCGGCTGGAAGCCGTCGCCGCCAAAAATACGCGGCCATTCATTGATGATTTCCAGATTCCCACCGGAAGTGCCGTTATCCTGCATCCCCCCGTAAAACCATTCCGGGTTGTGCGGATTATGCGCCACCCGGTAGAACTGGCTTGCCGGAATATTTTCAATTTTGGTCCAGCTCAGGCCTGCATCGGTAGTACGGTACAAACCGCCATCGGTGGCTAAAAGATAGGTATCGGCATCAATGAAGGCCATGTCGTGCATATCGGCATGCACTTCATAGAGAAACCAGTCTGGCGTGGCCTGAAACCAGTTGTCGCCGCCATCGAGCGAGCGCCAGAGTTCGACGCCGCAGGCGAAAATATCGTCTTTGTTAAACGGATTGACGTACACTTTACCAAAGTACCAGCCGAAGCCGCCCATAAAGCCAGGATCGAGGCCGCTGTTAGCCTTGGTTGTCCAGTTAGCGCCGCCGTCATTGCTGTAAAAGAAATTATTGATATTCAGGGTAGAATCCACATAAAGGGCAACGAGCAGCTGGTTGTCGGAAGACATCGCCACACCGATACGGCTTTGGCGGTAGTTGGGCAGGCCGCCTTCGAGTTTGGTCCAGTTGGCGCCGCCGTTGGTGGTTTTCCAGATACGGGCATTATTGCCGCTTACGAGCGATTCTTTGCTGTTTCGGATGCGGTCCCAGACGGCAGCATAAAGCACTTCCGGATTGTTCTGATCCATTTCCATATCAATAACGCCGCATTCGTTGCTTACAAAAAGTACCTGTTGCCAGCTTTGTCCGCCGTTTACGCTTTTGTATAAACCGCGTTGGTTATTGCGTTCAAAGGGCAGGCCCATCGTAGCCACGTAGAGGATATTGGCATTGGTGGGGTGAATGATTATTTTGGAAATGATGCGTTGCGCGCTCAATCCGAGCGATTGCCAGGTAGCGCCGCCGTCGGTACTTTTCCAGAGGCCGTCGCCAAGGCCGGGGTGAGAGCTGATATTGGGGTCGCCGGTTCCCACGTAAACCACATTGGGGTTTTGCGGGTCGAGTTCAATATCGCCGATGGCGAGAAAATCCTGTTTATCAAAAATCTGAAA
>Ga0075157_10002336_pt1 | contig 11149 bp, 7 predicted proteins | sample JI81BgreenDNA_FD_70967 | JGI IMG/M metagenome (GOLD analysis project Ga0075157, IMG submission 70967) | Wastewater effluent complex algal communities from Wisconsin, to seasonally profile nutrient transformation and Carbon sequestration -... | ecosystem: Engineered > WWTP > Effluent > Algae...
AGATGCTATTGAGAAATATCTCAAAAATATAAACAAACGAAAAAGCCTCTATACTAAAGTACACAAATATATGGAATAATAATAAGATACTGGTGTAAGTCACAAACCACCCAAGACCCATATTTTTAATGGTAGGTACATCATTCATATTGTAGCCTTCTACTGGCTCTATAAAGGCAATAACCAAATTTCTGAAATATGCGGTAAATACTAAAGCTGCTGCATGTATTCCTATAGAATCATAAAACATGTCCAGTCCCAATCCAAAGGTAAATGCTGTTAACAATAATACGGGCCTTGGTGTTTTGATAGGCATAAGCAAAATGACCATCGGATAGATCAAAAAATGAATAAATGCCATACCGCCTAAAGAAAAAGTAATCTGCTTGAACACCACTATTTGTGCCAAAAACAAAATGATTGCCCTGATGACATTGGTAGAAATCGTTTTATTCATTGCCTACTTCTTTTTCTAACAAAAGTTGTTCAGATCCAAATATATTCTGAATCACGTATGCATATTGAGCGTTAGTCAGATCATTAAATAGCTTTACAGTAATGCTATAACTATTACTCCCTGGTGGAATTACAAATTTTTCTACTTTTCCGACAAGAAGGCCTTTAGGGAACATAGTAGAGTATCCACTGGTGATGACAGTATCACCCACCGCAATGAATTCATGTTTTGGAATGGACTCAAGATTCATTCTGAGTGGATCCATGTTTTTCCACATCAAGGTACCATGACCTTTTCTTCCCTTAACAGCACACGAAATTTTTGTTTGACTGTGGAGGAGTGATATTACGTGTGCAAAATTTTCTGATACATTTCTCACTACGCCCAATAATCCTTTATGAGAGGCAATTACGCCCATATCCGGTTGGATACCATGACGACTTCCCTTATTTAATGTAAAGTGATTATTACTTAAGTTTATAGTGCTGTTGATAATATTAGAAGGGATGAGTCTGTATTGATTCAGCAAACTATCAGAAGCCGGAATATTATCTGAAGAATACTCAATTTTAATAATGTTTTCTATCAAATTGGCGTTTTCACGCATCAGACTGTCATTCTGACTTTTCAAGTTGGCAAATTGAACGATTTTGGTTTGTTGGTCTGCAACTTTACCAGCAAATACGTTGGAAGAATTTACAAAAATATCCTTTTGTGCCTTATTGTAGTTTATAATTAAGGAAAAACAAATGACCTGCAGCACTACAAATAATAGGTGTGCTCCATATTTAACTATAAGCTGAATGACATTATACATTCAAATTTTTAATTATGGTCAAATACTTTTTCTATCCATCAAAAATGAATACCTATGGGAGTTTTTTAAAGCAAGACCGGTACCTCTTACTACTGCTCTCAAAGGATCATCAGCTATATGAACGTTTAATTTTGTTTTGGCTGCCATCCTTTTGTCCAATCCTCTTAATAATGCACCACCACCTGTAAGATAGATTCCTGTTCTGTAGATATCAGAAGAAAGTTCTGGTGGTGTATCTTCCAGAGCCTTAAGTACAGCTTCCTCAATTTTGGCAATAGATTTGTCCAATGCTTCAGCTACTTCCACATGGGTGGTAAATACTTGCTTAGGAATTCCTGTAAGCATATCTCTGCCATTTACGGGGTATTTAGGTGGTGCATCAGCTATATCAGCAAGAGCTGCTCCTGCATGAATTTTTATTTGCTCTGCCGTACGCTCGCCAATGAGTATATTGTGTTTACGCTTCATGTAGTCTATGATATCGTTAGTAAACTCATCACCCGCTATTCTTATGGATTGGTCTGTAACGATGCCTGACAATGCGATCACTGCTATTTCAGTAGTACCACCTCCTATATCTATGACCATATTTCCTATCGGCTCTTCTACATCGAGACCAATGCCCAGAGCAGCTGCCATAGGCTCATGTATCAAGTAAGTCTCCTTAGAGTCCACGTGATCTGCGGAGTCAAAAACGGCTCTCTTTTCTACTTCTGTAATCCCTGATGGAATACAAATGACCATTTTTAAGTGAGTAAAAAATCTCCTCTTTTCGCCGATCATATTGATCAGACCTTGTATCAATGCTTCCGCTGCTTGAAAGTCTGCAATCACTCCATCTTTGAGAGGACGGATTGTTTTAATATTGTCATGGGTCTTTTCGTGCATTTGCATAGCACGATTACCTACTGCGATGACTTCGTTGGTATTTCTGTTTATAGCTACTATGGATGGTTCGTCCACAACAACCTTATCATTTTGGATAATCAGTGTATTAGCTGTACCTAAATCTACGGCTAACTCTTGTGTAAAAAAATTAAAAAATCTCATTGCTTATGCTGTAAGTGATCACTTTTCTGGTTAAAATATTTCGGAGTCTTAGCGAGCATTACGACTCATCAAAGCACTATTGAATTTAGATAAATACTAAAAGGAAATTCGATTTAAAATATTTTGTATTAAAAAAATCAAACGCCAATTATTCAACTCTAACTCACTAAAAACCGAGCGCCGCAAAAATAATCATTTTAAATACAAATAGTTACAATTTCTTCATCTTTAATAAAATAATAAGATATTTTCATCATTCGGGTCCTACAATTACCTCAATCATATGATCGTCATAGAAATATTTTTGAGCCATCTCTTGAATTTTTACATTATCCACAGCATTTACTTCTTGGGCAAAATGTAAAAAATCTTTGGGTTGCTTACCTGTCAAAAGCATAGTTTTGACAAATGAAGAAACATTTATAGGTCCATCAAGCATATTCATAAAACTACCCATGAGATAATTTTTAACCATATTCAGCTCCTTGTTTTTTACTTTTTGCTGCTTCAATAGATCCATCTGATGATATACTTCTTTCATTAATGGTTGTACATACTCTGATGCGGCTTCAGTACTAACATAAAAACACCCGTCATGTAACATCTGATCCACACTACTATGAATATCATAGGTATATCCTAAATCTTCGCGAATGCTACTCATGAGGCGTGAGCCAAAATAACCACCAAATATAGTATTTAACACAAAAAAAGATGCATTATCCTCATGGTCTCTGTTGAATAATTTAAATCCTGTTTTTATAGCACTTTGATGTTCATTTTTGCTGGTTAGCTGTATTTTTCGTCCTGGTGTAGAAATAGCTGGTGTGTATGTTTTTATCTTGCAATGCTTATGGTCCTGCCCAAAAGTATTAAAAATAGTTTTGCGAACTTCTTCATTGATTTTGCCGCTGATGATGATAAATCTGTTGTCTGTTCCATAATTAGTTTCATAATGTGTCAAAATGATTTCCCTACTTAACTTTTTGTAATCTGCTTCGGTACTATTGTAACCGTATGGATGATTTTTACCAAAGATTTCTTCAGTAATTTGTCGATAAGTAATGACTTCGTTTTTGGTGAGTTCTTCTTTTAGCTTTTGTATATTTACATGTTTAAATTTTTCGATCTCATCTTCTGGAAATGTTGGATAAGTATAAATATCATATAGCTGTCGGATCGCTTTTTCACTAAATTTGGTGAGACAATACAATGTGGTGTAAGAGAAGTCCATATTGGATGCTGTCTTTATACTGGATCCATAATAATCTATTTCTTCTGCAATCATAGTAGATGTCTTATCCTTGCATCCATCCTTGATCAGGGACGAAACTGCCCTACTAGCGAGATGATGCCTTTCTGCACTTCTGCCTGCCACATGAACGACTTCTACTTTTAATATTTCTTGGCTGCCCAAGTTAATTTCGCATACTTGAGTTCCATTAGCCCATTGATACAATTCATATTCGGGAAATATGAGTTTCTCTGTTTTATGGATGGTGGGTGCCACTTTTCTGTCTAACATCAAAAAATATTTTGGGCACAAAGGTACTATCAAATATTTCATTCTTTGGCTAATCTAAAGATAATCATTTTAAAATACATTTTTATTATTCCCCAATATACTGTGGATAAACTTTTTAATTCATTCTATACCAAGCAGATATTAGGAAATATGATAATTAGTATTATTTTTGTGGTCTGAAATTTAAAAAGTTCTTCTTGACTATTCCAAGTAATATAGGAACACAAAATTTTGATTTCGATTTAGTTAGATACTGTAACAGTTAAATAAGGTACAAAAAATGAGATTTGAAGTTTCTTCGTCAGAATTACTAAAGCAATTAAACATAGCATCAGGAGCCATCAACTCTAATCCTGTACTTCCTATTATGGAAGATTTTCTCTTTGATGTGAAAAGTAATACATTAACCATTACATCTACTAATCTGGAGACTACCATCATTACTGAATTGGATGTTACTGCTGATGAAGATGGTATTATTGCAATTCCAGCAAAAATACTTTTGGATACACTCAAAGCATTACCCGAGCAACCTATCACAATTACAGTTGACGAAAACAATGGTGTTAAAATTCTCTCAGCATTTGGGGTGTACAAACTCTCTGGCGATGCGGCAGATGATTTTCCAAACCACCCTGAAGAAGATGATGTTGAAACATTGCTTCTAAATTCCAAAAAAATCCAAAAAGGAATCACAAATACTATTTTTGCTACCAGCAATGATGAATTGAGACTTGCCATGACTGGTATTTTGATTCAGATAGATTTTACCAAACTTCATTTTGTAGCTACGGACGCTCACAAACTGGTTAAATACACGATAGGAAATCTAAGTACTGACATTGCAAAATCTTTGATTGTTCCTAAAAAAGGATTAACTTTAGTTAAAAATGCTTTGTCAGAAGAATGTGATGTAAAAATTAGTTTTAATAAAGCAAATATCTTCTTTTCTTTTGGAAGGACAAAAATCGTTTGTCGTCTAGTCGATGCCAAATATCCGGAATATAATGCTGTAATCCCGGTAGAAAATCCATACGAAGCCATTATCAACAGAAAAGATTTTTTGAATTCACTGAGAAGGATAGCAATATATGCCAATAAATCTACCAATCAAGTCATATTGAACATCACAGAAAAAAGCATGACTATCTCAGCTCAAGATCTTGATTTTTCAAATGAAGCCACTGAGCAACTCAATTGTAATTTTTCCGGAGAACCTATGACCATAGGTTTCAACGCCAAATTTTTGGGTGAAATGCTCAATGTATTGGAGAATGACGATATTAAACTTCAATTGTCTACACCAAGCCGAGCAGGATTAATTGTACCAACTGAAGATGAGCCTGGTGAAGCATTACTTATGCTAGTGATGCCTGTGATGATGGGCAATTAAGATTTTTGTAATTTCACAAAATATGAAAGTTGGGCTGTTTTTTGGATCATTCAACCCTGTACATACAGGTCATATGATCATAGCTAATCATTTTGTCCAATACACAGATTTGGACGAAGTTTGGATGGTAGTAAGCCCACAAAATCCGCTTAAAAATAAAGCCAGTCTAGCCAAAGATAGTGATAGGTTCCATTTGGTACAGCTGGCTATTGGTGACAATACCAAAATCAAAGCATCCAACGTAGAGTTTTCATTGCCAGTGCCATCATATACCATTGACACACTCACTTATTTAAAGGAAAAATATCCTTCCAAAATTTTTTCTTTGATCATGGGTGGAGACAATTTGGCTACCATAGAAAAATGGAAAAACTTTGAGTTGATTTTGGATAATTATAACATTTATGTGTACCAAAGACCTGGGTTTGAAGACGGACCTTATGCAAAACATCCACATGTACACATAATCAATAATGTACCCATGATGGAAATTTCAGCTACGTTTATTCGAAATGCCATATCTGGTGGCAAGTCTATCCAATATCTTGTTCCTGACGCAGTCTTTAAGTACATAGACGAATCAGCCATGTACTCCAAAATCAATATAAAATAAAGTTTATTTTAACCATTTTATTGATTTAATTTAGACAAATTATACAATAAACTGATACATTTTTCCTTTATATTGTCGAATTTAATGTAAAGCACACCATGTCTAAAAATCGTATACTTGTAATATTTCTGCTTTTAGGTACCTGCTATATACTAAGGAGTCAAAGTAATTTGGTTTTGGGAGAGTGGAAATCTCATCTTTCTTATCGTATTGGTATCAGGGTAACTCAAAGTCCAAACAAAGTAATTTATGCCAGTCAAAGAGGAATTTTTATGGTTGATAAAGGTGATCTTTCTGTGACTACATTATCTAAAGAAAATGGACTTTCGGATATCAGGGTCTCCAATTTATTTTATGACCCGTACAACGAACAGATCATGATCATTTATGAAGATAGCAATATAGATGTAGTACATGCTGATGGTAGGGTGTCCAATGTGCCATTTATTCAAAGCAATACATCTATTTTGGGGAGTAAATCTATAAATCAGGTTTATTTTCAAAGCAAAACAAATGCATACATAGCCACAGATTTTGGAATCATTGGATTTAATCCTGAAAAACTTGAGTTCCCTTTTACCACATTTACGTCTTTTTCTATACTTTCTGTAACGATTTTCAATGATTTTGTATATGTCGGTACCGAAAATGGTGTGTATAACCTAAGGCTAACAGGTACCAATATTTCTGACTTCAATCAATGGAGTAAATTGAACACTTCTGGAGCTTTTTTTGAAGGGACAAAAATTGACGCATTAGTTACAAAACACAATCAATTGTATGTAGTCGCAGATAATCAAGTATTCGCTTATGCTCAGCAATTTAAACTAGTGTACAAACCTTCAGATGCTGAAGAAAATATTAAATTTCTATCTGATTCCGGACCTGATCTTATAGTGGGTATAACTAAAGGAAATAATGCAAAAGCTATTTTTATAAATAAAGATAATCAAGTAATAGAAGGAAAATATGGTTGTCCTAATTTATTTCAATATGCCGTCGAAGACCAAAAAGGGAGAATTTGGATTGCTGATCAATGGGATCCAATAAAATATCTGCAAAATAGGCTGGAATCCAACTGCAGTACAATAAGCATACCCTCACCATTTTCCAATGAAGGTTCTAGCATTAGGTTTAAAAAAGATAAAGCCTACATAGCTTCCAATGGTGTAACTGAAGATTTTCAATACTCATTTACCAGAAATGGGTACTATACTTTAGCAAATAATACGTGGGAAAACTTTAATTCGGAAAACTTTAAAATACTTGTGGATGAAGAATTTTTTCATCTGATGACGCTTGCTCCAAACCCTAAAAAGAAAGAAGTATATTTAGGGAGTTATTACAACGGATTGATTTTTTATGATGAAGAGGCTGATACCACAGCACACTGGAATAAAGACAATAGTGCTTTGCAAAGAACCGAGGGAGATGAGGCCCGTACTAGAGTTTCAGGATTGGCTTTTGACAAAGATGGCAATTTGTGGATATCAAACTATCTGGCCCAAAAACCAATTGTAGTCAAAACCAAAGATAATACTTGGCATAGCTTCAATGTTCCCGGAGCGACTTTGCTTCATGAAATATCTATAGATCAAAAAGGAAATAAGTGGATTCCTGTTTATGGTACAGGAAACGGTATCGTAGTATATTTTGAAGGGAGCAATATTGCAGACCCTACTGATGATAAAGTCAAATATATAACTAGAAACAATAGTGTAATTACAGGCAATAGGGTAAACTGTGCTACCGTAGATTTGGATGGTAGTATTTGGGTGGGTACAGATGAAGGCCCGGTAGTATTTGATTGTGGTGATCCATTTGCAGCAACATGCACTGGAAACACTCGAAAAGTTGTAGTAGATGGGATTCCTGCACCTCTTTTAAGGTATGAAGATATCATCAGTATAGGAATTGATGGTGCTAATCGTAAATGGTTTGGCACAAGAAATGGTATCTTTGTTCAATCTGCAGATGGTGTGACAGCTATAGATCGTTTCGACGTCAAAAACTCACCTTTATTGGATAATAGAGTAGATGAGTTATCTTTCAATCCTGAGACCGGCGAGATGTTTATCGTAACGCGAGGCGGTATCCAAAGTGTCAAAACCAATACCACAGGAGGTGGAAGATCATTTAGCAGCAACGTTTATGCATATCCTAATCCTGTGACACCAGGCTATACAGGTCCAATAGCTATTAAAGGACTTATGCGTGATTCTAATGTAAAAATCACAGATATGAATGGCAGGCTAGTTTATGAAACCAAAGCCTTAGGTGGTCAAGCAATTTGGGATGGTAACGATTATAATGGCGTGCGGGCTTCCACAGGTGTATATCTTGTATTTAGTGCTAACGAGAATACATCACTTTCTCCAGATGCTGTTGTTACGAAGATTTTGCTAGTGGATTAATTTACTTTTCTGAGAGTTTCTTCATAAAAAGTAAACCTGTTTTTCTTTAATCCTTGGAATATTTCGTTTAGATATTGCTTTTGATATATTATCAGATCTTCTTTTGATTTGATAGTTTCAGTAACCAAAGTATCATCTTTTTTTAGTGGTAATTTGCCTTTTACTCCTATAGTTGTAACGTCTTCTTTGATGATTTGTCGAGATTTGATATAAGTATTTGTCGTCCCTTCGTAATTTTTGATTTCTTCAAGATTGGTTTTGATGTCTTCTTTTGGTTTAAGTACCCATCTTCCATTTGTACACGTCCAATATTCTATGACTTTACTATTTTCGTCATACTTTGTTGTGTATTCTACATTTGGTATTTTACCTTTCCAAGAAATTTTCACATGCTTAGTTTTTTGTTTGTCATTATATCTTGTTTTTGAAAGAGTTCCAGTTTTTTTACCATTTTCGTCATAATCTACAGCCTTAACTTCGCGATTCTTTTTATCGTACCAAATCTTTGTTTTAGAATGAAATCTATCTCTAAACATAGTAATTCTTTCTATTCTTATTGTATCATCTTTATATTTGTAAAGATATGATGTCCTCAATCCTTCCTTTCCATGTATCTCAGTAAATACTACAAATCCCATGCTATTAAATGAGTCTTTTTTGATTAAGAAAGAGTCTTTAGATTCAAGTATTTCAAAAACATATGACTCAATAGTTTTTAACCGATTCTTTCTTACCACTTCAGGCGAAGGACTTTGCTGAGAAAACAATAATTGACTTATACCTATGTTTAAAATAAATAGCCAAAAAATATTTTTCATAATAGGACAAAACATATATTGTGATTAAAATTTTTATCGAAATTCCTACACTTAAAAACAAAGAGCCTTTCTAAATTGTACTTCAGAAAGGCTCCTATATTTTATAAAACGCTATTCAATTATAACATAGGTGCAATTACCAACGCTACAACCGACATCAATTTCAATAAGATATTAAGTGCTGGTCCAGATGTATCTTTAAATGGATCACCCACAGTGTCACCAACAACGGTAGCTTTGTGTGGTTCTGATCCTTTATAGTACATTTTGCCTTGAATTTCTACACCTTCTTCAAACATCTTTTTAGCATTGTCCCAAGCACCACCTGCGTTTGACTGGAAGATGGCCATCAAAACTCCACATGAAGTCACACCAGCCAACAATCCACCCAACATCTCAGCGCCACCACCAAAACCAATAACTACTGGAGATATTACTGCCAATAAGCCAGGTAAAACCATCTCACGGATAGATGCTTTAGTAGATATCTCTACACATTTGCCATATTCAGCCTTGCCATCTGCTGCATCAAATGTTGCTTTATCTCCATTAGACCATGTCTTATATTCAGAACCATCATTCTTTTTCATTACAGCAAGAGCTGCCTTTAACTCGGGAATATCTGCAAACTGCCTTCTTACTTCCTGGATCATGTCCATAGCTGCTCTACCTACTGCGTTCATTGCCATAGCTGAAAATAAGAAAGGAAGCATAGCTCCGATCAACAATCCAGCCATAACTTTAGGATTTGCTACGTCGATTACTGTGATACCTGCTGTAGCCATAAATGCTGCAAACAGAGCCAAGGCTGTCAATGCAGCTGAGCCAATCGCAAATCCTTTACCTATCGCTGCAGTAGTATTACCTACAGCATCCAATTTATCAGTTTTTTGTCTGACGTCTTTTGGAAGATCAGCCATCTCCGCGATACCACCTGCATTGTCAGAAATAGGACCATAAGCATCTACAGCCAGTTGAATACCCGTGTTGGAAAGCATACCTACCGCAGCAATTGCGATACCGTATAATCCTGCAAAATGGTGTGCACCAATAATGGCTGCTGCTAATACTAATATAGGTAATGCTGTTGACTGCATACCTACACCTAAGCCTGCAATAATATTGGTAGCTGATCCTGTCAATGATTGATTTACTATAGACTGCACAGGTTTAGTGCCTGTACCAGTATAAAATTCTGTGATGATACCTATAGCAAGTCCTGATACCAAGCCAATAATGACGGCCCAGAAAATACCCATAGAAGTGTACGCCATACCTGTTGCATCAGTCCATGTTGCAGGCAACATCCACATTACAATGCCATAGGTAGCTGCCAGCATTAAGGCTGCAGAGATGAACTCACCTCTGTTCAATGCTTTTTGTGGGTCACCACCTTCTGCTACTTTTACAAAAAAGGTACCCAAGATGGATGTGACAATACCCACGCCAGAAAGTACAAGTGGAAGTAAAACTGCATTTAAGCCACTAAAATCGTTAGTATTTTCAAAACCACCTAATCCTACGAAAGCAGCTCCAAGTACCATAGTACCGACAATAGCTCCTACATATGATTCAAATAGGTCTGCTCCCATACCTGCTACGTCACCCACATTATCACCCACATTATCTGCGATAGTTGCTGGATTTAGCGGATGATCTTCTGGTATACCGGCTTCTACTTTACCTACTAGGTCAGCACCTACGTCAGCTGCTTTGGTGTAGATACCACCACCTACTCTTGCAAATAAAGCGATAGATGATGCTCCAAATGAAAAGCCGGTAAGAACTGTAATGACTTTATTGATATCTGCTGCACCATTTGCATCAGTCCATCCCAAACCCATGTACAAAGCAAACAATGCACCGAGACCCAGTACACCTAAGCCTACAACACCCATACCCATAACTGAGCCACCTGCAAATGCTACTTCCAAAGCTTTTCCTAAGCTCGATCTTGCAGCATTAGTAGTACGGACGTTGGCTTTTGTAGCGACTTTCATTCCGATAAACCCAGCTAATGCAGAGCAAACAGCACCTACAATAAATGATAAAGCTACCAATG
>Ga0075157_10002342_pt1 | contig 11128 bp, 11 predicted proteins | sample JI81BgreenDNA_FD_70967 | JGI IMG/M metagenome (GOLD analysis project Ga0075157, IMG submission 70967) | Wastewater effluent complex algal communities from Wisconsin, to seasonally profile nutrient transformation and Carbon sequestration -... | ecosystem: Engineered > WWTP > Effluent > Algae...
AAGCGGTCGCGGTGATAGGTGAGATCGGTCGCGAGGCAGCGGATGATGTGCCAGCCGAACCCGCCTTCGGGCAGGTCATCGGGGGGAGCGATCACCGGCAGGCCGGGCGAGGGGACCACGCCCAGCGGCATCGGGCGGCCGTGGTCGGCGATGGTGCAGGCCACACCGCCCTGCTGGAGGGTCACCGTCAGTTCGACCGGGCCGACACCCTCGGCATAGGCGTGTTCGGCGACATTGTTCAGCGCCTCGGCCAGGATCAGTTCGATGTTCGAACTGTCCTCGGCCCCCACGCCGGCGCGGGTCAGCACCTGCATCAGGATTTCCAGCGTTTCGCGGGTGTCGCGGTCGGTGGCGCTGAATTGCCGGCGGAACAGCGGTTCGACACCTGTGTCGCGGCCGATGGCGGTTTCCCGGTCGCGGCCGGCGCGGAGGGCGGGCGGTGGGACGGTCATGTCGTCACGTTCGCTGCGGGGCATCATCCGGCGGCCCTGAGGGTTCCGTCGCCCGTGGGCGCGGCGGGGAGCGCCGGGGCACCACCCGGCGCCTGGGCATGGATGGTAAAGACGCTGTCCATCCGCGTCAGCCGGAACACCTTGGCCACCGCCGGTGTCAGCCCGGCCAGTTCCAGCGGGCGCCCGGACCCCAGAAGCTTCATCACCGCCACCACCGCGCCCAGACCGCTGCTGTCGAGAAAGGTCACGCGCGACAGGTCCAGGATCACGGGGTTTCCCGCTTCCTCGGCCGCGGCGCGGACGGTTTCCTTGAATTCGATGGCCACCGCGGCATCGATGCGCGATTCCTTGACCGCGATCACCAGGGCCGGGCCCACCCGGGTTGTCGAGATATCCACGCGCCTCTCCACTTTGGCTTGTCCATGGGCCACCCTAAGCGCTAAGTCTTTCCAAAAGGTTCACGCAGCACAGGAGAACGCCATGCCCGAGGTGGTCATCATCGGCGCGGCCCGCACCGCGATGGGCGGTTTTCAGGGCGTCTTCACCGGCGTGCCGGCGGCCGAACTGGGCGGCGCCGCCATCGCCGCCGCGCTGACCAGCGCCGCGACGCCCGCCGACCGGATCGAGGAGTTGCTGATGGGCTGCGTGCTGCCCGCCGGCCAGGGCCAGGCGCCGGCGCGGCAGGCCGGGTTCCGCGCCGGTCTGGGGCCCGAGGTTCCGGCGACCACGCTGAACAAGATGTGCGGATCGGGGATGAAGGCGGTGATGATCGCGCATGACCAGATCGCGCTGGGATCGACCGGGATCATGGTCGCCGGCGGGATGGAGAGCATGACCGAATCGCCCTATCTGCTGCCCAAGATGCGCGGCGGGGCGCGGATCGGGCATGGGCAGGTGATCGATCACATGTTCCTCGACGGGCTGGAGGATGCCTATGAGCCGGGCCGCCTGATGGGCACCTTCGCCGAGGATTGCGCGGATCACTACGGCTTCACGCGCGAGGCGCAGGACGATTACGCGCTGATTTCCCTCACCAATGCCCTGTCGGCGCAGGCCAATGGCGCGTTCGACGGCGAGATTGCCTCGGTCTCGGTGCGGGGGCGCTCGGGCGAGGTGACGGTCAGCGCCGACGAACAGCCGGCCAAGGCGCGGCCCGAAAAGATCCCCACGCTGAAACCCGCCTTTCGCAAGAACGGCACGGTGACGGCGGCGAACTCGTCGTCGATCTCGGATGGCGCGGCGGCGCTGGTGCTGGCCTCGCGCCCGGCGGCCGAGGCCTCGGGCGCGACGATCCGCGCGGTGATCCGCGGCCACGCCAGTCACGCGCAGGCGCCCGGATGGTTCACCACGGCGCCGGTGCCGGCGGCGAAAAAGCTGCTCGACAGGCTGGGCTGGAGCGTGGGCAGCGTCGATCTGTGGGAGGTGAACGAGGCCTTCGCCGTCGTTCCCATGGCCTTCATGCGCGAGATGGGCGTGCCGCGCGACAAGATGAACGTGAACGGCGGGGCCTGTGCGCTGGGGCATCCCATCGGGGCCTCGGGTGCGCGGATCCTCGTCACGCTGCTGCACGCGCTGGAGAATCGCGGGCTGAAGCGCGGCGTGGCCGCGATCTGCATCGGCGGGGGCGAGGGGACGGCCATCGCCATCGAACGGCCCTGAGGGCGCCGTGGAGTCCGGCCTGCTCGGCGTTCTGGGCGGCATCGGGCTGTTCCTGATCGGCATGAAGCTGATGACCGAGGCCCTGCGCGAGGCCGCCGGCGCCCGTCTGCGCAAGGTGCTGACGCGGTTCACCACGACCCCCTTGCGCGGCCTGCTGACGGGGTTCGGGGTGACGGCGGTGATCCAGTCCTCGACCGCGGTCACGGTCATGGCCGTGGGCTTTGTCGGCGCCGGAGTGCTGACCTTTCCGCAATCGCTGGGCCTGCTCTATGGTGCCAACATCGGGACGACGATGACCGGGTGGATCGTCGCCTTCCTGGGGTTGAAGCTGCAGATCGGCACGCTGGCGCAGCCGGTGCTGTTCGGGGCGGCGCTGGTGCTGCTGCTGGGCCGCGGGCGCGCGGTGCCGGCGGCGCAGGGGCTGGCCGGCGTGGCGATGCTGTTCCTGGGCCTGGATCTGATGGCCGGGGCCGCCAGCCTGGCCGAGGACTGGCTGCCCACCGGGGCGCTGGCCGCCGACGGCGCGGGCACGCGGCTTCTGGGTGTGGCGCTGGGTCTTGCGCTGGTGACGATCGTGCAAAGCTCGACCGCCGGGATGGCGATGACGCTGGTGCTGGTGGGCGAGGGGGTGCTGGGCTTCCCGCTGGCGGCTGCGGTGGTGATCGGGCTGAACATCGGCACGACGATGACGGCGCTGCTGGCCTCGCTGGGGGGTGGGCAGGCGATGCGGCAGACGGCCGTGGCGAACACGCTGTTCAACCTGGTGACCGGCCTGATTGCGCTGCCGATGCTGGGCTGGATCGCGCCGATCCTGCACCACACCGGGCTGGGCCTGGATGACGTGACCGCGCTGGTGCTGTTCCACACCGGCTTCAACCTGGTGGGGGCGCTGCTGTTCCTGCCCTTCACCCGGCACTTCGCGGCGCTGGTCGCGCGCCTGATCCCCGACGAATCCGCCACGCCCGAGGGCCTGCTGGACCCCACGCTTCTGGCCGAGCCCGAGGCCGCCCTGACCGCCGCCGAAAGCTGCGCCGATGCGATCCAGGGCGACCTGTTCCGCGCCCTCGCCGCCGCGCTGCGCGCCGATGCGGATCTGCGCCCGCTGTCAGCCGCGCCGCAGCGGCTGGCGCGGAGGCTGGACGCGCTCGAGGCCTATGTCGCGCGGCTGACCGACGGGGGGCCGGCCCTGCGCGGGCGGCGGGCGGCGCTTCTGCACCGGATGGATCATCTGCAACGCCTGGGCGCACGGCTGGAGCGGCGCAGCCCGCTGGCGGTGATCGCCGCCGATCCGCGGCTGAGCCGCGTGGCGCATCTTCTGGCCGAAAGGCTGGCCGAACCCCGCCCCGATGCGCGGCGGATGCAGCGGTTGTCCGGGGCGCTGGGGCGGCGCACGCCGGTCTATCGCCAGCAGGTGCTGAACCAGCCCCTCAGCGGGCAGGGGGTGCAGGACCTGTTCGACCGCACCGATGCCATGCGCTGGCTGGACCACATCGCCGAACACGCCGCCGCGATCCTGCGCCACGCCGCCCCGCATTAGGCAAAGGCCCGGCACGGGGCCGGGCCTTGCTGGCGGACGAAGCGGGCCGGGATTACAGGCTGGCGTCCAGCGCCGCCACGATGGCATCGCCCATCGCCGTGGTGCTGATCGGGGTGCCGCCCTGCGGGCCCATCAGATCGGCGGTGCGCAGGCCGTTGGCCAGCACGGTTTCCACGGCCTTTTCCACGCGCGCGGCCTCGTCGCCCATGGCGAAGGAATAGCGCAGCGCCATGGCAAAGCTCAGGATGCAGGCGATGGGGTTCGCCTTGCCCTGCCCGGCGATATCCGGCGCGCTGCCATGCACGGGTTCATAGAGCGCCTTCGGACGCCCGTTCGCCATGGGCGCACCCAGCGACGCCGAGGGCAGCATCCCCAGCGAGCCGGTCAGCATCGCGGCGAGATCCGACAGCAGGTCGCCGAACAGGTTGTCGGTGACGATCACGTCGAACTGCTTGGGCCAGCGGGTCAGCTGCATGGCGCCGGCGTCGGCATACATGTGCGACAGTTGCACATCGGGGTATTCCTTGGCGTGAACCTCGGTCACCACCTCGCGCCACAGCACGCCCGATTCCATCACATTGGCCTTCTCCATCGAGCAGACCTTGTTGCCGCGGACCCGCGCCAGTTCGAAGGCCGAACGCGCCACGCGGGCGATTTCCGATTCCGTGTAGCGCTGGGTGTTGATGCCGACACGCTCGTTGCCCTCGGTGAAGATCCCCCGCGGCTCGCCGAAATACACGCCCGAGGTCAGTTCCCGCACGATCATGATGTCGAGACCGGCGACCACGTCCTTCTTCAGGCTGGAAAAATCCGCCAGCGCATCGAAGCACTGGGCCGGGCGCAGGTTCGCATAGAGGTCCATCTCCTTGCGCAGGCGCAGAAGGCCGCGCTCGGGCTTCAGGGCGAAGGGCAGGGTGTCATACTTCGGGCCGCCGACGGCGCCCAGCAGCACCGCGTCCACCTCCTGCGCCTTGGCCATCGTGGCATCGTGCAGCGGCGTGCCGTGCGCGTCATAGGCGCAGCCGCCCACCAGATCCTCGGACACGTCGAAATGGATGCCGCGTTTGGCCCTCATCCAGCCGATGATCTTCTTCACTTCGGCCATCACCTCAGGGCCGATGCCGTCGCCGGCGAGGATGAGCAGGGAAGGGTTGGCCACGGCGGAAGCTCCTGTGAAAACGGGTCAGCGCGGGCCTAGCGCGGCCTTGTCGCGGGGTCAAGCCGGGCGGGGCGTTTCGTCTTTGGCCAGCGCCTCGGCCAGGAAATCCCAGACGCGGCGGATGCGCGGGCTGCGGCGCAAGGATTCGGGCGCGGCCAGCCACAGGGGCAGCGCGGGCAGGGGCAGGTCGGGCAGGATGCGTTCCACGGCGGGGTCGCCCTCGGCGGTGCGCACCTGCATCCCGCCGATCCCGCAGCCCGCGCGGACCAGTTCCCAATGCACCACCTGATCGTCGCAGCGCAGCGGGAAATCGGCGCGGGTCACGTCATGGCCCATGGCGCGCATCAGGCGGATGATCCGCTCGTCGCGGTCGTAGCCCACGAAATCATGGTGCCTCAGGTCGGCAGGCGACCGCGGCCGCCCCCGCTGCGTCAGATACGCCGGCGCCGCATACAATCCCAGCGGCAGATCGGTCACATGCCGGGCGACGATATCCAGTTGTTCGGGCCGATACATGCGCAGGGCGATGTCGGCGGCGTTGTAGAGCAGGTTTTCCGTCGCATCCGACGGCACCAGTTCGATCTGGATCGACGGTTCCTCGGCCCTGAGACGCGCCAGCATCGGCGGCAGCAGATACATCGACACCACGCGAGAGGCCGTCAGCCGCACGGTGCCCGCCAACCCCTCGCCCTGACCAGCCGCCAGCCGCGTCAGATGCGCCGCCTGCGCCGCCATCCCGCGTGCGGCCTCGATCAGCGGCAGGGCGGCCTCGGTCGGCTCCAGTCCTGACGGGGTGCGGTGGAACAGGGTCAGGCCGGTCTGCGCCTCGAAAGCCCGGATGTGGCGGCCCAGCGTGGGCTGGCTGGCGCCCGTGGCCCGCGCCGCAGCCGAGAGCGAGCCGGTTTCGGCCACGCTGAGGAAGGATTGCAGGAGGGACCAGTCATAAGCCATTCACCGATGAATATCAGACCACCTATTTTCCGCAATGGATAAACGCCTCCGCATGGGTGAGAGTCACGCAAGAACAGGAGGCCCCCATGACCCAGACCGCCCTCATCCTCGGCCCTTCGGGCAAGATCGGACGCCATTTCAAGACCGCCCTGCACGCCGCCGGCTGGCAGACCCGCGATTACCGGCGCGGCACCGACATGGCGGCGGCGGCGAGGGGCTGCGCGGTGATCGTGAACGGGCTGAACCCGCCGAACTACCACGACTGGGACCGCCAGTTGCCCGCCATTACCGAACAGGTCATCGCCGCCGCCCGCGCCAGCGGGGCGCGGGTGCTGTTTCCGGGGAATGTCTATGTCTACGGGCTGCAACCCGGGCCCTGGGACGCCACCACCCCGCACCGCCCCAACACCCGCAAGGGCGCGATCCGGGCGCAGGTCGAGGCGATGTATCTCACCGCCGGGATCAAGGTGCTGATCCTGCGGGCCGGGGATTTCATGGACGCGGACAGCGGTTCGTCGGCGCTGGATGTGATCTACCTGCGCAGCCTGAAGGCCGGGAAGATCACCAGCCCCGGCGACCCCGGGGCGCGCCGCGCCCATGCCTGGCTGCCCGATCTGGCCCGCACCGGGGTGGCGCTGCTGGCGCGGCCGGACCTGCCGGATTTCCTCGATGTGCCCTTTCCCGGCTACACCATTTCGGCGCAGGACATTCTGGATGGCGTGCAACGGATTACCGGCCAGAACCTGCGCATGAGCGGCTTTCCCTGGGGGCTGATGCGGCTGGCCGCGCCGTTCTGGGAACTGGCGCGCGAATTGCAGGAGATGCGGCCCCTGTTCAGCCATCCGCACAGCCTGTCGGGCGACATGCTGGCGGCGCTGTTGCCAGGTTTCACGCCGACACCGCTGGACGAGGCCTTGCGTGCGGCGCTGGACCGGCGGAAACCCGCGCAGGCTGCGTGACTTTGCCGGGATTTCGTGGCAGGGTTGAGCTCGGAACGACAGGAGGACAGCATGAGCCGACACCCCCTTGACCACCAGGCGGCGCAGATGGCGCCCAGACCCCGCCAGTTCGACGCCACGCGAAGCGACCAACCCAGCGCCGCCACGCGCGCCCTCCTGCGCCGGGCGCGCGCCAAGGGGGCGGGGCGGATGGTCCATTTCCCGCGCACCGCCCGCAGCGAAGGCCGGGACTGACGGGGCAACCCGTGACCGGGTGACGCGCCTTGCAAGGCGCGTGACGGGCCTTCTCAAGGCCCGTCCCCCCGCCGCGCCGTCAGGCGCCCCAGTCCGCGCCCTGCATCTCGCGCAGGCGGCTGGCCGTGCGTTCGAATTCAAACGACCCGGCGCCTTCCAGATACAGCCTCTCGGGCTGATCCGCGGCGCTGGCGATCAGCCGCACCTTCGCTTCATAGAGCGTGTCGATCAGCGTCACGAAGCGCTTGGCCTCGTTGTAATTCTCGGCTGAAAGGCGCGGGATGTCCTCGAGGATCAGCACCCGCACCCGTTCGGCCAGCGCCAGATAATCGGCAGGCCCCAGCGGCCTGCCGCACAGGTCCCAGAACCCCGCCCGCGCCACGGCGTTGTGGTGGCGCGGCACCTGCACCTTGCGGCCCTGAACGGCAAACTCCAGCGGCGCCCCCGGATCGCCGCCCGTCAACTCGCGCCACAGCGCATCCACTGCCTGCCGCGCCCCGGCGCCGGCGGGCGCGAACCAGACCTGCGCGCCGGACAGCCGGTGCTGGCGGTAATCCGTCTCGCTTTCCAGTTCCACGACCTCCATCCGCGCGCGGATCAGCGCGATGAAGGGCAGGAACAGCGCCCGATTCAGCCCGTTCTTGTAGAGATCCTCAGGCACCCGGTTCGAGGTGGTGACGATCATCACCCCCTGATCCATCAGCATCTGAAAGAGCCGCCCCACGATCATCGCATCGGTGATGTCGGTGATCTGCATCTCGTCAAAGGCCAGAAGCCGCACCTGATCGGCCACGGCCTGCGCCACCGGGGCCAGGGCGTCGTCCACGCCTGTCTTGCGCGCGGCGTGCAGGCCGGCGTGGATTTCCTGCATGAAGGCGTGGAAATGCACCCGGCGCTTCGCCCCGATGTCGGTGGCCCCGGCGAACAGGTCCATCAGCATCGACTTGCCGCGCCCCACCCCGCCCCACAGATACAGGCCCCGCACGGGTTCGGGTTTCCTGAACAGCCCGCCCAGCAGGCCCTTCTTCGGCGGGGTTTCCAGCAGGGCGCGGCGGGATTCCAGCAGCGGCAGAACGGCGCGCTGGGCGGCGTCGGGGCGGATCAGGCCTTCGGCCACGCGCAGGTCATAGATTTCGGTCAGGGTCTGGCGCATGGCGGCTTCCTAGCCCGGCGTGGCCAGCAATTCCAGCATCCGTTGCAGATCGGGGTTGCGGGCGCGGGCGGGGGAATGCACCGCCACATACTCGTGCCCCAGCGGCAGGGCCAGCGGCGACAGCGCGACCAGCTCGCCACGCGCCAGCATCGGCGCGGCCAGCGCGCGTTGACCCAGCACCACGCCCTGCCCGCCCGCCGCCAGCCTGAGCGCCAGGAACGAGCCGCCGATGCGGTGCCCGGTGCCGCGGATCGGCGGCGCCCGGTCGGGCAGATGCGCCGCGAACCAGTCGCGCCACGCCGGATGCGAGGCGAAACCGGGCCCCCAATCGGTGTGGATCAGCGCGGAATCCGGCACCTCGGGCCAGCGCGCGGCCAGCCCCGGCGCGGCCATCGGCAGCACCGCGTCGCGAAACAGCGGCACCTGCACCAGATCGGGATAGAGGCCCGCGCCATAGCACAACCTGAGGTCGATACTGTCGCGCGCAAAGGCCACGGGATCGGATTCGATCCGCAGGTCGATGCGCGCGGCGCCCTCGGCGATGGCAAGGCGCGGCATCAGCCAGCCATCGGCCAGAGACGGCAGGCAGGAAATCACCAGCCGCGCCGGCGATCGCCCCTCGCGCGCCTGGGCGTCGATGCGGATCAGGTCGGCAAAGACGCGCGCCGTATCGGCAAAGATCGCCTGCCCGGCGTCGGTCAGGGTGATGCGGTTGTTGTGGCGCTGGAACAGGCGGCGGCCCAGATGCGCCTCAAGATGGCGCACCTGCTGGCTGATCGCGGCGGGCGTCACGCCCAGTTCGCGCGCGGCGGCGACATAGCCGCCATTGCGGGCGGCGGATTCGAAGGCGCGCAGGGCGTTCAGGGGCGGCAGGGGCATGGCTTAGTTTTCCTGAGCCAGAGCAACATTTTCTGCCGTTGCAGGCAAGACGAATCCCGCCGATCCTGTGCCTGACCAAACCGGAGTCCATGATGCGCGATATCCTCGATCTTGACCGCTATCCCCTTGACCGCCCTGGCAGCGCCGACTGGCAGGCGCTGGTGGACCGTTGCCGCGCCGATCTGGCGGCCGAGGGGATGTTCAATCTGGAGGGCTTCGTGCGCCCCGAGGCCCTGACCCGCGCCCTGGCCGAGATCGCCCCGGTGGCCGAGCGCCTCAGCTTCACCCACAAGCGGCGGCACAACATCTATTTCAAACCCAGCGTCCCTGGCCTGCCCGCCGACCATCCCGCCCTGCAGGAGGTGGAGACGATCAACCACACCGTCTGCGCCGACCAGATCCCGCAAAGCGTGCCGGTGTGGATCTACGAATGGGCGCCGTTCCAGGTGTTCCTGGCCGCCGCGATGGGGCTGGAGGTGCTGTTTCCCATGCTCGATCCCCTGGCGCGGGTGAACGTGATGACCTACCGCGAGGGCGAGCGCCTGAACTGGCATTTCGACCGCAGCGAGTTCACCACCACGATCCTGCTGCAGGCGCCGCTGGCGGGGGGCGAATTCCTGTATCACACCGACCTGCGCAGCGAGGCGGACCCTAATTACGACGGCGTCGCCCGCCTTCTGCGCGGCGAGGACCCCGACATGCAGCGCCAGATCCTGACCCCCGGCACGCTGAACGTCTTCAAGGGCCGCAACACGCCCCATTGCGTGACGCCGGTTCAGGGGCCGGTGGACCGGGTGATCACCGTCTTTTCGTATTATCCGCGCCCCGGGGTGGTGTTCACGCCCGAAGAACAGATCGGCTTCTACGGCCGCCGCGCCTGAACGCCCTTGCCGGCGCGCAACTGCGTCGGCGCCACCCCGAACCGCAGCCGGAACCGGCGCGAGAAATGCGCGACCGTGGCAAAGCCGCAGGCGGTGGAAATCTGGATCAGGGGCGCGTCGGTGCTGGTCAGCAGGTTGCGCGCATGGTCGAGGCGCAGGCCCTGATAGAACCGCGCCGGAGGCTCGCCCAATGCCGTGGTGAACAGCCGCTCCAGATGCCGGCGCGAATAGCCGGTGATGGCGGCGATCTGTTCCATCGACAGGGGTTCCTCCAGATGCTCGGCCATGGCGCGCACGGTCGAAACCAGCGCCGGCGTGCGCGAGGCCATGAGCGCGGCCAGCGAACTGCGCTGCGCGGCGTTTTCCCCGGCGGTGACGGATCGCAGGCACATCTCGGCCACCATGGTCGCAAACTCGCCGCCGTAATCGCCGGCGATGATCGACAGCATCATGTCGGTCGAGGCCGCGCCACCCCCGCACGTCATCAGCGGGCCGTCGATCTCGAACCGGTTGCCGGAGGGGGAAAGGTCCGGGAAGGTCTCCTGAAACCCGGGCTGGTTTTCCCAGTGCAGGGTGAAGCGCCGCCCCGCCAGCAACCCCGCCCGCGCCAGCGCGTAGGCGCCGGTGCAGATCCCGCCCAGCGTGCCGCCAAAGCGCCGATGCCGGCCCAGCGCCGCCACCAGCCGGGCCGAGGCCACCTGCGCCGGACGATTGCCGCCGCAGACCATCAGCGCCGCCTCGCGCTCGAGCACGGTGGGCAGGGGTTCGGTCTGCACGGGGATTCCGGCCGAACTTTCCACCGGACCGCCCTGATCCGAACAGACCCGCCAGCGATACAGGGGGCGCTGCGAAAGCTGGTTGGCGATGCGCAGGGGTTCGACCGCGGAGCTGAAGGCCAGCAGCGTGAACCCGGGCGTCAGGCAGAACACCCAGTGGCGCGTGGGGCGCGGGTGGGCGACCGGCACATAGGCGGCACCGGCCGGAATCAGGGGATCGTCGACCAGCGGCGCATCCGTCATGGCAAGGCGGCCCTTCGGCAGCAAGCGGCCCGGACTGTCTAGCGCAGCCCCCGCCCTGCCACAAGCAAACGCGCTTCCGCCCTTGCCTGACCGGCCCTGCACCCGCTATCGCTTGGCAGGTATCAGGCAAGGACATCCCGCATGGCGATTGACGATCCCCGCACGCTGGTTTCGACCGACTGGCTCGCCGCCCATCTGAACGACCCCGACCTGCGGGTGATCGAGGCCTCGTGGCACATGCCCGC
>Ga0075157_10002344_pt1 | contig 11125 bp, 5 predicted proteins | sample JI81BgreenDNA_FD_70967 | JGI IMG/M metagenome (GOLD analysis project Ga0075157, IMG submission 70967) | Wastewater effluent complex algal communities from Wisconsin, to seasonally profile nutrient transformation and Carbon sequestration -... | ecosystem: Engineered > WWTP > Effluent > Algae...
AATAACTTACAATTTTAATTGTTATTGTGGGATGGGCTCTTATAGCCCGTCCACTCATGACGGGCTATAAGAGCCCATCCCACTTTCAAGAGTGGAAGTTATTTAATTCTCATTCTTAATAGCGACTGCTGAGGGAGATTGTGCTGTATTTTAACAAGAAAAACTTATTTGAATACCTGTAGTAATCTCGCTATGGCTCCTTTTAAATTGCTATTAATTCCGATACTTAAATATTTTAGCACCCTCATTTAGGCACTGTCCACAACTAGATTATTGGGAATCAAGCTAAAAAAAATACGTAGAATATCCGGCTTTTGTCTGCTTAGGGAGCTTTCTACTGAGAGTAGTTGGTTTCAAAACAGCGAATTACCACGAATCAATTACTAATTGCCGATTAATTTATTCAGAGCGATTCTGTTAGTCAAGTAAATTTTTATCGTTTTTTATCGCTGACAGCTAACCTTCAGCCCTAGGATCGGCTATATAATGTATTTGGAAGTACATTAATTTGTCCGCAAAGCGGTATAGTCCCATCGCCGCCGATCGCGTCAGCTTCTAAATAAACATAGTCCGCTGTCAATAACAGCAAGGAAGTGGGGAATCATGTCCAAAATTTTAGTAGTGGACGACGTTAAGAGCGAACTAGAAATTATCTGCCGCATTCTTCAAGATGCCGGATTGGATGTGATGCGGGCAGGTGACGGCGAAGAAGCGATCGCCCTGATCCGCAAAACCCCTCCGGCTTTGGTCGTTTTAGATGTAGTGATGCCACGAATGAACGGGTTTGAAGTGATCAGAGAATTGCGGGGCGATCGCACAACTGCCAAATTGCCCGTAGTATTTTGTACTCATAAAAACACCGAGATCGATAAAGCTTGGGGAACTGATTTAGGGGCCGACGCTTACGTCAGTAAACCCTTTGAACCTCAACAACTCGTCCACATAGTGCAGCGCCTGCTTTCAGCGTAAACCGAATATAAAGCGATCGGCCGCTTCCCAAAAAACATTATACCGACAAACCCCGTTTTTTTTAATAAACTGGGTTTTTGAATTCCATAAAAGTTTATGTTTAATGATAAAAACCTGCTTATTTGCCCAACCGCGATTTATTTAACGGAAACATTTGAGGCACCCAAAGTGATGCTGAAAAACTCGATGGGCGATCGGCTTTAGGGTCAAAGCAACACTCTAATTTGTAAGCTACACTAGAAACTAAAAATAAGCCATGAAAATAACGGCTCCCCCCGCTGGGGGGAATCAGACAAGTGCAACAAAGCAATTTCTCCTGTTCGGTCAAGGAGGCAGTCTGTTCGGCATAGAATTAGAGGCAGTGCGGGAAGTCCTTTCCCTCAAGGAACAACCGATTTCCCTGGTTCCCAATACCCAGCCATTTTTGCTGGGATTAACCAACTTGCGGGGCGAAATCTTAGCAGCGGCAGACTTTGGACTGTTTGTAGGTATTGAGTCGGTTGACACCTACCACCCAAACAGCCGCATCTTAGTGGTAGAAGCGCCCGATCCACGAGACGTGAGATTGTTGTCGAAAATGCGCCTGGGATTAGCCGTCTCCCGCGTCGAAGGAGTTTTACCTCTCAATCCCGATCGCATTGTCTCAGCACTAGATGTCAGTCCTGACCTAGCTCCATTCTTAAAAGGTCTGTACAATTCCGAAGGACGCTTGCTAATGATTGTCGATGTAGAAGCGATCGCCCATTCCGAACGCTGGTAAAAATCAACAATACAGATAAGTCTGCAACGGCTGTGCATGAATAAATTTAACTAACGATCGCCCGCATCCGATTTGCCCATCCTTAATCTTATGATCGAAATTCTCTATACCTGGATCGCAACGACTTTCACCCTGACGTTGCCTGACTTCTCCCAATCGGTGGTAACTGGAGCTGCTAATTGCATCATTTGTGTGTGTTACTTTGCCATCGCCTGGATAATCAGCTTAGGTTTGTGGCGAAACCGTCAATTCGGGTTCGACATCTTCGCCACAGCCACAGCAGGCATATTTTGGAGCTGCGCTTTCGGCCACAGCGGCCACGCCGCCGAATACCTAGGGCTGCCCCACTCTCAGGTGGCACAAAGTGTGTTCGATTGGATAACTGTAATGGTGGCGCTCGTTTTTTTGAGTTTGTCCAACCGTTACGGATTCTTAGTAGGTTCCAAGCAAATCTTGAGCTCTAAAAAAGAAACAGAACAAGCACTGAGCGAAACTACCCAGCGATTTCACGCAATCTTCGACCAAGCTTTTCAAGCGATCGCAGTATTAGATCCAGACGGTACTCTGATCGAAGCAAATCAGACAGCGCTAGAATTGGGCGATTTCCAAGCATCAGAAGTGCTGGGGCTGAAATTTTGGCTGACACCAGGGTGGGCATCATCTCCAACCAACCAGCAGCGCCTAAAAACGAACATTAAACAAGTCTCGGCAGGCAAGTTTGTCCGGGAAGAATACGAAATCACCGGCCCCAACAACCATGTGACAGTAATTGATGTGTCCTTTAAGCCCCTGTTAAATGAAACAGGAGAAGTATTTCAAATCCTCGCCGAAGGCCGCGACATTACCCAGCGCAAACAGACAGAAGCGACCTTGCAGCAGCTAACGGCAGAACTAGAGCAGCGAGTGAATGAAAGAACCGAGCAGCTCCTGCAAACTAATGCACAATTGGAACAGGAAATTCGCGATCGCACCGCAGTCCAAGAGCAATTAAAAGCCTCAGAACAATTCTTAAACAACATCCTCAACAGCATCCCCGACCCGATTTACGTCAAAGACGAGCAGCACCGCTGGATAATATTAAACGATGCCTTTTGTCAACACCTAGGTCACAGCAGAGAAGAACTAATTGGCAAATCCTACGACCATTTCTTGCCCAAACAGGAAGCAGAGACATATCGAAAAAAAGACGAATTAGTTTTTTTGACAAATACCAGCACCGAAATCCAAAAAACTATCACAGACCAAGCAGGAAACACCCGCTTTGTCTCCGCCAAAAAATCTACCTTTGTAGATGCCGACGGTAGACAATTTCTCGTTTGCGCGATTAGAGATATCACCAATCGCGTGCAAATGGAAGAACAACTGCGGCAGACACTGGCAGAAGTAGAAAGCTCCCAAAACTTGCTGCGAACAGTCATTGACGCTACGCCAGACTGCATTTTTGTCAAAGATCGAAACTTGCGCTACACCCTAGTCAATGCAGGTTTCGCCGCCGCCTTCGGCAAAACCCAAGCAGAAATTATCGGCAAAGACGACGCAGAAATTGGTATATCGGTCGATCGCATCTTCGCCAACTTCCAGGCCGAAACCGATTCCGAGAACCAAATCCAAAACTTCCGGGCCGGCAACCACCTCGCGCCCGCCTCCAACGACTTAGCCACCTTAGCCGACGGCAAAGTACACACCTTCGACACCCAGAAATTGCCCCTCAAAGATGCAGAAGGCAACATTTTAGGAATGGTCGGCTTCGCGCGCGACATCACACAGCGCCGGAAATCTGAACAAGAACTCTTGCGATTCAAAGCAATTTTAGAAACCACAACAGACTGGGTAGGCATAGCCGACACCCAACAGCGCACCATTTATATCAACCGCGCAGCCAGAGAAATGTTGGGAGTTGGCGAGGACGCCGATTTAACCGGAATCCGCATTTCTGACCTGACATCCCCCAAAAGTATCGACACTCTTGTGAACGTCGGCATCCCCGCAGCTTGCCGGGACGGGGTGTGGAGCGGCGAGACAGTTTGGCAGAGTTTAGACGGCGAAGAAATACCAGTTTCTCAAGTAATTGTTGCCCACAAATCCGAGAATTCAGAAGTTGAATTTATCTCAACGATCGCCCGCAACATTACAGAACGCAAGCGCACAGAAGAAGCCTTGCAGCAGAACTTGCAAATGCTCGATCTTGCCAGCGATGGCTTGATCGTTCGGGATATGGACGGCACCATTAATTATTGGAGTCAGGGAGCCGAACGGATGTACGGCTGGACAAAAAAAGCCGCCATGGGGAAAGTCACCCATACTCTATTGCACACCATTTATCCCCAGCCTTTAGCCGCTATTTCGGCACAGTTAGAAGAGCAGGATTATTGGGAAGGAGAAGTAATTCACACCACCAATTATGCTACCAAAATTACCGTATTCAGTCGCTGGAATTTGCAGCGAGATGAACAGGGAAAACCGAAAGCAATTTTAGAAACTAACAACGACATCACGGAGCGCAAGCAAGCAGAAATCGAAAAGCAAAGATTGATTTCGCTCGTAGAAAGCAGCTCGGATTTTATCGGCACTGCCACCATGGAGGGAGAGGCAACATACCTGAATGTCGCGGGAATGAAACTAGCAGGATTGCTAAATATTGAAGAAGTCAAAAGCAAAAGTATGTATGACTTCTTCTCAGTAGAAGATGGTAAGATTTTCCAAGAAGAAATCGTGCCGGCTACTGTACGAGACGGTTTTTGGCAGGGCGAATTCCGCTTGAGGAACTTTCAAACCGGCGAAGACTTTCCCGTTGACTTCACCCTATTTACAGTCAAACACCCAGAAACCGGCGAGCCGATGGGGTTCGCAACAGTTACTCGCGACATCACCGATCGCAAACGCGCAGAAGAGATGCTGCGCGATCGCGAAAGACTGTTCCGAGCCATTTTTGACCAATCGTTCCAATTAGTGGGGCTGCTCAAACCAGACGGAACCGTTTTGGAAGCCAACCAAACAGCCCTCGACATCGCCGGAATGGAGCGCGAAGACTTCGTAGGCACGCAGTTTGCAGATAATTTGTGGTGGCAAATTTCCCCAGAAGCCAAGCAAAAAGTGCAAGCTGCGATCGTAAAAGCCGCCGCCGGCGAGGTAGTCCGCTACGAAGCCGACGTGCTCGTTGCTGGGGGTGCTGTGATAACTGTGGACTTCTCCCTCAAGCCGATCGTAGACGACAGCGGCAAAGTCGTGCTGCTGATTCCCGAAGCTCGCGACATCACCGATCGCAAAGCCCTAGAACGAGAATTAGTTTTGCGTCAAACCCGGTTTGACGCATTTTTCACAGCCGCCCCGGCCTCAATGTTTATTTTTGACGAGCAGTTGCGCTTCGTCCAAGTTAACGAGAAATTAGCGGAAACCACAGGCGTCTCAGTTGCCGAACACCTCGGCAAGACGGTGAGGGAAGTTGTACCCCAAATGGTCGATACCCTACAGCCGATGTTGCAGCAGATTCTCGCCACCAACCAACCGTTTTTAAACGTTGAGGTGTCGGGTACAACCGTCAACGAACCGGGCCTCGTGCGAGATTGGCTGGCGTCATATTTTCCTTTGCCCGGAGCTGACGGCAAACCCATCGGTGTCGGCGGTGTGGCGATCGAAATTACCGATCGCAAAAAAGCAGAAGAAGAGCGCGATCGATTTTTTACCCTTTCCCTAGACTTGATTTGTATTATAAGTTTTGAAGGCAAATTCAAGCGTATCAATCCCTCTTGGGAAAACACACTCGGCTACAAGGCGCATGAACTCGAAGACAACTATTATATCGATTTAGTCCATCCAGACGATCGCGAATCAACCCGAAAACAAGCGGAAAAAGTAGCTAGTGGCGCCGAATTAAAATCTTTTGAAAATCGCTACCGCTGCAAAGACGGTTCCTACAAGTGGCTGTCGTGGAAAGTGCGACCTGAAACCGAACAACAGCTCATGTATGCAGTCGCTCGCGACGTTACTGAAAGCAAACAGGCGATGGTGCAACTGGAAAAAACAACAGCCCAATTAGCCCGTTCCGAAGACCAATTTCGGCAACAAACCAATCTCTTGCAACTGCTAATAAATAGCATTGGCGACGGCATAATTGCTGCCGACGAAAAAGGCAATTTTGTGTTGTTCAATCCCGCCGCCGCAGATATCTTTGGCACGGGTTCGACAGATACTCTTCCCGACGAATGGTCGGCAAGATACGGTTTATTCTTGCCCGATACGGTAACTCCCTATCCCACAGCCGAGATCCCCTTAACACGGGCAATTAGAGGAGAATCTCCTGAGAACGTAGAGGTTTTCACCCGCCACGCAGGGAATCCAGAGGGCCTGTGGGTGAAAATTACCGGCCGGCCGCTCAAAGACGAAACGGGCGCACTCAAAGGCGGCGTAGTCGTTTGCCGCAACGTCACCCAGGAAAGATCGTCCCAGCAGCAAATGCAGCAGTTGGCCGAGACACAGGAACGCTTGCTGCAAGAACTCAAAACGCGGCAAAATGCCCTAGACGAATCGGCGATCGTCAGCGAGACCGATCTGCAAGGCATGATTACCTACGTCAACGACGGATTCATTGAAATCTCCGGTTACAGCATGGGAGAACTCCTGCACCGCAACCACCGCCTCGTCAATTCCGGCTACCATCCCAAATCATTTTTTGAAGAAATGTGGGTGACACTTTCTCGCGGTTTGGTGTGGAAAGGGGAAATCAAAAACCGACGCAAAGATGGCTCGTTTTACTGGGTAGATTCGACGATCTCCCCCATCTTTGATACCAGTGGCACAATAGTCAAATATATCGCCATTCGCTTTGACATTACCGAGCGCAAAGAGGCAGAAGAACGACTAGGAAAATTAGCAGCAGAACGTAAAGCTGAAGCTGATTCTCTGACGCAGCAAGTCCTTAAATTGTTGGGAGAAATTAAAGGCGCGGCTCAAGGCGACTTGACAGTCAGGGCGGAAGTGACTAACGATGTTTTAGGTGCTGTCGCCGACTCTTTCAACTTCTTAATCGGTTCTCTGCGGAAAGTAGTAACGGGAATTCAAACTTTAGCCGAACAGGTAACATCTGCCACCGACGAGTCAATTAACAATACCAGTCAACTCACCCAACAGGCAGAAATTCAAGCAGCAAAAATATCTGCCATCATGCGCGAAATAGAGCGGATTGTGAATTCGATCCGCGACGTGCGAGATGTTTCGGTGCGGGCCGAAACAGTGGCTCAGCAGTCTTCTCAAACGGCTGAAGTCGGCGGTATGGCGGTCGATCGAGCTGTCGAAGGCATTAACGGGCTCCGGTTGACGATCGCCTCTACCTCGAAAATGATGAAGCGTTTGGGCGAATCTTCGCAGCAAATTGGCAAAATTGTGACTTCGATTTCTCAACTTGCTTCGCAAACTAATTTATTAGCTCTGAATGCTACTATTGAGGCGGCGCGAGCCGGCGAACAAGGTTTAGGCTTTGCAGTTGTTGCCGAAGAAGTGCGGAAATTAGCAGAAAGATCCGCCGGCGCTACGGAGGAAATCTCGGAAATTGTCGGTACAATTCAAGAAGAAATCAGCCGCGTGATGAAGGCAATGGAATCGGGGACGCTGGAGGTAGTGGAAGGCACTAAGCTAGCAAGCGAAGCTAAAACCCACCTCAATGCCATCATCGAAGTTAGTCGAGAAATGAATGCTTTGGTGCAGAATATTACTATTGCATCTGCCAAGCAAACTGTTTCGGCTGAGGGAATTGCTAACAGTATGCAGCAAGTCAACGAGATTGCGAATACAACTGCACAAAAAGGTGCGGATGTCAAAGCATCTTTGGACGAGCTGTCTGGTTCTCTGGGCCAATTGCAAAAGTCGGTGGCGAATTTCCGCAGTTAGTTATTCGTCATTAGTCATTAGTCATTGGTCATATTAAATCCGGTTAAATACCACAATTCTGTAGGGGCGGGTTCATCAAAAATCTTGAATTATTACCGACAATCTGCATAAACCCGCCCCCTCTCCCAACGCAAAAAGTGCGCTCGCATTTCTGTCGTTGGGGCAAGAAACCGGGTTTCTCCGAAAAATTCGGGTTGAGTACGATAAATCTAGGAAGAAACCCGGTTTCTCCGAAAAATTCGGTTTGAGTACGATAAATCTAGGAAGAAACCCGGTTTCACCAGATTATTTGAGTGGTGCGGGTTGAAATGAACCGGACATAATCTAAGAACTGACTAATGACTAATGACTGCTAACCAATGACTAATTTAATATGAATGATGACGATTTAAACGAATTAATAGATGCTTTTACCGCAGAATGCGAAGAGTTTCTTCAGTCAATGGAGACGAACCTGCTGGCGATGGAAGCTGCGGGTTTGAAAGAGCGACAAGCGGCAGTTAAAGAAATGTTTCGGGCGGCTCACTCGATTAAAGGTGCGGGTTCGATGTTGGGCTTTCAAAACGTGTCTGTCGCAGCTCACACGCTGGAGGACTGTTTTGTCATTTTGCGCGATCGCACAGACTTGGCGGCTCTGGAACCGACTACTGTGAGTGTTTTGCTGCGGGGGGTGGATGCTCTCAAAAAGATTACGCTCGAATCAGTTCAACACTCCGATGTCACAACTCCCGATCAAACCGAAAACTTGGAGGCGATCGCCCAAATTTTCGCGCAGTTCCAGGCTGAGTACGGCAAGTCAGAACCGTCGCCAGTCACCGCAGCCAGTCAATCGCCCGCCCAGGAAACCCTGAAACTGATTTTTGAACAGCAAGTGCCGGCACTCTTCAATCGCCTAGAAACCGAGCTTTCCCAAGCTGACGAGGCAGATTTGGCAACAACTGTCACCGCCCTCAAGCAGGTTTACTACCAACTCTCCGGTTTGGCTGGAATGCTGCAATTGCCGGATTTTGGGAAAGTCGCCGCCGCCCTCAGCGCTTTGATCGACTCTCCCGACTTGACTCTACAACGGTTGCAATCCGACGGTTGGGCGATCGCCCAAAACTTGCAAACCGCACGCCAACAAATATTGGAAGGAAGGGCGATCGACATCCCCGAAATCTCCCCCTCTCCCACTCTCCCACTCTCCCCCACTCCCACTCCCCCCGAAATCTCCCCCTCCTCCACTCTCCCCGAAATCTCCCCCTCTCTCCCAGTCCCCAACCCGCAAAGGCCGACAATCCGGGTAGACTTAGAACGCTTAACTGAATTGGTGAATCTAGTCGGGGAATTAGTCATCAACCGTACAAATTTAGAACTTCAAGAATCCGAACTGCGGGGCGAAGTCAAGCGCATCCGCCGCAACATCGTAGATTTGAACCAATTCGGCGGTCAGTTGCGAGAAGAATACGACAGACTGAGCTTTGCAGAGTGGAGAGGGGGAAACGGGAACTCTGGATTGGGAAAACTTGCAGCCGCAGAAACAGAATTCCCCATGATTGCTAACGGCAAATCCTCTCCGGCCCATGCTCACTTCGATATCTTAGAGATGGATCGTTATACAGAGTTCCACTCGACAGCCGCCGAAGTCATCGAAACTGCCCAAGCAATTTCTCAATCCGCCACCAAATTAGACACCTTAGCCATGAAATTCGAGCGCAGTACCGACCAACTGCGCCGCATTACCGAACAACTACGCAGCCGCGTCATGCAGTTGCGAGTCGTGAGTTTCAGTCGCGCCGTCGATCACTTGCCCAGAGCCCTGCGGGAGATGTGTATCACATACGATAAAGATGTCAACCTGCTGCTAGTGGGAAGAGATACCAAAATAGACGAAAGTTTGCTCGATGCTTTGCGCGATCCCTTAATACACTTAGTGAGAAACGCTTTCGACCACGGCATCGAAATTCCCGAAGTTCGGAAAGCAAGCGGCAAGCCGGCCAGCGGTCAAATTGAAATAGAAGCCCGCCACCAAGGCGGCCAAACTATTATTACTGTCGCCGATGACGGCAAAGGCATTGACCCGGAAATGATTCGCCGTAAAATTGTCACAAAGGGTTTGGCTACGGAGGAACAAGCTCAAGAATTTTCCATTGCCGAACTCTACGATTTTCTGTTTTGGCCGGGTTTCAGCACTACAGAAGGGGTCAGTGACCTTTCGGGGCGAGGAGTCGGGCTCGACGTGGTGCGAACAAATTTGCGGACTGTGCGGGGGACTGTGAAGGTAGACTCTCGCCTGGGAAAAGGTACGAGTTTTATCATTAAACTGCCACTGCTGCTGTCGATTACTGATGCTTTGATGGTGAAGACAGATCACAATAAAATAGCAGTGCCGCTGGATGCAGTCGAGGAAATTCTGCACATTAAAGCCTCGGAAGTTCACATTGCCGGCAATCAGCCGATGCTGTGGTGGCGGGAAGAATTTATTCGTTTGGTGAGGATGCAAGATTTGCTCGAATACAGCGTCCTCCCGCCGGATGCCCCCTCTCCTGACCCTTTGACCCAAGAGGAAATTCCTGTCCTGGTTTTGGCTTCTACCGAAGGAATGCTGGCGGTGGCCGTGGAACGGCTGATCGGTCAGCAGGAAATTGTGGTTAAACCTTTGCCACCGCCTCTATCCAAGCCTCGCGGCGTTTTGGGGACTACGATTTTGGGGGACGGGCGCGTGGTGAATATTCTGGATGTGGACGATTTGGTGGGCCAACCTGTGGTAAATAGTTCGATCGCCGCTGTCTCCGGTAAAGTGCAGGAGATGCCGGCGAGTGCGAGTCGGTCACCGCAGATTTTGGTAGTGGATGATTCCTATACAATTCGCCAGTTGTTGTCTCTGACGCTGACTCGTGCTCGCTACCGGGTGGTACAGGCGAAAGACGGCGTGGATGCCCTGGAAAAGTTGCAAAATGGTCTTGATTGCAGTTTGGCGATCGTGGATATTGAAATGCCTCGGATGGATGGATTTGAATTGTTGCGATCGATCAGATCGACCCAGCGGTTTGCTAAGATTCCCGTAGCCATGCTGACATCCCGTAGCGGGCCCAAACATCGGCAAATGGCAATGGAATTAGGCGCCAATCAATACTTCACCAAACCTTACAGCGAAGCCCAACTTTTACAAGCTATACCCAAATTAATCCACCAATCAATAATTTAATCCACCATCTCAAATTTGCTATCAAATAATCTCTAATCTCAAACAAAACTTAGGCAAAAAATAATCCCACCCGCGAATTATAGTGCGAAGCTACGCAGGAGACGCACCTACTAAAATCCAATAATTTTCAATTATTAATCAAATAATCTTCAATCTTCAATCAAATAATTCTTCAATCTAAAATCTAAAACCTCAAATCTTCAATCAAATAATTCTTCAATCTAAAATCTAAAATCTAAAATCTAAAATCGAATGACTCACGCCAATTACAATCGCCGCTTTCGGAGCAAGAAACAAGCCACTGTTAGAATTGCCCCTAAAAAAAT
>Ga0075157_10002345_pt1 | contig 11122 bp, 10 predicted proteins | sample JI81BgreenDNA_FD_70967 | JGI IMG/M metagenome (GOLD analysis project Ga0075157, IMG submission 70967) | Wastewater effluent complex algal communities from Wisconsin, to seasonally profile nutrient transformation and Carbon sequestration -... | ecosystem: Engineered > WWTP > Effluent > Algae...
CATCCTGAAGTGCGGCTTCCGTCCGGGCGACAACGCTCCGATGGCTTACGTCGAGCTGGTGGATCGCCCGCGTGCCACCGAGGCTGTCGACGCCGAGTAAGCGTCCGCGAGCATCGCAAGCGTCACCTGAAACCCCGGCTTAGGCCGGGGTTTTTTGTTTGCGGGTTATCCCGAGCCCGAAAAGCCGTGTGTCAAACGGTGTTGAATATTCTTGTAAGTGCCGGTGATCCGCGCCGAAAACAGCCATCGTGCGGTGACGGGGTATTGACGTTGGTCAGCCCATTCGGTGACACTCTCACCACGCTCGCAAGCCCCCGCTTGCCGGCATGCCGCGTTGCCTTCCCCCGGCTGCGGCGTTCCATCATGAGATCCGTCCCCCCGGTCTCTCTGAACGCTCGCGATGACCCTCCCCGGGGCATAGTTCGCGTTGCAGGGAAGAATGGAATCCCCCCGCCATGCCCCCCTCGCGTCTCGCGGTTTTCGCCCTCCTCGGGCTCGCCCTTTCGACCCTCGCCGCATGCGGTACCTCGCCTGCGCCGGATTTTCGCGGCCGTTGGAGGCCAGCAAACGCGTTTTCGGAGGAGCCTCAGCAGATTCCGCTGAGGCCGGCGCCGGAGTTTGCGGTTTCTCCCGCCGACGCGACGTTGAAGACAACGTTGGAGCGTTGGGCCTCCGAGGCTGGCGCGTCGATCCAGTACGCCGCCCCGGTCGACTTCACCCTGCACGCGGCAGCCTCGGGCGTTTCGGCCCGGGACCTGCCGGAAGCCCTGCGGCAGCTGGAGGCGGCCTATTCCCGCCAAGCCCTGCGCATTCGCCTCATCGACGGCGTGATCGAGGTGTCCTCCGGCCATCGGGCCGTCGTGGGCGAGCCATCGGTCGCCTCCCCCGGCTCGCCCTGAGCTCGGCCGGGCCTTCCCAGTCCACTTCGTCGAAAAGACCCAATGCTCGGAAAAAAGAAGGACACGCCTGCGATCCAGCAAGCGGCGCATCTTGGCGCGAGTTTCGAGCTCGCCATTGGCGACCTCGCCCGAAAGAGCGAGCGCCGGGCGTGGATGGTGGCGTTCTCATCGCTGGCACTGACGCTCCTTCTCGCCGGCGGCTACTACTTCATGCTGCCCCTGAAGGAAAAGGTGCCTTACGTCGTCGTCGCGGACCCTCTGTCGGGCGTGGCGTCGGTGGCCTCGCTGCGCGATAGCGAGACCTTCCAGGCGCTCACGTCGGAGGAGGCGCTGACGCGATCCAACGTCGCCCAGTACGTCGTCGCCCGCGAGTCCTACGACATCGCGCTGATGAATCTCCGCGACTGGCGCCTGGTGCACTCGATGTCGATGCCAGCCGCCGCGGCCGAGTACCGTGCCGCCAACTCCGAACTCAATCCCGAGAGCCCGTTCAAGCGCCTTGGTGTCGACAAGGCGATACGCATCAAGATCCTCAGCATCACGCCGATCGATTCCGGCATTGGCGGCATCGGCATGCAGGTGCGATTCCAGCGTTCGCTGTACGACAAGCGAGAGGCGCGAACGACGCCGATGGACAATCGCATGGCGACGCTGATGTACCAGTACGACCACAACCTCGCCATGGAAGAGGAGGACCGTTTCCTCAATCCCCTCGGTTTCCAAGTCACGCAGTATCGCGTCGACATCGATCGAGCCACCACGCCCAACCTTGGCGTTGATGAATCCCTTTCCACTGCCTTGCAGGCCAGTGCCACTCCCGTGGCGTCCAGTGCCAGCGGAGAGGCGGCGGTTGGCCCTCCGGGTATGCCGCCGCCGGAATCGGCGGCGGATGTCTCCTCTATTCCTCCGAGCGACGGAGCTGCCACTCGATGAACGGATCTGTGACCTCTGCCTTCGCCTGCCTGCTGCTGGCGTTCGTTGCACTGCTGTCGACGCCACTGCGCGCGTCGGACGTGGTTGCACGCTACGAGTACGTCGATGGCGGCGTGTACGGTGTCCGCACCGGGCTTGGGATCGCGACGACGATCGAACTCGACCCCGCCGACAATGTGCTGGACTACAGCGTGGGCTTCAACGGCGGATGGGACATCGTCCGTCGCGGCAACGTCTTCTACGTCAAGCCTCGCAACGTCGACGTGGACACCAACCTTCTCGTGCGGACGACGCGACGGAACTACATCATCGAATTGCAGGTCGTCGCCACCGACTGGCGCAAGCTGGACGAGGCCCGCCGTCGTGGCGTGCAGTACCGCGTGGTCTTCGACTATCCGAAAGACGAGGCATCGCCGGTGACGCCAACCGAAGAGGTCACCCAGGTGTCGGCCGCCATCGAGCCCCGTCGGGCCTACCACTACGGCTACGAAGTGTCGACGCGCACCCGTCGCGATTGGTTGCGGCCGTCCGCGGTGTATGACGATGGACAGTTCACCTACATCCGCTTGCCGAACCCGGACAACATCCCGTCCGGAAACTGGCCGAGCGTGTTTGCCCGCCACGATCGCCACGAAGAGGACTTCGTCGTGAATTCGAGCATCGAGGGGAACACGATCGTGGTGCACGGCATCTACCCCTTTCTCGTCATCCGCCACGGCGACGACGTCGTCGGCCTGCGCAGGAACTTCCGCGAATGAGCACCTCGACCCCCACGCAAGGACCGGCCGAGAACGATCCCGGCGTTGTCGGCAATCCCTATTACCAGCAGGCGGCGGGCCCGGACCTGGATGCCGCCGCGCCGACCCTCCAGGCCGAGGAAGCGCAGCGACTCAACCGCAAGGCGCTGTTCTTCCTTGCCGCGACGCTGGTGCTGGTGCTGGCCATGGGCCTGTTGCTGGTCTTTGGTCGCGGTGGCAATGAGGCCCCGCAGGCCCAACGCCCCCAGGAGCAACGCCAGATCATCATCCCGGAGGGCCCGGGTGCCAACCTGCCCCAACTGCCGCAGCCGGAAGCGGTGGAGGTGGCGGAGGTTCCGCCAATTCCCTTGGAGCCGGAATTCTCCACCGAGGGCATGGCGATTCCGCCCCCGCCGCTGCCTGCGGCACAGCCGCCCGCTCGCGTGGATTCAACACCCCGGCCGCCGACCCTGATGGAGCGCCGTATCGCAGACAACGCGAACGTCCAAAGCGTCCCGTCGTCTCCCGCCGCGGCCAGCGATCCCTACGCCGGGCTGATGGCGGAGCTCCGCGGCATGGAGGGCCGCCAAGCCGCCGGCGCACAAGAGGCCGCCGGCGCTTCGGCGCGCTCGACGCGCGACGGTGATCGCCCAACCTTCCTCGCCAACCAGGATGCCAAGATGGTGCGTGGCACCTACCTGCGCTGTGTGATGGAGACGAGGATCATCTCCGACCTCGCCGGCTTTTCGTCCTGCATCGTCACCGAGCCGGTCTACTCCTTCAACGGCAAGCGCCTGCTGATCCCGAAAGGTTCGAAGATCTACGGCGAATACGGGCAGGGGGAATTCGTCAACGACCGGATGGCCGTGGTGTGGGATCGAATCCTGACCCCGCAAGGCGTCGACATCACGATCGCCGCGCCAGGCGTCGACAACCTCGGATCGACGGGCGTTCCGGGTCAGTACGACGCGCACTGGGGGGCGCGCATCACCTCGGCCTTGATGATCAGCCTGCTCAGCGACGCCTTCAAGTATGCAGCGGCGGAGAATGGCCCCGAAACCATCGGCATCACGGCGGGGGGGCTCGTGACCCAGCAGCCGTTCGAGAGCAACACCGCCGAAACGATCCAGGACCTCGCGGCGCAGGCCATCGAAGAGAACTCGCGCCGTCCTCCGACGGTGACGATCAACCAGGGCAGCGTGATCAACATCTACGTGACCCAGGACATCGACTTCAGCAGCGTGCTGCCCTGAGCGATCGCATGGACCGTGGCTCCTTCGACCGCAGCGCGACATCGGCCCCCGAGGCGCGGACGACCGCCGTGGACGGCGACGGTGACGCCACGCGGCTTGCGCAAGTCTCGAACGAGTTCCTCGAATACCAGTACGAGGTGCTCGGGATCCTCGAGCACCTCGCGTCGCCGGGCGTCACCGAAATCTGCATCAACCGCCCCGGCGAAGTGTGGTTGGAGCGCTCAGGCATCTGGAGTCGACTCGACGTTCCCACGCTCACGTTCGAGCGCGCGCGCCAGTTTTGCGTGGCCGTCGTCAACGAGAGCAACACGGGGCAGCGCATCACCGACCTCGAGCCCGTTGTCTCCTTGACCTTTCCGACCGGCCAGCGCGCGCAATTCGTCATCCCGCCGGCCTGCCAAGCCGGCACACTTTCCATCACGATCCGACTGCCGTCGAAACACACACGGACGCTCGACCAATACGAGCGTGACGGCTTCTTCGCGGAGATCGTCGAGCAAGGCGCCGGGCTATCGCCGGCGGATGCCGAGTTGCTCGCGCTGCGCCAGGCGCGACGCTACGGCGACTTCTTCAGGAAGGCCGTCCTGTACCGAAAGAACATCGTCGTTGCCGGAGCCACCGGCAGTGGCAAGACCACGTTCATGAAGTCGCTGGTCGCGCACATCCCCGACCGCGAGCGGCTGGTCACCATCGAGGACGCGCGAGAGCTCTTCATCGACCAGCCCAACGTGGTCCATCTGCTGTATTCCAAGGGCGGGCAGGGCTTGAGCAACGTCACCGCGAAGTCCTGCATGGAAGCCTGCCTGCGCATGAAGCCGGACCGCATCATCCTCGCTGAGTTGCGTGGCGACGAGGCCTTCTACTTCATTCGCAACTGTGCTTCGGGACACCCGGGATCCATTACGTCGTGCCATGCGGGCAGCCCGGCGCAGGCCTGGGACCAGCTCGCCTTGATGGTCAAGGCGTCCACCGAGGGTGCGGGCCTGGAATTCGAAACCATCAAGCGCCTGCTGAGAATGACCATCGACATCGTCGTGCACATCGACGCGCATGGCGGGAAGCGGCACATCACCGGCATCGAATTCGACCCCGCTCGGAGGCAGGCGTGATTCCGGGAATCGAAGCACTGGCATGCGGCGAACTGGCCGTGCCGGCCGACGTCATGGCTCATGTCGTGCACGTGGAGTCCTCGCAAAACCCGTATGCGATCGGCGTGGTCGGCGGGCGCCTGCAGCGACAGCCTCGGAGCCTTGCCGAGGCGGTTGCCACCGTGGAAATGCTCGAGCGTGGAGGGCACAACTACTCGGTGGGACTTGCGCAGGTGAATCGTTCCAACTTCCCGCGCTTCGGGATCGAGGTGCCCGAGCAGGCCTTCGATGCCTGCATCAACCTGCGTACCGGAGCGCGGATCCTTGCGGAATGCCTGCAGCGCCACGATGGGCGCTGGGGTGACGCGTTCAGCTGCTACTACTCCGGCAATGCCGAAACCGGGTACCGGCACGGCTACGTGCGAAGGGTGTTCGAGTCGATGGCGGGGCCGGCATCCCATGGCCGTGCGATTGCGCTTGCAGGTCTAGGGCATGCGGCGAAAGGCCCGGCGCGAGCGCTCGTCCCGGCGCACATGGCCGCGCGGGTGACGGACGCCGAGGCGTCGCGGCGACTGCCATTGCGCGCCGACGCTATCGCGACGCGTGAGCCGAGCGGATCAACGCCCGAGAGGCAGCGCGATCGCCCTGGCAGCGTTCCGCCGGAAGAAGCCTTCCTGGCGATGGCCCGTGCCCGTGTGGCTGCGACCGCGAGCGCGGCCACCACGACCACTGCGGCCACCGCGACGTCACCATCGCAGGCGCCCGCCTCGACCGACGCACCGGAAGTACAAGAACGTTCAAACACCGCGGAGGATCCCGCGCGCGTCTTCTGATTCCCGTGGAATGATCTGTCCCGCGCATCCCTGTTTGCCACGTGGCCGTCGATGGCCCGGTCACGTGGAACACCGCGCCATCGCCCCCCAACCCCCCAAGAGGCTCCGATGATCATGAACCCGATCCGCATCCGCACCGCGCAACTCTCCGCCGCACTGATCGCCAGCGTGCTCAGCGCCGCATCGTTCGCCCAGAGCGCTACCCCGGGCCGCACCACCGGTGGTGGCACGGCGGGCACGACGCAAGCGTCGCTGCTGAACTTCCTCGGCAACATCCAGAACATCCTCCAAGTGGCCTCGATCGCCGTCGTGACGATCGCCGTGATCGTCGCGGGCTACCAGATCGCCTTCAACAACAAGCGCATCGCCGAGGTCTCGCCGATCCTGATCGGCGGCGTGCTGATCGGCGCGGCTGGGCAGATTGCCAGCATGCTCGTTGGCGGCACCGGCGCGTACTGAGCCCGGAGGATGAGGAAAGACGTTGTCTTCCGTGGGTGCACACGGCCGCCGATGTTCCTCGGCGTGCCGTATGTGCCGTTCTTCATCGGCGCCGGCAGCGTCCTGCTGATCGCCATGTACAGCGGCCAGATGCTGTTCCTGCTGTTGATTCCCGTCGTCATCTTCATCATGCGGGCGATGGCCAAGCGCGACGAGATGATCTTTCGCCTCCTTGGCCTGAAGCTGCAGATGCGCTTCAAGGTGAGGAATCTTCAGGTCCACGACGGCCTGTGGGTTTTCACCCCGAACCACCATCGCGGACAACCGGAGATCCGGCGAGGCCACTGACGCCTCGTCGGATCCCGGCGCTACCAGACGCCCCCATGACCTTCTCCCCCGACGCCCCCATCTCCGAGTTCGTCACCCTGTCGGCGCACGTCGCGCCGGCCGTCATCAAGACGACGGCGGGTGACTACCTGATCTGCTGGTACCTCGGCGGCTTGCCCTTCGTCGGCCGGGAGCAGTGGGAGCTTGAGCATCGCCATGCAACCTTCAACCGCTTGCTGCAGACGTTGCGGGCGCCCGACTTCACCAACGTGGCGTTCTGGGTCCATGACGTGCGTCGGCGCCGCCGCATCGACGACCACTCCCGCTTTCGCCAGGCCTTCAACCAGTCGTTGTCGGATGCCTACTTCGAGGCGATGTCGTCGCAGCGCCTGATGAACAACGAGCTGTACCTGACGATGATCTACCGCCCGGTGGTGGGCAACAAGAAATTCGTCGAGAAGTCCGCCGACATCCATCGACTGAAGGCGCAGCAGGAAACGGCGGTGATGAAGGTCATGGAGTTGGCTTCGAACGTCGAGGCGGTCGTCAAGGACTATGCGCCCTACCGCTTGTCCATGTACGAGGCGCCCAACGGCCAGGTGTTCTCCGAGGCGCTCGAGTTCTTTGGTTACCTCTTGAACCGCCTCGACGAGCCTGTGCCGGTACTGAAGGCGCCGATCTACGACTACTTGGCGGTCAGCAAGCACCTGTTCTCGACGCGCGCGGGTGATTTCGTGGTCAGTACGCCGCATGGCGAGAACCATTTCGGAGCCATCCTCAACATCAAGGAGTACCCCGACGGAACCTACCCGGGGATCCTAAACGGCTTGAAGTACCTCGACTTCGAGTACGTGCTGACCCACAGCTTCAGCCCGATGGGGCGCCAGGATGCCTTGAGCGTGCTGGATCGCACCAAGGGGATGATGATTTCTTCGGGTGACAAGAGCTACACGCAGATCGCCGAGCTGGACATGGCGATGGACCAGCTCTCTTCCGGGAACTTCGTCATCGGGGAGTACCACTTCCAGATGGCCCTGTACGCCGAGAGCCAGGCGCAGCTCCAACAGAACATCGCGAAGGCGCGCGCCGAGCTTTCGAATGCCGGGTTCGTCTCGACGAAGGACGACATGGCCGTGGCGTCGGCCTTTTATTCGCAGTTGCCGGGAAACTGGAAGTGGCGATCCCGCATTGCCAATGTCAGCTCGCTGAATTTTCTCGGCCTGTCGCCGCTGCACAACTTCGCCGCGGGCAAGAAGGACCGCAACCCGTGGGGGCCGAGCGTCACCGTCCTCCAAAGCACCAACGGTCAGCCCTACTACTTCAACTTCCACGCCACGCTGCCCGGCGAGAACTCGTTGGGCGAGAAGGCCATCGGCAACACGATGGTGATCGGCAAGTCGGGCACCGGAAAGACCGCCCTCATCAACTTCCTCCTCAGCCAAGTCCAGAAGATGGATCCGATTCCGACCATCTTCTTCTTCGACAAGGACAGGGGGGCGGAGATCTTCGTTCGCGCGTGTGGTGGCAATTACCTTGCGTTGGAGAACGGCCAGCCCACCGGCTTCAATCCGTTCCAGTGCGAGCGTAACGAAGCCAATGTCCAGTTCCTCGCCGATTTGATCAAGGTCCTTGCGGGCAAGCGGGCGTACTCGACCCGCGAGGAAGAGGACATCTTCCGTGCCGTCGAGAACATCCTCGATACGCCGATGCACCTGCGCACCATGACCAATTTCCAGAAGAGCCTGCCGAACCTCGGTGACGACGGGCTTTTCTCCCGCATGCGAAAGTGGACCGCCGGGAACGCGCTGGGTTGGGTGTTTGACAACCCGAAGGACCAGGTCGACTTGAAGCGCGCCAGCATCATCGGCTTCGACTACACCGACATCATCGACAACCCCGAAGTCCGTGTGCCCGTCATCAATTACCTGCTGCATCGGTTGGAGGAATTGATCGATGGCCGCCCGTTGATCTACGTCATGGACGAGTTCTGGAAGATCCTCGATGGCGAAGGCGGGCTCAAGGAGTTCGCCAAGAACAAGCAGAAGACGATCCGAAAGCAGAATGGCCTCGGCATCTTCGCCACGCAGTCGCCGGAAGATGCGCTCCAGAGCAGCATCGCTGCGTCGCTGGTGGAGCAGACCGCGACCCTCGTACTGCTGCCCAACCCGAATGCCAACCGGGAAGACTATGTCGATGGACTCAAGTTGACCGAGGCCGAGTACCAGGTGGTCAAGGCCCTGGACGAGCGCTCGCGATGCTTCCTCGTCAAGCAGGGTCACTTTTCCAGTGTCTGCCAGCTCAACTTGCGCGGACTGGACGACCACCTTGCCGTGATCTCCGCCTCCACCGACAACATCAACATCCTCCACGACCTGTTGTCGGAACGCGCCGCTGAGCTCGGCGTCGATATCGACCAGTTGCGCCCCGAGCAGTGGCTGGAGGCCTTTTATGCCCGTCGAAAGGGCTCGGGCAAAGGGCGCTCCAGCGCCGCTAGCCTGTCGCGATCCCCGCTCCACGCCTGACCCCGACCATCCCCCCCGAGGAGACGCTCGCATGTTCCCCCGCAAGCCTTGTCGTCCACTGTTTGCCAAGGTGCTGGTGCTCGCCACCGCGCTCGCCGTTGTCAGCCCCACGCAGGCCTTCGGCTTCCATGATCCTGTCCATACGTTCTCCAACGTGATGAACAGCCTGCGGGAGCGCGCCGAAGCCATCCGCCAACAGATCAACCAGGGCACCCAGATCGGACATCAGGTCACCGAGTTGCGCCAGCAGCTCCGCCAGATCAACGACGCCATCACCCAGATTCAGACGCTGATGGCCGATCCGCTGGGCATGCAGGCGATGTTGGGTCAGAACACCCCGCAGGAAATGTCCGCCGCCGACATCCAGCGGGCCCAGCAGGATCGGTGCCCGTCGAACGGTGGCGGGAACGTCGCCCAGTACGCCATCAGCATCGCGCGCGATGCCCTCGGCGCCAGCGACCCCGTCATGCAGAAGCAGCAGCAGATCTGCATGCAGATCGTCCACCACGAAAGCCAGCGCTACAACATGATGGTTCGGCAGTACCGCATCATGGAGGCGCGGGCCGACCAGCTGCGCCAGATCGGCCGGGACGGCCAGCGCAGCGACACGCCGGGTGCCGCCGACGGCCAAAGCATCGCGTCCGACCAGTTCCTCAGCTCCTTCCTCATGGACATGGAGAACGCCAAGCTGGCGACGGAGTTCCATAAGGAAATGGTGGTGGCCTTGCAGGGGCAGCAGGCGTGGCTCGCCGACTCGGCACTGAGAGGCAGCCGCCCCAACGGTCTGCTGGGCATGGCCACGCAGTCGCTGGTCCAGGGGGCGGCGCTGGAGGCCGCGCTGCGGATTGATCGGTGATCGCCGACCCTTGATCGAGGGGGCGGGATCGCCCTCTCCGTTGTCCCCTTCTGGAGCCCCCCGTGTCCCTGTTCGCGATGTTCCGCCCCCAGGCGCAAAGCCTCGACATCACCAACCTCTGGTTCTTCCGTCGCGTCGCGGATTTCATCGACTACCGGCTGCAGGAGTTCCAGGATGAACTGCTGTTCCGGTTCGGTGCGCTGGTGTCGGGCATCCTGCTCGTCCTGCTGACCATCTGGATCATGTGGCGCGGGTACCAGATCGTGACCGGCCTGTCGCGAGAGCCGATGCTGAAGTTCTTCGCGGACATGGCCAAGGCGACGTTCATCGTCAGCATGGCCTTCGCCGCCTCGACCGGTGGCGGCGGGTGGGTGTTCGATTTCCTCGCCAACGACCTTCCGCGCGTGATCGGCGAGGCGGTGACGGGGTCGGGCGGCGACCCCCGCGAGGCGATCGACCGAAATCTGGGCTACATGCAGCTGGCGATGTCGTCGATCGACCTGTTGCAGACCGGCGGCAGCCAGTCGATGGAGGACGCGAAGACGCGGACGATGTGGTTCACCGGGATCGGCACGGCCGGGCCTGCGGTGGTGGGCGGCGCGATGCTGATGTTGAACAAGATCGCGCTCGCGTTGTTCATCGGATTCAGCCCGTTCTTCATCCTGTGCTTGTTGTTCGACTACACCAAGGGGTTGTTCCAGAAGTGGCTGTTCTACGGCGTAGGGACGATGTTCTCGCTGGCGGTGCTGAGTGCGATGGTGTCGATCGCGACGGAGATGGTGACGCGCGTGGCGGCGTACTACTGGGCGGGGAGTTTGCTGTCGAGCCTCACGGGCATGTCGTCGGAGGGCTTGAGTAGCGTGGCGCTGCAGCAGGGTGGTATCGGGCTGATCCTGACGGTGATGTTGGTGAGCGCGCCGCCCATGGCCGCGGCGTTCTTCAACGGCGTGATGGGGCAGTTCCAGTCCTATTCGGCGTACCAGGGGGGCTTGGGGGCGGGGGCGCGCGGGCCGGGCAGTCCGCCGATGCAGGCGTACCCGGCGAATGTGCGATACGAGCGGGGAGGCAGTGAAGCTGATGTTCGTAACTCTGGTCGAGATTCAGAGTTGCGCCCAGAGCAGATCCTTGGCACCCGCCAAGCAATGGGTCAGTCCGCTTCGACGCCGGCAATCGGTGCCGGTGACCGTGGTCTGGCCGGCAGTGCGGCCGTCGAGCCCTTGCGTACGGTGATGCAAA
>Ga0075157_10002346_pt1 | contig 11122 bp, 9 predicted proteins | sample JI81BgreenDNA_FD_70967 | JGI IMG/M metagenome (GOLD analysis project Ga0075157, IMG submission 70967) | Wastewater effluent complex algal communities from Wisconsin, to seasonally profile nutrient transformation and Carbon sequestration -... | ecosystem: Engineered > WWTP > Effluent > Algae...
TTATCTTTTCTTGAATTTTCGTTGTAAGCGTCTTGCTATACTGTAGCAAAAAAGCTATGGCAAAATCAAAAACCGCTGCACCTACAAGCAGCTTTGCAGCATCATTGCTTGCTCTTTCATATCGTTTTCCAATTTCAACTGTCTTTGATGATTTCCTTACCATGTCGATTGCTGCATGTACCCAAAATCCTGTAAAAGGTATTTCATGGTATGAAGATGAATATCTCGCTACCATTGATAAGTACAAGGATCTAGAATTGCGGCATGAATTTCCAAAGGCATTTGCATCCCTTATTTCAGAAATGGAATACCGGACTGGTTCATCTCTCGGCAATGATGTGTTGGGGGATTTCTTTGAAGTCCATGTATCAAATGGTCATAATGGTCAGTACTTTACACCTTATCCTATTTGTATGCTTATGGCATCAATCGCACAACCTGATACCAGTGAACCGAATACGGAACCAAGACGTATTCTAGACCCAACCTGTGGCTCTGGACGGATGCTTCTTGCATCACGTACAACTCTAGGATTGGACAATGAATTCTACGGTATTGACATTGACCATCGCTGCGTGAAAATGACCGCATTGAACCTATTTCTAAACGGTGTTTGGGGTAGTGAAGTGATGTGTGCAGATGCATTACGCCGAAATGACTTTGTCATTTCATACCGTATTTCATTGTTCCCACTTGGGATATTCAAGATTGAGGACAAGGAACAATCAAAACTCTGGCATCTGTACCAAAATTCATTTGAACCCAATGAACCAAAAGGTTCAAGTATCATACTTGATTCCACACCATTCAATAAACGGAATAAAGACAACGGAAAACAAATGGACTTGTTCAATTTCTAACCCTGTGTATACAGGGTTTTTTCTTTATTATTCATTACTTATTCTTGGGTCGAAAGTGAAAAAAAGAACAGATTATTTTTTCGCTTGTAGTGAATATTTATAATTACTAACTTCAATGTACAAATTAAACTAAAACTCTTTAATACCAACAATGGAAGCAATTGAATTTTTAAGGACTAAGGAAGCAGATTTCGTATATACGATTGATAGTATTAACCTAATTGCTCAACTAAAAGAAATTTATAGCAATTTCAGACAAACTCTTAGTAAGCTTTCAAAAACAAACTTTAATAACGAAATCCTTGCTAGGCTAACTAATGATTATGAAAACATTCAAAATTCAATAATTGCAATTTTTGAAAAATTCTACTCTGGAAGATTATTAGAGGCAGAAAATGAATTCACTACTTTTTTCAATCAACTACAAATTGATTACCCCTATTTTTTTGACGAAAGAGCTCTTGAATTAAGTGAACCTGGCTTATTTGGTAGTTCTCATATTTATTATCGGGCAAGAAAATCGGAATCTACATTACTCCTTAAGGAAATGTTTCATATTCCTTTTAATCAAAGAGGATTTGCTTGTACGGGAAGGTTTAATTTACCAGGAATGCCTTGCTTATATTTTGGAAAATCAATTCATAGTTGTTGGGAAGAACTTAAGCAAATTCCCTTAAAGCATTTGCATGTTTCCAGTTATCGTGCAATTAATCAAAACAATATTAGGATTCTCAATTTTTCAGAACCTTTAATCACTGCATACAAAACATTAGAGGTCTTTTCTGTTATAGTATTAATTTCTTTTATTAATCAGTCAAGTTTACAAAATAAAAAACTAGAACCTTGGCATGAAGATGTAAAGAGAATGTTTTTGGACATTTATAAAATTAATATCATAATACCTGATAAAAATGAGGACTTAGATAGGTTGTACACACTTCTAAATAATCAAGATGAAGATTTATCAAGTACATTTTCAAAGTACAATATTTCGTTCAGTCAAATTTTTGATTTTGTGTATTATGAAATAAAGCAAAATGCAGAAAGAAATTTTAGTGATAGTGATTCTTGGAATAAAAAATTTAGTGAGGTGTATAAAGGACAATTACAAACAATGTTTGCCCATTATGTTAATAATGTAATTATCCATCCTCTTAAAATCGCTTTGAGCCTGAGAAACAGAACTCCATCAGAGTTTTTCAAACCAGAATATTATATGTCACAGCTTCTTATGAAATGGTTATTTCAAAAGAATCAAGATGAAAAACAACTCTTTGGTGTTTCTTATTTATCGTCGAGAATACCTGATCTTAGTAAAACGAGAATTCAGGATATTAACTTATATCGAAACTATGTATTTCCTACAGTTCCTTTAAATAGTCAAGAATATTGCCAAAAAATTCATGAAAATTTCCAATTAACTGAATCAGTTTGTGTTGGAAACATTGAACGTTCAAACCAAATTAATACATTAAATAAGGGGGCAAAAATTTATTCTTCATCACCTCTAGGTAATGATTACGATAAAACATATTTATATTTTGCAGAACAGGCATTGAGTCAAATGACGATGCATTCATATTATTAAAAAAATTGACTGCTACTTTATCATAGGTAACTTCTATAATCGAAACTATGATGCAAAAATTTTTCTATCTTTTTCAAAAATTTTTTCTTTTTGGTTGATATTAACTAAGTCATTGAAGGAAAAGACTTTAGGGATACTATAAGTAAAACCACCCCATTTATGGGGTGGTTTTGAATAGTGGGTCAGTGTGGAAATACGGATTGAATATCGTATATTTATGGAAATGAAATAACATGAAAAATGAATCAACAGTAATCACTTTTGAAGTGCATGACAATGACTTCCGTAAATCTTCATTCTCAAAGAACAATCCGAAGACATGTATAATGGTTGCAATGAAATCCGAAGGTGTTGCACTCCGTGATAGCAAAGACGAAAGCAAGCAAACATTGTTTTTTACCCATGATGAATGGACTGCATTTGTGCAGGGAATACAAAGCGGTGAGTTTAAATAATACTCTTTCCTAAGCCAGCTCATGCTTGATTAATCCAATTCATAGGATATAGTTATTTTGCTATTCATACTTCAAGTAAAATCCTCTATATCATTCCTGGCTGGGAAGAAACAACCCGTCGGAGGTCGTATCAACAATTGCGGAAGATTGCCCAAGAAAAAGGGTACACAGTTGTGCTGCACAACGTGAACTGGAAACAGCCGTTATCACGACAAGTATTTACTGTACCTGAGAATGCAGTAATTTTCGGCTTCTCACTCGGTGCCATACTCGCATGGTTAGTTGCTCAAAAATATCCGTGCCAGAAGATAATCCTGGCATCTATGACACCGCACTATAGTTTCACTCAACCAGACATTAAACAAGCCCTGATTGATCTTGGGGGAGTTCAATTCGTTGATGACATAGTTGCTATGCTTATGCCAATGCATTTGGCTAAAAATCAAGTTATCCTCTATGGCGACTTAGAAAAAGAACCTGCTGATATTGTAGTTCTCAATACTGGGCATGAACTTACTAGCTCATATCTTTCTGAGATAGGGAAGTTGCTGTAGGTGATAAAGGAGGCTTTTTTATACTTACCCAACCGTGCTATAGTACATACATATGAAGTTCACCATCTTCACCAAAAAAAGCGATTCAAAAGTCCTCAAGCAGAAGGTTACCAAAACCTCTATTGAGCAGGCATTTAACACCAGGTCCGCAGAAATAGCATCCCTTCGAAAGTATGACCGAGGAGAAAAGACAATCACTCCACGAAGTCTCAAGTCTTTTGTGCGAAGCGTATAAGGAGCTTGTCACTAAGGGTGAGGTTGCTTTTGCATTGCAGGATGAACAGATTGAGAAGATAGATTCCATCGTCAAAACCGTATACTCGCACTATTACGGCATCACCAGATTTGCCACCCATGAGGAAAAAGCGGCTGCTTATTTCTGTCTCATCATCAAAGATCATCCAGTGACTGATGGCAACAAGCGGTTGGCGACACTTTGGCTACAGATTTATGTGACTTCATTCAATCTACGATTTCAAGAAGGTGTAGAGCTTGATGTGTTGGCGGTTTCAGTTGAGAATGAGAAACAGTTACCATTGATGGAGCTGGTGGTGGATGTTGCAAAGGTGTTGTTTGGGTAGGAGTCTAGCTAGTTCCATCACAAATTTCTCTCTTAATCTGTTTCAATTCCACCAGCTCCATCTGTACCTTGTCAAAAAACACTTTATCTGGAATACTGTTTTGAGTGTACATAGGGAATTGTGATGCCTCTAAGGTGTCTAATGTAGAATTCTTGTGGTGCACATCAGGGGATTTTTCGACCTCAAAAAGCTCTTTTAGCCTGAAAAGACAACATGTTTTTGCGGTTCTAAATTGGTTTCCATCAAAAATCACACCTTCTGGAAAATAGAACCACTGAATCATCAATTTCCTTTTAAAATCAGCCTTTTTCCATGTTTCACCAGGAAGCTCAACAAATTCATTAAGGAGTGCAATAATCTCATCACTTGCAATATCCTGTACCTCTTTTTTGGATAAATATTCTAACTCCTTCAACTCTGTTTCAATCAGTGCTAATTGATCCTTTAATAAACCATCGGGCAAAATACCCGAAAGATTCTTTTGAATAAGTGTATGTTGCTTCTGTTTTAAGTCTTCAATTTTAATTGCATACTGCAAAGCAGATTGCTTATTATTTTGTTGACGTTGAGTTAGATGTTTTTTTACAAAAATCACTAACCGAGCCCAAAACTCCTTATGTAACGAATACTCATTCAACAGTTCAATAAACATTGTTTCAAGTACTTCTTTTGGAAAAAATGATTTAGGGAGGTTATAAAAATAATAGGGGTATTTTTTATTTCTCCCTTTTGACCATCCGCCAGTAAGACCTTGACCGCAAGGATGAAAAAAGAACTTTCGGAGCGGGAAATCTGGATGGTTACGTTTATAGCCAATATTTGGCTTTTTCCTTGCCCCAATAACATACTGAACTTCATTAAATAATTCTTCGCTTATCAGGGGTTCAAAAGAACCTTTATGTCGCTCACCAAACTTGGCTATCCAACCAGCATATAGTTCGTTTTTAATAAGTCTGTAGAAATAGGATCTATTAAGTTTCGCCTTTTCACTCGTGCCCCACTTCAAGTTTATATTTTTCCAAATAGTATCTATTGGCAAAGTGTTTTTTGCTATTTCGGTGAATATTTCTTTTATTACTACAGCATCATCAGTAGGGATAATAGTACTTTTTCCATTGATTTTTACATTACTATATCCGATTGGAGCTAACCACACATATCTTCCTTCACGAACAGCTTCCTTCATACCATTCACACTTCGTTCTGTTCGGACATCATTATCAAATTGAGCGACATTGGCAATAATGTTTTCCATGAACCGACCAGCAGGATCATCCTCAAAATGTTCAGCAGTTGACTTTATCGTAACGCCGCTTTGCCGCAACTTACTCTTAATAAATGCATAATCTTCAACCTGTCTCGAAAGACGGTCTACACGATAAATAATCACTGCATTGATTTTCTCTTTTTTTGTAGTACAAAAAGCAAGTAGCTTTTTGAGTTCTGTTCTATCAGCAGTTTTGGCACTTTCACCAAGTTCAATAAATGAGTGGACTATTTCATAACCATTCTTAACTCCATACTCCCTGCAAATCTTCTCTTGTGTTGCAAGACTATTACCTTCTTCAACCTGTTCTTTCGTTGATACCCGGCAGTAAATCACTGCTCTTTTTTGTTCCATAAAATGATTCGGAATTGAGGAATATGTCTACTAAGATTTCTGCGAGATAATCTAGTAATTCATCTTCGTCTTTGTCTGATAATACACCCAAAAAAGGAGGGTGTTGATTGCCTTTGTTGCTACACAGAGACGGACACCCCCCTTTGTTGGGAATAATTATTTCAGGAATCGCACCGTTTCTGTGTAGCTTCTTAACCATATCAAACCTTCTCTTATTTGTTAATAGCTGTATTGTTACAGCTCTCATAATTCTCCATAAGAGAATGGAATATGGCATATATGGATAATGTACCCATCTATGCACCATGCATTGGGAGAGATAGAGTAAAAGCCATGAACCAAGGGGATTCCATCACCTACATCGGCATCACAAACCACCGCAATAATCACCGAAAATTCGGCATCAAATCAAACGACCGAAGCGGTCATATCTATAGCATTGGTAAGACAGGTTCGGGTAAGAGCACGTTATTACTCAACATGGCAATTGATGACATCCAAAAAGGGAAAGGTGTTGCAGTTATCGATCCTCATGGAGACCTTGCAAAAACCTTATTGGATTACATTCCTCCCCAAAGAATACAGGATGTTATCTACTTCAATGCAGCGGATGAAGCATACCCCATTGCATTCAATCCGCTTCACTATGCAACAGCACACAACAGGCATATCATTACCTCAAACATTGTGAGTACATTCAAAAAGATATGGACAGACAGTTGGGGGCCTCGATTGGAACATATTTTAAGAAATGCCGTCCTCTCATTGACCTACCATCCCAGTGCAAGCCTCCTTGACATACAGCCCCTCCTCACCGACTACGATTTTAGAAAAGGTGTTATAAACTCTATCACCGATACTGCACTCCTCAACTTTTGGTACAAGGAATTCAACCCACTCACCCCACAAATGAAAAATGAGTTCATTGCATCGGTCATCAATAAGATTGGCTTGTTTAGTATGCATCCAGTACTGAGAAACATTATTGGGCAAGAACATGCATCATTTGATATCGGTGCTGTAATGAATAGTGAGAAAATCTGTATTGTAAATTTATCGAAAGGAATTATTGGGGAGGACGCAACGCAGTTGCTCGGTTCATTGCTCGTTACCCAGTTTCAAAACGCAGCATTAGCCCGAGCAAAACAACCGCCCGACACACGGCATAGGTTCTATCTATACATAGATGAAGTACAATCATTTGTTACATTGTCTTTTGCTGACATGCTTGCGGAGAGCCGGAAATACGGCTTATGCCTCTTTATCACACACCAATACATTGATCAGTTACATGAAAAGATACGTACAGCAATCATGGGGAATGTCGGCACTATGATTTCCTTTCGGATTGGTGCTTCCGATGCAACTATACTTGAAGAAGAATTTGCACCGACTTTCAAAGCCGATGATTTGATAAGCTTGCCCCAATATCACATTTATATAAAACTTTTGATTGATGGCACAACCTCCAAACCATTTAGTGCAATTACACTCCCACTGCCCGATTCAAAACACTATATGAAAGATGCAATTATCATGCATTCAAGGGAACACTATGCAACTGCGAAAGAGGACGTTGAGTGTCAATTGGCTGATTATGAGTATCTAGATCATGGAGTAAGACAGCTAAGACTATTATAAATTACCTAAAAACTAGAAATGTCAAAACACTTCTCTAAACGTAAAGCCAAAAACTATCCATTAAATTGCTTTCACAGATATCGTAATGCAAATGCATTACGATATGTTTTTAATATTACGGGAATATTAAATTAAAGCGAATTTTAATCTTTTTTTAAAAAATAGTTGGTATTATCATTCTGAATATATATATTCGGTTATTATACGAGTTGCCGTATATCAAATACTTCATTTACGTTATAACCAAAACTAACGATGAAATACAGTAGTCTTCTGCTGCTTTTGAGCTTAACTGTTATTGGCGGCATTAGTCAAACGGGTACTACTGCATTGCCTACCACTTTATCAACAGCAACAGCTTCTAAGTATCTGGATTTGCTCACATCAAAATTCAGCAGGCTGCAAAACAGTATAGAAAAGCAAACAAATAAAGCCCTTCAAAAATTACAAAAGCAGGAAGCCAAATTGTATAAACAATTGGCCAAAAAAGATACAGCCGCCGCCAACCGCTTATTTAAACAGCAACAGGCAAAGTATGCTGCTATGCAAGAGCAATTACACAATGCTGGCACTGCAAAACAGCCCTTAAAAGAATATCTTCCTCATTTTGACACACTCAAATCTTCTTTAGCATTTATTGAAAAAGCTTCAGGATTAGATCCTGCCCAACTGCAATTGGCCAAAAATGAATTACAGCAATTTGAAGGAAAAATGCAGATAGCGAATACAATCAAAAGACAATTAAAAGAACGCAAACAAGACTTACAGCAACAGTTGGAAAAATATGGAATGGGCAAAGAACTGATGGGCTTGAAAAAGGAAGTGTATTACTATCAACAACAAGTACAAGAGTTTAAAACCCTGCTGAATGACACAAAGAAGCTGGAACAAAAAGCCATAGTAGCATTAAAGCAAAGCAGCTTGTTTAAGGAGTTTATGAAGAAAAACAGTTTATTGGCACAACTGTTTAAAGTGCCCGATAATTATGGGAGTGCTGAAAATTTAGCAGGGTTGCAAACAAGGGCAAGTGTAGAAGCATTGCTGAACCAGCGTGTAGCATCTGGTGGAGGAGGTACGAATCCACGACAGGTATTGCAACAGCAAATGCAAGCAGCTAAAAAAGAATTAAAAGTATTGAGAGATAAAGTAAATAAACTGGGTGGCAATAGCAGTTCAATGGATATGCCCGAGTTTAAACCCAATACCCAAAAAACCAAAAGCTTTTTACAGCGGATTGAATATGGCATGAACTTTCAAACGCTGAAGAGTCAATACTTTATGCCAGTAACCACCGACATAGCTTTAACTGCTGGCTATAAATTAAACGATAAAAGTACCATTGGCATCGGAGCAGCATTTAAAATGGGTTGGGGTAAAGATTACCAAAACGTCAAAATAAATGGACAGGGTTTAAACCTCCGTTCATTCGTAGATATAAAGATAAAAGGCAATTATTGGATAAGTGGTGGCTATGAGCAAAACTATATGCAGGAGTTTACAAGGTATGAGCAACTGCAAAGTATTTCTGCCTGGCAAAGCAGTGGATTATTGGGACTGACCAAAAAGTATAAAATTGGTAAAAAAACACATCAGCTTCAATTGTTATGGGATTTTTTGAGTTATCAGCAAACACCAAGAGCACCTGCATTGAAGTTTAGAGTTGGATATAAATTATAAATGTTTAAATATATATAGATGAAACAATTTCTTGTTTGGGGATGGGTAAGTTTAGTATCTGTTTGTATGGTACATGCACAGAACACACACCAAAAGAATTTTCAAAATGTAACTCCCCCAACACCCGAAGTAGCTGCATTTGCCAAGAGTGTAGATATACCGATGAATTATGGGTCGGGATTGCCACAAATAGGCATTCCTTTTTATACAATAAAAACAGGCAATATTACTGTACCTGTTTCATTAAGTTATAATGCTTCAGGTATCAGGGTAGAAGAACAAGCTACCCGAGTAGGTTTAGGTTGGAATTTAAGTTCTGGTCCTACCTTAACCCGATCTATGCGTGGATTACCCGATGAAAGTGCAAACGGATTGATGTTTTCAACCAGCACCAAAACCATACGGTATGTAGATTCAATGAGACAACTTTGTATCGCAAGTTGGGACCCTGTCAATCTATGTGCACAAAATGCATATTTACTAGACATTGACTTTGATTTGACAAATAATGCCTTAGACTTGGGAACAGATATTTTTTCTTTTTCGGCATTTGGTTATTCTGGGAAATTTTATTGGTCGCAAGATTCTGCTAAATTTGTAGTAGCACCTTACCAAAAGATTAAAATTGAGTATGAAAGGTATACCTTAACAAGTGTTTTGGGTTTTCAATCATTTACCCTAACACTGCCGAATGGCATTGTTTGTTATTTTGGAGGATCTTTTGACCATCAGGAAAGGTTACAATCAGCTTATAGTCAAACATTACAAAACGGGTATGCATATAATGCAACTATCGATCCTGTTGGATCTTATAACACTTCCTGGGCAATCAATACTGTTACCGATTATAATGGTAAACTGGTTAAATATCATTATACAAAAAATACAGTTTTAGAATATGGCAGAGGGGGAGAGAGTTGGTCTCACGATCCAATTCTGGGAACACCAGGTCATTCAACAAACTTTTACAAACAAACTTATTCAAAGCCAGTATTAACTAAAATCAGTTCTGATGATGCCGACATCCTGTTTTTGTCCGGCTCAACCGCAAGGGAAGATGTGGTCAATTTAGAATCAACTATTGCAAAATCGTTAGATACTATACTGATCAAAAACAAAGAGGGCACAGAAATAAAGGCATACCTCTTTTACTATAGCAATCGCACTTCAAGCGACAGTACTGAAATCGATTATTTACTCGACTATAAAACAGTTGCACGTAAAAGGCTGTATCTCGATTCTATAAAAGAAAAAAATATTACCACAGGATTGGCGTTTCCTCCACATCGGTTTAAATACCATGCTTTGAATTTACCAAACCGCTTATCTTCTTCCCAGGACTTTTGGGGATACTATAATGGCAAAGAAAATGGAATTTACACTATTCCAAGAAGACCAATACTTGGATTATTGGAAATAGGGGAAAACGACTTGCCTATGTTACAAGATACTTCTTGGCCATATAATGCAGACAGAAGGATTGATTCGGCATTTACAAAAGCAGGTATGTTAACTACCATTTACTATCCGACTGGGGGTAGTACAGCTTATACATATGAACCTAACGAAGTACCTAGGTACTTTTATAAAAAAGATTCAGGAATTGAGGCCCCGGATATGTTAAAAAAACAATTGGCTTTTACACCAATTTTTCCTTCCACTCCACCTTTTCCTACTTATTATAGTCAAAATTTTACAGTAACTAATCCAGCTACCAAGGTTAAGATTAAAATAGACATGCCTCCCCCTTGTAATTTGTATGATAGTGATCCAAACTGTAGATACTCTATTCATATTAAAAGCCTGCCCGACTCGGCTATTACCCACTCATATTATACAACAGGAACTGTATTTGTACAATTACCCATGGGTGAATATAAAGTGGTAGGATTGTATACAAATTTGGGTGATAGTATGCCCAATTTTGGAGCAACTCTAGACTGGGGAGAACACCCTAATTCGAATATTATGAGGGTTGGAGGCCTAAGGGTTAAAAAAATCATTAGTGCCGACAGTGTGAATAACACAGTTCAAAGAAGATTCAGCTATATATCTGACTCGCTTACAACAGTAAGTAGTGGTGTTTTGTCGGGTATGCCCTGTCATGCTATATACACTTATACGCATCCTAATTTAGATCCTCTT
>Ga0075157_10002347_pt1 | contig 11121 bp, 11 predicted proteins | sample JI81BgreenDNA_FD_70967 | JGI IMG/M metagenome (GOLD analysis project Ga0075157, IMG submission 70967) | Wastewater effluent complex algal communities from Wisconsin, to seasonally profile nutrient transformation and Carbon sequestration -... | ecosystem: Engineered > WWTP > Effluent > Algae...
CTTTTTTCAGGTGATTTTTATCGGCAGTTTCCTGTGCGAACACGTGGTATCCCATTGCGTGAAGCACTTCGGCATCAGCCGGGTCGGCGGCGAAAGCGGCGTGCAAGGTTTCGAGGGCTTTGAAATACCACTCGTTTTTTTGCTCGGAAATATTGTTTTGCAGGGCAAATCCTAAGCGTTTCAGGTCGGTTTCTACTAATGCTGCCGTATTTTTCTGAGCAAGGTAATAGCGCAAAAGTTCCTGATAGAGTTGCAATGCTCTGAACTTGCGTGCATTGGCGTCGGGGGTTTCAAAAGTTTTGCCCACAAACTGCGCGGCGGGTGCAAAGGCATCGGGGCCTTCCAGTTCAAATTTGTTGGTCGGCTCCGTCAGGTAATTGCTTTCATTGTTAAAAAAGCTCAGCGCTTCAGCGGCCAGCAGGTCGTACATAGATGAAGCGGCGGCGGAAGTAAAAACTGCGCTTTTTTCTTCCAGCACCCATTCGGGGAATTGAGTACGCGGAATGGCCTGAAGGGTCGCTTTTGCCTGAATGGATGCCGTATAATGGTCGAAAGCGGCTTTTTCGAGGCGTTCCCGCGACCAGGTGTCTATGTCATCACCTTCTTCATTGCCTTCAATGGCGGTACGGTTTTGGATTTGCCAGTAGCGACTGCTCAGGTACTGAAAATAGGACTTTCCGAGCAGGCTGTTGAGCATGGAGCGCTGCGGCTCCGGAGATTTGGCCAATTCGCCATTAAAGAGCGTAATGGCTTTTTTATGGCCCTCTTCTTCCGTCTGAATCAGGTATTTGCCTTTATACACGAGTGCTTTGAAAGCTTGTTCCTGGTTTTTGTCTTCGCCTGCGCGCACGAGGATTTGCGCCACTTGTTCGAGGGCGCTTTTGGGCAGGCCGTTGTTTTCGAGGGAATCAACCGTTTTCCAGGCGGTGGCGTAGTCGAAGTTGGGCGGCGTAGGTAAGGGCGGAATGGGCATGTCGGTTTTGTCGGTTTTTAAGCTGGCGTTATTTTTTTCTTGTTTGCTGAAAACGGAGCAGGCCGCAATGGCGAGGGTCAGGGTGAGGGCAGAAGCCCAGAGCGTTATGCGCATAGACGAGTTAGGTATTTGTGTGTTTTCGTGTTTTTGTAGCGTGGGGATGTTAAGACGGTTCTGAGTGCATAAACGTTTGAGGGGCTTTAATATTCTTTTAACAGTTATAAACGGATTTGGGTGGATTTGAAGATGGGTGGATGCTTTCATTCTGATTTTCACCACCACTTCGCATTGCCTATATCTATTATTCCTGCGATGCGCCGGATTCCGGCAGCCGCTCCAGTGCCGCCATATAAAACCCGTCGAAACCTTGTTCGTGGGGCAGAATTGTTTGTTCACGCAGGAGGCGGAAGTCGGCGCCGGCGGGGCTGTTCAGGAAAGCGTCCACCTGTCCGCGGTTCTCGCTGGAAAGGATGCTGCAAGTGGCGTAGACCACGATGCCGCCGGGTTTGACGATGCGCGTGTAGTTTTGAAGAATATCCTGCTGAATTTGTCGGAGTTCGGCCAGATATTCCGGATTGAGTTTCCACTTGGTGTCGGGGTTGCGGCGCAGGACGCCCATACCGCTGCAGGGCACATCGAGCAGGAGGCGGTCGGCGCTGTCGTAGAGGCGTTTAACGGTTTTCCGGTTTTCGATGGCGCGGGTTTCAACGTTCCCTACGCCTGCACGGCGGGCGCGCTGGCGCAGCTCGTCAAGTTTCCAGGGGTAAATGTCAAGGGCGATCAGGCTGCCTTTATTTTGCATCAGGGCGGCCAGGTGCAGGGTTTTACCGCCTGCGCCGGCGCAGGCATCCACCACACGCATACCCGGCGCGGGTTGCAGGAAGGGCACGACTTGCTGACTGGAAAAATCCTGCACTTCAAAAAGGCCGCTTCTGAAGGCGCGGGTTTGCGACACGTTGCGGCGTTCGGTGAGTACCAGCGTATCGGCGTTGCCGAAGGGTTCGGTGGAGATGCCTTCTTCGGCCAGTTGCTTGCGCAGGGACTCGCGATCGGTTTTCAGGGTGTTGGCGCGCAGCACCACGCGGGCCGGCTCGTTGAGTGCGCGAACAACGGGTTCCCAGTTGTCGCCTAATTCCTGTTCGCCGAGTTGGTCGAGCCATTCGGGCAAGCTTTCGCGCAGGGCGCGTTTTGCGCTGATGTCGGGTAGCTTTTTAAGGATATTGTCGGCATTCAGGCCCTGAAATTCGCGCCATTCGGGCAGGGCAATGCCTTTTACGATAAAATGTATACCGCAAATTTCCCAAAAATCATTCATGTATCGCGGCTGCCGTTCCAGCAGCTCGGTATACAGGCGGAAATACCGTACAATATCATAAGTTGTTTCGGCTACAAAGCCGCGGTCGGAGCTGCCGGCTTTAGGGTTTTGCTTCAATGCGTATTCAATTACTTTGTCGGCGCGGCGTTCGTCGATAAAAACCTCAAAAAGTGCCTGCGCCACGGCTTTTACAAGTATGGGATGCAAGCGGGGGCGCTCCGTAGTTGTCTGTTTCATGTTGCAAAGGTATACCAGTTATGGGCTGGAATTAAAGATAATCGGATGAAAATATACCTATCTTTGTCGCCTCAAACACGATGAATCTCCGCAATCCCGATATACTGCGCTTGGCGAAGCTCAATGGCGCGCCCGAAATTTTCTACTCCATTCAGGGCGAAGGCCGCAGCATTGGCCGTCCCAGCACTTTTGTGCGCACTTCCCTGTGCAACCTGCATTGCGTCTGGTGCGATACCGACTATACCTGGAACTGGAAGGGCACGCCATTTCCGCACCATTTTGATGCGTTGCCGGGTTATGAAAAATATGATAAAAATGCGCTGATTGCTGCCTGTTCCGTTGAAGAAGTGGCCAAAAACGTGCATCAATATCCAGGCAGAAACGTCATCCTGACCGGCGGCGAACCCCTTATGCAGCAACCCGCACTGGCGCACCTCATGCGCCGCCTGCGCGCCAGCGACCCGAATTATCGCTTTGAAACGGAAACCAACGGCACGCTGCTGCCCGATGCGGAATTTGATGCGCTGATCGATCAGTACAACGTTTCGCCCAAACTCGAAAACAGCGGTAACAGCCGCCGCCTGCGCGAGAAAAAAAAAGTATTTGAGTTTTTCGCCGCCAGTCCGAAAGGCTTCTTTAAATTTGTCGTCTCCGATCCGGCGGATTTATCCGAAGTGCTGGAACTGCTGGAGCGCTATGCCATTGACCCGCAAAAAGTATGGCTGATGCCCGAAGGCAGTAGCCGCGAACAATTGGAAGCGCGCCGGCTCTGGCTCGTAGACATCTGTAAAACCTACGGCTTTTATTACTCCGACCGCTTGCATGTGCAGATTTGGGGGAGTAAAAAAGGCGTTTAACAAAACAAACAACATGGCCATTCAACTCGAACAAGTCAAACAAAAAACACGCTCTTTTATGCGCAAAGTATTGCTTTTCGGCTCCATCATTTTTGTGTTGGGATTTGCGGTCTACTATGTTTTCCGCACTTATGAGTACAGCGAAGGCTCGCGCGCCGGTTTGCTCTTTAAAATTTCCAAAAAAGGGTATGTATTTAAAACCTATGAAGGTCAGCTGCACGTCGGTAATACGATGATGATTAACGACCAGAGTTTGTTTAATTTTTCGGTAAAAGACGAAGGAACCTACAAGCAAATGCAGCAATTTGAGGGAAAAAACGTCAAAATTTATTATAAAGAACTCAATGACGCATTTCCCTGGCAAGGCGATACCGATTATATGGTGTATCGGGTAGAGCCGGTCAATTAGAAATAAAAAAGGGATTTTCTGTTTGCCGCAGAAAATCCCTTTTTTCCTATTGCAGGGTAATAAATTTTCCGAAAACCCACTCAAACGGGCCGATCTGATACCAACCGGCGGATTCGCCGATAATCTCCACGGGGTCGTCTTTTTTCAGGCGATTCACGATCGGACTGTTGGTACCCGGTCCCCGGCGGACGTTCAGTTCGGTGGTGCCACTCACGACGCCAAAACGCAGCGCAACAATATTAACATCAGATTTATTGATCCAGCGACCCGGGCCATGCTCGTACCAGTCGCCATTCTGATCTGTGAGGTCTATCCATGCGCCTTTGGGCAGGGCGTCAATTTCTTTGGTGACGGGAGCAGCGCCTTCGCGCACCAAAGCGCCCTGGGTAGGGGTTACGGTGGCGCGTTGGGTGCTGAACACCGGTGTAAGGAATTTGGTATTTACCCATTCGCCTTTGCCGATGAGGCCCCAGTCGCCTTGTTGCTGATAAACGCTCACCCGGGTATTTTTGGGCAATACCCGCAAAACAGGGTTTTGAATACCGGATCCACTGCGCACATTGAGTCCGTTGGCATTTACAGCGCCTTTATACAACTGTACAGGTAGCGCTTCGGCCATGATGCTGCTGATGAGGTTTTTGAAATCCTGCCAGGGTTTGGGTTCGAGCATCATTTTGGGACAATCTTTGCCCGTGATGTCGTAATGGCGGTATAAATCATTGATTGTCAGGCGGAATTTACCTAACAAATAAGCGGCTAATTCGGCCGAATTACGGTATGTTTTGTTCCAGTCGCCATCTTTATTGACACACATTTCAAACCCGATGAGGAAATAATTTGGTGTCAGGTTGGCGGTTTCGCGGATGCGTTCACCGTCGGGCAGGTATCGCAATCCGCCGACGTGGTACCCTACTTCATTGTTGCGCAGGCATTGGATGATGCTGTGGTCATCAACGATATAATGCGCCGAGGCGAAACGATCGGTGTTGTTGAAATAATTCCGGTTGGCTTTGGCGTGCGCGCCTTTGTCGGTGTTGGCCGTCCAATGCGCCACGACGCCTTTAAAATTACGGATGGCATACAGGTTTGGAGATCGCAGGAAGGGGCGATTCCGGGTGCTGCTGAGCAAGTCGGGCGTAATCGGAAGCATTTTTTTCAGTTATCAGTGAGCAGTGAGCAGTTATCAGTCAACAGTGATCAGTGATCAGTGAACAGTTATCAGTCAACAGTGATCAGTGAGCAGTTATCAGTCAACAGTGATCAGTGATCAGTTATCAGTCAACAGTGATCAGTGATCAGTGAGCAGTTATCAGTCAACAGTGATCAGTGAGCAGTTATCAGTCAACAGTGATCAGTGATCAGTGAGCAGTGAGCAGTTATCAGTCAACAGTGATCAGTGAGCAGTTATCAGTGATCCGTCAACAGTTATCAGTCATTTGTTATAACGTTTTTTGATAACTGTTGACTGATAACTGTTGACTGATCACTGCTGACTGATAACTGTTGACTGATCACTGCTGACTGATCACTGATAACTGTTCACTGAACATGTCGTTGGCTATGAAGTAACAGATATTCAAGTAAGTTGCCGAGATAGTATTTTCCGAACCAGCTGTTGGCTTTTCGGATACGGGTTTTATTGAGGTCGACACTGCGGGCATTTTGAATAGCGCGCAGCAGCATTTCGAGGTTAATGATGAACGCCTTGACAACGCTGGGCGGTATGTTTTGCCCGATAAAGTTATATCTTTTTTTTGTTTTATATTTTTTTGGATTGTCGGGCGCTACACGACGCAGGGCGCGTTTGCCGCGGCCATTGTATTTTACCCGATCTCCGGCGGCCCATTGCCGGGCGCGACTTTTGTGAATGGCCAGTTCTATACGCGGCAAATACAGGTCGAAAAAAATATTGACATGGGCAAATTTTTCCAGCAGATTCCATGCGTCATCTGCCGGCCGGCTTTCAAGGGTGGCTGGTTCGGCTTTGAGGTAATGTGTGCGCACAAATTCCAGCAGGGAGCGGGTTTCGGCTTCAAGGCGATCCAACAGGACAGTTTGTTCGGTAGTTTGCATATCCATTCTGCCGCAAACTTACTTGTTTTCCCTCATTTGCGAATATTAGCGACGGAATCTTGTTTTACTAATTTCATTTAAGCAATTTTCACGACCTTTGCGCCCGCTTTGCACAAAATTTGTCCAATCTGTACCATCTGTACAAATCCGCGTTTATGAAGACTAAATCATTTACAAAAGACAAAGTAAATGTCATTACCTTAGGTTGCTCCAAAAACTTGGTTGACAGTGAGAACCTTATCACGCAGCTGCGCGGCAACGACTACGAGGTGGTGCACGACAGCAATGAAGACGACGCCAACATCGTCATCATCAATACCTGTGGGTTTATTGATCTGGCCAAGCAGGAAAGCATTGATACGATTGTTCAATACGCCGATATCAAAAAAGCCGGCGGCATCGAAAAACTCTATGTAACCGGCTGTTTGTCACAGCGTTACAAAGACGATCTGGAACAGGAAATCCCTGAAGTAGACGCCTTTTTCGGCACCTTAGAAATGCCGGCCCTGCTCGCCAAACTCGACGCCGATTATAAATACGAACTGCTTGGCGAACGTCAGATCACGACGTTGCCGCACTATGCCTACCTGAAAATTTCGGAAGGTTGCAGCCGCACCTGCTCCTTTTGCGCCATCCCGATCATGCGCGGCAAACACGTCAGCCGACCCATTGAAGAACTGGTGATGGAAGCCAAAAACCTGGCCCGCCGCGGTGTAAAAGAGCTGATGCTGATTGCGCAGGAACTGACCTATTACGGCCTCGATATTTATAAAAGCCGGGAATTGCCGAAACTCCTGCACGCGCTGGCAGATGTGGATGGCATCGACTGGATTCGCCTGCACTACGCCTATCCGAGCAAGTTTCCGCTGGAAATCCTGGATGTCATGCGCGAACGCCCGGAAATCTGCAACTACCTCGATATGCCGCTGCAACACCACAGCGACAACATGCTCAGCCTGATGCGCCGGCAAATCACCAAAAAGGAAACGCTGGAATTGCTCGATACCATCCGGCAAAAAGTGCCCGGTATTGCCCTGCGCACCACCTTTCTCGTAGGCCACCCCGGCGAAACAGAGGAAGATTTTGAAGAACTCCTCGATTTTGTGCGCGAACAACAGTTTGAACGTGTCGGAGTATTCCAATATTCCCACGAAGAAAGCACCCGCGCGTATGATCTGCCGGATGATGTGCCCGAAGAAGTGAAAGCCGAGCGCGCCGCCCGACTGATGGAGGTGCAGGAGGAAATTTCAACACAGAAAAACGAAGCGAAAGTGGGGCAGGTGTACAAAACGCTGTTCGACCGCCAGGAAGGTAAATTTTATATCGGCCGCACCGAATCCGACTCGCCGGAAGTAGACAATGAAGTATTGGTACCGGTAAAAGGCAATTACGTCCGCCTCGGCGATTTTGCGCAGGTAAAAATTACGAGCGCCGAGGCGTTTGATTTGTACGGGGAAGTGGTGTAAGGGTTCGGGTATTCAGGGGTTCGGAGCTTATAACACCCTGGCCAAAGACAAGAACAATATCAATGCAATAAGCAGCACCAATCCGGCTACAATCGGGTCGATGCCTTTGCGCCCGGCCTCCGTGCGTTGGGCAGGACTCAGCGGCTCAGGCTCCATTTGCGCATGGCGTTCGGCGAGTATCAGGCGTGCTTCCTCCAATTGTTGGGGCAGCACGTGCAGGCGCACGTAGCTTTGAATATTGGTCATAACATTAAACCCTGCTTCATTGGCAATGAAGCAGGGTATGCCCTCCGAGCGCAAAAAAGCCGCAGCCATTTGCGCTTCGAGGAGGTTATAATATTTTGCGACCACTTCGCCCTCACCTTCCGTTTCCGGGAAGGGATTGCGGTTGAGGTCTTCAAAATCGAAGTCGTCGAGCAGGTCTATATGTGCCAATTATTTTACAAATTTGCCCAAATATATACCTTTTTCACCAATTACGCGCAACGTATAAATTCCGGGCAATAAATTGGCGGTAGGCACTTCCGCTGCGGCGCTCTGCAAAGGTGCGTCGCTGAATTGGAGCAGGCGGCCGTCGAGGCTGTAAACCTCCCAGCGCGCCACCTGATCGTCGTTGAGTTGCACATAGGCCTGATCGGCGACCGGATTAGGGAAAATGCGCAGGTTTTGTACCTGGCTCGGGTCATCTGTAGCAGAAACGGCCGCGTCAAAACGGGTACCGCTGTTCAGGATGGTTTTATCGTCGGCATTTTGCACCCAGGCCAGCACATACAATTGATCGGCCTGGTAGTTGCCCACGCTGTATTGGTAGTTGGCCGTTACGACTTGTCCGGCAGGTGGAATGCTGATATTATCGCCATTAATATTGGTAATCATATCGCGGAACACATTGCGGTGTACGGATTCGCCGTTGCCGGTGGTTTGGTTAATCACCTTTTCCGCTACGGCGAGGTAAAGTTTGTAGGTACCGGCAGGCACATCGCCGAGGATATGCACTTTTATCGTGACGTTTCGGTTGGCGCCGGTGGTCTCGCTTACTTCAACGCGCACAGGGCTGGTTTGATTGAGGTAAGTATTGAGTTTGGACGCTGACAACAGTGGAGAGGAGGCGTTTTGCAGGGCGCCGTTGATGGCGATTTGCGGGGTACCGCTCACGTTGTAATAGTTGGTGCGTGCGTTGTTTTCCGTAGTATTTGCCTGGTAAAATACGCAGGAGCTGTAGGGAAATTGCGGGTGCACGGAAATATGGTGCACATCATCGGGGTACTGTGTGATGAGGTTGAAAAAAGCAGGGTTGCGAATGGCACAGATACCGCAGTTAGAGTTGGTAAAATGCTCGATCATGACGTACTTTTTGGCGCTGGTTTGCGCAAACAAGCCGCCTGAGAGCAAAGTAAAAAGCAGGATAAAGATAGATTTGTTCATATCAGAAGTTTTTGTGTCAACAAAGTTACAACTTGTCGTTTGTCTGCTTGTATCTATCTGATTTTTTCAGGCATAAATGTCGGCAGCACAACCAATTCGGGAAAAAGGTTGTAATCTTGCGCCTTCAAATCAGCCACTTTTCAACTATGATGATGCTTAACATTATGCCCGATTTTACTTCGGGCGCCGTTTGGATCAGTTTGCTCACCCTGACATTCCTTGAAATTGTACTCGGGGTGGATAACATTATTTTCCTGTCCATTATCTCCTCCAAACTCCCGGAGAAAGATCAACCCAAAGCCCGTAATATTGGTCTTATCCTGGCCATGGGCCTGCGTATTGTGCTGCTTTTTGGTATTTCCTGGATTATCAGCATGAAAGAGCCGCTCTTTAGCATTGATTTTCTGGGTATTCATGGCGGTGTTACCGGTCAGGGGCTTATCCTCTTTATCGGCGGTATTTTCCTGTTGTACAAGGCCACCAGTGAAATCCACCATAAATTGGAAGGTGATGGTGCAGCCGACAACCCAAAAGTAGATAAGGGGAAAGCTGCGCTCAATTCTGCGATTATGCAAATTGCGCTGATCAACGTGGTGTTTTCTTTTGACTCCATTCTGACCGCTGTGGGCATTGCCGACAACCTCATGGTAATGATCATCGCCGTGGTGGCTTCTGTACTGATCATGATGCTGTTCTCCGGCCCGGTCAGTAAATTCGTCAATGACCACCCGACCGTACAAATGCTTGGTCTGGCCTTCTTGATCCTGATCGGCTTTTCATTGATCGCAGAGGCAGCACACCTCGGCCACTTTATCGAAGGCGCAGTACCCAAAGGTTACCTTTACTTTGCCATCTTTTTCTCCCTTTTTGTGGAAATGCTCAATATCCGGATGCGCAAAACCTCCAAGCCTATTCAGTTGCGCGGCCCGGCTAAAACAGCCGTGGAACAAGGCCTCATGGACGAGGATTTGTTGGACGGAAAATAATGAAGAACAATGAGGAATGATAAATGATGAACGATGAATGATGAATGATGAATGATGAATGATGAACGATGAATGATGAATGATGAATGATTATTTTTTTGTAACAGTTTGATTTTCAAAACAATAATCAAAAATTAAGCATCAAAAATTCAAAATTCATTCATCGTTCATCGTTTATCGTTCATCATTCATCGTTATAAAAAGCTGGCTCCGCGCCCGGCCCCCTAAAACACTAATACACTAAAACACCCAAACCCTAAAAAAAGCATGCAAAAGCACTCCATGTCTTCACTGGGCCGTATTTCTGCGGCTGCGCGACAGCAGGGCGATACCTTGCCGCTGGTGCTGGTGTTGGATAATTTGCGTTCCGGCCTTAATGTGGGTTCGCTTTTCCGGACGGCGGATGCTTTTTTGGTAGAAAAACTATTGCTTTGCGGCATCACTGTTCAGCCGCCGCACCGAGAGATATTAAAAACGGCGCTGGGCAGCACGGATTCGGTTGCCTGGGAGTATTACAGCGATGTTGCAACGGCGGTACAGACGCTTAAGGCAGCTGGTTATTCCGTTTGGGCAGTTGAGCAAACCGACACCAAAACCTGGTTGCAGGATTTTCAACCATTATCCGATCATAAGTATGCCCTCATTTTGGGCAATGAAGTGGATGGCGTAGACGAAGCCGTGCTGCCGCTTTGCGATGGCGCCATTGAAATTCCACAATTCGGGGCCAAACACTCCCTGAATGTGGCAGTTGCAGGTGGTATTGTAGTTTGGGAACTGGCCAAAAAACTATTAACAGGCCGGGAAAAATAAAGTGAAGTATAATTGAAATAATTTATATGTTTTGGGGTTAGATGTGCTTATTCTTTAATGCTCATCCCATGCGATTCATTTACCCGCTTTTCTTGCTCTTTTTTTCCGTTAACCTTTCAGCGCAATGCACCGTTTTCGACCTGGAAATGCTTCAAAGCATTCAGCGCGCTGAAGAATGGGAACGCCAGAACATTGTCGAAACCCTCGGTTTTGACCTCCGCGTACACTCCGCCGAGAAAGTGACGCCCGCCTGGAAACGTTATGCAAAATGCTGGAAACATTCCGCAGGCAGCACACCCGTTTACGACCAGCTCATCATTATGTATGAAGGCGTAAACAGTGTCACATTTGCCACGCTCGACGGCCGGGTGTACCAGTCGCTGCGCACCGCCATCGAAAGTCGGGGCAACGGTGTAGGCAGTTACGGCGATATTTACATCGGAAAAATGTTCAAATACCAATTCTCTCAATTACCCATCGACGGCAATAACTACTTCGCCGTTACCATTTCGCCGAGATAATTTTTAAGGTTTGGAGGTTCGGGGTTCGGAGGTTCAGGGTTTGGAGGTT
>Ga0075157_10002349_pt1 | contig 11112 bp, 9 predicted proteins | sample JI81BgreenDNA_FD_70967 | JGI IMG/M metagenome (GOLD analysis project Ga0075157, IMG submission 70967) | Wastewater effluent complex algal communities from Wisconsin, to seasonally profile nutrient transformation and Carbon sequestration -... | ecosystem: Engineered > WWTP > Effluent > Algae...
ATGGTTTGATTTATTGGTTGAAGTAAAACTATAAAAAAACCCGATAGAAATGCTATCGGGTTGATTTTATTAAGTAAAAATTAATTTACTATTATTTCACATCCATTAATTCTACATCAAAAATCAAAGTTGCATTTGGCGGAATTACTCCGCCAGCACCAGCTGAACCATATCCTAAATAAGATGGAATTACAAAACGCGCTTTATCACCAACTTGCAACAAAGCAATTCCTTCATCCCAACCTTCAATAACATGACCTTTTCCTAAAGGAAATTCGATTGGTTTTTTTCTTGGATAAGACGAATCAAAAGTTTTTCCATTATCCAATTGTCCTGTATAATGAACAGAAACTGTTTTTCCTTTTTCAGCTTGTTTTCCGTTTCCTTTTAGAATGAATTTATAACGTAAACCGCTTTCTGTTTTTTCAAAACCAGCCGCTAATTTTTCCATTGCTTCTTCAGCTTGTTTCTTTGCTTCCTCAATTCTTTTTAATCTTGAACCTTCAAAAGTTCTAAACGCTTCGATAGCATTCCATTTTTGAGCTTCATCGCCTACTCTAACAATTTCGATATTTTCGATTAAATCACCTTGAGCAACAGCGTCAACAACATCTTGTCCTTCAACAACATGACCAAAAACCGTGTGTTTTCCGTCTAACCAATTTGTTGGAACATGTGTAATAAAAAACTGCGAACCATTTGTTCCTGGACCAGCATTTGCCATAGACAAAACTCCTGGTTTATCGTGTTTTAATGTTGGATGAAATTCGTCATCAAAGTTATAACCTGGTCCACCTGAACCAATTCCTTGTGGACAACCACCTTGAATCATAAAATCAGGAATTACTCGGTGGAATTTCAATCCGTCGTAATATGGTTTTCCCATTGGTTTGGCTGAATTTTCTAATTGTCCTTCGGCTAATCCAACGAAGTTCCCAACAGTTCCAGGAGTTAAATCGTGAGTTAATTTTACTAAAATCGAACCTTTTGAAGTGTTGAATTTAGCGTATATTCCGTTTTCCATTTTATTGCTTTTTAAAAATTTTGTGCAAATTTACGAATAAAAAATTGAGAAACTATTGGCTTTAAACTACATTTGATTTCTAATTGAAACGAAAATGGAAAATCAATCAAATTATATCGACATCAATAAAGAAACTTGGAACAAAAAAACAGAAATTCACGTTGAATCGGAGTTTTATGATAATACAAGTTTTCTTAACGGAAAATCTACTTTAAACGATATTGAATTACAGCTTCTTGGCGATGTTTCGGGTAAAAGGATTTTTCATTTGCAATGTCATTTTGGACAAGATAGTATTTCGTTGGCGCGACTTGGTGCAAAAGTTACTGGCGTTGATTTATCGGACAAAGCTATTGAAAAAGCGACCGAATTTGCTGAAAAATTAAATGCTGATGCCAAATTTATTTGTTCCGATGTTTATGAAAGCATCAATGTTTTGGACGACAAATTTGATATCGTTTTCACTAGTTATGGTACCATTGGTTGGCTTCCCGATTTGGATAAATGGGCAAAAGTTGTTTCGCATTTTTTAAAACCAAATGGAAAATTTATCATGGCTGATTTTCATCCTGTGGTTTGGATGTATGACAATGATTTTAAGGAAGTTTTCTATAGTTATTTTAATATTGAACCTATTATTGAAGTAGAAAGCGGAACTTATGCTGATAAAGAAGCAAATGTAACTACAAAAACCATTAGTTGGAACCATCCAATTTCGGAAATATTGAATGCTTTGATTAGCAATAATTTGGAACTAAATCAATTTAACGAGCACGATTATTCGCCATACAATTGCTTTAAAGAAACCGAAGAATTTGCCCCAAATAAATTCAGAATAAAACATTTTGAGAATAAAATTCCGATGGTATATTCCATTTTGGCAACCAAAAAATAGTTTACTATCGGCTGGAATATTCTTCCATTCCTAAATCTTTATCAAACGGACTTTTGGTAAACGGATAAATAGTTTGTTTCAAATAACCCTTTGGAAAGTTGGTTTCAAGCAATCCTGTGTCTTTTGGCCATTCGTTTTTTGGAAGATAATACGTTCCAAAAATCATATCGATAAAAGGAAAAATCGTAGCAAAATTTTTGCCATAATGCTTTGGATCTTTGCAATGATGCCAATGATGATACTGTGGCGTAGCGATAATAAATTTCAAAAAGCCAAAGTTAATTCGGGTATTTGCATGAATTAAAACTGCGTGAATTGCCATAAAAATCACATAAACATTAAAGGTAATCGTAGAAAAACCTAATACATAAAGCGGAATAAACGCCATAGAACGAGTAACAAAAATATCTATAAAATGTGTTCTCGAACCTGCAAGCCAATCCATGTTTTCGGTAGAATGATGAATGGAATGAAAACGCCATAGAAAATGGTGATTATGAAAAATTCGATGTGTCCAATATTGGAATAAATCAGTTATGAAAAATGCAAAAAGCAATTCAACCGCAAAAGGCAAACTTTGAACCCAAGTGTGAATATCTTCCAATCCCATCCAGCCGAAAAAGAATTTAGCAGGTTGTTGCGTAATCGTTCCAAAAAACTGAATTAACAAATGACTGATGACAAAATAAACCAAATCGGTTCGCCATTCTTCGTGAAAAGTACTTTGATTTTTTCGTTTTGGAAAAACCATTTCAATTGGAATAAAAATAATTGCCATCAACAGTAAATCCAATAAAAGCCAATCCAAACCTAAATGCCAACCTGTTTTATCAACAGCTCTTGGATCAACATCAAAACCACCAATAATAATAGTTGCCGCTATTAAAAGAATTCCAAAAAGTGACCATTTTTTTTTCTTACTAAAAATAAAACTTAAAATGGCAAAAAACATTGCGGCAATGATGGAAGCTGTTAACAAGGTTTTCATCGATTCGCCAGTGTAAACTTCTCTAAAAGCTGGAGTTGTCAACCATTCAGGATATTTAAAACAAACAACTCCTAAAAGTGAAAGTATACCCAAAAACACAGAAACATAACCGCTAATTATACCTTGTCCAAAATTCAAATTCTCTTTAACTTCCATAAAAATTGACCTATTTTTTTTACGAATATATAAAAAGTTCGTTTGTTGAATAAAATCAGAATTATTTTTTATTAACATTACTTTGCTCATTATCTTTGTAATCCAAAAAATAGCGCCATGCGAATAGACATTATCACCATATTACCCGATTTATTACGAAGTCCTTTTGAAGGTTCAATTATGAAACGCGCCATCGAAAAAGGATTGGTCGAAGTTCATTTTCATAATTTGAGAGATTACACCACCAATAAACAAAAATCGGTTGACGATTATCAATTTGGCGGTGGCGCAGGAATGGTGATGATGATACAGCCTATTGATGATTGTATTTCGCATTTAAAATCTCAAAGAAATTACGACGAAATCATATACATGTCGCCCGATGGTGAAACCTTGAACCAAAAAATGGCAAACACCATGTCGATGTATGAAAATATTATCATTCTTTGCGGACATTACAAAGGTGTTGACCAACGGGTTCGCGACCATTTTATTACCAAAGAAATTTCCATTGGCGATTATGTACTTTCTGGTGGCGAAATTGGAGCTATTGTACTTTGTGATGCTTTAATCCGATTAATTCCTGGCGTTTTATCCGATGAAACTTCGGCGTTGACGGATAGTTTTCAAGACGGATTACTTTCTGGTCCAATTTATACACGTCCGGCAGATTATAAAGGATGGAAAGTTCCCGAAGTTTTAACCAGCGGACATTTTGCCAAAATTGACAAATGGCGCGAAGACATGGCGTATGAACATACCAAAAATCGTCGCCCTGATTTATTAGAAGAATAAAATGGAAAAACCAATTGTTACTGCGTTGTTAGCTTATGGAATGTCTGGAAAAGTATTTCACGCGCCATTTCTTGCAACAAATCCGGGTTTTGAATTGTATGGCGTTTTAGAACGAAATGCTAAAAGAGCAGTTTTAGATTTTCCAAGAATCAAAAGTTTTTCGTCAATTGATGATTTACTTTCGGATGATACTATTGAATTGATTGTTGTAAACACACCAAACAATACCCATTTCGATTATGCGAAACAAGTTTTAGAAGCCAACAAACACGTTTTAATCGAAAAACCTGCAACTTCTACCGTCGAAGAATTTGAGACGCTTTTGTCTATTGCTGAAAAAGTAAATAAGCAAGTTTTTGTATATCACAATCGTCGTTGGAGTAGCGATATTTCTTCGGCTAAAAAAATAATCGAAAGTGGAAAATTAGGCGAAATCATTGAGGTTCATCTTCGATTTGACCGCTATCGTTCAACCATCGGAGTAAAATCTTTTAAAGAAAATCCATTACCAAGTAGCGGAATATGGTATGATTTAGGTTCGCATTTAATTGACCAAGCCATTTCAATTTTTGGGAAACCAATAAAAAATTATGGTTACAAAAATAGCTACCGCGAAAATTCTCAAGTCGATGATTTTGCTTTTATGCACATTGAATTTGAAAATAAAGTCAATGTTTTCATTACCACTAGCATGTTAGTTTCCGATGCACAAGCTGGAATAATTATCCATGGAACGAAAGGAAGTTTTATCAAAGAGTTTTGCGACGAACAGGAAAATCAATTAATAAACGGAATGTCTCCAATTGATACAAATTTTGGAATTGAAAAGCTAAATAAAGAAGGAAAACTGACTTATTTCAACGAAAATAACGAACAAATCTCCGAACTTATAGCTTCTGAAAAGGGAAATTTTAACGAACTTTTTAATGAATTGTATCAAAGCATTCGACACAATAAACCTTTTTCAGTTGATAACCAGCAAATTATAGAACAATTAAAGCTTTTGGTTTAAGCAAAAAAATCACAAACTATTAATTGTAATTTATCAATTATTATTTATATTTGCACCCACATTTGACCAACCTCTGGCGAAAACCGTGAATGTTGCTCAGATTTTAAACCATAATAGTCAAAAAAAAAATGGCAAATTTAGTAGATTTCGTTAACAACGAATTATCAACAAGAAAAGATTTCCCTGAATTCGGAGCTGGAGACACAATCACAGTTTACTACGAAATTAAAGAGGGTGAAAAAACAAGAACTCAGTTTTTCAAAGGAGTTGTAATCCAAAGAAAAGGAACTGGAGCAACTGAAACTTTTACAATCCGTAAAATGTCTGGTGCTGTTGGTGTAGAGCGTATCTTCCCAATCAACATGCCAGCTTTACAAAAAGTAGAAGTTAATCAAAGAGGTAAAGTTCGTAGAGCTAGAATTTACTACTTCAGAGAACTTACTGGTAAAAAAGCAAAAATCAAAGAAAGAAGATACAAAAACTAATTCTCTCTTTACATTTTATAAAAATCTTCTTGTTCAACGCAAGAAGATTTTTTTTTTGACAAAAAAACACTAGCATTTTACGAAAATCACAATTTAAACTTCAATTTTTGTCAAATTATCAATTCTAATGATTTGTATAGCAATTTTACAACTAAATATAGCTCAATTTTATATATTTGCCTACCACACATTTTTTCAGAAACTAATAAACAAAAACAATGTCAGATTCTAAAATTATTTATACCATTACGGATGAAGCACCTATGCTTGCTACTCATTCATTATTACCAATTATTCAAGCCTTCACAAAACCTGCAGGAATTTCAGTTGAAACAAGAGATATTTCGTTAGCAGCAAGAATTTTGTCAAATTTTCCAGAATATCTTTCTGATGCACAAAAACAATCAGATGATTTAGCAGAACTTGGAAATTTAGCGACAACTCCAGAAGCAAACATTATTAAACTTCCAAACATTTCAGCTTCGGTTCCTCAATTAAAGGAAGCGATAAAAGAATTACAATCCAAAGGTTATAAAATTCCAGATTTCCCAGAAGATGCAAAAACCGACGAAGAAAAAGCGGTTAAAACAAAATATGCAAAAGTTTTAGGTTCAGCAGTAAATCCAGTTCTTCGTGAAGGAAATTCAGATCGTCGTGCACCAAAAGCAGTTAAGAACTACGCTAAGAAAAACCCACACAAAATGGGTGTTTGGAGTTCAGACAGCAAAACCGAAGTAGCTCACATGGAAACAGGTGATTTTTTTGGAACTGAAAATTCTACTACCATTGAAAACGATACTAAATATAAAATTGTTTTCACCAACAAAGCTGGTCAAACTAAAATTTTAAAAGATTTAGCTAGCCTAAAAGCTGGCGAAGTAATCGATAGTTCTGTGATGAACATGAATGCTTTGAAAGTTTATGCAAAAAAAACAATTTCTGAGGCAAAAACTAAAGATGTAATGTTATCCGTTCATCTAAAATCAACCATGATGAAGGTTTCTGATCCAATTATTTTTGGAGCAATTGTAGAAGCATATTTTGAAGAAGTTTACACTAAATATTTCGAAACTTTTAAAGCATTAGATATAACTCCCGATTATGGTTTGCAAGATTTATACAATAAAATTGCTGGACATTCTTTAGAAGCTGAAATTAAAGACGCAATATCAAATGCTATAAACAACGGACCAAGAATTGCTATGGTAAATAGTGATAAAGGAATTACAAATTTTCATGTTTCGTCTGATGTAATTGTAGATGCTTCAATGGCTGCATTAGCAAGAAATGGTGGAAAAATGTGGAATGCTGAAGGAAAAGAAGAAGACACTATCGCTATGATTCCTGATCGTTCCTATGCAGGATTTTATAGCGCTTGCATTGATGAAATGATAAAAAATGGTGCCTTGGATCCAAAAACTATTGGCTCAGTTCCAAATGTTGGTTTGATGGCACAAAAAGCAGAAGAATATGGTTCGCATGACAAAACATTTCAACTATCTGAAGATGGATTAGTAACTGTCGAAACAGAAAACGGAACAGTTTTACTTTCACAAACGGTTTCTGCAGGCGATATATTTAGAATGTGTCAAACCAAAGATGCACCAATTCAAGATTGGGTAAAACTAGCCGTAAACAGAGCACGATTATCCGATACAGCTGCTATTTTTTGGTTGGATAAAGACAGAGCTCACGACAGAGAAATAATCAAAAAAGTTGAAAAATACTTAAAAGATTTTGATACAAATGGATTGGATATTCGCATCATGGATGTTAAAGATGCAATGACTGAAACCCTACGAATTATTAGAACTGGTAAAGATGTAATTTCAGTATCTGGAAACGTTTTACGTGATTATTTAACCGATTTATTCCCAATTTTGGAATTAGGAACATCGGCAAAAATGCTTTCAATCGTTCCTTTAATGAATGGCGGTGGATTATTTGAAACTGGTGCTGGTGGTTCAGCTCCAAAACACGTTGAACAATTTATTGAAGAAGGTTATTTACGTTGGGATTCTTTAGGAGAATTTTTGGCATTGCAAGCTTCATTAGAACATTTGGCACAAACACAAAATAACTCTAAAGCGCAAGTTTTAGCTGATGCATTAGACGAAGCCAATGCTAAATTCTTAGACAACGATAAATCTCCAGCTAGAAAAGTTGGACAATTAGACAATCGAGGTTCACATTTTTATTTAGCTTTATACTGGGCGCAAGCTTTGGCTAACCAAAATAACGATGCCGAATTGAAAACTATCTTCACTCCTATTGCAAATGATTTAACTGCAAACGAAGCTTTGATAAATCAAGAGCTGATTGATGCACAAGGAAAACCTCAAAATATTGATGGTTATTACAAACCAGTTGAAAGTTTATTAAACAATGCAATGAAACCTAGTGAAAAACTGAATGGTATTTTAGCTCAGTTAAACTAAAACTTCATATAAATTCAAATGAAAAAGTCCTGAAATTTCAGGACTTTTTTTATTTCTTTTCTTCAAGAATTCCGTCTTCTTTTAAAATAATAATTTTAGCTCGAACTCCTGTTGTTAAATTCCATTTGTTGGTGGTAACCGTTCCTTTCTTTTGGTCATATATGATAAACTGAGCAGTATTTGGACCCGATTCTCCTTGATTTAAAGCTTCGATTTCGATTTTATTAATTCCTTCATTTAATTCAAGGTAAACTTCTTTAAAATCTACATCCAAAAGAATAGCATCAACTGCTATTTTATCATTCAACCAAATTCGAACCAAATCGCCATCGGGCGCTTCGTGATCACGACAAGCAATACTTATAGTTTTAGTACCAACTTTAAATTGTCCTAAAAAGCTATCGCTTTTAAATTTTTCAAGAATTTTTCCATCGCTTTTCTTATTCATTCTATCCGTGTACTCTTTTGACTGACTTTCAAACTTTTCAGTTTCCATAACACTTTTAGTTTCTTCGGTTTTTTGATTTAACAAAGAAAACTTTCCTGCTAAATTATCTTTTTTGTCAAAAATACTTGGATATTTTATCGCACTTGATGTAGATGTTGTTGGAGAAGTTTGACCACTTGGATTTGAAATGGGCGCAATTTTTAGCGTTTTTTTGGGTAACTCAAATTGAGCATATCCATTAAAAACAGCTAAACTGAAACATATTAAAAATAATCGTGACTTCATATTCTAAAATAATTTTCTGATTTGTAAAAATACCTAATTAAAAGAAAATTAGTCGTTTTTATTAACCAAATATTAACAAATGATTATGACCAAGTAACCTTTTTTATTAAGAATTTTGTAATACTAACATCCAATTTTATGCCAAAAAATATACTCACGCTTTTTTTGACTATTTTTTTCTCAACAACAGTATTTTCTCAGGAGAAATTTACCCTCAGCGGAATTATTTCGGATAGTTCCAACAAAGAAACTTTAATTGGTGTTTCCGTTTATATTGAAGAAACCAAAACCGGAACGGTTACCAACGAATATGGTTTTTATTCAATAACCTTGCCCAAAGGCGATTACACTATTTCGATTAGTTATGTTGGGTATCAAAATTCATCCGAAAAAATAAGCTTGAACCAAAACATAAAAAAGAATTTTCTACTTTCTGAAAGCAGTAAAGTCCTTGACGAAGTTGTAATTATTGACAACAAAAAACGCATCGACATCAGAAAACCCGAAATGAGTGTCAACAAACTGACCATTCAGGAAATCAAAGAAATGCCTGTTATTTTTGGAGAAGTTGACATTATCAAATCCATTTTAACATTGCCTGGCGTTACTAATGCTGGCGAAGGACAATCTGGTTTTAATGTTCGTGGTGGCGGAGCTGATCAAAATTTGGTTTTATTAGACGAAGCTACGATTTATAATTCTTCTCATCTTTTTGGACTTTTTTCTGTTTTTAATCCTGATGCTATCAAAGATTTAAAATTGTATAAAGGCGGAATTCCAGCTCGTTATGGCGGAAGATTATCTTCTATTTTGGATATTTATCAAAAAGAAGGTAACAAAAACGATTTTCACATGAATGGCGGAATTGGTTTAATTTCCAGTAGAATTCTTGCCGAAGGTCCAATTGTAAAAGACAAAGGTTCGTTTGTGGTTGCAGGAAGAGCTTCGTATGCACATCTTTTTTTAAAATTAGTTGACAATCCAAACTTGGCGTATTTCTATGATTTGAATACCAAATTGAGTTATTCGTTAAACGAAAAAAATAACATTTATCTTTCCGGTTATTTTGGAAGAGATGTTTTTCAGTTGAACGATAGTTTTGTCAATACCTATGGGAATTCGGTGTTGAATTTCCGTTGGAACCATTTATTTTCGGATAAATTATTCTCCAATTTATCGATGATTTACTCTGATTATTACTATGGATTAAAATTAGATATCATTGGTTTCAATTGGGATAGTGGCATCAAAAACTACAATGTCAAATATGATTTAAAACATTATATTTCAGATAAATTCAAATTAACCTACGGAATTCAATCGCATTATTATGATTTCAATCCAGGAAAAATTGAACCAACACGTCCTGATTCTGGAATTAATGCTGACCAATTAGATAAAAAATATGCTTTGGAAAATTCGATTTACATCGATGCTGAACACCAAATCACTAAAAATCTAACCTTTTCCTATGGACTTCGCGGAAGTTCTTTTCTTCGACTAGGTCAGCAAACATTAAATACGTATGCCAATAATCAACCGGTAACTTTCAACCAAAATTTCCAAATCTATGAAAGCGCTGAACCTATTGGAACTATAAGTTATGGAAAAAATCAAACCATTGCAAAATTTGACAATCTTGAACCACGTTTTGCGGTTTCTTATGCTTTAAACGACGACCAATCCATCAAAGCGAGTTACAACCGAATGACACAATATTTGCATTTGATTTCCAATACACAATCGCCAACGCCATTGGATGTTTGGGCACCAAGCGATCAATATTTAAAGCCACAACTACTCGACCAAGTTGCCGTTGGATATTTCCAAAATTTCAAAGACGATGAATATTCGCTAGAAACCGAAACGTTTTATAAAACGATAAAAAATCGTGTAGATTATATTGATGGTGCGAATTTAATTGCCAACGAAGCCATCGAAAGAGTTGTTCTAAATGGAAATGCTCGCGCGTATGGTTTAGAAGTTTTGTTCCGAAAAAACACTGGTCAATTTAAAGGTTGGCTTTCGTATACACTTTCAAGAACTGAACAACAAGTTGAAGGCAGAACACCATTTGAAACTGGAATAAATAACGGCGATTGGTATAAAACAGGTTTTGATAAAACCCATAATTTATCGGTAGTTGGAAATTATAAATTAAACGAAAAATGGCGATTTGGTGCTAATTTTATTTTCCAAACAGGACAACCTGTAACTTTCCCAGATGGACAATATGAATATGAAGGTATTACGGTTCCAAATTTCAGTTCCAGAAACGAAAACAACTTGCCTGCTTATCATCGATTGGATGTTTCGGCAACGCTAACTCCAAGAAAAAATAAAGGTCGAAAATGGCAAAGCGAATGGGTTTTTGGAATTTATAATATCTACAACCGAATGAATGCAGCATCGATTACGTTCAGACAAGACAAAGAAACCGCTTCAAACGAAGCTATTCGATTATCAATATTTGGATTTGTACCAAGTGCAACCTACAATATCAAATTTTAAACATATGAAAAAGTTATCTTATATAAGTTTCCTACTGATTTTGATTGCTTTCACTTCGTGTGAAAAAGTAATTGA
>Ga0075157_10002350_pt1 | contig 11112 bp, 12 predicted proteins | sample JI81BgreenDNA_FD_70967 | JGI IMG/M metagenome (GOLD analysis project Ga0075157, IMG submission 70967) | Wastewater effluent complex algal communities from Wisconsin, to seasonally profile nutrient transformation and Carbon sequestration -... | ecosystem: Engineered > WWTP > Effluent > Algae...
CAGTATTGGCAGGTGTATTGATCGCGCCAAAACACGTTGCGGCGGGAAAAGGTGACTTCCTTGCAGGGGATTTTGTCATAAAGGGCCAGCACAATGACCTTGGGCACGCGCATGGCAATGCTGACGGAGTGGATCATCAGCGAGTGCGGTGCGCGTTGGGAGTAGGCCAGCCAGGAACCGAAGTCATGCGTCTCGTATTTTTCCTCGCCATCCTCCTGCACCACTCGGGCATGACCGATGCTGAGCAAATGCACGGCACGGCGCGCCGTACACGTCTGCACCGGCTGCCAGTTCCGATTCAGTACCAAGACCGCCCGATGCAGAACCTGCTCCTTCATTGACCTAGGCCATTAGCGCATAATCCCCCACCCTGCAAGCAGGAAAGGGACGAAATCTCTCGCCTACGCCTATCTTCATCACCGCCATGGTGGGAACGCCTGGCTCTCACATCGGCAGCACTTCCCGCGGGCCGCCGTGTTTGGGCTGGGTATCGAGCACGTGAATGTCCAGCCACATCATCAAGCGGGCGGCGAATTCACGCCACTTCGTCTTGCGCCCGCCGGGACCGGTGACGTCTTTCGCGTTGTAGGCGATGGCATCGATGCCGTGGGCGCGGGCGATGTAGAGCGCGCGCTCATTTTGAAACAGTTGGGAAATCATCAGGCACTGGCGGGTGCCGAAGACCGTGCGCGCCCGCACCACCGAGTCGAGTGTGCGCAGCCCGGCAAAATCAAACACGATTTTGCCCGCGGGCACGCCGCGCGCGACCAATGCTTTTTTCATCTTCATCGGCTCGTTGTATTGCTCGCTGCGATTGTCACCGGACACGATCAAACAATGCAGCTTGCCCGCGTGCCACAAATCGGCAGCGGCATCCATGCGATAGGTGAAATAGAGATTTTCCCGGTCCTGAAAACGATCATCGCAACCGAACACCAGCCCCACATGCTTGCCGGAAATGCGTTGCACATCGGAGTAGGTTTTGCCGCGCGCGCCCTGCACCACCGCGTGTTGAATGATGAGGATGGTGATCAGACACAATAACACGCAACATGCCAGCACACGACCGGTTTGACGAAGATACCAACGCCAGCCACGCCCTCTCCACCATGTCAATCCCCCGGTCATCACTCCACGCCTTGCATTTTCCGGGTCCATCCCCACAGCGACTTCATGGCCTCGTTGAAACGACTTACCATCGGCTGCTCCGGTGCCAGCACACGCAAGCGCCGCTCCAGCGGGCGGAAATGCGCGTCGCGATCCCGCCCCAACAACTCGCCATCGACCTGGATGGGAAACTCGCGGTCGCAACGCACGATAAAATCACCGGCCTGCAAGTGAGTGACCGAGTGCGAGAGATCCACACCGCCGCGCGCCAGATTGGCCAGGGAATCCAGCACCAAACGGTAGCCGGATTCCTTGAACACCAGAATGTCGAGCATTTCATCCTGATTGTCCGCTTTGCGAAACAACGGAAGCTGACCGCCGTAGAGCGTGCCATTTCCCGCCAACACAGCCACTCCCTCCTCGCGCCGACCATCACTGGTGATCACTTCCATCAGGGGCGGTTTTTCACCCAGCACTTTCACGGCCGAGAGCAGATAGGCCAGCGGACCTAACATTTTTTTACTTTCCCAAGTGGTTTCCTCGATCACCGATGCATCAAAACCCAGCCCCGCCATTTGCATGAAAGGCGAGCCATTCACGGCGAAAAGATCGATCTCGCGAATGTAGCCGCGCTCGATCACATCGAAGGCGCGGTCCAGATTCCCATACGGGATGCCCAACTCGCGGGCGAAAACATTCATCGTGCCCGCCGGGATCACCCCCAGGGCCGTGACCGAGCCAGCCAATCCTTGCAGCACGGCATTCAGTGTCCCGTCACCGCCCGCGGCTACCACCACCGGCTCACCCTCGGCGGCAAATTTCGCCGCCAAATCACGGGCCTCCTCCGGGGAACTGGTGGCATAGAGGGCGAACCGCGTGGCCCGCTCCATGATGAAGCGCGAGGCCCGCTGCGCGCGCTGGCTGCGGGCTTTCGGATTGAACAGCAAGGGATATCGCGGCGCTTGAGTCACAGCCATGAGATACCAAATACCGCTGAGATCACCAGTGCGAAATTCACTTCATTTGATCGCGCTCCTCGCGGATCACCGCCAGCGCATCGTAAAGCGCGAACAACATCACCACCAGGGTCAGCACCGCCACGCCCAGCCACCAAAGACCGAAGCGCGTCAGCGACTGGGACAGCCAGCCATCGATGCCCCACAAGCCCAGCGCAAACAGCCCTAACATCAGAAAGGCGGAAGAGCCCAACCATTTGCGCCGCGTGATGCGATCATGCAAAATCGCACGGGAAATGGCCAGCACCGTGGTGATCCAGGAAGTTTCCGCCATGAGATCAATGCAAGCTGCGACCGCCATTGACGATCAGGGTTTGCCCCGTGAGGAATCCGGCTTGCGGGCTGGCAAACCAAGCCACCGCCCAGGCCACATCGGTGGGTGTGCCCCAGCGCCCCATGGGCACGGTCTTCACATAGGCGTCCTTGATTTCCTGAGGCACATCCTCATGGCGTTCCACCGGAATCCAGCCGGGAGCCACACAGTTGACTGTGATGCCATCGGCAGCCAGCTCATTGGCCATCGAGCGCGACCACCCCACCTGCGCGCCCTTGGCCGCCACATAGGCGGAAAATTCCGGCATCCCCTCGTGAAACACCTCGCTGGTGATTTGCACAATACGCCCCCAGCCGCTGGCCTTCATGCCGGGCAACAATCGCTGCGCCAACAGAAACGGGCTTTTGACGAAGGCGTCATACATCGATTGATACTCCGACCAATCGTAGTCCGCGATCCATTTCATCGGCTGATGCGGCGTGGCGTTGGTGACAAGGATGTCCACCCCGCCCCAGTGTGCTTCGATCTCATCGGCCATGCGCTGGATTTCCTCCTGGTCCATCACATCGCCCGCCACCAACAAGGCCTGGCCGCCCGTGGCGGAAATTTCCTCCACCACCGCACGACCGAGCGCGACGTTGGAAAAACAATTCACCACCACCTTCGCACCGAGTTTCGCCAGCAAGATCGCGATCGCCTTGCCCAGCCCGCGGCTACTGCCCGTCACCCATGCCACTTTGCCGTCCAAGCGCAACCCCGCCAATGAAGCCATCTCATGCATGCGTCACGGATAAATCAACCCCGCCACAGCGTCAAGCCGCGTTCTCCACACGCTCGCTTGCCCATCTGTAAATGGAGTCCTTGGATTGGAGTTTTTTTCATGCTTCGTCATCATTTTTTCTCCTTCCTTGCTCTCTTGATACAATTTTACCACTTTACTCACGCCAGCAGGATGCCTCATCGCGAGGCGGTTGGCAATCCATTCGTTGCTCACGGCACAGTGCTTTTTCACCAGCGCGGCCAGCAAGGCCTTTTGCCAGATTCCTTTGCGTTACGCAGCCAGGCTTTCTCGCTCAACTTCGTAGCCGATTTCCGCCCCCACTTGGCCGATGAGGCGCTCCGCATCGGCCTCATTGTGCGCTTTGACCACGGCTCCTGAAACGGAGCCCTTTTGTATCAGCTTGCATTTGAAGGTATCGATCTGGTTCACCAAACGATCACGAAAGCGATCGCTGCCCAGATACCACCCTTTGCGCAGTTCTCGCATCGCCTCATCACTCAGGTCACTGCCATTTTCTTCGGCTCTGCGTTGGAGGTAGGCCACGTATGCCTTGCGACCGCGATGCTTGAGATCGAGATGGAACGCCTCAAGCACGCGCTCCATCACCAGCCACTTGGGACCGCGTCCGCTCTCATACGCGGGCAAACTGCTCCACGCATAACTCGTCAATGGCTCTCCTCTCAACAACTTCGCCCGCGCTGGATTCAAGTGAATGTAGTCCGCCGTGACGCGAAAATAGCTGCCATCAGCAGCGCGCTCGCCGGATACCGGGATCGACTTGTATCGCCCCTGAAACACATGACCACGACGCTGATGGCGTGCATTCCATCCTTGGCTAAAAGTGCCCATCAGATAGCGCATCCCATCGACGAGATTGGGCTCGGGCGTTTCCAGGAGCAGATGAAAGTGATTCGACATCAAGACATACGCATGAACTTTCCACCCGCAGCGCTCACAGACTTCCGCCAGGCGAAAGAAAAAGCCCTTGGCGTCTTCATCATCGAGAAAGATGCGTTTCCCGCCATCTCCACGAGCCATCACATGATAGGTAGCACCAGCATATTGAAAGCGTAACGGTCGAGCCATGCCCCTACTTTGAGGCCAATCTGCGAAAATTCAACACAAAAATGCTCATTTCCAAGGACTGACCCCAGAGATGACCCCAGAGATTTACAACCCCCCAGAGATTGGAATGCAATCTCTGGAATTGACGTGAATACGCAACATGGATCGTCATAGATTATCCAATGTAGGATTGCCCTCAGAATCGAAGATGCCCTTTTTGTTGCGCAGAGAGCTACGAGTTTTTCGTTCCCATTCTGCGAGTTGTTGGAGGACTGTGGAAGAGTCAAAGGGCGTTGAATGACTCGGCAAAACAAATGGTTCTAGGACGACTCTTTGAAATCGCGCTCCCGGATAGCGCAGCAGGCATATCACTTTTTGGTTTTTATCCTTCGTATCTGGTTGAACTGTTGCGGGCGTATCGGAATCGTTCCAAAATGCTGAAACAAGCAATAATGTGCCATCTTGACTTACTTGCCACCAGCGACAGATCCCCTCGTAAGTTCCTATGACATACTTGCAATCTGAGGTGAGGCACGCGTCATGAGCATCGAGATCACTCCAATCTTTCTTGGTAGTCCAAGACTGCTTCGTCGCGATATTAATCAATGTGATGGATCGATCTGACCAACTGTCGTAGTGAATTACGGTTAGAAATTTGCCGCAACTGCTGAATCGAATTTTTCGAATATTCTTTCCTGGTTTTTTGATTGTTTGGATTGGTGCAGACACTTCTGCCTGCTGCAAATTCATGTCTTTTGAATTATCAAGAGCATAGATTAGCTGGTTGGTTTGTGGATGGTAATCGTAAGCGTCCAATGACATTTTTGAATCGTCTTCATGCTCTTTGGTGATAGCTGAAATCACCCCTGAGTCTCCGTCCATTAGGCCAACAGCATGAGGGGTAAAGATGAGGATTTTAGAGGGGTCAGAATGAAGTAGCGCATTTGATACATCTTTGGCGATATGTGGTCCATGCAGTCGTTCTCCTGACTTCCGCTCCCACACATGGACGCTATCCTTCACATCGATTGTGAGGATTCTCGATGCATTCGAGGAATCTGTGTGCCAAACTCGTGATCCGTGCGGGAAGATCTTGCCCGTGAGAGACCCTGTTGTCCGATCTACAGCCTGTGCATTACCCTTTTGATCGGCAGCCATGGCAAATTCTGGATGTGAAGTTGGGTTCACAATCCTCCAGCTAGGATCTATTTTTGTGAGGGATTTCTCTGACTCGATTTCAGGTAGCTTCCACGCCATGATCCCGCCGGCTCCTGTGCATTCGACAGTGAGAAATAAGGGTAATGCGGGATGGAAGTGGATTTGTGACAAATACTTATGTGAGTAGGAAGTGCCGCACGCAGTGCCTGTAGCGCGCGAATACAAATTCGCAGTCATCGTTTGACCCGTTGCGATCCATTTATGTTCGCGATCATGGGAGACAAAATTGACACTTTGATTGTGCTGAAAAAAGTAGATTGGCTCACCATTTTCACCGCGCTCGAAGGCTCCAATGTAGTTGCCGTCAACACCTGTGGTGAGGTAACTGAATTTGGGGTCATAACTGCCTGCGCTGAATTCGTCATCCTCATAAATTGTACTGACCAGCTTTCCCGTAACTGTGCTAACCATGGCGAGGTGGTTTTGTGAGAGAATCGCAATTTCTGGCTGGCTCGGGTGAAAGCACAACGTTGCAATCGCCGCTGGGTGCTCGTAACTGACGACTACCGGTTGCAAATTTACCAAATCCCATATTTGCACTTTTTGAGTTTTGTTTTCGTCACAGAAAGCCAGCGTTTTGCCATCGTGTGATGTGGTGATTTTCCCGGATTCTCGGACTCCTGTATCGATGCTTTTGATGTGTGTGGCTTTATCGATGTCCCATTTGCAGATCATTCCATTCTTGTGAAAAGAAATAAGCTCATTCGTCTCTTTTGAAAAGGTTAGCCACGTGGCATGAGGATGTTCATTTTTGAGAGTTGTCATCCTTTCCCCGGTGAGTGCGTTATGAATCATAATCGCGCCGTCACTCGTTGCGTAGCAATACCGGCTCTCACTGTCATCGAAACTCTGCGCTGTCATCATAGAGTCACTTTTCACGATGCGGGTGATCAAACTCCCGTCGGCAGTTCGGCGAATGCATATATCTTGGCTGATGAAAGATGAGACCGTTGCCATGATTTTTTTGCTCGGCGAGATCAAGCAGGGAAAACCTTGGGAGTGGCGCACATAATATTGCAGGCTAGATAGGTTCGTAGAAAGCAGGTTGCCAAGCATAACTTCATAATTCGGATTTCGATGGAGTGCTTGTGCCTGCAGCAGATAGAGTGCGGACTTATGGTGCTCACGTTTAGCATTTGTCATCGCTTGAGTAGCGAAGTAGTGCGCAAGAGCCGTGTCGGCCTGTTTTTTTATTTGAGCGTTTTTCGCGAGCAATGCATGAATTTTGAAGGGGTCGTCCTCTTTACCGGGATGAGAGATTTTTTTGATCGATGGTTCGCTCTCGGCATGCATGGGATTTATCAAGAGTAGAAAAAACAAAAAATAGAAAGGAAGTGTGCAAAAGCGTAAAAACATAAGGTGCTGTTATGAGATTTGGTGGCGAAAAACAAGTAATGATTCCATTCCTCAACCAAGCGTTCCATTTTGGGCGTAAGTTTGTTTCATCTCTGGGGTCAGATGCGAATGGCACGGCATTAAGGGGATTTTCGTTGATTTTCTTAGACGAAAAGCCGGATGAGGTACGATTTGAGTGTGTGAAAAAACAACCTTACCTCACCGGCTTTCCGCGCACTGTTTTTGCCACCGCCAAACGACGTTTGCAAGCACGCATTCGCACACAACGCGCGGAAATCCAGTCGCAATCCCTCAGCGGTTACTCCGTGCTTTTTGATTCCATCTTGCCTGCCGATTTCATGCAAACCATCGATCGCACGAGACGCCAGCGCAGCTTCGGCCACTTACCCACATTCTGGGCTTGGCTCAGCTAAATTCTTCATGCCAATCGCTCCTGTCAACATGCCCTGAGCATGATTCAAAGCTGGTATGCCAGCCATCAATTGCCTGTTCCCGCCTGCGACACTTCCAGTTATTGCAAAGCTCGCCAGCGCATCGACCAAGGCTTTTTGGAGGTCATCCATGAACGCATCACCGGCCATCTGACTCATCAATCCATCAACGCTCAACAATGGAACGGCTTCGATCTTTATGCGCTGGACGCGAGCAGCGTTCACTTACTCGACACTCCTGAAAATCAATCTGTTTTCCCCCAACCATCAAGCCAGTCTCCCGGTTGCGGAACACCCGTCATGGGGATTTGCGGCCTAGTCAATCTTAGCCATGGCGGTTGGCAGGCATGCGTCACGGCACCGTATACGCATCGTGAAAGCCGATCCGCCAAGCCGCTATTCAACCACCTCAAAAACAACGATCTGTTACTGGGTGACCGTGCATTTTGCACCTACGAAATGATCGCTCTTGCTCGACGGCAATGTGCTCATGTCCTGATGCGACTCAACGGCAAAAGAGAACAACATCTCGATTGGCGAGAAGGTCGGAAACTCAATTCCTATGAACGCATCGTAACGTGGAAACGTCCCTTTCGCTCGGCTTTGCCTCACCTCAGCCAGAAAGAATGGGAGCAATTGCCGGACCACATGGAAGTGCGCCTTGTTAAATTGAGCTTTGAAAACCGCTACGGCCAGAAAGACGACCTTGTCGTTGTTACAACCTTGTTGGATCACGAAAGATACGACGGCATCGAACTGGCAGATCTCTATGCACGGCGTTGGGACATCGAGGTGAAATTGCGGGATCTCAAAACCACGCTGCAGATGGAAACATTTGCTGTCAAAAGCCCTGAAATGGCGGTGAAGACACTGTGGATGAGCTTGATCGCTTACAATCTGATCCGTTCCTTGATGCTACGTGCCAGCAAAGAATGCGAGGAAACCATGCCATGGGAATTGAGCTTCAGCGCCGCAATCAACATCGTTACCGCGCATCAACATTCTTTTATCCACTTTGCAGGGAAACCGCGCGCGAAGCAGTGGGCCAAGCAATCTGTCCTGCTTTTGATCCTACAGAGTAGACTGCTCATCAGGCCCTACCGCTGTGAACCAAGAGCCGTAAAAAAACGACCGAAAGCCTATCCTCTTCTCACCAAATATCGCAGTATTTTTCAACCGATCCCACATCAGAAACGCTATTCAAAAAATGCTTAATGCCGTGCCATTCAGGACCGACCCCATTTACGACCCCATTTACGCCTCCGGACTGACCATGCGCGCGGATGAGTCCGGCGAAGGTGAAGATTAGGCCTGTGGCAGCGGATTGTTTCACGAAGGTGCGGCGGGAGGAGTCTTTTATGGCGTTGCGTTAGGTGGTTTTTTCTGAAATGATGTTAGCTACGTTATTTGGATTGACACACGAGGGGCGTGGCGTCAAATCAACATTCGATCTTGGCAAAAAAATTATGAGCTGGACAGATATTTTCCCGGTATTGGACGAGGCGATGCTTGAAACCTATCAGGTCGGCGTGAGTGAAGCGGAGCGTGCTGAGTTTGAAGACTGGTTTGGTGTGGCGGAGGTTGGAGGTCAGGCATGCCGCCTGACTCGACCAACGGGCTGCCAGCCTCTTCTGGATCGCGAAGAATTCGTTACTACACGCAATGTGCCTATTAGCCAACACAAGCGAGACGCTTATCCTCCGCACATCGTCAGTGCCACCTTGTTCTGGAAGCACGTCAACATCGCTGATCCTGAGCTTCCTGCACCAACGCGTGAGATGCTGGTGGATGCGAAACGCATGGGACTGGTCAAACGCTTCGCCCCCTGGTCCAGCTATATCGAGCCCTTGTTGGTTCATAGCCGCGCAGCGATGGAGAAACATCCGCATGTCACCTTCCGTCTCTATCTGGCTGCTGATCTGGATTTCCTCATACCCGAGCTCACCGAACTCGGCTGGGAAATTTTTCTGATGAAAAGTCCCAGCATCCGATATTCCCCCGGCGGCTTCTGGCGCTTCCTCGCGCTGGAGGATGATGCTCTGGTCACCGTAATCGACACCGATCGCATGGGAGAAGTATCGCAAGAAATCGCCCGCACCGAGGGCATGCACCAGATGGGACTGGGACTGTGGCGGGTGCCAGGCTATTACAATTCCGACCTCACCCACCAAGTGCGCTACCGGCCTATCCTTGGTGGCCATTTCGGCGCGCGCGGTGGCGGCATTCCCGTGCGTGAATTGATCGAGTGTTTCGTTTGGCACTGGCGACACAAGACTCTACCCAATACCGCGCACATTCCCGGACTGGGAGAGCGCCCCATCCAATTCAGTGAGTGGCCGAACTACGGCTTCGATGAATGGTTCCAACTCGCGGCGCTCTATCCTCGCCTCGTCGAGCGCGGCACACTCACCTTCATCCCCAGCGATGCACGCTCGCTGCTTCTTCCGATCGATATCGAATACTGCATGTGGGCCAATTCGCGCAGTGAGGCGATGTATTTTTAGCAACACACAAGATTTCAGAAAATAAGAGTTCAGAATCATGATTGGCGACTCTCCGCATCCATTTCTTTTCATCCATATCCCAAAGACGGCAGGCACCAGCATGGAGCATGCGTTGATTCCGCTGGCCTGTTGTGGCAAGTCATTACGGGCACTGAGTGAGGAGGAGTTGACACTTCACGCACTGCCGGGTGGCAAACGCATGCCAACTGCAGGCACCTATCGAGTGAGAGGTGGCGTGGTGCAGCATGAGTGTGTGGAGTATTTTCAAGATCGGGGAGAACTGGAGGGCAGAGAGATATTCACGGTGGTGAGGAATCCTTATGACCGCGCGCTATCGGAGATTTTTTACTTGATGCGCCTGTTTCCTGCGGCGGAGAGCATTTTCCGGGGACCCACCTGGGCAGCTGACTTGAAAGCTTACGCCGCCTATGAAGGATACCTGGCGCATGATCTGAAGGCGTGCCAAGTCGATTGGCTGATGGATCGCAATGGCGCGATGCGCTGTGACCGGATCCTGCGCTTTGAGTCCCTCGCCATGGACTGGCACAAACTTTGTGGCGACTGGGGTATCGGGGATGTTTCGCTGCCCCACAGCAATGCCGCAGGCAGAAACATCCCGTGGTGGGAGTATTACGATGAGGAGGCCGCGCACGCCATAGCCCGGAAATATGCGAGGGATTTTGAACTTCTCGGCTACGATACAGCGCTGCCCGTTACGGATGATGCCACGAAACGGCAACGGACATTATGGCTGGGTGAAGGAAACGCGCCCGATTCTGCCATGTTCCTCACCCGGCAACAACTGCGGCATGGACGTCTGGAAATCCCCCATCGCTGCATGGGTGCGGTCCATGTCCATGGTAACCTGGAGCGACTGACCTATGAGGACACGAAGCACATACTGGGGCGATACCGGGATCTTCTTGTCGAGGGAGGTGAGATGATACTGCACACGTTAGACTTGGAATTTTTCGCCAGTCTCGTCACGAATGGTTACGAGGAGGGAAGTGTGCAAGATCAATTTGTGCGCTCTTACGTGGATGAGTTCATGCCCGTGGGCAGCTACTATTCACCGGCAGCAGTTCTTAGCCATTTGCTTTTGCATAAGGGTTTCGTGACACTCTACGACAAAAAAATTTTGGAGAACCTGCTTGCATCCATAGCGCTGACCTCCACCGAAGCGAATCGCGATCAGCCCGGTGTGTTGGAAATTCATGCGCGGACTGCCGCTTCATGAAAATGATGCCGCTGCGGATGGTAGAGAAGATGAAATAGAGTAAGCGGTCAACAGAACCCCTCTATCCATCGCCGGGGAATTTCGTATATGCTTTGCGGTCATGTCCAACTCCCACTCGTCTAC
>Ga0075157_10002351_pt1 | contig 11108 bp, 10 predicted proteins | sample JI81BgreenDNA_FD_70967 | JGI IMG/M metagenome (GOLD analysis project Ga0075157, IMG submission 70967) | Wastewater effluent complex algal communities from Wisconsin, to seasonally profile nutrient transformation and Carbon sequestration -... | ecosystem: Engineered > WWTP > Effluent > Algae...
TTTGACGATCCAAACACGTCCAGATTACAAGCCAGCCCCTATTTTCTTAAATGGAGGAGTGAATGAAAGATTTCTAGGTTCAGACCTTGAGGGCTATTTTAGAAGTGAAAACCTCTTGTTTCAGGGCATTTCAAGAACTGAGTATGAAGCTAACAAACGCCTTCCAGAAGGTTTTTACAGAATCCGTTTTGAGGTGGTGGATTATTCAAGAGATATTGCAGTGTCTAATCCACAAATTAGCAATTCTACAGCATGGTTGCTCTTGAACGACCCACCCTTACTTAATTTTCCGATGCAAGAGGAGAGAACGAGACCCCTTCCTCAGCAAAGTTTAGCTTTTTCTTGGACACCCAGACACACAAGTAGCCCTAATGCAGCAAGAAATGTGGAATATGAGTTCACGCTAGTGCAGTTAATTCCTGCGAACAGAAATCCCAATGATGCGATTTTAAATTCTATTCCAATTTATCAAACCAATACTCGAAGTACCCAATTAGTGTATGGCATTGCTGAACCGAATTTGGTGCTCGGAGCCAAGTATGCATGGAGAGTGAGGGCAAGAGAACTAAGCTTAGATGGCAGTCCAGGGATAGATCTCTTTAAAAACAGAGGTTATAGTGAAGTGTTTAGTTTCACTTATGGAGAGCCTTGTGCAGTGCCCACATCGAGTAGTGTCGAAGTATTAAATGCGATTCGAGCAAAGGTGAGTTTTCAGGCTGGAGCAGGGAACACAAGTTTTAGGGTGGAATACAGGAAAAAGTCCGCAAACAGCACTGAATGGGCTTTCACGAATACAACTCAACTTGGTTATGCTTTGATTGACAATTTAGAGGCAAACACAACTTACGAGTATCAAGTGAGAGGTTTTTGCGGAGAATTGGGTAATGGGGCATCAAATATGAACGAGTTTACCACTCCAGCTCTAGCTCAAGAGGCTGTTTCCTGTGGTTTACCTCAGAACACGATTGACCTTACTAACCAAGTCCCAAAGACGAATTTACAATCAGGAGACACGCTTCTTGCTGCTGATTTTGATGTGAAGATTACAAGGATTACTAATAGTGGGGGATCAGGCAGGTACAGTGGAGAGGGCTTGATGGTGTTTCCGCTTGCAAATAGAGCCAAAGTGAAAGTGAGATTTGAGAATATTTTGGTAAATAGTGAAAACCGTTTTATTGAAGGAAGGATTGTAGTAGTAGGTATGGGAGTGCAGGTGCTTTCTGATGAGACCATCAATAACGTAAACGGCTTATTTACTGAAATAGACGCTTTACTGGCTCAGGCAGAAACAAACCTTGCAAAACTAGATGAGGTACTTGCCAAAATGGAGCAGGTGATGGATCTGATGATCAAGTATTTGCCTGATGATTTGCTCCAAGAATTAAAGTCAAGCCAAGCTGCTTTAGAGCAAGCTAAGGATGAATATGAGAGAATTAAAAATGATCCGAATGCCACAGAAGAACAAAAAGCCAAGGCTCAGGCAGACTTGAAAAAAGCAAGAGAGGCAGTGAAGAAGGCGTATGGAGATGCTGCTAGTTATTGGAAAGATGCTTTGATTAGATTTATTGATATTATTTGGGAAACACTTAAAGAGTTAAAACAAGAATACTTTGGTAAAGAAGCTACTACTGAGCAGGAATTAGATATTGCTGGGGAGGCTGCTATGAAAACATTGTTTGATGATCAAGGATTAGCTCGACCCATAACAGAGGAGGAAATAGGTGTATTTCTCATCAAAGACTTTTCAATAGACAATATAGAGAAACCTACTACTTCCAATAGAATAAATGTAGAATCTAAACTTTGGGACTTTAATAAGAAAATCAAAAAGAAAAGGATTGTGAAGTTTTTATTAGCCATGCTTTCTTTTTACGTATCTCCTGAGGATATAAAACAACATTTTAAGGGTGACGTAGGATTGAAAGGGGAGAAAATAATAGAGAATATTTTTCAGGGGATGAAAGAAAGAAAAACAAATGAGCAACTTGTTGATAAAACAAAAGAAATTATTATTCTAAATATTGAAGAAATGATAGATTTCTTAACAGATATGGATAAATAATACCAATGAGATTATGAAAAAATACATTCAAATACTCCTTTTATTATGGGTTTCCCTATACACTCATTATGCTTTTGCAGGCTTGGATAGCCTTCAAAGGATAAAAGTTAGAAAAGAAATAGAGAGCCTAATGGATAAGCAAAAGGCTCAAAACTTGGAAAATGATCGTTTGGGAAAAAGCCATTTGAATAATTATGTTATTGATTATCAGAAGATTTTAGATGATGATGAATCAGAACATTTTAAAATCAAAGAAGCCAATGGTGGTAAAACCCTTTGGAATTTACAATCAGATGCTTTTATAAAAGAAACCACAGGAATTAAATCCATTCTCAGTAACTTGAATGCTGGTCGTAGTCAGAATGATAAAATCTATGTGGTACTGATTTCTATCTATGATTATAAAAGAGATGTAATCAGGTGGTACAAATCTAAAAATAGATATACACAAGACTATGAGTCAATTGATAAAATATCAGGACAGAATTGGAGTACTATTAATGGAGCATTAACACAAAAAATACAAAATCAGAGTCAAATCAATTCTCAATCCAATGAGATAGATGCAGAAACATTCAAGAAGAACAATCTTGATGGCAAGTTTGTAACAGCTATTATGAGGCAAAAAATAGGTAGTAAAGACTTTTCTGATAGAAGTATTGCTTGTTTTTCTCATTATCAAATAGTTTTTGATAAGAATGGAAACTCTACCTACAAAGTAAAAAGTGCCATTCATCGTTTTACTTCCATTCCTAAAGGTTTATTAGACTTAATTGATACTGCTACAAGTAAATTTGATTTACAAGGATCTGGAAGGAATGATGCTTTGAGAGAGATAGTTAGTATTTTAGCTACTTATGACTATTGTAATCCTGACGATAATAAATTTAACGCAGAAGTTCAAAGAATCAATAGTTTTTTAGACACAGAACTGACTAAACTTCCCTCAAATACACAAAGTGGAATATTTATCACACCAATTGCAGAAGAATCTCAAGGGTGGAGATGGTTGTTTGATATGAGAAACAAAGTTATTAATAAGGAGGCGTTGGGTGAAACACAGAAGAAAATTCAGCATTTGGAAGAAAAAACAGGTTATAAAATATGTGTGATAATAGATCATTCAGATGAAAATATTTGTGATGATTTAATAGCGAAATCTATTTTCGTGAAAAACCAGAAACTGGATAAATCTAAAACTATTCTAATTTATGTTCGTCTAGAAACTATAAGATTTAATCCTCAAGATGTTGATTTTTTATACAAAGCTTCATTGGGACATCATGTTCCTCAAGATCTTGAGACGTATATAGAATCAAGTAATGTAGAAATGGCAAACAGCAGAGAAATATTTAAAAAAAGTGGTGTAGAAGATTTTGCTGGAATTGTTGCTAACTATATTCACAATAACATTTACAGACCATTACCTAAACCTGCTGTGGTTTATGCTTATCAAATAAATTTTAAAGGAGAAATTGTAGAACTGCCTATACAAAAATCTGAGAAAATAACAGGATTGGATATTTATAATCTTGTTATTGTGCAAGATAGAAGAATTAAAACAGCTATCAATGCTTATAAATCTATTAAGAGATCTCAAGATTATCTAAACTCTACTTCAAGAGAAAAACCACCACAAGTAGTAGAGCAAGAGGAAAATAATATCATAGCAAAAAAACAGTTGTTAGAGCAACTTGAAGAAACGCCAAGCTCTGATGGAGATTTAGAAATTATAGATCACCAAATAAAAGAATCTTATTTACGAGATATAGCTATAGAATCTTTTCAAACGGGTGATATTAAGTACAATCCCATTGCTCGAAGGTATACAAGATGGCTACTTGGAACTTATGTAGAAGATGGGTTGCCTAACGTATTTTTTGAAAATTTCTTACCATCATCTCCCCCTAATGATGCATTTATTGCAGGCAACAATGCAGTAAAAATAGCTCGTGTGAAAGAGAAAATTGATGAGGCAAGTTTAGCTTTATCACCTTTTGGAGTAGATTTTATTGCAGATGGATTGGGAGCTGTATATTGTTTTGTAAACAATGATACTCAAGGAACCTTGTTATATGCAGGTTTTGCATTAGTAGGCTCTGCTGATAAAATTGTAAAAATAGCTGATAAAACCTATGATATTGTGAGAAGGACAACTTCATCTTATCAGATTAGCCTTACAAAGCAAAATAGAGTCTACTCTACATTCTTTCCTCTTATAGAATTAACTCAGGTTACGCCTCTCTTCAAAAATTCTACACAAGTATTATTAAGTGAACGCTTTTTAGAAAAGGTAAGAAGTTTGGGTTTGAGTAAAGCAGAAATTAAAGCATTAGACAAAGATTTATTTAATAACCGTTCTTTGATTGATGCAATGAATGCCGATGTTGATTTTTTAGATGTTTGGAAAGAAATATCTTATTTGAAACAACATAGAAAAGAGATAGATTTTTTAAAATGGGTTAGGAAAGTAAATAGTTCAGATCCAGAGTTTGAAAAACTGAGAAAACATATATTTGAAGGAGAGCCAAGCATGCAAGGAAGTGTATTGAAAGTTAAAGGTGTACACCACAAACTTGCTCTAACAACTAGAACAAGTGGTTTCTTAAGAAATGATATAAGAATAAAACCAGGAGCTATTGTTACACCTATTGGCACTAATGGCTGTTATAGAGTACAAGTGGAAATTTTTGATGGTGTTAATTGGAACCCTAAAATTGGTCCAAATGGAGGAGAAGCATCATTTTTTCCAGATACTTGGACGAAACAACAAGTTTTGGAAGAAATAGCTTTAGCAAGAAGTAAAACAACTCCAGCAAATTGGCAACCTCCAATACCCCCAAGAACTTCAAGTAACACTTATCATGTTATTTTAACTTCAGGTGAAACATTAGAGATGTACATAGGACAACCATTTACAACAAGACCCTCTATAGTTCAAGGTAATTTTATATCAGCATTTCCAACAAACTAATAAATTTTAAATATATGTTTTCATACAGTTTTGGAGTTAGTTTTAATTTAAATGATAATAGCAAGAAGGCTTACATAGGTTTAGGTTCTAGTGAACCTCAATATCCTATGATAAGCTATTTAAGTCAATACAATTCAATAAGTGCAGCAGATGAAGTTATTGAAGAACTGAGTGCTGTTATTTCTGGAGAGAAGGAATTTTGGGGTTGGGGTACAGATTTTTGTTCAATAATTTCATATAAGAAAAATTCTTTAATTGAACATCACATCAACCCTCAAAATGGAGAATGGTCTTTAGAGCCTGACTTTCAAATTAATATTCCTACAGCTTGGCTATTGCAAATGTTTAAGGATTGGCGTATTTTTTTAAAAAATAATCCTATTGAGCTATATTCTTAAATGCAAGAAAGTCCAAAAGGTAATATAGTTGGGTATTTCTAAACATTTAAGGGAAATTGTTCATGGTAAGTTAATAAGTATTATGGAAGAAGAATTTAATATTTTAAAAAGTGCATTAACAGCTTTTATGGAAGATATGTGGATTCCTTTTGAAGATAGTTTAGGCATTATTAACCATGAATTTAGCTCTGAAAAAAAAGAAAATCTAAAGACAGAATTTATTGAAGCAACTGTCAATCAAGATTTTGATTGGCTACGATTAGCTAAGGATACTTTGTTATTAATAGAACCTGAATTTTATAGTAATTTAGAAATCAAAAATTATGTAAAATTTTTATTGCAAGATTATTTATTTCCTGAAAAAACATTGATAGAGCAAGATATTGAGCATTTAAACATTGCTGTTGAGAATATTCTTAGAGAATACCAACTAAATGAAGGTTGGATGTATTCTTATTATTTATTTGATGAGCTTAAAAGTCAAGATTGCTTTAAAGAATTAGAATATTACAATCTTTGGAAGATACCATACTTCATTCATTATAAATATTACATTGGGGAAGTACTAATGTTTGGTAAAAACTATTTGAATAAATCAAATAAGCGAAATGACAATGTATGTATAGAAAGAAAACCTATTGAAAGTAAAGAAAAAGAAATTGGCTTTTTAAGGTTTGTACAAAATTTATAATACTAATAATGAAAATACATTTATATGTGGTGGCGGAAATTATCAATTATTAACAATGTATCCAGAACCATAAAATGAAAGAATTAACTATTATTCATCAGCAAGAGCTTCCAATAGTAATTGATGATATTAAACAACTTGAAAAAAAACATAATATTACTATTTCTAATAATATTACTAATTTCATATTAAAATATGGGGGAACAACAGTAAAAGAGATATGTTTCAATAATATTTATTTTATTCATCAGTTTTTAGATATTAAGTTAATTGATGCCATCTTAGAAGGGCATAAGGACTATGAAGTTTTTGATTATCTACCATTTGTAATAGATGGTGGTGGTTGGGACTATAATGTTTCTCTTAAAAAAGAAACTTATGGTCAAATTTGGGTAAATAAATGGGATAATGGAGATGGTGTAGGAGAAGAGTGTTTTTTCTTTATAGCCAATAGTTTTGAGGAATTTATTGATGGTTTACAGGCAGAAGAGGGAGTATAGTGATTTTTTGAAGTCTCAGGCGTAAATAAAAAGCAACGAAAATAAATTATGCTAGAAATAACTTCTTATATTGTATATCACCGTCCTGAATTTCCTGATTCTATTCTCCCAGAAGATGGAGCATATAAAATAGAGGCTTATCCAGAACGATATTTTTTACCCATCAAAAAAGATAAACGTATCATAAAAAAATATTATTCTTCTGGGGCTGTTGTTAAATGGCATGATGAGGGATGTATAATCATAAAATACCATGGTCATTATTTGTCTCGTTATACCATTTCTGATGATTTATTGTATTTTTGGGATAATATTATATCTATGATGTATTATTATATAAAAAATTTTGATAAAAAAAAGAGGAGTATTCAGCCAATATACCCGAATTAAGTGCATCTTTCTCCATATGTAAAGTTTCAGAAACAACACTTATTTTTAGAAGTAGGTCAACAGGCGAATTTTTTCCGCCTTTGTTGGTGTTCTTCACCAACAAATAAAAATACATATCTATCAAATGCAAATTATAGAAGAATATTATTATAAAAACAGTAGTAGTTGGGAGTTTATAAGCCATTATGCAGAATAATTTCTTGTTGGTGAAGAACACCAACAAGGGCAAAAAATCCCTTATAGTGGTTTAAAAAGTATAACAATGGAATCCATTATTAACGCAAAAACATTATTACAGTTATGCTATCTAAAATGGAAGAATTCAAATAGTGCCTTTCAAACATTAATACTTCAAACACATTCATTGGAATATGCAAATTCATTAATAATCCAATCAGGACATAGTATTAAAAATGTTTTTATTCCTTTAGATTCTCAAACTTATCTAATGAGTATAAAAGATATTATTGCAGATGTAGCTCGTGGAAATTCTGTATTACAAGAGTCTCTTATTGAAGGTTTTAAAAGGTTAGGAGTAACAAGTCAAGAGTTAGACTCTATTGAAATACCCTATGGTTTTAAAATACGTATCATTTTAAATTAACATTTATAATTTTATGAGCAGTTTTCCAACTATTTTTATCGATTTTAATAATCCCTTTGAAAATACCATTACTGGAATAAATTATAATTATAAAGATGAAAAGAATATTTATGATACTGATTTGATTAAAAGAATTCTTTTAATAAGAAAAGATGCTAAAATTATTGTAGGGGATATAAGCCTAATTCCTATTAATGAGTATATTATTTATATTCCATTCCATACACTATTTATAAATAGTTGTCCAGTTGATTCAGAATGGTTTATACCTTTCATTGAGCATATAGAACATTTGTGTCAAAATAGAGAAAAAAAGATTTTTTTTGTTTATTCTACATTTGTATCTTTTGAAATTATGAATAGGCTTAAACAATATATTCTATTCACTACTAATATCAATTTTGTACGTCGTCCATCTAGTGATAGAGCTTTTGGCTTTACTACGTTCTATCCACTCGTTTCTTCTAAAATGCCAGATGTTGAATTTCGTAAAAATAAAATTTTAGTAAGTGAAGAACCAGAAAAATATATTGAATTAAGGGATGAGGAAAGCATATTTTCTATGACTTCTATAAAAAAGGATTATAAAAATGGAGAAGGATATTTGATTAATATTTATCAATTTATAGAAGATATTTGTGATCATCTGGACAAATATAAGGAACAGAATTAATCCTTACTACAAATGGTAGGAGAACTGTAAGTCTAAAATCGTATTTAAAAGTGATTTTACAAATGGAAAGCCCTAACCTGAAAATAGTATTTATCAAGAAATTTAGAGAACATTTGGATGTAAGCATGCAAACAGCTATTGAATACTACAATAGATATGATGCAGACTTCTCTCTTGGTTGGTCTTCCAGACCAATCCAAGATTCATTCCATTCTATCTTGAATGATTTCAAAGTTCACAAATAACTCAAAAAGTTAAAATTCTGATTGTTTTTTAGATAAAAACTGGCAGAGCTCCAATAGTAATCTTCTGGCTGATCAGCTAGTTTCCAGTGTTCTTGTAGTGGGTTTTCGTGAATGTATTGCTTCTTTTGTTCTAAAATTAGTTGATTGGATACATTCTTCCATTTGGGTCTTCTTTCCCAAATTTGATATACCCTATCTGCTTGAGTGGAGTGATAAGTTTCTAACTCTTTTTCATCACCCAATAAAACTATTCTCTTTATCATTTGTTGGGCTGTAAATTTTAGAAAATCTCTTTGAAAAGATTCTTGTTTTTCATCTTTGCCTAGTGTTAATAATACGTGGATATGGTTAGGCATTATTACAAAAGCATGTGTGCTAATTCTGCCAGCATTACACATATATTCTAAACTATCTAAAATAATTTGTTTGCAAAAGTTTTTTTCTAGCAACTTCTGCCAGTTGTGGATAGTGGCTGTAAAAAAATAAGTTTCTGTAAAATATGTAAACAATAGAAAATATGCTTTAGAGACACCTAAAATAACAAATTATTGTGTAATATGCAAATTAAAACTTGGATCGGTCTGGAAGACCGACCAAGAGAGAAATATGTAGATGTACAATTTGAAACAAAATTACAATATGGCGAAGGAATAGAGGCTCTTTTAGAAAAAATGAGACCACATGGTCTAATAGGTGTGAGTAGTTGGCATATTTTTGATGCTACAAAATTTTTAAAATAGATGAAAAATTTTTATAAATATTTGATGAATGGAAAACATCTGTCAGAAGAAGGAATAATAGAAGAAATGAATAAGACAGAACGTTTATGGTTAACTGAGGAACTACTTAATCAAGAAACAGATTTTAGTTTTTTTAGAGAATTCAAAAACTTAAATCATCTTGAGATAGATAGTGTTTTTGATACAAAACGTTTAATGAGCATTCCATTTGATAAATTAGTTAATCTAAAAGAGCTAATTATTCGCAATAGTTATGTGAGTAACTTGTTATCTTTATTACCCAATAGTATAGAAAAATTAGAAATTCGAGATTATGATGAAAATTTTATCCAAAAGCAGGTTATTGGAGATGAAATTGGTAGATTTCAGAATCTTAAAACACTTAACCTAGAATCTTCTAATATCATAGAAATATCCACTAAAATAGGAGAACTTAAAATTCTTCAATTTTTATCAATAAATGTGCAAATAGATTTACCAAAAGAGATAAAAGAGTTGAAAATAGATACTTTAATGATTAGAATAGATTATGATAATCCAAATATTAGTTTTTTAGGAAAAATTATAACTTCTTTAAAAAATCTTAAATATTTGATTTTTTTTTATCAAAATAGTGAGGGAGTTCCAGAATGGATATTTAATCTAAGGAATTTGGAAGGACTTATAATAGGTATACGAGCTATAAAAGAAATTCCAAAAGAAATTCAAAATTTAACAAATTTAAGAGAATTAGGTTTGATGGATTGTAAAGTAACTACTATTCCCAAATTCATAACAAAGCTAAAAAATCTTGAAAGCTTAGTGTTTCAAGAAACAGAACTAAATAACATACCTGAATACATAAAAGATTTACCCAATTTAAAGTTCTTGAATATTATTTGTTGTTTAAATTTATTGTTTGATGAAGAAAAAATGAAAGATATTAAAGAAATGCTTCCAAATGTTAAGATTCTGGGAATTTAAAGTGAGAAAAAATATACTGATACCATCTTGAATGCTGTATCATACACTTTTCGGATTGGTTTCTATTTCATTTTTCAAAAGTAAGAGTTTTTTTCCCTAACTCTTTCGCCTAAGTTGGCACTTCCAAGATCTTTGTGATGAGAATTTTAATTGATTGGGAGAAAAGTAATAAAAGTCTAAAAAAATTTAGGCTTTTATTACTTTCAAGGTCACCAACTCACCTTCACAGCCTCTGAAATTTGGGATTCTGTTCCATCTTTGTACACAGCCTTGATGCGATAACGATATAAGTTTCCTACTTTCAAATCAGCCTCATCTGTGTAGGTTCTTGTGCTTGCACCCACAAAAGATAACTGACTCACATTTGCCTCTCCTTTTCCTTTGTAGATGATAAACTTCTCCACCTGAGTATTTTCAGGATATTTCCAAGAAAGAATCACTTGTTTATTTTCTGTGTTTTTGGTGGCTGTCAGTTGCTTGATAGGTTCTCTTTCTTTAGAATCTAATTTCCTTGCCTGAACAGGTCTTGAAGGCTTGGATTCGAGCTTTGAATCATCCACTGAGACCAAAGTATAGGAATAGAGTTTCCCTTTCTCTCCACTTTCATCTGTGAAGGTGGTAGGCTTGTGGTCTAGTGTTGCAATCACGACCCAATCTTTCTCTTTTTCTTCTTTTCTGTAAATCACTTGTTTTTCAAGGTCATTTGCTCCACTCTTTTCCCAAATGAGTTCTACTCCTTTGAGTGTACTTTTGGCACTCACAAATACAGCAGGATTAGGTGCTATTTTATCAGGTCTTTTGATTTCCAAAGCCTCTGAAAACTTGGAAGGATTGAAACGAGTATCCACAGCCACAATTTGATAATACA
>Ga0075157_10002355_pt1 | contig 11096 bp, 8 predicted proteins | sample JI81BgreenDNA_FD_70967 | JGI IMG/M metagenome (GOLD analysis project Ga0075157, IMG submission 70967) | Wastewater effluent complex algal communities from Wisconsin, to seasonally profile nutrient transformation and Carbon sequestration -... | ecosystem: Engineered > WWTP > Effluent > Algae...
AAATATACACAAACTTTAGATTCTAATTTCCTAATCATGTTATTTGTGTATATTTTTATCATGGCTGTTTTCTTAGCACTTTCATCTCCTAATTTTGGTGCATTGAGTAGATACAGATGTGGTTTTTCGCCTTTTTTGTGGTATACTTTTTTAAGTTTTTTTCCCATAAAAAAGCCTTCATTTTAATCAAAAATGAAGGCTTGAAAAAATAAATATGGGATTAGGTCAGCATACCACCATCCACTTGAAGCACTTGCCCTGTAATGTAAGAAGACATATCTGAACCTAAAAATACACAAGCATCAGCTACTTCTTGAGGGTTACCACCTCTTTTTAAAGGAATTTGATTGAGCCATTCTGCTTTATTAGCAAGTTCATCAGTCATATCAGTTTCAATAAAACCAGGAGCTACTGCATTAGAGCGAATATTACGAGAACCTAACTCCAATGCTACCGATTTTGTAAACCCAATAATTCCAGCTTTAGATGAAGCATAATTTGCCTGTCCTGCATTTCCTCTGATACCTACTACAGATGTAATATTAATGATAGAACCATATTTGGCTTTCATCATAGGTTTTAAGATAGCCTTCGTGAGATTAAAAACAGACTTTAAATTAATATTGATTACCTTATCCCACTGTTCTTCTGTCATACGCATCAGTAATCCATCTTGTGTTACACCTGCATTATTCACTAAAATATCTATTTTTCCAAAATCTGCTAGAACCTGATTTACAAGTTCTTCTGCTTGCTTATAATCAGAAGCATCTGAACGATAACCTTTAGCTTCAACTCCTTTCGATTTTAATTCATTTTCTAATGCTTGCCCTTTTTCTACACTAGAAAGGTATGTAAAAGCCACTTTAGCTCCTTGTTCTGCAAATTTTTCGGCAATGGCTTTTCCTATGCCTTTTGATGCACCTGTAATAAGAGCCACTTTATTCTCTAATAGTTTCATACAACAAGTTTAAGTTTTTAGACTAAGTCACAAATAAAAGAAAAAATATTAGAAAAGAGAAAATAAAAAAAGCAGTAGAATTTTCTACTGCTTTTTGAGTGTTAGTTCAACACTATTTTCTTGAAGCTTGTGCCACTATCAGTTACAATACGAATATGATAAACTCCTTTGGGATATTCACCCAAACCTAAAGAAATTAGCTTATCATTGCTATTTAAATATTTTACAACAGTACCTATATTATTATAGATTGTGATTTGGGCATTTGATGTATTAACTTTTGCTAAACTAATCTGAACATGGTTTTGTGTTGGATTAGGATAAACACTAATTGCTTTATCCAGTTCAGGATTAATAGCTGTAGTAGCATCTTCTTGAGTTTTAGCATTCGCTACATTGGAATAAGTGGAATTTCCACTAGCATTACTTGCTCTCACTCTGTAATGATAAGTTGTATTGGCAGTTAAACCATTATCAGAATAAGAAGTTGAGTTAGCTGGCAATGAACTAGCAATTTCAGTCCAGCCATTGACCCCATCAGGAGAACGTTCAACTTTATAAGCCGTTTCATTGTTAGCATTATCAGTCCAAGCCAAATTGATTTGTGAAGTTGAAACTGCTGTTGCTGTGAGAGTTGTTGGTGCAGTTGGAATGCTAGGAGTGTTTGATAAAGTAGTTGCATTTGCTACATTAGAATAAGCAGAATTTCCACCAGCATTGCTAGCTCTCACTCTATAATAATAAGTTGTATTGGCAGTCAGACCATTATCAGAATAGGAATTTGAGTTGGCAGGTAAAGCCCCAGCAATTTCAGTCCAGCCATTGACCCCATCAGGAGAGCGTTCAACTTTGTAAGTCGTTTCGTTGTTGGCATTATCAGTCCAAGCTAAATTGATTTGAGAGCTAGAAACGGCTGTTGCTGTTAAAGCAGTAGGGTCAGCAGGAGCATTGGGTAAAGTAGTTGCATTTGCTACGTTAGAATAAGCGGAATTTCCACCAGCATTGCTAGCTCTGACTCTGTAATGATAAGTTGTATTGGCAGTTAAACCATTATCAGAATAGGAATTTGAGTTGGCAGGTAAAGCCCCAGCAATTTCAGTCCAACCGTTGACTCCATCAGGAGAGCGTTCAACTTTATAAGCCGTTTCATTATTAGCATTATCAGTCCAAGCTAAATTGATTTGGGAGCTAGAAACAGCTGTTGCTGTTAAAGCAGTGGGGTCAGCAGGAGCGTTGGGTAAAGTAGTTGCATTTGCTACATTAGAATAAGCAGAATTTCCACCAGCATTGCTAGCTCTCACTCTGTAATGATAAGTTGTGTTGGCAGTCAGACCATTATCAGAATAAGAAGTTGAGTTAGCAGACAATGAACCAGCAATTTCAGTCCAGCCGTTGACCCCATCAGGAGAGCGTTCAACTTTATAAGTCGTTTCATTATTGGCATTATCAGTCCAAGCCAAATTGATTTGAGAACTTGAAACAGCCGTTGCAGTGAGTGTTGAGGGAGCTGTTGGAGGAGCTAAAACGCCTGTAATATTGATATTATCCACATAAATTCTATTACTAAAATTATCTGTTAATCTGAATCTAAGAAGAACAGAACTATTACCTATCAAAGAATTTAGGTTAAAAGTTTCTTGTCTCCATTCATTCGCAGCAGGAGCTGTAAAATCAGTAGTTCTTGAAGTAGGAGTCGTAGTTGCTAAGGCTGTTCCAGTTTTAGTCCAAACAGTATTGTAAGTCTGCCCACAATCTGTACTGGCTTGTACTTCTAAAGTAGCATACGATGTTTGATAACCAGTATAAGCTAGATAAAAAGAGAAATTAACACTAGCATAACCTTGCAGATTTACTGCGGGGGTATTTAAGAATAGTGCATTTGCTGCAATATCATTTGTAAAAAGGTTTACAGTTGCAGAGCGTGTACTGGCTTGTCCAACAGTTCCACTGATGCCCCAATTGAATGAACCTCCACTATTATTAGTTGTCCAACCTACAACAGGTGAACTTTCAAAACCTTCTGTGAGAGGTAAATTACTAACAGGTCGAACAGTAATAGTTTGTGTTTTGGTATTTGTTGCAGAACCATTGCCCACAGTTAAAGAGATTTGATAAGTACCACTTTGGTTGAATGTAATGGTATGAGGTCCTTGTGTAGTAGCTGTACTTGGAGTAGCACCTCCTACACTTGTTCCATCAAAATTCCACTGCCAAGAATTAATAGCAGGAGCACTTACTAATTTAGTAGAAGCATCTGTAAATGTAATTGTTTGACCAATACAAATATTTGTTTGGTTCATCGTGAAATCGGCAAAAACTGCATTAGGATTTGTTGCAACACCTGTTGCAATAATTGAATATGCTTGCGGATTACTTCCTTGCAGAGTTCCTTTGTGATTGATGGTAATGGTATAAGTTGCTCCAGCAACGGGATTACTAATGACTACTTTTTCAACATTATCACGAGCATTATCTGCTTGAGTTGCAGCAGCAGTAGGAGTAGCAGGATTAAGTACCCAGGGCAATGTGGTATTTGCTCCTTCTGTAACACGCAAATCTAAATCATTGATGAGCATGCTTTGTGTACTATTCAGAGTTCCATCTGTAAGAGGAGTTGCAGCAGGATCATTCCAAGCTATGGTTACTTCTAAAGGTGTGGAGCTACTAATGGCTGTAACATTAAAACTGTAAGAAGCTCCATTGTTTAATGTTCTTTCATCTATAATAGATGAAAGTCCTCTATTTGTAATAGCATTTGCAGCTTTTTCAGCATTCACTAAACCCCATCCAAAAGCATAATCGGGACCTGGGTTTGAGCCTGCCTCATCTGCTGTATGAATTACAAGACCTCTTAGAGTAGCAGCACGCATAAAATTACCACTATTTAGGTTTTTGTAATGTTGTTGGATGAGCGTAAGTGTACCCGTTACATTAGGGCTTGCCATAGAAGTACCACTCATCGTTTCATAATTGGTATTTCCTGTACTAGTAGTAGAATAGATATTTACACCATTACCCACAACATCAGGCTTGATACGACCATCATCAGTAGGTCCCCAAGAACTAAAAGAAGACATGGTTACACTTGCAGGACCTGTATAATTACTAACAGCATTTACAGCACCAACTACCAAAACATTTTTTGCTGTGGCTGAGCCTGTAAGTAAATTATAACCTGTTGTGCCAAAAGCCCCACCTGGGTTATAACCATCACCTCTGTCATTACCAGCAGCTTTTACCATTAAATAAAAAGGAGCATTGTTGGCAATTTGATCCCATGCCTGAGCTTCATCATCATAGAACCCAAATTGCCAAGCACTCAAAAACTGAGCATTATAGCCATAAGAATGGTTAGAAAGTAGCAAGCCTGAACTTGCTTGAGTAGTCATTTCAGCAGTATCGTTGTTCCATTCGTTAGCCCAAAGTGTTGCTTGATGAGCCATTCCTTTTGCATTGCCATCAACTCCAGAGGCAATCATTGTTCCTCCTACGTGAGTAGCATGGCGATTATTCAAATCGGAAGTGGTGAATGTTACACCATCTTGCTGGATTGCTCTTGTTCCAAACTCTTGGTGAGTGAGGCGTATAGGACCACCGTCCCATTCTCCTACAATCATTCCTTGTCCATTCAGGTTTAGCCCCATAGAGCCACCAGTCCATAGCCTGCTGGCTTTGGTTGTATTGGCTGCACCTAAATTACTTTGGGTTACATAATAAATAGGAGTACCATCTGCATGAATTCTCTGTAATTCAGCAATACGCCCATCTGATAAGGTTTTAAATATTTGTAAGCCTTTTTTCTGAGCAAATTCAAGGGCTTTTTTCTTATCAGTAATACTTTTATTACGATAAAAATCACTGAGTTGCTTTAAAACTCTTGTATTGGAGTTTTGAATAATTTTTTGACGTTCACTTTCATTTTGCCCTAGGGTAACGAAAGTAAAACTCAGGAATAGTGGAATTAATAATAGTGTAAGTTTTTTCATTTGGGTTTTGTATTTTTGTTTTTACAAAAATAGATATTCAAACCCATATTTTAAAAATTTTATTTTGTTTTTTGTCTATTATTTAAAATAATGTTGTGATTTTGATGTAATAAAAAAGATGAAAAGTTATTATATCTGCAATAAATTTTTAATATTATCACTAAATTTTAATCCTGTTTCAATTTTAGTTCTATTTTTATCAGCTAAGGTTAATACATATTTTCCACTAAAATGCTTTTGCAGCTCAATAATCTGGTTTTTATTTACAATTGCTGACCGGCTTATTCTGATAAAATCCAAGGGGAGTTTTTGTTCTAAATAGGTAATAGTATAGTCTAAAATATGTTTTTTCCCTTCTTGCGTATAAATAAAAGTATATTTATCTTCTGCTTCAAAATAAGTAATATCTTCTAAACGTATTAAAATGATTTTATCTCCTGTTTTTACAGAAATACTATTCATTTCTTTTTGTGGCTTTATTTGCTGTAAGAGTTTCCACAAATTCTCATTTTCTTGGGAGTTATTACTAACTGTATTTTGATAAGTTTTTTCTAATTTTTTGATAGTTAATTCAAGTCTTTCTTTTTCAATAGGTTTTAATAAATAATCAATAGAGTTTTCTTCAAATGCTTTAATAGCATACTGATCGTAGGCTGTTGCAAATACAATTAAAGGCACATTTTCTAGCTTCTGAAGCATTTCAAATCCATTTAAAATGGGCATTTCAATATCTAAAAAAACTAAATCAGGTTTTTCTTTTTCTATAAGCAGGCGTCCTTCTTCGCCATTAAAAGCTTCACCTATAATTTCTATTACGTCTGAAAAGTCTGAGAGTAAGCGTTTTAATCTGCTCAAAGCTAATTTTTCGTCATCTATTAAAACAGTTCTAAAGGAGATCATATTTTATCACAATAAAAGTCAAATTCTAGCATTATTTTTTATTCAAAAAAAGTTTAATTTTCTTAAACTCTCCATTTTCTATTTCCATTCGGGCATCTTTTCCTCCTAAAAGTTTAAGCTTTTCTTGAGTACTTTTTAAACCATAGCCTACTTGGAAATTTTCGGGAAAAGGAACACCATTGTCTGCTATTTCTACCAACAATAAATCGTTTTCTTCCTGAACAATAATCTTAATTTTTCCTTGAGTAGAAATTTTAGAAATACTGTGTTTGATAGCATTTTCAACAATGGGTTGGATAAGGAATTGAGGAATTTGTGTATGTAAAAGTTGTGGATTTTTGACATCAATTTCATAAGACAATCTGTCTTCAAAACGAACTTGCTCTACTTCCAAGTATGTTTTCACCAATTCAAGTTCATCGGATAAAGAGCTATAATACTGGCTTTTAGCATTGGTTGAGTATCTAAAAAACTTAGCTAAAAGAAGCACCATTTTTTCTGCTTTATCTGGGTTGTCATGAATAAGACTTGCAACAGAGTTTAAGGCATTATACAAAAAATGGGGGTTTATTTTAGCTTGTAAGGCTTCTAATTCGGCTTTGGTTTTTAATTCTTGCAAAACAGCCATCTCATAATCTTGTTTTACCATTTTTTCTGAGCGGACACGTTCTTTCTGTGAATAGGCATATAAAATAAGAGTAGCAATGATAATATGAGAACCAAAAATAAGTTCAAAATAATGAATATATAGAAGATCTTTGAAGAAATTAACCAAATCGAACCTTTCTGTACTGGAAAGAATTGCATTATCAACAAATACTTCAAAGATGTATAAGAGAAGAGCCAAAATGGTGTAACGAAGGTATTTGTTATAAATGTAATGATGATAACGGATAAATACTTTAAGTAGAATAAGTGCTGTTCCTGCTTCAAGGATATTGCCTAGAAAAATATACTTAAAAATATTGCTATTGATGGTATCGCCTACATTATCAAATTTTACTCCAAATTTTTGTAAAGAAAAATAAGAAATAGCTCCTAAAGCAAATTTAACAAGTGTTAAGAATATCCATTCACCTAAAAACGTAAAAATCTTAGCCATCTTTTTGAGTAATTTTGCCTTCTTCTGTGGAGAAGAAGGCTTTTATGAAATTTATTATTGACTGTTTTTGCACAAATCTAAATATTTTGTATTCTCATTTTTCCCCCATTTGGGTGCAAATGTAGATGCTGGAGTGAAACTCTCAAATAAAGTTTTCGCTTTTTCAAAGTGAGGCATTGCCGTTTTTGCTCCACCACCAAACATTTTGGGAGTATGATACAACCTTGTTCCTTGCATATAATAGATACGGGGATTATTTACGTTAATTTTAGAAGCTTTCTCCACATATTCTTCAAATATTGCACCTTGTGTCTGCCAACGAGCTTGTCCATCTACAGCCATACTTGCTTGTGCTATAAATGCTCTTAAAACATAAATTTCATCATTTTTTTCGGAAATACTTTCCCAAATTTTTAACGCTTTTTCTACATAAATATCTTTTTTAGCTAAATCTTCTTCTTGATAGCTCATTCTTGCATATGTAAAAGAAGCATAGTAATTTGGGTGCCACTCTTTAGGAGCATTTTTGCCTATCATCTCAAACTGATTTGCTACTTTTTGTAAATCAGTCATACTTTGTGCTTTACTCAACAAAGAGAAAGCCTCTTGCATGGCTTTTTCGTAAGTGTTTTGAGCTTGAAGAGCCAAAGTAACAAAAATAAAAGTAAAAGAAATAAATAAATTTTTCATATTGGTAAAACGTTTATTGTGAAGCAATTAAGATTTGATTTATTTTTTAACCTTTTTATAAATGCCATAAAAAGTTGTTTTCCATGTTTTTTCGTTATCTGAAGAAGTTTCCCAAATTTGTTCTACATCTCCATTTTCTTGTTTTTTCCAAGTGATTTTATTGATGACTAAATTACCTTTATAATCTTTCACCAAATCACTTTTTAGAACCATTGCACCATCCTGATAAGAACCTTTTAACTCCAATACGAAGCCTCTATTACTTACCCAGACTTGTTGCCATATTTTTTTTTCAGCATTGTAAAAATTATAGCTTGTGCCTGCATCATTGGGAGTAAGACCATTCCAGTTTTCTTGTAAAACACATTTATCTTGTAGGAATACAATTTTATTTGTGCCTACTTTATTACCATCGTGTCCAAATACTTCCCAATCACCTTCCCAAAAAGCAAATGCTTGGAATTCGGGTTTACAACATACACAATCTTGATTTTGGGCTTTTAATTGCAAACTTAGAAATAGACTGAAGGCAAAAATTAGATTTTTCATATAGATTTTGGTTTGATGGTTTCTTTGTATTGTTTTTCCCAAACAGGCTTAAATTTTAAAAAGAAAAAAGTGCCAATAATCATTACAAGAGCTGTTCCTATCCCAACGAACTTATAGAAAACAAGCATGGGTTTACCTTCTGGAGTAAGAATGTATTTGGGTAATCTGGAAAATATTTCTGCCATAAAAGCACAATACAAACCAATAACACTCCAATACATCGAACGAAAGTGTTTGATTAAGTAATCCTTTGATTTTTTTGTTATAACAGGATATAGACCAGCAAAAAGTGTAATAGAACTGATAATTGCAAATACATGGAAAATACCAAACTTGCCATATAATCTGTAAATCATAAAAGCGGTCAGATTTACAAGTAACATGGCTAAAGCATAAATATAACCTATTTGTCTATGAGATTTTGTTCCCTTTTGAGCTACTAATACATACAAACCTGTAACAAGAGCGATAACAGAAGAAACTAAATGAATCAAACCTGTGGTATCTTTTACTATATTTTCCATGACATTTAATTTTTATGTAAAGAAAGTGTGTAGAAAGTATTTTAAGTAGTCTTTTCTGACAAACTCATTGAATTGAAGGATGAAATCAGAAAAAAGTGGTATAAATTATTTTTTAGAAAAAGTAATATTCATACCCACAAATACAGACCGAAACTGATTGGGTTGTGTGGCAACCCTCTGAGTGCCATCTTGAGAATACATATAACCAAAAATATTTTTTCTATTCAACACATTATCGAAAGCTGCATATAAAATGGTGAAATTTCTGCGAATATGTGTAAGATATGCTACTGTAATGCTTACATTATGAAAATCAGGGGTTTTATCACTCATAAAAGTTTCATTATTGGGATTGTAGTAAGCTCTTCCTGAGGCATAATTATAAGCTGCATTGAGACTTAGGCGAGCATCAGGAACAAAATGTTTGTAAACAGCACTAAAATTGTGTTTAGAGGCAAATGTAGGTGTAGCAGAATTTAAGTAGTTCATATAGAGTCTTTTGGTGTCTAAAAATGAATAAGAAACCCAAAAATCTGCATTTTTAATACTCTTTTTATCTCTCCAAAAAACATCCACACCTCTTGCATATCCAAAGCCCGAATTATCAGTAATACCTGTAGGAAAACGATTAGGAATAGCTTCAAAAATACCATTGGTTTGTTCTCGAACAAGGCTTTGGTAGTCTTTTTGATAAGCTTCAATTCTGAATGTTCTATCATTTTTCTGATATTGATAATTAAAAATGTAATGAATGGCTTTTTCAAAACGTAAATTTTTATTGATAAACAAATAATTATTATTTGGATTCTGATAAAACATACCAAATGCTCCTGAGATTTGGCTGTTTTCGCCTGTTTTATAGGCAAAAGATGTTCTTGGAGCCAAATTCCAACGTCCAATCACTGAAGAATATTCGCCTCGAACGCCAATTCTTGTAATCCATAATTTGTTCCAACGAATTTCGGATTCAGCAAAATTAGCCCAATAAGTATCTCTAAACTCATATTTGCCTGTGCCTACCAATTCAGAATAAAAAGCACTTCTGTGGAGTTCTGTACCCACTACCATATTGGCTTTTTTGTTCATATCAAATGTTGCTAAAAAGCGTGTTTGATAACGACTATCACCTCTGCGAATATTCATATTGTCTATGGTAATGATGTCTGCATTTCTGCTATACGAAATGCTTCGTTCCATTGTCCATTTATTAAAATTTCGTTTTAAATAGACATTGCTGTATAAATTTCTGTTATTTAATGCAAAAGTATTTCTCAAATTAGGATTAAAAGGATCAAGTGTCTGAACCCCCAGTTTTGTATAATCATAGTTTATATAAGCTTTCAGAATAGATTTACTGGGTAGTTTTTGTCTAAATGTAATGGCTGTACTTGCTCCTTGTGGAGGAGTTTGCCATGTAAAATTAGGCTTATTGAGTGCAAAAAGGAGAGGAGCTGTATTGGCATAATTTCCTGAAACAGCTAGAGACGTATTTTCCCATTTCTTTGTTGCTTCTGCATTGATGCCTGCCAAATTAATACCAGTCTCTAGTTGGGTCTTTTCAGGAAAATCGGTAGTATTTAGCTCAATAATAGAAGACAATGCTTGTCCATATTTTGCAGAATATCCTCCAGTAGAAAAAGAAGTGCCTTTAAATAAATCTGGAGCAAAACGACTTCTTTGTGCAATATTTGGTACTGAACTAAAAAAAGGATTTTGTAAAATAGCTCCATCAAAAACAGCTTTAGCTTCTGATGCCGAGCCACCTCTTATAAAAAGTCCTTCTTGGTCTCCTACTCTCGAAGCACCTGGGAGTGTTTGTAATGCCAAAAATATATCTGCCTGAGAGCCTGCCACTGTTACAATATCTCTTGAATTGAGAACAGTCCCTTTTTTAGAATCAGATACTTCAAAACTGCCTGCTGTAATAGCAATGGCTTCAATATCTTCTTTCAGAGGTTCTAAAAGTGTAATTTCTATCCAAATGCTATCTTGTTGTAATATGATTTTCTTTTCCCATTCAGGATAATCCATGAAACTGGCAACCAAAGTAATGGTATCTTTTTGAGCAGTTGTAAACTTAAAAATACCGTTTTCATCACTAGTAGCTCCTTCAAAAGCTCCCTTGACAAATACATTTGCTCCAGCCAATAAATTTTTACTGTCAGAAATTTTCCCTGTAATGACGGTTTGAGAGAAAGAGATAAAGGGAAATAAAAGCAAAAAGTACAATAAATATTTCATGTTGTGTGTTTTTAATGACAGTTCAAAGAAATATATTATTGTATTTTTATAAAATGGATTTCGGACAAACTTAGAAAACCATAGGATGAAATAAGAATATGAAAGAGTAAATTTTAATTAAAAATGAGAATTGAAGGAAATAA
>Ga0075157_10002356_pt1 | contig 11093 bp, 11 predicted proteins | sample JI81BgreenDNA_FD_70967 | JGI IMG/M metagenome (GOLD analysis project Ga0075157, IMG submission 70967) | Wastewater effluent complex algal communities from Wisconsin, to seasonally profile nutrient transformation and Carbon sequestration -... | ecosystem: Engineered > WWTP > Effluent > Algae...
GGCCGCAAGCGGGCGCTGGGGACCAGAGCGCCGATGACGATGCCGCAGGGGCCGAACCAGCGTTGGTCGCTCGACTTCGTGAGCGATGCGTTCGCCTGCGGCCGGCGCTTCCGCATCCTGTGCGTCGTCGATGACTTTACGCGGGAGTGCTTGGCGTTGGTCGCTGATACGTCGCTGTCGGGCGCTCGGGTGGCGCGGGAGTTGGATGGCGTGCTTGCCGCACGCGGCAAGCCGCTGACGGTTGTCAGCGACAACGGCACCGAACTGACCTCGACCTCGATCCTGCGCTGGTCGCAGGAACGGCACATCGAATGGCATTACATCGCGCCCGGCAAGCCGACGCAGAACGCCTTCGTGGAATCGTTCAATGGCAGGCTGCGCGACGAATGCCTCAACGAGACGCTGTTCACATCGTTGGCGCACGCCAGATCGATCCTGGCCGCCTGGAAGCACGACTACAACACTGTCAGGCCGCACTCGAAACTGGGCGGGCGCACCCCCGCCGAAATCGCCGGCCAACGGGGTTGGGGGCATGCCCCCAACCCCGTTGCCATCGCATCAACCATCAGCCATCAAAGCAAAGGACTCTACTTCTGAACGGTACCAATCAGGGGTGCACGTCAGGCTTATTGCCTGTTTTTGGCGATCCGGACCGCTCCAAGGCCCGTCATTTGACCAGCCTACTGAAATCATTGATGGAATCTGCGCGGAAATTTTTTCGCTGTTCCAGCATCTATCGACACCTTTTCTGCCTTCGAAGCCGATTTCAAGTGCCAGACCTTACCCTCTGAAGTATCAAGAAGGTACCGTCACGGGCCTCCTTCGGCAACTGGCCAGTCCCAAGCCCTGGTCGTCAGACGATCTGGAGCCAAGCTTATGCGCCAGTCGTCCGACGGCCGTCAGCAGCTGGCGGTTAAAGGTCATCGATGTTCCCGATCGGGAAATTATCGTAGCAAGTTGCACTTGATTGACGAGATTTTCCCGCTCGGGAAATTCTGCGCATCTGACCGGCATTGGCTCCTTGCAGGCATTTGCGCAGGCAGCAGCTCATCCGTACACGCTACGACCGCTGTGCGCACACCTTCCTGTCCGCTGTCTGCATCGCCGCAACCGTCATCTTCTCGTTGCCTCAATGACTCCTGAGCCCAATTGAAGCGAATTATCGGTGGTCCAAATCAGCCGGAGTGCGAAAAGCTGGCCCGTTCGTTGAGCACGGCCGGATCGAAGCCGGCGGCTTGCTTGTAGCCTTGGGCGATCGCGCGGCGCTCGTCCATCGGCAGCACATCCGCCAGCGCGCCGCCTTCGGAAAGGCGTTCCCGCGCCAGATCCAGCACCCGGTCAGGCCCCTGCTGTCGGTTCATCAGCACGATGCGGGCCGTGGCCTCCCTGCGGTCGCCTTCATAGCCAGCCAGAGCCTGTTCGACCGTTGCCGCCCGTGCCAGATGCCAGGCAAACACACGGGCATCGATGATACCCTGGGTCGCGCCGTTGGAGCCGATCGGATACATCGGGTGGGCGGCATCGCCCATCAGGGTGACGCGGCCGAACGTCCATTGCGGCAGCGGATCGCGATCCACCATCGGGAATTCATAGATTGGCCCCGACGCCGCGACGACGGCCGGCACTTCGATGCCAGCCCAGCGCCAGCCGGCAAAGGGCGGCAGGAAATCGGCGCGGTCGCCGGGCCGGTTCCAATCGCGCGGTGGCGGGCTGTCGGCGTCCCCGCGTTTCAGATCGCAGATCCAGTTGAGGCGGTCGAGGCCGGTTTCCGGGTCCTTGCCGATCGGATAGGCGACGAACTTCTGCCCAGACCAGCCTGCCCAGATCATCGCCTTGCCGCCCATCGGCGCGGCCACAGGCGACGTCGAGCGCCACAGGGTGATGCCGTTCCAGCGCGGTGAGCCCTCGTCAGGGTAATATTGCCTGCGCACGGCCGAGTGGATCCCATCGGCGCCGATCAGCAGATCGGCCTCCACGGCGGCTTCCAGCCCGGTTACACGGTCGGCAAAGCGGGCGTGCACGCGCGTGCCAAGCGTTTCGACACCCGTCAGTTCCTGCCCCATGCGCACCGCCTGCGGGCCAAGCCGTTCGCGCACCTTGGCCAGCAGGAACATCTGCAACTGGCCGCGGTGGATGGCGATCTGGGGCCATTTATAGCCGGCCGCCAACCCGCGCGCTTCGTGCCACACCAACTCGCCGGTGGACGTGAGATAGTTGAGATCGGTGATGGCGACGCCCAGCCTGAGCAGTTCCTCCAGTAGTCCCAGTTCCGCCAGTTCGCGCACGGCATGGGGCAACAAGTTGATGCCGACGCCCAGCGGTGCGGGCTTGCTGACCGCCTCGTAAACGGTAGGGCGAAAGCCGGCCGCATGCAGGCTCAATGCAGCCGTGAGACCGGCGATGCCGCCGCCGACGATGATGATATCCATGTCGCGGTCCATGTCAGGCCACCTCGTGCACCGTCAGCCGCACCGCGCCGGCGCGACGCTCACCCGTGGCCACCGCCAGGATTCGCCCCAGCCAGGCCAGCTCTGGCACGGCGCTGCGGAAGCGCATTGCAGTGCGGAAATAGTATAGCGCCGGGTCAACGGCCTCGCCCTGCGCCAATCGCGCCAGCACGTCGGGCGGACCGAACCGCAGGCCGCGCGATTCCACCTCCACCAGACCCTGCTCCAGCCGCAGCACGTAATGCGCGTCGATCTCGATGGTGCCGTCGCTGCCAATCAGCTGCCAGTCGGCGCCACCGGGCACCACCTCTCCGCTCAGCCGCCCATTCACCACACCGCCCAGGATCGGAATGCAGCGCCGGGTCTGGCCGGCGACCACGCCAATCTCCACCGGCGGGCCGACCGAAAGGTCAATCTCCAGCAAGGGCGCGCTCATGTCTGGCCCACCGGGATGACCGCCATGGTCAGCCGGGAAATGCACACCAACCGATCCTGTTCATCCACGATGCGGATGCTCCAGACTTGTGTGGTGCGGCCGAGCGCTTCCGGGCGGGCAGTGGCGAAAACCAGGCCCTGCTTCACTGGGCGGACATGGTTGGCATTGATATCAAGGCCAACCGCGATCTGCCGGGCCGGATCCAGCGTGAGATTGGCAGCCAGCGATCCAACAGTTTCAGCCAAGGCCACCGACGCGCCGCCGTGAAGGCGGCCGTGCGGCTGCACCGTGCGCGTGTCGACCGGCATGGCGGCCGTGACGAAATCATCGCCGACGGCTGTGATGACGATGCCCAGGTGCGCGGCCAGCGAGTTGGCCTCGCCCGCGGTCAAAGTTGCCGGTTCAAGCTCGGTTCGTTGCCAGATGCGCGCACTGTTCATGCTGTGAACTGCTTCACCTGGTCACGGTGGAGATAGATGGCCCCGGCGCAAATCAGGCCAAGTGCGACCGCCGGAATGGCAGAGGGGCCGATGATGAACAGATGGGCTATGACGGCGCAGGCCATGGTTGCGCCGAGCAATTTCGCGCCACCGGCAGCAGCGAAGGCCAAGGTCAGCAAGACGCGCAGACCGATAGAGAGATATTTCATGGCTTGTCGCTTCAGTTGAACGTGGTGCGCACGTCGCCAAGGCCGGAATCAAATCGGGCGATCACCTCGTCACCCGCATTGACCGGCATGGCTCGCACGAAAGAGCCGGTGAGGATGGTCTGCCCCGGCTCAAAGGTGATGCCGAATTCGCCCAGCTTGTTGGCCAGCCAGGCCACCGCCGCCACCGGATTGCCCAGCACCGCCGAGGCATAACCTTCCTGTTCGACCTTGCCGTTAATGATCATCTGGCCGGCGACGCGGCGGATATCGATATCCTCAAGCCGGCACGGATTGGCGCCCAGCACGGCGGCCCCACAGGCCGCCAGATCGGCCACGGTATCCACCACCGTCATGCCCGGCGCCGGGCCAACGCGGAAATCGACGATCTCGATGGCCGGCAGCACGAAATCGGTCGCGCGCAGCACATCAACCGGCAGGATGCCGGGGCCTTTCAGGGCGCTCTTCATCACGAAGGCGATCTCAATCTCGATCAACGGGCGAAAGAAGCGGGAACGTTCGATCGGCGTGTCTTCGGGCAGGAACAGGTCGTCGGTCATGGCGCTGAAGTCAGGTTCAATCGAACCCATCGATTCCTGCATCACCTTGGAGGTGAGGCCGACCTTGTAGCCGCGCACCTGCCGCCCTTCAGCCACCCGGCGGGCAATGAAGGCCTCCTGGATGGCATAGGCATCGGCCATGTCGATGCCGGGATGGGTCTGGGTCAGCAGCGGCAGCGCAGAGCGGCTGCTGTAGGTGCCGATGATGTCGGCCAGGATCTGTGCACGGGTAGCGGCATCAAGCATGGCGTTGTCCTTCCGGGAGGGCTGCCCTCGTGGCGGCCAGGTTGGCCTGCGCAGCGGCGGCAAGCGCGGCATTGTCGGTCAGCACCGAGATCATGCGGAACCCCTGTGCCGCGCGCAGCGGGGCGACCGTGGGGTTGGACAACACCGCCGTGGCGACACCGCGCGCCCTCGCTGCGGCATTGATGCGGGTGATGGCGGCGTCGAACGTGGGCTTACCGTCATTGTCGCCGGGCGGCAGGCCAAGCGAGAAGGACAGATCAAAGGGACCGACGAAGAGCGCATCGACGCCCGGAACGGCGGCAATGTCCTCCACAACCGCCAGGGCCTCAACCGTCTCGATCATCGGGATAACGGCAACGCGTGCATTGGCGCCGGGCACATAGGACATGCCATCGCGCGCACCCACGCGAACCGGCCCCAGGCTGCGGCGGCCGGCGGGCGGGTAGAGGCAAGCCTCCACCAGCCTCCTCGCTTCATCGACGCTGTTGATCATCGGCGCGACGATGCCCATGGCACCGGCATCCAGCATGCGGCCAATGATGCCCGGCTCGTTCCACGGCACGCGCACGATCGGGGTGATGCCGGCCAGATCGATGGCGCGGATCATTTCCACCGCGGTCTCATATCCCATGCAGCCATGCTGCATGTCGACCAGCGCCCAATCAAAGCCGCCCTTGGCCAGGATTTCCGCCGTCAGGCTGCTGGGGATCATGCACCAGGCCCCCAGGGTCAGCTCATCGCGCTGCCAGCGCTGCTTCAGCGGTTCAATCATGGCACTCTCCAACGATCATCAGGTGGGTGAGTTGTTCGCGCAGCAGTCGCATCGACCAGGCGCGGTCCAGGCCGGCCCCAAGCCAGCTGATCAGGGCGAAATAATAGAGCGCAAAGGCCGAACGGGCGACGAGCGCCGGGTCGTCCACCCGCCGATCGGCGCGGATGATGTCGGTCAACCCGTCGTAGATCGTGTCCATCAATTCGGCGATGTCGCTGCTGCGTGCCGGTGAACTGGGGACGATCAGTTCCCTGAGCAGCAAGCGCGACAGATCAGGATCGCGGGCGTGATAATCGGCCATGCGATTGAACACCGCCAGCAGCCGGCCGACCGTGGGCGTCTCTGCTGGCAGGTCGGCATAGATGGCGCGGACGGTTTCCAGCATCTCGTCCTTGAAGACCATGACCAACAGGTCTTCCTTGGACCGGGCATATAGGAACAAGGTGCCGGTGCCGATATCGGCCGCGTCGGCAATCTGTTGCGTGGTGGTATCGGCAAAGCCCTGGCGCTGGAACAGGTCACGCGCGGCCGCCACGATGCGAGCGCGCTTCTGCAGCTTGTTGCGCTCACGGCGGCCGGGCACCGCTGCCACCTCCTGAACCTTGGCATGCGCCACTGTCGCCATCCCCTCTTGCTCACGGCGATTCCTGCCTGACCGGACTGTCATAGCAAATGAATTGACCCCAGTCAAAAATGATTATACTCATTTTGTATCGACTCGCGGCAGCAGCGAGCATGGAGGGGAGAGACGCGATGACCGACAGCAGGGCCAATATCGCCGGCGTGGACGTGTCGCTTGATCACTGGATTGGCGGCCGCCGCGTGGCCTCGGCACAGCGATTTGCCAACGCGTCCCCGATTGACGGCAGCGATCTGGGTATGGTGGCTGCCGGTGGGAAAGCCGAAGCCCACATGGCGGTGGCCGCCGCGCGCGAAGCGTTCCCGGCCTGGGCCGCACTGGGCGCCAAGGGCCGCCTGCCGATCCTCAAGCGCTTTGCCGACGGCATATTGGGCCGCGCCAAGGACATCGCCGCCGTCGAAACCGCCGACAACGGCTCGCTGCTGGCCGGCAACCTGCACCGCATGGTGCCTCGCGCCGCGCAGAACATCAGTTTCTTCGCCGAATGGGCACTGGGCCTGAACGATCACACCATCGATCACCCGGAAGTCGTCAATAATGTGCGGTACGATGCTGCGGGCGTGGCGGCGCTGATCACGCCATGGAACGCGCCGTTCATGCTGACCACCTGGAAGGTTGGCCCCGCGCTGGCGGCCGGCAACACCGCGGTGGTCAAGCCGCCGGAATGGGCGCCGCTCACCTGTTCGCTGCTGGCCGATATAGCCCACGAAGCCGGCGTGCCGCCCGGCGTGCTCAACGTGCTGCAAGGCATCGGCGAGGAGGCGGGCGACGCGCTGGTCAACCATCCCGATTTGGCCCGCATCAGCTTCACCGGATCAACCGATACGGCCAGGATCATCGGCCAGGCCGCCGCGCGATCGATCACACCGATGAGTTCGGAACTGGGCGGCAAATCGCCGTTCATCGTCTGCGCCGACGCCGATCTTGACGCCGCCGCGCAAACTGTTGCCGGGCAATATATCAACGCCGGCCAGGTCTGCCTGGCCGGCACGCGTATCCTTGTTGAAGCCTCGATCGAGGCTGAATTCCGCGCCAAAGTGCGCGCCGCCGTCGGCCAGATGACGGTAGGCGATCCGCGTGACCCCGCCACCCGCGTTGGCCCGCTGATCCATCCCGAACATTTCGCCCGCGTGGCCGGCTTCGTGGAACGGGCGAAGGCCAACGGCGCGCAATTGCTGTGGGGCGGCGAACGCGCCTCGGCCGGCGGCCTCTATTTCCAGCCGACCCTGTTTGCCGGCGTGAAGCTGGGCGATGAAATCAGCCAGTCCGAAGTGTTTGGCCCGGTGCTGACCTGGCAGACGTTCGTGGATGACGACGAGGCCATCGCCATCGCCAACGGCACCAAATACGGCCTTGCCGGCACCCTGTTCTGCGGCAACGAAGCCCGCGCCATGCGCATTGCCGAACAGGTGGTGGCCGGCACATTGTGGGTCAACTGCTTCTTCGTGCGTGACCTGTCCGCTCCTTTCGGTGGCAGCCGCATGTCTGGCATCGGCCGTGAAGGCGGCACCCACAGTTTCGATTTCTATTGCGACATCAAGAATATCGCGGTCCGCAAAGGGTCGTTCGCGAACAAGGGGGCCTGAAATGACCAAAGTTACCGAACTGGGATACGTTACGCTGGGCGTGAGCGACCTCTCCGCCTGGGATGCGTTTGCCACCACCATCCTGGGCCTGGAGGTGACGCAAGGCGAAACCGCCGACGTGCGTTATCTGCGGATGGATTACTGGCACCACCGCATCAAGCTGGTGAACGACGGCACCGATGATCTGCTGGCGATGGGCCTGCGGCTGGCGGGCACGCTGGAACTGGCCGCCATGGTGCAGCGGCTGCAGGCGGCCGGTGTGGACGTGCGGGTGGGCAGCCAGGCCGAAGCGCAAGCCCGGCAGGTGCTGGAAGTGGCCTTCGTCACCGATCCCAATGGCTATGCCGTCGAACTGTTCCAGGGCCCGCTGGTGCAATACAACCTGCCCTTCCATCCCGGCCGCCGCATGCACGGCCGCTTCCAGACGGCGGGGGGCGGCCTTGGCCACATGATGCTGGGCCGCCGGGCCGATTTCGCGGCCATCCATGCCTTCTACACGCTGCTCGGTTTCACCGGCGGCATCGAATATCGCCTGCCGCTGCCGATGCTGCCCGAACCGGTCGAACTGATGTTCCTGAACTGCAACGACCGCCAACATTCGCTGGCCTTCGGGCCGCCGGGGGAAAAGGCGATCAACCACCTGATGATGGAGGTCGAGCGCTTCGAGGATGTCGGCCTGGCCGGCGATATCGTCGCCCACGCCGGCGTGCCGGTGATCATCCAGCCCGGCAGCCACGCCAACGACCAGATGTACAGTTTCTACTTCAAGAACCCGTCGGGCTTCATGAACGAGATCGGCTGGGGCGGCCGTCAGCCCACCGGACAATCCGAATATTATCAGGGTGATGCCTTCGGCCATGCGCCGGTGATGAGCAACATGAAGGGTTTCATGGTGCCGGCCTGACCGCCGCGCCGCCACCTTTTCGGGAGAATGACAATGTCTGTGCTGAATGGCCCGCGCGAGGAATGGCGTCGCATCCTGCTGGAAGGAACGCCGCAATGGGTGCGCCCCGAAGGCGACCGGCTGAGGCTGGGCGACGGGCGCTTCGTGGCCGAAGCCGATGCCGTCTATCTGCCGCCCTGCGATCCAACCAAGATCATCTGCATCCACCTCAATTATGACTCCCGCCGGGTCGAGTTCCGCGCCCCGGAACTGACCACCCCCACCTATTTCCAGAAGCCGTTGACCGCCCTGAATTCTCACCGCGGCAAGCTCTCCCGCCCGGCGGACTGCCAGTTCCTCAACTATGAAGGCGAAGTGGGCGTGATCGTCGGCAAGCCGATGCGCAACATCGGCCGCGACGAGGTGTGGAATCATATCGCCGGCTTTGCCCCGGTGAACGATGTCGGCGCGCAGGATTTCCGCGATACCGATGCCGGATCGATGCTGCGCGTGAAGGGTATGGACGGCTTCTGCCCCATCGGCCCCGGCATCGTGCGCGGCGTCGATATCCGCGAACAGAGCGTGCGAACGTATATCAACGGCAAAATGGTGCAGGAAGGCGCGCTGGCCGAGATGACCTTCGACATCCCCTATATCCTGGCCGATCTGTGCCGGCACATCACCCTGCTGCCCGGCGACCTGATCCTGTCGGGCACGCCCGCCAACAGCCGGCCGATGGCCATCGGCGACGTGGTGGAAGTGGAAGTGACCGGCGTCGGCCGCCTCACCAACCATGTGCAGGAAATCCCGGCGCCGCTGCACAACGTTGGCCACGGCCCCACCGATACCGATGCCGTGCGCCGCGTCGCCCTGGGCGGCGACTGGTGGGCGGCACAGGCTGAAGGAGCATCCGCATGATGGCCACCACCGCTCTGGCAGACAATCTGCTCGATCCCGATCTGTTTCCGGCTGATCAGGGCCCGCCGCATCACCTGTTCGATGCCTGGCGCGCCAGTGATCCCGTCCACTGGAACCCGCCCAATCCCGCCTATGCCGGCGGCATGCCCGGCTCGTCGGGTGTCAAGGGCTTTTGGGTGCTCACTCGTTATCAGGACGTGCTCGACGTCTCGATGAACCAGGCGATGTTCACCTCGCACGACGGGATTGTGCTGTGGGACGTGGAAGGCGAGGAGCTCGAACGCCAGCGCGCCAATTTCATGGTGATGAAGCCAGAACAGCACAGTGCGGTGAAGAAGGTGATCATGCCGCCCTTCATGCCACGTGCGCTCACCGAACTGGCGCCGGAGGTGGACAAGCTGGCCACGGAGATTGTTGACCGTGTTGCAAGCAGTGGCAGTTGCGAATTTGTCTTCGACGTCGCCGCGATCCTGCCGGTGCACACCTTCTGCGAGCTGATGGGAATCCCCGCGCAGTATCGCGATCAGGTCGCCGCCTATGGCAACGCGATGGCCGATGTCGAAAGCCGCACGAGCGTCTCGATGGATCCAGTGATCGGCCTGTTTGGCCTGGCCCAGCAAATGGCCGAGGAAAAGCGCCGCCATCCCGATGGCAGACTGCTCAGCGCCATGGTCAACGACACCACGCTCAATCTCGATCCGATGATGATCAATCAGTTCGTGCTGGTGTTTGCCATGGCCGGGCACGAAACGACGCGCTCCACGGCAGCGCATTTCATCCATCTGATGAGCCGCTACCCCGATCAATATGCCCTGCTGCGCAGCGATTTCGACGCGCATTTCGATAACGCTCTTGATGAGGTTCTGCGCTTCACCTCGACCACCACCAACTTCGTCCGCCATGCCGTGGCCGACACCGAAATCGGCGGCCAAAAGGTGCGGAAGGGCGACAAGATCTACCTGTCCTACGCCGCAGCAAATCGCGATCCGGCGGTGTTCACGGATCCCCACCGATTTGACATCACGCGCAGCAACGCCAAGCGCCACCTCGCCTTCGGCGCCGGCCCACACATTTGCGTGGGTGCCCGCCTGGCAAGAATGCAGCTGCGCGCACTGTTGAAGCAGATCGTCACCCGCATTCCCGACATCCACCCAGTCGGCGAACCGGAATGGCTGCGTTCCATCTGGTTCAACGCCATCATCCGCATGCCAGTCGAATTCACGCCCGAATAGCTCCGGTTCGACATCACCAGGAAGGTCTGCGAACGCTGCCGCCAGAACTACGCTATTGCCACCGTTTGTATCCGGTCACTCCCATTCGATGGCTCATGTTGCTCGCAAGGCTCTGATTTATATTGCTTATTAGCCTTTTTCGGCGATTTGGGCCGGCTTGAGACCCGTCATTTACTCACCTTATTGAAATTATTGACAAAATCGGCACGAAATTTTTTTCGGGGTACCAGCATCTATCGACGCCTTTTCCGACTTTGAAGCCGATTTCCATAGCGAGACTTCACCCTCGAACCATCGAAAAGTACCGTCACCCTCCTCCTGTGGCCACTGGCACCTGTCCCAAGCCAAGGTCCCCATACCGTCTATAGGCGGTGCCCACCACCGGCTTCTGTGAGGATGAATTGAGGTTCGCTGGGATGGCGTTCGCGCTTCTGGCAGAGTTGGCCGGCGAAGACCCGCAAGTGGCGGACGTCATGCTCATGCGCCGGGCACCAAACGGTCGTGAGCAGTTGGCGGAGCGCGGCATTCGTTATTCCCGTTCGGGAAATTATTGCGGATTCTCGAGGGAATAATAATGGGAATTTCCCGTACGGGAAAAATTGCCCTCTCTGCATCGCGCTGCTCTTGGCAGACTATCATCGATCGATCCCATGATCGTTCTCCCGGACATTCAGATCCCCATGGCGGATCGACGAAATCACAGCTCTTGCGGCCGGCGAAAATCTGT
>Ga0075157_10002359_pt1 | contig 11089 bp, 17 predicted proteins | sample JI81BgreenDNA_FD_70967 | JGI IMG/M metagenome (GOLD analysis project Ga0075157, IMG submission 70967) | Wastewater effluent complex algal communities from Wisconsin, to seasonally profile nutrient transformation and Carbon sequestration -... | ecosystem: Engineered > WWTP > Effluent > Algae...
CTGATAAAGTATCCCAAATAGTTGAAATCTTAGCAAACACAGAAAGAAACTTTAAGGTTCTAAAGGATGAGACACTTCCATATATTGAAAAAATAAAAATTGAGAAGGATTTTGATAGTGATATGTTAAGTATTTTCAAAGATTTTATGAAAGTGTATAAAAAAGAAAAAGAATAATTACAAGTAGATAAACATATAATAAATGGTTTTGATATAATTTTTCTAAAATAATTGTTAAGATAATAGTAAATAAAATAATATAACCTTAAACATAAGCAATATGGATTTTTTGGAAAAAAATAAAAATGATTGGAAAACAATTCTAAAGGATATTTTCGATACAAATATTCCTCAAAGGCATGAATGGACTGATTTATTTGAAATAGTAGATATATTAAATAAAATTGGAAGGTTTAAAAGCTCCAATCACATGTTTTACCCTAGCGGAGGAGGAATGGATATTTGCAGTGCTAAAATCTCAACTTCAGAAAATATGTGTATTGAAATAGATACAGATGGAATAATTGATATACTAAAACCTCGTGTTTTAATATTTCATTCATTTGATTCAGATGAAGAATGGTATTATTTTAGACTTGAAACGCAAAACTTAGATGCATCAGGTGTTTATGAGTATATAGATACCAAAGATAAAGATACATTTGAAGAAGAAGTGGTTGAATTAGAATCAGGAAGATACATATCTAGATCTTATTGGGATGAAGGAAGTTATAATGGTGAAGACTTACCAAAAACAGCCAGAGTTGTGGTAAGGCATTTCAAGGGAGCATTTGTGATATTTAGAAAAACATCAACTTATAATAAAATGCCAAAAACCTATGATGGAATACATAATAAAGTAAATGATGAAAACTTTCGCAAATCTATTGAAAGTGTAATTAATAAAATCAAACAAAGTAATAATGAGTAAAAGATCAATACCAACAAGAATTTATAAAATATTACTAGCAAATTCGGGAAATAAATGTGCATTTCCAGCATGTCCACATCCTATTTTTGATACAAATCACACGTTTATTGCTGAATTATGTCATATAGAAGCCGTTTCTTCTGGCGGACAAAGATTCAACCCAGCATTAACACAGGAAGAAATAAATGGCTATGGTAATTTGTTGTTTTTATGTAAGAAGCACCATAAAGAAACAGATGATGTTAATGTTTATACTGTAGAAGTTTTAAAAAAAATCAAGCAGAACCATGAAAGCCAATATATTATATCTCCTTATACAATAGACATGTCCCATGTTTTTCGTTTAAAACGTGAAATAGAAACCTTTTGGGAAAAAGTACAGGGGTTTTCTGGGGCTTTAAATTTAGAAAACAATATAAATACAAAAGCTGAATACATTGAACTAACAGAACAAGTCAGCACATACCTAAACTTAATAGAAGATGTTCTATTAAAAACTAAAAGAGATAATGATGAATGGGATATACTTAATATAAGTGTATCTAGTCATATAAGCAGTATTAAAGCTTTATTAGAACATATGAATATCAAATATCATGAAGAAAAACTAAACGTCAATCCACAAGATGTAGTATTACGAGAATATTTAGAAAAGCTAAGGGAAAGTTTTTTAAAAGCTGTACAAAAAGAAGTTAACTCATAGATAATAAACTATCTATAATTAAAAGTTCTTTTTCTAAGGATTGTAGTTTATTGGTGTATTTTCTTAGTTTCTCTTCATTATTTCGGTTGGCAGTAACATTGCTTTTTGCTTTAGAAACCTGAGAACGAAGTAACTTTTGTTTCTTGAGTAGTTCGTCCTTGGATAAAGAATTATAAACAGCCTCTTTGGTAGTAGGTCCTTCAACCTTGATAGGCATTTTACCAGTTTTCTGGAATGCCTTTTTTACTTCTGCAAGCTCATTGTACTGATTCTTACAATCTAAAATTTCAGAAACAAGTTTCTTAGCTTCTTGGCTGTGTGGCTCAGTTTCGGCAAGTAAAGCAAGAGCATTGGAGAGCTTGGCTCCCTGATTATAAAAGTGTTGTTGCTGTCTTGAAATTTCCTCAAGTCCTTCAGCTTTCTTCTGCAATGTGATGGGTTCCTCAAGAGTTTTGACAGGATTATGAACCACTACTTTTACTTCTTCAGTAATTTGTTTCTCTCCAGCTTTCTCAAGCAAAACCTTTAATTCAAAAACAATGGTAGGCAAAAGGCTCTCATTCTTTCTTTTGTCAATAAGCCTTTTGATATTCAAATTCTTGCCATACTTCTTATAAAGCTCACAAGCTGTTTGGTAGCTATCAGGACTCTGTAGGAATTTTTTTATTTCATCCATAAAAACCAAGTTCAAAAAAATAGCCTGTATCATCAGGCTATTTTTACTACACACCACTAAAACTATTTTTTCTTTTCTTCTTTAGGCTCTTCTTTCTGAGCCTCTATTTTTTTAGTCTCTTTAGAATCTGCTTCTACCTTTTCTACATAGATAGAACCATCATCATAAAGCTTTTCTAAAATTTTCTGATCTGGATTGTTTACATCTACTTTCCCATACTTGGTGAGTAGAATACCTGCTTCTGTATTGGTTACTTTGAAAGCCATGATTTGTTACAATTAATAATTCAACAATAAGAAAACAATACTAAGCTGCTACAGGGATAACACCTGTGTAAACCTTGTAGCCGTTAGCTGCTAAAGCTTTGAGTTTACAAGGAACATTATTAGGATCAGAACCTTTTAAACCACTATCAGGCTTAATTTCTGAAAAATAAGCTGGATTGTCTAAATCACCAATAATCACGACCTGTCCATCTCTCTTTTTAACAATTACGATAAGCTCTGTATTAGCATTTAGAAATAATTGCTCAAGAACATCTAAAGTAGGGCGAGGAAAAGTAAAATCAACCATATTTTCAAAGCTCAAAGAACCTTCAGGACCTACAGAGGAAGCATATACTTTTCCTGTATCTTTTTGGAAATTCCATTCTTGAAAAACTTTGCCAGCTTGCATTGTAATATCTGAAGCAATTACAATTTGGTTTGCAGGTGAGGCAGCAGGGGCAGGAATGGTAGCAACATCTTCAGCTTTGGCTACCCAAAGTTTTGCTACTAAACCAGCCAAATTACCACCACAATTATTACTTGTAGCAGCTAATTTTTTTAATGTTACACACATAATTTAAAAGGAAATAAAGTTTGAAACTACGCTATAAAATGCTATTGTTTACTAGCTCTAAGGGCTTCAAGCTCCTTGAGTAGTTCGTCATTCTTGGCTTTGAGAGTCTCATTCTCTTCAGAAAGGATTTGGCTTTCTGTAAGCTCAGCAATCAGTGTTTCTTCTGTGATTTCTTCAATCAAGCCACTCTTATTTTCTACTAGATACTTGAGAACCTCTGGTTTCTTCAAAGCCTCTTTTACCTCGATGGGAGCAGGTGTCTCAGCCTCTCCACCATACAAAAAAGAAGGTAAACCAGGTATAAAAGCATACCACTTTTTATCAATCTGAAAACAGGAGCGTGAAGAATTCTTCACAAGCTCCGTCATATTTTTTTTACTCACTTTATTAAAAGTTAAAAGTTAAAACTAAAAGAAAATATTAAACCTGGTCATTTACCCAGATAGCATCTGTATCAGCTATTTGGAAACAGATTTTAAACTCAATCATTACATCCAGTAACCTATGTGATTGTTGAACAGTAATTTTATTGATGTCAGCAAGTACATCTGTACCAGCAAATAAATTACCTTCAGGAGTAAGGATTGTTCTACCAGATGTGCCTATCCAACTGGCTCTTTCTAGTGTACACTTGCCATTAGAAGCCTCCAGAATGCTTTGCTCAAATTTCTGAACATAATTTGAACTACCTCTTGTCTCAGCATAGTTCTCATCATAATTCTCAATATTGGTATAAGAAGCCAAAAGCTTCATAGGAACTCCCTTCCAAGCTATAGGCAAAGCCTTCCACATCTGTTTAAATTTCGTCAATGCATTGGCAGAAGTAATGGCTCCAGTGGCAACCACATTGGTTAAATCTCCTGCTGTAATAGCATCTGCTAGGATTTTTGCAAAACCATTACACACATCTACAGGACCAGTACCAGCAGCATTGTACACCCCATTATAGGTTGTGATGTCGTTTAGTTCCTGTTTGATTTTTCTAACAAGTTCTGCCATAAAGAATTTTTCTAAAGGCAATTCTCTTGGGTCGAAACCAGGTTTAGAAACTAATATCAACCATTTATCCTGAACCTCTCCTGGATCAATCTGAATATCCACTTTAGCAGGTTTAGGGCTTAACATCCTTTCACTAGGCTGGAATAGGTTGTTTCTAGGTTCAAAAGCTACTCTGTAGGGTTGCACTACAGTACCGTTTAATTTTAATTTATGTAAAGGCTTATCTTCCTTCAAATTTGAATACAAACCAATCTGCCCTTTTTCAATACCATCTAAGCTATTGAGAGCCATGGTTATAATCTTCGTTGAATTACTCTCTACATATTTGGTGACTTTGGATAAATCAAATGCTTGTGGCATATCAATAAAAAATTAAAAGTTGGAAATAAAGTTGTTACTAAGCTCTATAGTAAGCCAAGCTTTTTAAGTCTTGCAAGCTCTTCATTAGCTGCATGAGCAGTTTTTACATATTCAGAATCAGCATAGGTGAATTCTTCCTTCTTAGCCTCCTCATCAATCTTATCTTTAGAAGCATCTACCTGTGTAAATCCTTGTGAAGCCTGACCACCCAGCTTTACATACTCAGCTTGCAAATCAGCATACTTCTTATCAGACTCAGCCAAAGAAGTATTCAAACGGGCTTGTTCTGCCTGAGAATCTGCTAACTGTTTTTCAAGAGTAGCTTTTTCAGTAGTCAAGGAAGCATTTACATCATGAAGTCTTTTGAGTTCAGCTTCTACCTTAGCTGCATTTTCATCCTCTTCACTTTTCTTTTCTTCTTCCTCATCTTTTTTCTTTCCTAAGATTGTTGCTAAGAATGGAAAACCAGCCAGTTGCATACCACTGTTAGAAGAGCTTTGAGACTTCGCCTCAATTTTAGTTTCATCTACCAAAGAAACTGCTTTATTGACTGCATCCTCCAAAGTGCCTATCGCATCAATCAAACCATACTCTAAAGCTGTTTTGCCATTAAAAGCCTTTCCAGTAAAAATTTTATCATCAGCCTTGAGCCTGTCACCTCTACCTGATTTTACTTGGCTAATAAAATGATCATTGATATTATTAAGCTCTTGCTTATACATTTTCTGAGCCTCTTCAGATAATGGCTCATAAGGATTGCCCAATGTTTTTTCTGTAGATTTATCAGCAGCTATTAAAGTTACCTTCAAACCTTTTTCATCTAAAGCTTTTGAGGTATCCACATGCGTAATAAATGTACCGATACTACCAATCCAAGAAGATACAGCACTGTTAGAAATAACATAAGAGGTTTGAGAGGTTGCCCAGTAAGCTGCTGAAGCTGATAACCCATCTACAAAACCAACAACAGGTTTTTTAGAGTTTTTAATCGCTTTTGCAAAATCTTCTGTACCATCTACAGTCCCACCAGGAGAATCAAAATCCAAGACAATCGCATCTACATTTGGGTCATTGTTTGCACTATTGAGCCAAGAAATATAGTCTTTTGTCCCATAAGAACACCAGTCCCCACGTTTTGAGATAGGACCGTGTACAGGTATGACTGCTACATACTTTTGCTCTTTTGGTTTGGTAGAGCTACTTCTACTAGCAGAAAAATAAGTCATTACTGGGCGACCTTGTTCATCAGCATTCAAAATTCCTGTGTGATGCTTTCTTTCAGAAAAATTGGCTACTGGTAGGTTTTCAAGAGGAGCATTTGTTTTGATTTTTTCCAAGACTACAGGAGCCACACGCTGAAAGTAGTGAAAATCCATAGCCCAAAAAACTGCTCCGAGTACGCTAAACATAAAAATTAGTTTTTTCATTGTGATACATGATTTTTTTACAAAAAAAGAAGTAGCCCAAAACTATATTTTTAGGCTACTTTTCTTTAGGACAAAAACGGCTAACTTTTTTTACAAGACTACTTCTTTCATGACTCTTAAAACAGTATTGAAAGATGCTTGAGCAGATTTATTCTGATAGATTTCTGTAAGTAAGATTTTGGCATCTTCTTTATTATCAAAGAATAGATTTTCAACCAATACAGCAGGCATAGACGTATTATAAAGGATATAAAATTGCTCTTCATAGTCTTTATCTCCATCTGACAGATCAGTCCTGTAGCTAATAGCATTACAAAGTTTTTTATGCTCATCAAACCAAATATCAGCAATCTTATCTGCTTGTGTTACTCCTTTTGTTGTCCAAAAAGAAATACCTCTGGCTAGAGCTCCTTTGCCTTTGAAATTATTACCTGAAGCATTAGAATGAAATGACATTAAAATACATTGATAGCCCTGTTTAGCTTTTTCAAAGTGTATTTTATTTGCTTTTTGGGCTAAAACTTCTAAAGGTGTATCATTATATTCATGATATATTCTTTCATAGTCTATGCCAGCATCATCCAAAAGCTTGCAAAACTTGTTAGCAATGATTCTATTAATAACACCCTCTCGAATCTCAAAATCAATTTTTCCATCCTCTTTTAAAAATTGAAAGTATTTCCCCCAGTCTTTATGGGTCATGTACTCTCCTGTGATGGGGTGGTTGCCACCATGCCCAGCATCAACGATTACGCAAATTTTCATAAGGATTAAAGTTTAAATATTATGATAAAACTCTAAATAAGCCTGTAAAGCGGCTTTTTGTGTGGAATTAGGTTCTGTATGAAACAGAATAATATCTTTGATATAGCCTTGCAAAGAGCCATTAGGAGCATTAGAACCTATATCATAGACGTTTGATACTTTTGTTCCAAACTTTGCACTAATGGCTTTAAATACATTATTTGGTGCAAAATTGGTACCCACTACATTATTAATTCTAACATCTGACTGTGTATAGGTGCCTCCAGCCAGTTCAAATATAGTGGAGTCAATAGCTCCCATAATGGATGCGTATGGTACACCTCCTTGAAAAGAACTTATAAAGCAATCATAGCCTGCAAAATTTCTGGTAGAATTTCCAACGACTACAGCAAACACAACATCAGGGATATTATCTGTTACAAGCTTTTTTCCTGAACCATCAAAATACCAACCTGTAGGTGTCCAAAGGGGCTGAGCTGAAGTAGTTGCCATAGAAGCTGTATATCCATCTGTATAACTGACAATGTACTCATTAGCCCCATCTACCCTAAAAGTATGTTTTGCTCTTTCTTTTGAATTGCCTCTCCATGCCACCAAAGCTTGAATATCTGGAGGCATTCCAATCGCCTGACGAGCATTGACCATACTAGAAAAAAATCCTCTCATGATACTACGGGCGTTTTATAAACAGCAGCATTAACAAACCAACCTTCCTGATAAATCATAGAAATAATTACATTATCAGTTGTATTGTTAGGCAATTGCATAGTAAACTCATTGGCTGCTACAGCTGTAATAGGCAATCCAAAACCATCAGATACCTTAAAACCAATTGAAGGGTGCAAACTCTGTAGTTTTAAAGTATGACCATTGCATGCAAACACACATATTTGCATGTAAGCTCCATGAGAAGGCAATGCATTAGGTAAAACAATAGTTGTATTACCTTCCACATTTTCAAACCAAGCATAATAGGTTTTCAAATAAGGATTAGGAAAGTTCTGTATCCCTGAAACATCCGCAAAAGTATTGGCTACACTAATAGGCTCTTTATTTACAGTAAGATTGGTAATAGAGGTTTGTAAACCATCTGTTACATCTTTATGAGCCTTAGAATCCCATAAATCAATAAACTGTTGCCCAATTCTTATACCTGTATTTGCCTCATCATTGGTTTCATTTTTTATGGCTGCTGCTCCATTAGCACCAGAGGCATCACTAATTCTTCCCATATTTTTTAATTGAAAGTAGGATTGAAAGTTTTATCAAAAATGCGTGTAATAGATGCCAAAAAATTAGCATCCACATGAGGACAAGGCAAAAGCGTCTCACAAGTAAACTCAAAATCAGTTTCACTGGGGTCTGTAGGCTTTTTCTTACTATCATAATCTGTAGAAAATGTTAAAGGATTTTCAAGGTTTCCTATCAGTTTAGAAGCTCCATTAGAATCTTTGTAAACAGCCAAAAACCAATGTTCTGAATATTTTTCAATCCAGTTTCTTAATTCAAGAGGATTGCCTCTCATCGTAAAAGTCAATCGCTGTCTGTAGATTTTCCCCTGCTCACCTCTTTTGTCGTTTTCTCTATGCTGAGCAGTTTTTGTGAAAAAAGCTACATTAAACTTATTTCGTTTACTATCCAGCTCAATATCACTGATTATCCCAGCACGAGGCTTACCAAGTGAAATGATGTTTTCCAAAGAGATAAGTTGAATTTTACGGATGCCTCCCAGATTAGCACAGTTGTTCTTTTCATCAATCCCTGCCATTGCCTAAATAACCACTAATGAAAATTTGCTTGCCTGAGCTTGTGAAGGCATTAAATTCAAAATATCCATCATCAGAGATGTAGCCAATATCAGCACCATCAAACTTCTGAGAAGTATCAGGACGCTCCAACCAGATTTTTGTAGAATAGGTATTACCTTTTTCATCAGAAAATGAGGCTACATGATAATAGCCAAACACCTTTGCTTGTGGGTGAAATTCCATACGAATTTTTCTATCTCCCTGGACAGCTTCAATCGTTACAAGCTTTTCAGTTTTGATAATCTTAGCATCAGTTTTCATAATGCTCATGTGTCTGAAAGCCTGAGCCTCCAGTTGCATGGTGCTAACCTGTGGAGTAGGTTCTACAACATTACTTTTACTACTACATGCAGTAAAAAGCAACAGAATGGGTAAAAACAATAAAAAACGCATAAAAAAACGGATATTTGTGAAGCTTCAAATATCCGTTTTACCTCTAAGATGCTTTAGGACAAAAACAAGCATGATTTTTTTAAACTTTTTTCTCTTCTCCAGATTCTTGCTGCACTATCTAGGCTCCAGTGGTCCTCACAAATGTTATAATACTTGAAAAAATTACGTATGGCTTCTGAATCTGTAATGCCTAAACTTGTCTGAGCCTTCACGAAGGTATAAAACAGTTCATAAATATACTTCTGATAAAGAGCGTTGAAATGCCTTACTTTATAACCCTTATAAATCCGTTCAATGGCTCTTGGAACACATATACTGATTTCTGTTTCGTATTTAGTCTTAGGCAAAACCTTATACTTATAACTTTGAATAGAAACACAAGACAATACAATTCTACCAAGATGCTCATGTAAATGAATTTTTACAGGCTCTTTATATTCAAGTAAAATAAAATGCTTCACTAGATGGGTAACAGGTATTTTAATCAGATTTTTCTTCATTTGCTACAGTAGTTTCTAATTTGAAATTAATCTTGGAAACAGCTTCAAAAAACTTATCAAGTAGGTTTTCTGGTAAATCGTCTAAATGGTCAGAATAAGCCATTAAATGATATTTCAACTTTCCAAAGTTGGAAAGGTAACCTACAATATGCTCTTTGAACATTTTTTCTATAAGCTTCTTTTGCCCAGCGTTCAACATGAAATATCCTTTCACATTATTTTCCAAAAAACGAGTATCTATAATAGTTTTTTTCTTCATCACTGGTTCAATCTCAAGTATCTTTTGGATAGAAGCTTCTATGAGTACACTAAGCTGCTGATAATTTTTTCTTGTAGTTTCGTCTAAATCATCAGATAAATAAACTAAAGCCATATGTTTTGCTTTTTGGCTTAAATTTTCGTTTTGGGTGGTATATCTTTTAGCTTTGTTCATTTTGCATAAAGGTTTTATAAATATTGTCTGTTTGACTAAAATAAGATATTAAGAGCTTTATAAATTCTTCTTGTGTAGCAGTTAAATAGAAATAAGAAAAGTTGAACTGTATATCATCAGGTGTAATTTCTTTTTTCTCTAAAGCGTATTCATAGACACCTTCTCTTTTATAAATAACCCTCACAAATACTTGTGTAGTTGCTGAAATCATCTTGCACATCTCTGTGCCATCATGATTTTTTAGATAAATCGGATAATTCATAGTTTTATTTTTTTCTGTAAGAGAGTATATTTTTGATTCTACATGTCCTACAATCCTACAAAACCCTTAAAAACCTGTTTATTTTAATTTAGAGGCTGTTTTGTTTGTAGGATTCCGTCCTACATTGTAGGATACTTTGTAGGAAAAGTAGGATAATCATTTTCCTACATGCCCAACTTTCCTACAACGTCCTACAATGTCCTACATATTTTTTACTCTTTCCTACACACTTTTTTTATATAACTTATTGTTTTTTAATATTTTATATATGCTCTGTAGGATTGTAGGACGTGTAGGACAAGAAAATTCGATTTTGTGGAAAAGATTTTGACTTTAATTAGCAGTATTTACCAAAGAAACATTCTGTTAAAATTATATCTCTCAGTAAATTTTCATTTGATATAAAGGATTTAAACTCTAAAGAAACCTCCTTACTGCGGTTCTGTTTTATACTTATATCTTTCCTATCTTGCATAGATACAAATCTGTGAGCCAAGTGTTCATCTATTGAATGAGCTATAATTTCCCACTGTTTACCATAGGATTTTCCAATATTAGCATAATGATAATTGTCATAACAATCAGAATATGCAAATACACATAATGATCTATCTTTATTCTTTAATATTTTATTCATTTCTGAATCTTTGAAAGTCCCAAGTAATATAGACTCTACTGGTCTATCTAATATAGTCTTGTCAGGACAGTCTATGAAAAAGTCTCCAGTAGTATATTGGTAATAAATAATATTTTTCATAATAGTGAGATTATAAAAACGGTCTATTTTGTAAACTCTTCTAATTTTTAGTTTTCTATACTTTTTAGTTTAAAAAACTGGTTTATTAAAATAGTATAGAATCTGTTTTAAAAGACTTGAGAAATTTGAACTATTTAGTTTAAAAAATCTCTTTTTCTTTTCTCCCTTTCTCTCATGAACTCATTATAATAGTAAGTTCTTTTCCAAATGGCATAGGTAGTAACTACTATCAAAAG
>Ga0075157_10002360_pt1 | contig 11088 bp, 6 predicted proteins | sample JI81BgreenDNA_FD_70967 | JGI IMG/M metagenome (GOLD analysis project Ga0075157, IMG submission 70967) | Wastewater effluent complex algal communities from Wisconsin, to seasonally profile nutrient transformation and Carbon sequestration -... | ecosystem: Engineered > WWTP > Effluent > Algae...
GGAAAAAGATATTAGTTTTCATAACATTAGCATTTTTATTGTTGGACTATACAAAAATAGTTAGTTTTGCTGAATAAAATAGTTAAAAAAAGATTAACAATATTTGTGCCAAAATTTCATCATGAGCAAAAACTTAACAAAAAGAGAAGAAGATTATTCAAAATGGTATCAAGAACTAGTTGTGAAAGCCGATTTGGCTGAATTTTCAGGAGTTCGAGGTTGTATGGTTATAAAGCCATATGGTTATGCTATTTGGGAAAAAATGCAAGCCCAATTGGATAAAATGTTTAAAGAAACAGGACATTCTAATGCTTATTTTCCACTTTTTGTACCCAAAAGTATGTTTGAAGCCGAGGAAAAAAATGCCGAAGGTTTTGCAAAGGAATGTGCAATTGTAACGCATTATCGATTAAAAAATGATGAAACTCGTCCAGGAAAATTAATGGTTGATCCTAATGCAAAGTTAGAAGAAGAACTTATTGTTCGTCCTACTAGCGAGGCAATTATTTGGAGTACTTATAAAAATTGGGTTCAGTCGTATCGTGATTTACCACTTTTGATAAATCAATGGGCAAATGTAGTTCGTTGGGAAATGAGAACGCGTTTATTTCTTCGAACAGCCGAGTTTTTATGGCAAGAAGGACACACAGCACATGCAACACGTCAAGAAGCGATTGAAGAAACAGAAAGAATGATGAATGTGTATGCTGATTTTGTTGAAGGTTTTATGGCAATTCCTGTTGTAAAAGGAATAAAAACAGCCAACGAACGTTTTGCTGGTGCCGATGAAACTTATTGTATCGAAGCTTTGATGCAAGATGGAAAAGCTTTGCAAGCGGGAACTTCACACTTTTTAGGTCAAAATTTTGCCAAAGCATTTGATGTGAAATTTGCTAATCAAGAAGGAAAGCAAGAGCACGTTTGGGGAACATCTTGGGGAGTTTCTACTCGATTAATGGGTGCGTTGGTAATGACGCATTCTGATGATAACGGATTGGTTTTACCTCCAAATTTAGCACCAATACAAGTGGTTATTGTTCCAATTCATAGAACAGATGAACAATTGGAAGCTATCAATAAGGTTGTTGATGAATTGGTTTCTAAATTTAGAAAACTAAATATTTCTGCGAAATACGATAATAGAACGACGCAAAAGCCAGGATTTAAATTTGCAGAATACGAATTAAAAGGAGTTCCAGTTAGAATAGCTGTTGGTCCAAATGATTTGGAAAATGGTACATTTGAAGTAGCAAGACGTGATAACTTGTCTAAAGAAATTGTTTCCAAAGACGGAATTGTAGAATACGTTCAGTCATTATTAGAGCAAATTCAAGAGAATTTATACAGCAAAGCGTTGTCTTACAGAGATTCTCATATTACGGAAGTAAATTCTTTTGAAGAATTTAAAGAGGTTCTTGAAAATAAAGCTGGATTTGTTTCTGCACATTGGGATGGAACACCAGAAACTGAAGAAAAAATTAAAGAATTGACTAAAGCAACCATTCGTTGTATTCCTTTGGATAGAAAAAATGAAGAAGGAATTTGTATTTTTTCAGGAGGCAAATCTACTGGTAGAGTGTTGTTTGCAAAAGCATACTAATAAAAAAATATAAAAATTTGTTTTTACTCTTGCGGGATTGAAAAATAGTTGTATTTTTGCCACCGCAATTTTAAGTAAAAAATGGCCCGTTCGTCTATCGGTTAGGACGCCAGGTTTTCATCCTGGTAAGAGGGGTTCGATTCCCCTACGGGCTACAAGTTCTATAAACGTATTGTTTATTTCGAAAAGGTTAAAAAAAATGGCCCGTTCGTCTATCGGTTAGGACGCCAGGTTTTCATCCTGGTAAGAGGGGTTCGATTCCCCTACGGGCTACAAATTAGTTGTAAAATAGTTTTATAAAACATCCATCCAGTGTCTCGGATTTTGTTTTATTAGTTAAAACCAAAGTGTTCGCCTAGGAGAATGTGGGAGGTTTTTCTTTTTTAACTAATAGTTTATATAATTATTACAATTAAATTAAAAGAATATGGCAAATCATAAGTCAGCTTTAAAAAGAATTAGAAGCAACGAAAAGAAAAGAGTGTTGAACAGATATCAACACAAAACTACTCGTAATGCAATCAAAGCATTAAGATTAACTACTGATAAATCTGAAGCAGCAGCTAAGTTATCTTCAGTAATTTCTATGATTGATAAATTAGCTAAGAAAAATATCATTCATGATAATAAAGCTGGTAATTTAAAGTCAAAATTAACGAAGCACGTTGCAAAATTGTAATAAGTGTAAAGAAATTTAAAAATATTAAAAAAGGATAATCAATTGATTATCCTTTTTTTTAATATTTACTTTTTAATTCTTCTAACATAGTTTTTGTTATTGGTTTTGATAGAAAATCAATTACCATTGGGTACGATTTGGATTTTTGTACATCTTTTGGGTCGATAGTTGATGATAGTATAATGAAGTGGGTTTTAAATTTTTTATTATACTCTTTTTTTAGATAAATGTCTAGAAATTCCCATCCATTCATAATCGGCATATTTAAATCAATAAAAATTAATTCAGGTATGTTTTCTTGATTGGAATTTTGTTGGTTATCAAAAAAATCGACAGCTTCTACTCCGTTTTGTAAAGTTTCAATTTCATGAGCAAATTCAACTCTTTGCATAACTTTTTTACAAAGCATTAATGTAATTGGATCGTCATCTATACAAAATACTTTTTTTAGCATTTTAATTGTTTTTAAAGGTTAGAGTAAATGTTGTTCCTTTGTCAACTTTACTTTCAACAGAAATATTTCCACCCATACTTTCTACTTGTGATTTTACTAGATATAGGCCTAGACCTTTACTATCAGGATGATTGTGGAATCTTTGATAAAGACCAAAAATTTTATTTTTATTTCGGTCCATATCAATTCCTATTCCGTTGTCTTTGAAAATTATTACAAGGTTGTCTTCAAGAGTTTTTGATGTTATTGTTATTTTGAGTTGATTGGTTGAAGAGCGATATTTTATAGAATTGGTCATTAAATTTAAAAATATACTCTCTAAATAAGACTTGTTTATGTTGTCTATATATTCTTCGGAAAGTTCAATTTTTAATATTGGTTTGTGTAAATTAATTAAAAAATTTAGTTGGTTAAATACGTTTTCAAAAACATCTCTTATTAAAACTTTTTCTTTTTTTATAGAAGGATTGTCTTTAATGATAATAACTTTAACTAAATCATTTATTGTTTCGTTTAACAAATGAGTTGAAGTACTAAAACCTTCGATAAGTTCTTTTAATTCTGGATTCTCAATTGGAATATCATCTATTAAATTTAATAGTCCTGTTAAATTAGAAAGTGGAGCTCTTAAATTATGGGAGGTTATATATGAAAATTGCTTTAAATCGTTATTGTTTTTTGTTAGTTCCCTTATTAGTTGTTCTCTTTCTTTTTCTTTTTCTTTTATTTCTGTAACATCTCTTTGTATCGAAATCCAATGTGAATGTTCTCCATCTTTATTGGTTACAGGTATCATAGTAAAATTGATCCAAAATAATGAGCCGTCTTTTTTATAACAGATACTTTCAACATCGCAAATTTGGTATTCCTTTATGCATCTTTTAAGTTTTTCTGTTTGTTCTAAATCTGATTTCTCACCAAAAAGAATATCTAGTGGCATACCGATTGATTCATTTGTAGTATAACCAGTCATAGTTTCAAATGCTGAATTTACAAAAACTATGTTTGGCATTGAGTTTTCATTCAATTGTATACTGCAAATCATTACAGCATCGTTAGATTGTGTAATTACAGTTTCGAGTAATCTTAGTCTTTGTTCTTCTTCTTTTTGTTTTGTCACGTCTTGAATTGCTCCAATCATTCTAATGATTTTGCCTTCTTCGTTTTTTACAAGAAATCCTTTGTCGATTACATATTTATATGAGCCATCGGCACATTTAAAACGATACTCATCTTGCCATTTATCTGTTTTGTAATCTAAAAACGAATAAAGACGTACAGACATTTTCAAACTATCTTCTGGATGTATTCTTTCAAACCACCAGTTTGAATTTTTACCAACTTCTTCTTTTTTGTAACCAAAAACTCCTTGAATACCTTTATTCCATATAAATGCATCATCATCAATTTTCCAATCCCAAATAGTATCACTCGTTGCTTTTGCAACTATATCATATCGTTCCTTCGATTCTATGATATCTTGATTACTTTTTTTGAGTTTACTTAATACTGATTTGTTATGTTTTTCGTTTGCATACAAGAAATAACGGAACAGAACGATTGATAATACAATAATTACAATCTCTTTATTGGTAAACATCAAATTAGTTTCATTGGTAAGAGAATAAGAAGTAAATATTTTTTGCGTCAAAAATACCACTGCTACCAAGATAACAAAATAAATAAGGGTTATTCTATTAGAGTTAATTTTCATTACTCCAAATATATATAAAATTAAAATAAATATAAAAATTTACTATCAACTTATCTGTTAAATAACTTTAGATAGTTTGTATTAATTTATTTTTAAACTACTTAACGTTCGTTTTTTATATGAAAATAAAAGTGTACCTTTGCACCTTCAAAAAAAACACAGATGGAATCTATCAGAAACATTGCTATTATTGCTCACGTTGACCACGGTAAAACGACTTTGGTTGATAAAATTATGTATCACTGTCAACTTTTTCGTGAAAACGAGAATACAGGCGATTTAATATTAGATAACAACGATTTAGAACGTGAAAGAGGAATTACGATTACTTCTAAGAATGTTTCAGTAGCATATAAAGGAACAAAAATTAATATTATTGATACTCCAGGTCACGCCGATTTTGGTGGAGAAGTAGAACGTGTATTAAACATGGCTGACGGAGTTTGTCTTTTAGTAGATGCTTTCGAAGGTCCAATGCCACAAACTCGTTTCGTGTTGCAAAAAGCAATCGACTTAGGATTAAAACCATGTGTAGTAATCAATAAAGTAGATAAAGAAAATTGTACACCAGAAGAAGTTCACGAAAAAGTTTTCGATTTAATGTTTGAATTAGGTGCAGAAGAATGGCAGTTGGATTTCCCAACCGTTTATGGTTCAGCTAAAAACAACTGGATGTCGGATCATTGGGAAAACCAAACTCAAAACATCGAACCATTATTAGACATGGTTGTTGAACACGTTCCAGCACCAAAAGTATCAGAAGGAACGCCACAAATGTTGATTACATCTTTAGATTTCTCCTCATTTACAGGTCGTATCGCTATTGGTCGTCTTGAAAGAGGTGTTTTAAAAGAAGGAATGCCAATTTCTTTAGTAAAAAGAGATGGAAAAGTTATCAAATCAAGAATTAAAGAATTACACACTTTTGAAGGTCTTGGACGTAAAAAAGTAACCGAAGTTGTAGCTGGAGATATTTGTGCTATCGTTGGAATTGAAGGATTTGAAATTGGAGATACAATTGCTGATTTCGAAAATCCAGAAGCATTACAAACTATCGCTATCGATGAACCAACAATGAGTATGTTGTTCACCATCAACGATTCACCATTCTTCGGAAAAGAAGGAAAGTTTGTAACATCGCGTCATATCAAAGATAGATTAGCAAAAGAATTAGAAAAAAATCTTGCACTTCGAGTTGCTGATACTGATTCAGCTGATAAATTCATGGTTTTTGGTCGTGGTGTACTTCACTTATCGGTTTTAATCGAAACCATGAGAAGAGAAGGTTATGAGTTGCAAATTGGTCAACCACAAGTAATTATCAAAGAAATTGATGGTGTAAAATGTGAACCAATCGAAGAGTTAACCATCGATTTACCAGAACACGTTTCAGGAAGAGCTGTTGAATTCGTTTCAGTACGTAAAGGAGAAATGCTTTCAATGGAAGGAAAAGGCGAGCGAATGATTATCAAATTCAACATTCCATCACGTGGAATCATCGGATTGAGAAATCAATTGTTAACTGCAACCGCTGGAGAAGCAATTATGGCACATCGTTTTATTGGTTACGAACCATTCAAAGGCGAAATCGCTGGTCGTATCAACGGTTCGTTAATCTCTATGGAAAACGGAAAAGCCATTCCTTACTCAATCAATAAACTACAAGATAGAGGTAAATTCTTTGTGGATCCAAACGAAGATATCTACGAAGGACAAGTAGTTGGAGAAAACTCTCGTGGCGATGATATGACCATTAACATCACTAAAACCAAGCAGTTAACCAATTTCCGTTCAGCTGGTGCCGACGATAAAAACAAAATCGTTCCAGCAATAAAATTCTCATTAGAAGAAGCTTTAGAATACATTCAAAAAGACGAATACGTAGAAGTAACTCCAAAATCATTACGTTTACGTAAAATCTACTTGAACGAAAACGACAGAAAACGTTTCAAACTATAAGGAATAAAATTCGAAAATCTAAATCCCAAATTCCAAAAAAGAGTTTGGGATTTTTTTTGGAGCGAATCGTTTGGGAATTTTTGCAATCCATTTTCCTGCTTTCCGTTTCAATCTCTCATTGCGAGGAACGAAGCAATCACATCAAACTTTCGGCTTTGCAATGACAGGATTTCCACTACAATCAGGGCTAAAAATAAGGTCATTTTATCTTCTGGAAAAATCCGTTTAATCCGTTAAATCTGTGGAAAAAGAAATCTCACTTTGCGTTCTTCGTGCCTTCTTTGTGACCTCTGCGGTTAAATAAAAATTATCTCAATAACGAAAAATGACCTTTTGCCGTTCGTCCATCGCCTAACTCAATAACATACCAATAATCATCAGAAAACATTTGTTGTCCATTATACGTTCCATCCCAACCATTTCCAAAAGCAGGAAACTGAGTTAACAACTTACCATATCGATTAAAAATAGAAACCATCGAACGAGCATTTGGAGTCATCGGACGAATACCTTTAATGTACCAAATATCGTTTATGTTATCTCCATTGGGTGTAAAAAACTTTGGAATTTGAACTAAATAAAAATCTTTTGGCACAATACCACAACCATTTTTAACATAAGCAGTATAGACCAAACCAGTCAAATTGTTAAAAACAGGACTATTTTGATAATTGATACCATCAATAGAAAATTCATAAATTCCGTTACCAGAAACTACAATTTCAACCGAAGTATTTTCGTCAAAACCAGTGATTACAATATTTTCAATCGTGGCAATTTCAGAATTGGTAACACTAAATGTTTTCGTTTTTGTACAACCATTTGTATTTTCAATCAAAACGGTATAAGTTCCAGCAGTAGTAACTTGAATTGATGGAGTAGTTTCGCCAGTATTCCAAGTATACGATTGAAAACCGTTATCAGCCGTTAAAGTAGTCGAAACATTGTTACAAATTACAGCCGTTTCGTCATTAATAATTGCATTAAAAGTGTTTATATTCAACGTTACAGCAACAGTATTATAACAAGTACTATTGCTTATTTTTGCATAAATTGTTTGCTGAAAAGGAGTTGTAAGCAAAAACGAATTTGACAAAGCAACTGTACTTGTTGGACTACTATAAAAATTCACTTGAAGATTTGAAGGCAAATTCGTGAATAATGTTGGAATTATATCGCTTAAAGTTACCGTTGTAATTCCGTCTTGAACCGCATCGGTATCACAAAAAGTATATGAAGTCTGGTCAACTGTGAGTGCTGTTGCAAAATCCAAATCAATTTCCGAAGTTGATATACAAGTTGGAGAAAAAGTCAACTCAACCGAATAGGTTCCGTTTTGGGTAACATCATACGGCGGATTTAAAGTCAAAGTACTATTGGTTTGACCAGCAATTGGATTTCCATCAAAAAACCATTGATAGCTTAAAACTCCAGTTGTAGTGGCATTTAGCGTAATGCTTTCGGTAGTACAAACTGGATTTTGATTGACAAAAGTTCGGTCATCGCCTAAGTCAATTCCAGTGGAAAAACTGCTTCCTTTTAAGAAAATAGCCGAATCATACCGATGATTTCCTTCATCGGCAATGACTAGTTTTATATGATAGGTTTGTCCTGGTGTAACATCGGCTTTGGCAGTTAAAACTTTGGTTTGTCCGTTGAAATTAGTTGGATGTTCTATTCCGTTGAAAGCATCAAAATAAGTTGCATTTGCAGCTGGACAAATTGTACCACTTCCTCGAACGGTATTGACTTTTACAGGAATAGTTGTGTTTGGAATTACGGCTAAATTTTGATAACTCGTTTGACTAACTTCTTTCAATAAAAAAACAAAACCATCAGTAAAACTACATTGATTAGGACTTGGATTGGTTAAATATTGTTCGGAAGAAAAGATATAATCAAAGCTAATTTGGTTTCCAATAGGAATAAAATCAAATTCTAAAATGGTAGCATTAAACGTATTGCTTAAACCCAACGCTTCGTTTAAGTCGTTATCGCCAACCCAACCCATTCCGCCGCCATCATCAGAAATAAAACCATTTGGACCTTGTGTGTTTACAATTTTTCCTGTACTTAAAACAATACCTTCTTGAAAAGGAAAACTTGTTCCGGCAGCATTAAAATAGCCCCAACTTTTTTCTCCCGAAGCAAAATTTCCTCCCGAAACGGATACGTTTGAAATATTAGCACAGCCTGAATTGAGCAATACATTTTCTATCAACTCAACAGCTGTTCGCGATTCATCGGTTGTAATATATTGTGCTGAAGCAGAACTAAAAACTAATCCAATAATTAGATAAAATCTTTTAAATAACATAATTTAATTGGTAATGAAATGGATTATCGTTTTAAAGAAAAATGCCCTTTTGCACTTCGACCATCTTCAAATTGTATTGAATACCAATAATCATCAGAAGGCATTATACGTCCATTGTATGAACCATCCCAACCTTCGCCAATTGGACTGATTTGTTTTAAAAGTTTTCCAAATCTATCAAAAATGTAAATAATTGAAAGAGAATTGTAGGTATTAGTAATTCCTTTTACATTCCAAGTATCATGAAAACCATCTCCATTTGGTGTGAAATATTGAGGAATTCCTAAAACAGCAGCTTGAATAGGTCCAACGGTTGCACAACCAGCAATATCTCTAATATAAACTTGATGCAAGCCAAACGGTACTTGGTAGAAAAGGTTCGAACTTTGATATGGACCAGCAATATCATCAAGTGCAAATTCATAATCTCCAGAACCAGTTACATTTACTAAAATCGTATTGATATCGGTTAAATCTTGGATAACTATGCTGTCAAAATTTGGCGCTTCAGAAATTACAACTTCAATTTTTCTTGACATAACGCAATTATTACTGTTTGTAACGGTTACGTTGTAAATTCCTGGTGTTAAAACAGTTATCTCATAACTTGTCTGTCCAATTAGTATGTTTCCATTCAAATACCATTGATAGGAATAACTAGAAATTGGTGTTCCGTCGAGAATATGAGCGTCAATTGTTGTTTGTGTATTTGGATAACAAATTAAAACGCGTTCGTTTAAATCCATTATTGGTGTTGGATTTACAATAAACGGAAGTATAACTTCGGCAGTACAATCGGTATTTGTTCTATTTTCAACTACAACCCGAACATTCTGAGTTCCGCTTCTAAAAGGATTTGGCAACGGACTTGGCAATGGATTATTATTTTCGTCAAAATAATAAACAGTCATATTGGTTTGTCCGCCTAATATAGTGGTTTCAAAATCAGTAGTGTCAAAATCTACAATTCCGTCTTGATACAATGGATCAGCTTCGTCATCGCAATACGTTGTTGCTGAAACTGGAACTGCAAAAGCTTGTGGCAAATCGTCAACAATAAACTCTAATTGCACTTCGTCAAAACATTCTTCAGTTTGGCTCAGAGTAACATTATTAATTACTCTTACAGTTATTGTCTCACTTTGGTTTACCACTAACGGATTTGGTAATGTAGTGGTTTGCGTTCCATTTGCTCTGGTGTAAAGCAGATTAACATTGGTTTGTCCGTTTAAAACGGTAGCTTCAATTCCAGTTGTGTCAAATGCATAAATTCCATCTTGGTCATCATCACAATGGCGAATTTGGTTTGTTGCATTTACATTATTTGCGATAGGCAATGCTTCTACAATGATTTCAAATGTTTTAAATCCAAAACAAGAATTATCGATGGTACTATCGGCTCGAATCCAAATCGTTTGCGAGTTTGGATATCCAATATTTCTGTAATTTACAATGTCTGTTATGGCTAATGAATTTCCATCAGCATCAGTTTCAGCAAGAAAATCGGCTTCATTTCTGTAAAAACTGATTGTAACTGTTGATGGAAGAATGTTTTGCAAACTGTTTTTAATACTTGTAAAATTAAATGGTCCAGAAATTCCATCACGATCATCATTGGTTGCATCAAGATAATCATCGCATTTGTGTATGTTTTGAATTACGAAGCTTGGCGGAATTTGACTAACTGAAACCACCAAATTAATTTGTGCAACACGATAACAACCGTTTGAATTTTCTACACGGGCAAAAATGGTTGAAGTTCCAGCATTGTAAACAATAGGATTGGTTATTTCTTGAGTTGTAATTTCTTGTTCGGCTGCAGTTTGCGAAGTGAAATAAGTGAAAGTTTCGTTTACAGCATTTGCCGAAATTAAATCATTGATTTGTGTCAAATTGAAATCAGAAATTCCATCGGTATCAACATCACATTGTCTTAAAGTAATTGGTGTTGTTACCACTGGCAAAGCATAAGTCGTCAAGGTTGCAGCATTAGAATACAATCCGCAGGAATTTCCAATTCTGTTTAAGAAAACACGATATTTATAACCAACCATTGTAGGCGAAACATTGGAAACCGTTAAACTAACAGTTGTTGCGCCAGAATAGGTTGCATTATTTGTTAAGTTGCTCCAAGTGGTTTCATTATCAGTAGAAAGTTGCCATTGATAGCTGTCAACTGCTGGAGAATCAATGGTAAAATTAGCAGTTTGTAATTCACAAACCGTAACATCCGCTGGATGAGTTGTAATGGAAATTGGAGCGCCAATTGTGTAATTTTGATTAGGAATTCCATAACCGCTGGCAGAAATAACAAGTCCATCAACAATATTGGTTGGAACATCACTACCGAGAATTCCATCGTTAT
>Ga0075157_10002361_pt1 | contig 11087 bp, 9 predicted proteins | sample JI81BgreenDNA_FD_70967 | JGI IMG/M metagenome (GOLD analysis project Ga0075157, IMG submission 70967) | Wastewater effluent complex algal communities from Wisconsin, to seasonally profile nutrient transformation and Carbon sequestration -... | ecosystem: Engineered > WWTP > Effluent > Algae...
GCGGGGAGACCGGCAAGAAAAATTCCCAGCGCCCACAGCAACAACATCGTTCGTGCCAGTGGTTCTCTGCGGCAAGTGACGGAATCCGGTGCAGAAAGGACGATCATGATGTTAGTTCTTTTTCGAGGGTTTGGCGGATTTTTTTTGAGACTTGGAGCGCGCTGCTTTTTCCGACCAGGCGATGTTGCGATCAAACAACACGGGATAGGGGCTGTAGCCGTGGGTCGGGATGACAGAAGATTTCATCGCGAGGATTTCCGCATCGTAGGCGGCACGCGCGGCTTGGAGCACGTCCGGTGACTTCATGGTCAAATTGTGCATTTCGATGGGGTCTGCGCCGATGTGGAAGAGTTCTTCCGTGGGGCGCATGTGCTCTCCTCCGTAGTACCAATGAATGTATTTCCACTCGGGGGAGACAACGGCCATCGATTGCGCGGAGGGCGTTCCCCAGAAGTTGAACAGCGGCAACCAGTCACGCACTTTGCCCTCCGGCGTTGTCAGCAGCGGCAGCAGGTTTTTGCCATCGATCCCCGTGGGGACGTCGATTCCAGCAAGTGAACAGATGGTGGGGAAGAGATCGACGTTACCCACGATGGCACCGCTGGTTTTTCCGCGGTGTTGCTGTCCGAGTCGTGGATCGTGAATGATGAGCGGGGACTTGGAGGCCTCCTCGTAGGGAAGAACTTTGTCACCAAAGCCGTGTGCGCCGCAGTTGTAGCCATTATCCGAGGTGTAGATGATGACGGTGTTGTCAGAGAGTCCCTGGCGCTGCAGTTCTTCGCGAATCATCCCGAGCGCGGCATCGACTCCGGTGATCAGAGCGTAGTAGCGCCGCAGGCTCCCATCATAATCCGTGACCCATTCGCGATATCCGGTCGCGGCCCGGCTGGTGTGGACCTGGGCGGAAAGATGCTTGCCGTTGTCCGGACCATAGTTGGCGGGGCGGGGAAATGTTCGGATGGGCTCGTAGAGTTTCAGATCGATGGGATCGGGAGTGAAGGGGAGATGGGGTGCCTTGAAGCTGATGCTCATGCAGAACGGTTTGCCGCTTTGCTTGGCTTTCTTCATGAAATCCTGCGCCCATGCCCCGTAGGCGCGCGAGCAATGGGGGTATTTCTCCGCATAGCGGGCGATGCCTTTGTTTTTTGCGGTTTCGTAATGGGTTTGGTCCGGCCCACCAGCCCAGTCATCGAAGTCATTTGCCAACTGATCAAAGGGCTCGCCCTTGATGACAAAGCCCACCTTGCCAGCGAATCCGGTGAAATACCCTGCCTTGCGGAGCTTCAGCGGATAGGAATGATCAAACGTAATCCGCGGCAAGTCACCGTGACTGAAATTGCAGCCATGGCGGTACTCATAAAGCCCGGTCATGATGCTGGCACGACTGGCCATGCAGATGGCGGTGGTGTTGTAGTAATGTTGAAAACGTGTGCCTTCCGATGCGAGCTTGTCCAGATGCGGTGTGATGATGTACTTGTTGCCGTAACATCCGGCCGCTGTGACGGTCTGATCATCGGTGAGCAGGAAGATGATGTTCGGTTTCTCTGCTGATGTGAGGGGGGAAAGTGTGCTCAGCACCAGGAAACATGTGAGGATGATTCGGTTCATGGGCGGACAGGCAGGAATAGGGATGGCTTTTGCTCGGGCGGAAAGGGCAGGCATCGTCATGCTGGTGCGGTTCACTCATCCGCGTCCTTGCCCTTGTTTTTCTTTTTTTGCGAGGTGGTTTTCTCTTTGGCACGCGCTGGATCCATGTGCTTCGCGCTGGAAGGCTGTGCCGCTCCGGGCGTGCTACGGCCCTCGTTGACATAGCGTTTCATCAAGCGGCTCAGTTCCGCCACCACTTCCGGATGTTGTGCGGACAGATCTTTGCTTTCACTGAGGTCATCCGCCAGTTGATAGAGTTCCTGTTTGCCGTTTGTCAGAAAGATCAATTTCCACGGGCCTTTGCGGATGGCCAGATCCCCGGCGTGGGATTGGTGTACCGTCGCTTCGCGGATGGCATTCTTGGCGGTGCCGAGCAGGGCGGGCAGGATGCTCACACTGTCTTCACCGGCATCAGCGGGCAACTTTGCGTCGAGGATATGCGCGCAGGTGGCCATCAAGTCGTTGAGGCAGATGGTTTGGGAGGCGGAGCTGCCGGCGGGAATTTTGCCGGGCCAGCGGGCGATGAAGGGAACCCGGTGTCCGCCTTCGTAAATACTCGTTTTAGCCGCACGCAGCGGAGGATAGGGGCGGGAAGCGGCGCCGTTGTCGGAGGTGACAATGACCAAGGTGTTTTGGGCGAGGCCCTTTTTTTCCAGAGTATCAAGGATTTTTCCCAACATGGCATCGCCCTGATAGAGCCAGTCGCCATACTTGGGGTCTTTTTTGATTTCATCGATGCCGCCGGATTTTTTGATGAACTCAGGAGAGGGTGCGATGGGGGTGTGCGGAGGGCAAATGGGGAAGTAGAGAAAGAAGGGCTTTGTGTCGTTACGTTTCTCCAGCCATTCCACAGCCTTGGCGATCATTCTGGGTTGGTTCTCGGTCTCCTGCACATGCTCGACGACTTTGTTTTGTTCGAGTATGCTGCCGATGTCGCGGGCATGGGTGAAACCGTAAAAGTAGTCGAAGCCCAGTTGTGTGGGACCGCCGGTAAAGGAGGCACCGATGGGCGGGCTGCCGGACTTGGCGTCTTTCAGCTCCCAATTCAGTCCGAGGTGCCATTTGCCGATGCAGGCGGTGTCGTAGCCATGCTGTTGGAGAAGCGAGGCGACCGTGAGGCGTGATGCGGGAATGATGGGAGGGTTGTAGGAGGTGAGCACTCCATATTGGCCGATGCGCGCAGGGTAGCGTCCGGTGAGTAGGCCGTATCGGGTGGGGGTGCACACGGCCGAGGCGGAATGGGCGTCGGTAAAGCGCATGCCTTGGGATGCCAATGCGTCGAGATGGGGGGTGCGAAGTTTGCTCTGTGCACGATAGCACCCTGGCTCGCCGTAGCCCATGTCATCAAACAGCACAAAAACGATGTTAGGTTTTTCCGCAGCCTGCATGGCAGCAGCGGCCATGAGCGAAATGAGAAGAAATCTGATGAAGTTCATAGGGTTTGAGTGGCTCGCCCAGCCTATCATTTCTTGAATGGGAAACAAGCAGCGATTTTGTGCGGGTAACATCACAAAACGGTGAAAGATGGTTGACACCGCTTGAGGTGACAGGAAAATGACGGGGCATGAACTGGATCACATTTGTCTGGCCGATGGTGACAGCCACGTGCCTGACATTGGCGCTGATCAATCTGCGGATTGCGATGGGTGACGGGAGGCGCGCGCCGCACTTGATGTTCTCGTTGGCAGCCTGTGCCGTGGCGGCGGTAAGCGTGTTTGAATTGTTGCTGCTCCGGACCAAGGATCTGGAGACTTACAATGTGATTCTCCGCTGGGCGGTGGTGCCGATCTGGGTGATGGTGACTGCTGCCACGGGATTCATTTGGAGTTTTTTTCGCACCGGGCGATTGTCGTTGGCTTGCAGTGCCGTGGGGCTGAATCTGCTGGCGAATGTGGCGAATATCGTGTCTGAAGTGCCGGTGGTGCGGCATGCCGTGGCACTGCACCAGGCCACAACATTCGGCGGTGTGGAGTTCACGGTGGCCACGATTGAAAACGGGCCGTGGGACATGGTGGAAATTCTGAGCGTGGTGATGGCGATCGCGTTCATGTTTGATGCCTCACTGCAAATGTGGCGCAGCGGCGGTCGTCGCCGAGCACTGGTGGTCGGTGGCAGCGTGATCTTCTTTTTGCTCCTGAGCCGGGGGCACGCGATGCTGGTGGAGAACGGGATGCTGGAAGCGCCCTATTTCGTGAGCTTTTGTTTCATCGCAGTGATTATCGCCATGGGGATGGAGTTGGGCAATGACGTGCTCCGTGCCACCAGTCTGGCCCGTGAACTTCAGTCGAGCCAGCGCCGCGTCGATCTGGCAGGGCAGGCGGTGTCGCTCGGGTTCTGGGAATGGAATATCGTGACGGGTGACATCTGGGCGAATGAAGCGGCGCGCAAGTTGTTCGGCGTAGGCAAGTGGGAAACGGTGAATCTTGATCGTTTCCTCTCACTCGTACATGAGGATGACCGGTCTTCTGTGGCACAAGCCATAGAGGAGTCGTTGCAGCGGGGTGCTGATTATGAAATGGAGTATCGTGTGCAGAGTGAAGATGGCTGCTTGCGTTGGATCTCCGCGCGTGGTCGATTGGAAATGGAACAAGGCAGGCGTCCGCTGGCGATGCGTGGTGTTTTGTTGGATGTGACGGAGAATCGGTCATCGGAGAGTGAATTGCATCAACTGCGGGGGCAGTTGGCCCACGCGGGGCGGGTATCGACCATGGGACAATTGGCTGCCGCGCTGGCTCACGAGCTGAATCAGCCGCTGGGTGCGATACTCCGCAACGCCGAGGCAGCCGAGATGTTTTTGTCATCTCCCTCGCCGGACATGGAGGAAATGAAAGCGATCATTCGCGACATTATCCGAGACAATCAACGGGCGGGTGGCGTGATTGATCGCCTGAAATCCCTGCTGAAGCGCAAGGAGATTGAACCCCGGGTCATTCATGTCAGAGAGCTGCTGGAGGAGGTGATGGCATTGATCCGCGCGGATGCCGCCGCGCGGTCCGTGGTGCTGGATTGGTCCTGTGCCGATGATGTGCCGGACGTTCTGGGTGACCGCGTTCATTTGCAGCAGGTCTTGCTCAACTTGTTGATCAATGCGATGGACGCTACGACTGGTGCCACCCGTGGTGAGCGGAGGGTCACGGTCGGTTGTCAGCGAAGCGCTGACGGACCATCGGTTACCATCAGCGTTTGTGATTCTGGACCAGGGATCCCCGCACCCGTGTTGGCAAAAATCTTCGATCCGTTTTTCACGACGAAGTCGGAGGGAATGGGCATGGGCTTGTGCATCTCCAAGGCCATCGTTGAGGCACATCGTGGAAAACTGGAGGTATCCACCGGTCCGGATGGCACATGTTTTGCATTTTCGCTGCCGGTAGCTCAGAGCGTTGCGGATTCCTGACTTGTGATTATGCTGGAACATGGGGAAACGGGTGATAAGTTAGGTCATCCCTTCCGATGACACACGCCGCTACAGTTCATTTGATCGATGACGACGATTCCTTTTTGCGCGCCGCTGCCCGTTTGCTGCGCGCGAGTGGGTTCCGAGTCAAAGTTTATGCAAGTGCGCGGGATTTTCTTGATGATGCGGGACAGGAACACCAGGGCTGTGTCATCTCTGACCTTCAAATGCCGGGAATGAGTGGACTGGAGTTGCAGGATGCCATGCATGGCAAAGGAATCACACTGCCGCTCGTTTTCCTCACCGGAAACGGCGATATTCCCAGCACGGTATCCGCCATGCGCAAGGGTGCCGTGGATTTTCTGGAGAAGCGCGCGCCCAAACAGCAACTGCTTGACGCGGTCAACCGTGCTCTGGAGTTGGATGAAAAAGCGCATCAGCAGCGCCAACACGAGCAGGCCATGAGATCACGGCTGAGTTGTTTGTCAGATCGTGAGATCGAGGTGTTGGGTCATGTGGTGAGAGGCAGCATGAACAAGGTGATCGCGTCAGACTTGGGCATTCACGAACGCACGGTGAAATTGCACCGCACTGCCATCACCACCAAGCTTGGCATGCATTCCGTTGCCGAGCTTACCCGTCTGTGGATGGAAGTGCGCGGAGAAATGCCAGCCGGTAGGTAATTCCCACAACCTTCCCCAAAGGGCAGTTGTGCGGATTTCTCGATGGGATCAGTATGCGAACGTTCGATGAGCGATACGTGCATGATCCATGTGGCCATAATCGACGGCGATGAAAGCATTTGCCGTTCGATGTCCCGTTTGCTGAAGGCGGCTGGCATGGAATCGAAAACATTTGATTCCGGGGAGTTGTTTCTCTCGCAATGTCAGGATCATCATTTTGACTGTGTACTGCTAGATATCCAGCTCGATGGCATGTCCGGATTGGAATTGTATGATGAGCTCAACCACATCGGTTTCTCAACCCCCGTCTTGTTCATTACCTCCAACGACGCTGCTGATGTGAGAACCCAGGCGCAGGATGCAGGCTGTGCGGGTTTTTTTCGCAAGTCGGATCCGGGGGCCGAACTGCTCTCTGCCATTCATCGCGTTGCGAGCAAACCTTTATCCCGGATCAGTCCATGAAAAATTCCTTGTAATCATATGCATCGACCCTATCGCCCTTGGCACAACGCCCATACGGGATGTTTGCATGCCGATCTGGCCCATGCCCAACATGCTTCTCCACCATCAAACTCATTTCATAGTATCATTCATTCATCCTCTGCTTCTCCTCCATTCCACAACGTATGAAAATCACATCGCTATTCCATCATGTCATCTTGACCGTCGCGGCCATGGCCGGGATGACTCTCAGCAGTTACGGCCAGAAACGCCCGAACATCGTCCACATCGTCGCCGACGATCTCGGCTGGAAGGATGTGGGTTTCAATGGCTGCACGGACATCAAAACGCCGAACATTGATCAACTGGCCTCTGGCGGGGCGAAGTTGGCCCAGTTTTATGCGCAGCCGATGTGTACGCCGACACGAGCGGCCATGATGACCGGGCGCTATCCGTTCCGTTACGGTTTGCAAACCATCGTCATTCCGGGGCCTGCCGGGTATGGTCTGGACACCACCGAGTGGCTCATGCCGCAATGCCTGAAAGAAGCCGGATACAGCACGGCGATCATCGGCAAATGGCACCTCGGTCATGCCGACATCAAGTATTGGCCGAAGCAGCGCGGATTTGATTACCAGTACGGTGCCATGATCGGTGAGTTGGACTACAACACGCATAGCGATGCCGGTGTGCTCGACTGGTTTCGTGACAACAAGCCGGTGCGCGAAAAAGGCTACACCACCCAGCTCATCGGGGCGGATGCGGTGAAATACATCGCTGGCCAACAAGCGGACAAACCTTTCTACCTCTATCTCACCTTCAATGCTCCACACACGCCGTACCAAGCACCACAAGAATACATTGACCGCTACAAAAACATTCAGGATCCGACACGTCGCATCTATGCCGGCATGGTCACTTGCCTCGATGATGAGATCGGCAAAGTGGTGGCAGCTCTCGACAAAAAGGGCCTTCGTGACAACACGCTTATCCTCTTTCACAGCGATAATGGTGGCACCACCAACGCGATGTTTGCCGGTCAGATGACAGACCTCTCCAAGACCAAACTGCCCTGTGACAACAACCCTTATCGCGATGGCAAGGGAACACTTTTCGAAGGCGGTTGCCGAGTTGCGGCCTGTGCCAACTGGCCCGGAAAAATCAAAGCGCAGACTGTCGATCAGCCGATTCATGTGGTCGATCTCTATCCCACACTGGCCACGCTCGCCGGAGCTTCCACCGCCAAGTGCAAAGCTCTGGATGGTCTCAACGTCTGGGACACCATCTCCGCAGGCAAAGCATCACCGCGTCAGGAAATCATCTACAACATCGAGCCATTCCGCGGAGCGATCCGCCAGGGCGATTGGAAGTTGATCTGGCGCACACTGATTCCCACCAGTGTGGACCTTTACAACATCGCCGAAGATCCTTTCGAAAAGAACAATCTCGCCGCCGCGCATCCGGAAAAAGTGGCAGCCATGCAGGCTCGCGTCAATGAGCTGGGCAAAGAGGCCGCAAAACCCCTGGCTCTGATCTACATTGCCAGTGTGGGGCTGAAGCACGCCAAACCGTTGATGGCATCCGAGGACGGCAAAGGTGCCGCCACCTTTGAACCGGAAGGTCCCTCCATCACGGATGAAGGCGTAGGCGAAAAAGATGTCCACCACTGAGAGCCCATCCTGTCATTTCCTTGAATCCTCGATCAACATCATTGCCATTTATGAAACACTCCATTGTCAAAAATCCCTTTGTTATCACCACCGGTCTCGTTGCCAGTCTTGGTATCGTAATGCTCCATGCCGAAGAAGGCGCGAGCGGGCATTACGTGCCGGGTGCCACTTCGTCTTTTATCGATGCCCTTCCCGGTAAACCGGGTCTCATTGTTGCCGGTGCTTACACCTACTATGAAGGGGAGAGCAACGTCAACAAACCTATCAAATTCGCCGGTTTGCTGGGATTGAACGCGTCCGCACGAGTCGATGCCGCCACGATCTTTGGCATTTACCAGACAGACATCGATGTGCTTGGCGGCAAGTATGCCGTGGGTGCTGCCATTCCTTTCATGGAGGTGGATGTCAGCGCCTCTGTGGTGCCGCCATTGGGACCCACCTTGCAGCGCAGTGATACCGCAAGCGGTTTGGGTGACATCACCTTGTATCCCTTGATGATAGGTTGGACCGATGGTCCTGATTTGAAATATGATTTCCGCCTGGGCATTTATGCGCCGACAGGCAAATTCGAAGAAGGCCAACTGGCGAATCCGGGACGCAACTACTGGACCTTCGAGCCATCCTTTTCCGTGAGCTGGTTGAGCACCAAGATCGGCACCGAGGCCACGCTTTTCGCAGGCTTTGACATCAACACCGAGAATCCTGACACGAACTATCGCAGCGGCACCTCGTTCCACCTCGATGGAACGTTGGCCCAGCATCTCCCCATCGGAGAGCATGGCATCATCGGCATTGGCGCGAACGCGTTCTATTACGACCAGATCTCCGGAGACAGTGGCAGTGGTGCCACCTTGGGCGGATTCGAGGGCCGCACTGCGGGTGTGGGACCGGTGATTTCCTACGTGACCAAGGTCAATGGAGAGGATCTTGCCATGGAGCTCAAATGGTTGCCGGAACTCAGTGTGAACCGTCGCCTCAAGGGCGATACCATTTGGTTCAAGGTCGGCATGGCATTTTAATTTATATCACCAGACATCCCATGAGTGCACATCTGGCAGAAGTGAATGGAAAGGTCCTGACGATGCGAATCTCGGGAATCTTGAAGCATACCGAGTTACTGGCATCGCAGCAAGAGGCGGCCAAGTGGATCGAAAGCAACGGGGCGGCAAGTCTCTTGATCGTCCTCGATGCTTTCGAGGGAACCGCTGATGAAGGGGACTGGTCCGATTTTTCCTTTCAAATGAAATACGATCCCATGATTGAGAAGATCGCCATCGTATGCGAACCGCAATGGCGTGACGCGGCTTTCATGTTCACGGGAAAAGGTCTGCGGCCCATGCCCATCAGGCATTATCTGCCTGCGGAAATCCAACACGCCATAGATTGGGTGGAATCCGAATAGGAAAACTCAAGGTGAGATGGTGAAAGGCTTGCCGTCGCGGGTATTGCCTTTCACGTCGAGCGATTCGTGTTCCCCCATCGCAACTTCACCCTGCCATCGGTTGCGGTGCAGGGTGATGGAGCGTGCTTTGGCGATGCGGAGCGGTGCATGAAACACACTGTCTTCGATGCGGATACTCTGGATTCTCGTCAGCGGAAGTGGGCCCTTGCCATGGCATTGCGCGACGTAACCGGAGCCGCGTCCCACGCCGAATTCCGTGTGGCGGATGTGGATGAATTCCGGCCCGGGACCTTCGACGTTGTCTTGTTGCGGTGACATGCCGTATGAGACATTGTAGCAGCGAAAGCGGCAGTGCTCGATTTTGAGCGATGTTTGCATGCGGATGCTGAAATTCGCCGTGCAGTGGCTCATCGTGGTATCGGGATTTTCTGCCTCTCTCGACCACACGGTGAGACCCGCCGTGAGGGCGGCGATGGGGTGTTCGAGATGGAGGGTGACTTCCGGACATGAACCGCCGGGCTCGATGGTCTTGCCGTGGGGCAGCGGGGCTTCGATGCAGCGCGAAATTTTTGCCGAGCCAACCATGCTGTTTTCCGCATTCATGACCAACAGTCTGTCACCCGCTTGCATGGGGTTGTACTGGATGGGAAATTTTTGACGGATGATGATTTCCGTAGGGGAGATGACTTTGTGGATTTTCGACGTCAGAACGCAGAAGTTGTAGTCGTCATCGCCCGTGCCCAGGGTATCGCAGTGATCAAACAACAGCCGCGCGCGATTGGCGGTGACGTGGAAGGCATCGCGGCAGGCGCTCATGAGTCGTCCACTGCCCGGTTTGGGCAGCACATCCACATCAAGGAAACGGCATTCACCTTCGCAGCGATAGATGCTGAACACAAACCACGGCGCGCCCCATACTTTGATGTCCTGGAGTGTCACATCGGTCGCATCGTGAATTTCCACCAAGGCCCCGGGACCGTGCCGATGCGCCACACCGGCTCGCGGCACACTGAAGGAAGTCACTCCGGGTATGATGGTATCCGCCATCGCTTTGCCAAAGGAGCCTTCGCCATGATGGATGCGCACGATGCCAGCACCGAGTTGTTCCACATGCTTCACGCTGAAATGCCGCGCGGCTTTCGGATGAGGGCCGTTTTCACACCAGACAAAGCCACCGAACCATTGTTCTCCATCCTCCCGCGTGGGGCCTGCCAAGGCGGCGGCTTCGTCAGATGTCACATCGATGAATTGTTCTTTTACGTTCACGGATTTCACTGTGCTCTCGATGAACATGCTCTGGGTGAAATCGACCTGAAACTGTTTCAGCGTCACGCGACCAGAGCCATGAAGATCGGCGAAGCGGATCGCTGGATCGAGCAGGAAAGTGGAGTGGTTTCCGTTCACGGTGAGGTTCTTCCGCTGGCGCAGCGAGAAGAGGTAGCGATCTTTTCCCGTGGCGGCGTAGATGGTTTTCTTTTGCGGAAACACCAGGGTCACAGGCTCGTTTTGGAACGTGTGTGCGGCATCAAGCAATTTCTGGATGGCGGGGCCGTCGTCGGTTTTGCCATCGGCCACCAGTCCGTAGTCCGTGGCACGCAGCTCGCGTCCGTGGCAGGAAAACATGGTGCATGTCAGCAGGGAGAAGCCGCCGAGAATGAGGGAGGTGAGCTTGTGTGCGGAGGCGTTCATGGAGACAGGATCCATACGGAGCAAACCGTGCCATATATTTCTCAAGGATGATGATGGGGCATGGGCCACCACGATGACGGTACGCCGTTGGCGGCACCGAGAAGTGAGCCGACCACGGCGCCGCGATGGCAGTTGTCGCCGCCGCACATGGCATTGGCGAG
>Ga0075157_10002362_pt1 | contig 11086 bp, 10 predicted proteins | sample JI81BgreenDNA_FD_70967 | JGI IMG/M metagenome (GOLD analysis project Ga0075157, IMG submission 70967) | Wastewater effluent complex algal communities from Wisconsin, to seasonally profile nutrient transformation and Carbon sequestration -... | ecosystem: Engineered > WWTP > Effluent > Algae...
TTGCGGAGAGCGATCGGATTGGTGAGTCAAGATGTGTTTTTGTTTCACGGTACGGTGGCAGAAAATATTGCTTACGGCAGTTTTGAGGCCAGCAATCGAGAGATAGTAAATGCTGCGAAAATTGCCGAAGCGCACGAGTTTATCGCGCAATTGCCGGACGGTTACAACACTATTGTAGGGGAACGCGGTCAAAAGTTGTCGGGGGGGCAGCGACAGCGAATTGCAATTGCGAGGGCTGTTTTGAAGAATCCGCCGATTTTGATTCTTGACGAAGCTACTTCAGCGGTGGATAACGAGACTGAGGCGGCAATTCAGCGATCGCTCGAACGAATTACCAAGAATCGCACTACAATTGCGATCGCCCACCGTCTTTCTACTGTCCGCAATGCCGATTGCATTTGTGTCATGGAAGAGGGGCTGGTGGTAGAATCGGGGCAGCACGAACAACTGATCGAACAGGACGGAATTTATGCGGCGCTCTGGCGCGTGCAATCTGGTATAAGATAGAAACGCAGCGGTTTTGGGTAATTGGGAATTGCTAATTTGTAATTGGGGATGGGCCTTTGGGCATGGGTAACTAATGACAACAGTCAACAGCCAACTGCCAACCGCCAACTGCCAACTGCTAACTGACAACTGACTGCAAAATATTAGTTTCTACAAGCAAGAAGAGAAAATGTTTCTATTTGATAGCCCTGAGTCCAAACCCAACGAAAATAGCTGGAGTCGGAAATTAGATAAATTTGTGAAAGCTAATCAAAATGAATTGGCTGCTTTGGCTTGGGGGCTATTTCTGGAAAGGGGAGAAGAAAGCGAGGAGATTTTGGCAATTGATATTGCAGAAACTGCGCGTTTTGTGTATTGTAAGAAAGAGGCGGTTGAGGAGTTGAACCGTCAAGTAAAAAGTCATATTCAGGAAGTTGTAGGTGTGTTGAACGCTCACAAGCCTGAGAAGGAAGTGGCGATTTTGGCGATCGGGGAAGGTCAAATTAAGTTGATTCTTTTTGAACCTAAGCCTGAACCTCCTGTTTGTTTTGAGGAAGCTGCAACCGATGTTGATACATTGTTGGCTAAGCTGGAACAGCAGATGGTTGAATGTATGAAATAGCAGTTATATCAAATCCGGTGGCATCGGAATTGATATTACCTACAGTCAGGAGACGACGCTGTGCGGTTTCCCGAAAATAAATCGGGCGATGGTTATATCTCTTATCGAGGAAGATTGATTATGTTGGCGTAGGGAAACGGCAATGTTGTGTCGTCAGTTGCCCTATTGTCGATGGTTATATCCGATCGCACTCTGAGGGCAATTTTATCCCATAGTCTCTTTCAATCCCTGGGTGCTCTCAACTTCCTATTAGCAACAGGCTTTCCGGCCTGTTCCACAAAGAGTAAACCCGGACTTATTATAGATATCAGAATAACCAGCAATCAAAATAACCAGCGGGCGGCGAATCGTCATGCAAAATTTGAGATCGATATAAATTAGGTACAGCTTCCGCCAATTCTGTACCTAATTTTACTTCCCGCGCTCTTTCTGTTAATGGAAATGAAAATTGATAGCCATCTTGCAAATATTTTGCCCTAGCAACAATCTCATTCTTCTCTAAAATAGCGCTGTTGCTACCAATCAAAACAGTGTTAATGTCCTTCCACGGACACACGCACACCTGGGAAAATACGCTTTGAAAAGTCTTGATTTTTTCCGCATAAAACTCATCTCTTTGCAGCAGATTTACCAGCACAACTCCCTCACTTGACAAGCGTTTTTCGCAGATTTGATAAAATTCTTTGGTGGATAGGCGATGCGGAAAGTAGCCGTTGCCAAAAGCTACGTCGATCATGATGATATCGTATTGAGTATCTGATTTTTGCTGCTCTAAATACTCTCTGCCGTCTTGAATTGTTACAGTTAGACGATCGTCCAATTTTACCCCAAAACACTGTGTAGCTGCTTCGATCGCGATCGGATCGACATCCGCACATTCTATAACAGTTTCCGGCAAATAGTGGTGCAACACTAAGGGAATTCTGCCGCCGCCAAAACCAGCTATGTAGATTCTTTGAGGTTGGTTTTGCCACACTAAACCCAACATCATCGCCTGAGTATATTCAGACACTAGATGTAAAGGATTGTTGAAATCGAATACAGATTGCAGTAAATCTGTGTGCTGATTTACTTTTTCTACTAAAGATAGTTTAATGTGCGATCGCTCTTTTGTGACTGCAACATAGTGAACACCAGACTCTTTGCAAAAAATAACCTTGTCTGGCTGTTGCTGCAGCCAAGCCAGCCGCTGTCCAATAGCGGATAAATTAATAGATTGCCAAGTTTTGTGTTCCTCAATCATCTAATTTTAAATTTTATTTAAACTCCATATTCTCTAAGAATATAGCCTCATCAACCTGGTTTATACCAAAATGGCTTAGGAATGAGAATTAAATAACTTACAATGCGTGATGGTTCTTGTGGGATGGGCCTGAAAGCCCGTCCAGAAAGGGCGGGCTTTCAGGCCCATCCCCTACTCCCCACTTTCAAGAGTGTAAATTATTTAATTCGCGATCCTTAGTCGCCCGATATCTGCGAAGAAACCGGGTTTCGAGTCAAGGCTGGCACAAGCCATGTTCTCATTTTCCAGCAGGGCGAAGAACGAGAAGACAACAGAAATTCACCCGATTACAGCCGCTTGTACGCCACCAATTCCAAACCTGAAACCGAAAGTTCCACTTTTTCCCAATCTTGCTTGTCACCTTCCAACTTTTCAAAGGCTGCTGAGGTCAGCAAAATCTCTCCGCGTTCCGCCAAATCCTCTCCCAGCTTGGATGCCAGATTAAATTCAGATCCGTACATATCCTCTCCTTCCAGCATCAAAACATCGCCACAGCCAATACCAATGCAGAGGTAAATGTCCATCTCCGGCGGCAGTGTCGTGTTGACAGCCGCCGTTTGTTTCAAAGAGTCGATCGCAGCTTCCACCGCCGATTTTACATCGGGAAAAACTGCAAAAATATTGTCGGCTTCCTCCTTAACTACAGTGCCGCTGTATTCGGAAATTATCGGTTTTACAATTCCGTGCATTCGGTGAATCATTGCCAAAAAATGAATAATTCCGTAGCGGACTGTCGTGCGCGAAAATCCTGACATATCCATTACTAAAATTGCGTAATTTTGGCGAAAAGTTTCATTGATTTTCGCATCAATTTCCGCCATTCTTTCGGGATGTTCGTTTCTTTCTTGCAGCAACTTTTCCAAGTAAGCGCGGTTATTTGTTTTCATTTTTAATTAAATTCCCAATCGCGACACACTTCTTGAGGGCGGCCAGCAGGATGCACTGCACAAGTGATGCCATCCTTACCGTAATAATAATCACAGACTTTGCAAGGTTTAGTTTGCTCTAATTTTTTCATCAAAGTTGCCCGGATTGTCTGGACTCGGTTGCGATACTTGTTTGCATTTGAGTGACTCGGTTCAATTGCCAAAGCTTGCTCGAAAGCTGCTAAGCTGGAATCGTACAATTTAATAATTTGGGAACTGTATTTTGTCCAAGCATCGGCATGGCTTTGATACAGTTCGACTGTACTTAAGTTTAAAATACCGTATTCTGTCCAAGCGTCGGCTGAAGCTCGATCGAACTTAATATTAGCATTGAGCAAAACTTTTTTGATTGTTGCCAAAAGTTCCCTCGGCTGCCAAGGTTTGCTAACATAAGCCTCGGCGCGATCGCCCTGGAACCTCGCAAATAAAGCTAACTGCTGTCCCTTGCCTGTTAAAAATACCACCGGTATGTTCCGAGTTTCGGGATTAGCTTTAATGAAACGACAAACCCCGTAGCCGTCGAGACGGGGCATTATGACATCTAATAATACTAAATCGGGGCAATTTTTCTCGATTTTATCCAGCGCTTCCACACCGTCTGATGCCTGAATTACATTCAATCCGCTGCATCTCAACTGATGTGAAATGCACTCGCGCTGGCTGCGGGAATCTTCCACCACTAAAACTGTACTCATCACTCCCCACTTGGTTTTTGAGGTAAACTTGTTCGCTGCTTCGAGTTGTCCTTGCTGAAATCAGTTTACCCGCATTGGATGAATTTGCTATCACTGGCTATCTAAATTTACTCAAATTGCAACAAATCTTAAAATCGGGAGCCAAGGTGATACTTATCAGAAAATGCTAGTTGCTAATACGCGGATAATTGTTGAAAGTTTGGGCGGCAAATATTCGGCTTTTAAGCCTTAATAACGGCAAATCGTACTGATGTCGGACGAATACATTGTTGAATTGCAACAGATAATCGGCTATTGTATACGTTAAAGTTCTTAAGGACGACAAATGAATCGATTGCTCCTCACTTTACTTGTAAGTCCGACGCTGTTTGGATCTGTGATGTCTATGAGCGCGATCGCCAATCCCGCTCTAATTGGCGAAATACCAGCCCAATCGGCTGATTCGCCTCAATGCGTGCGATCGCCCCACACTCAGCGCCTGAGTTGCGTGCGGCTTTCTGGCAAGTCTGCTGCTGCTAATTCTAAAGTAAGAATCAGTTGGCAGCGCCCGGGTGAAGAACGGGTGGCGATGCTGGATTTTTCGGAAGCAGAAAGCGATGAGGCGGTGGCGCTGTTTGGCTGCGACTGTCAGATGTGTATCAACTCGCTGCGACAGTTGCGCGGTTTGCCACCTCTGGATCTAGCTTCTTGATGGCGATCCGACAGCATTGGGAGTCAGGCTCAAAAACCAGGTTTCCGATCGCTGCGGGCTTTGGAATGCCTTTAGCTTTCTCACTTTTAGAGAAACCAAAGCCAGCAAATTTATCGATCGCCCCAAAAAACATCCTAACAGCAAAGCAGCCAAAATATAAGGTGCAGCCACCTGCAAATCCGACCAACCGCGACCGTTCAAACTACCGATTAACCAATTCAAAGCAGCTTGCAAGCGGCTGTCTTCAGCTAACAGCAACAGTGTAGTTTGTACTGCCCCAAAAAGAGAACTCACAGCCACACCTGCTAAAACCAAACGTTCCACAGAAATTCCCGTTTTAGTTTTGCCCAAAAAGTAGACCAGCATCGAAGTGAAAATAGCACCTATCCAAGCCGCCAAAGGCACCCAAGTTTGAAATATTCCCAAAGTCAGCATGGTAATCGCAACCAACCCTGCACCCGCCGAAATTCCTAATACAAAAGGATCGGCTAAACCGTTGCGGAGCAAACCTTGCAGCAAAGCCCCCGACATTCCTAAAGCCGCACCAACCGTCAGCGCTGCCGCAACTCTGGGCAAACGCAATTCCCATAAAATAGTTTGATTGACAGTATCACCTCGGTGCAGAAATGCTTGCCACAATTGATCGGCACTCATGGGTACCGCACCAAAAGAAAGCGAAAGCGCGATGGTTAATAGCAAACCCAATCCTAAGAAGACAACTGCCTGAAAAACTCGATATTTTAGCCAGATTTTTTTCACAATATATTATACCGCTTTGCTTTTAGATAAATAACATTTTTACATAGTTATTTCTGCGCGATCGCCCAAACTCCTAAGAGACAATCCGGCTAGTTACTAAATACCATATATTCTCCTGTTTGTGGATAGATCGCGCTCGTTAACTACAGTAAGCTCTTCAGATTAACGCTCGATCGGAGATATTGCACCGATCTGTAATTGTAGAGCTTGCGCGCCAACCGCATTTTCACGTATAATGAGAATGATTATCAAACAAAAGGCGCGCGATCGGCTCGATCGCCCGTATCTTAGCAGAGGCGATCGCACCGGGCTGTCAGCGATGAGGTGCGATCGGCTTGGCAAATTAACAGCAAGGTCTCTACAATTAACCAACGAATAACAATGACTAATCTCACCGTACAAACCCCAGATTTAATTGCCGATCTTCCCAAAAGAGGGATGCCAGTAACTATAATTACCGGATTTCTCGGCAGTGGAAAAACTACTTTACTCAATCAAATACTCAAAAATCGCCAAGACTTAAAAGTAGCCGTTTTAGTTAACGAATTTGGCGATATAAACATCGATTCGCAGCTTCTATTTTCTACAGAGGATGACATGGTAGAACTTAGCAACGGTTGCATATGTTGCACTATTAACGAAGGCTTAGTCGATGCAGTTTACCGAGTTTTAGAACGAGAAGAACGCATCGACTGCATGGTAATTGAAACCACCGGAGTTGCTGACCCGCTGCCGATTATCCTGACATTTGTCGGCACAGAATTGCGGGATTTAACCAATCTAGATTCTGTACTTACCGTAGTCGATAGCGAAACATTCACTCCCGATCATTTTGACAGCGAAGCAGCTTTTAAACAAGTGGCATTTGCAGATATTGTGCTGCTGAACAAAACCGATCTCGCTCCTCCAGAAAAAGTAGAAAAGTTAGAATCTTACATTCGCACAGTTAAGGAAGGAGCGAGAATTTTACACTCTCGATACGGTGAAGTTCCTCTACCCTTAATTTTGGGTGTGGGTTTAACGCAAGCAGATATTTTCAACAGTCTTGAAATTGAGGAAAAACACGAACACCATCACGAACATCATCACGAACACCACCATCACGGACATCAATCTCATCACTTAGATAACGACGGATTTATTTCACTATCATTTGAGAGCGATCGACCTTTTGATGTCCACAAATTCCAAGAATTTCTAACGGAAAAAATGCCCTTCGATGTATTTCGGGCAAAAGGAATTCTCTGGTTTAACGACAGTCCGATGAGACACATATTTCAACTCAGCGGCCCCAGATACGAACTAGATGCTTCGGAATGGTTTACCGCACCTAAGAATCAACTCGTAGTCATCGGCCGCAACTTAGATATCGCTCAAATTCGAGAACACCTGAACAGTTGTTTAGTTTAAGATCGTGTCTTAAAAAACCATGAGGACACGGCATTGCCGTGTCCCTACTATCTCATGCGTAAGTCCTAATCTCAAATCTAAAATCTCAAATCGATCGCCCTTCCTGCTACAATCGAAGGTATAATATTAACGAAGTAAACCGCTACGAGTGAATCATGTCTGCAAACACCGCGCTACCTGCTGCTTTAGCTAAAATCGTTCAGCGCTTTCAGCGACATTCCGATCCGAAACAACGCTACGAACAACTGCTGTGGTATGCCAAGCGACTCCCAGCATTTCCCGAAAGCGATAAACTGCCGGAAAACAAAGTTTCTGGCTGCGTGTCGCAAGTTTATATTACCGCAAATTTGGCAGACGGAAAAGTTCTGTATCAAGGCGATTCAGACGCTCAGTTAGTCAAAGGATTAGTTGGCTTGCTGGTGGAAGGTTTGAGCGGATTAACGCCTGCTGAAATTGTCACCATTACCCCAGATTTTATTCAAGACACGGGATTGAATGTGAGTCTTACACCTTCCCGCGCTAACGGATTTTTCAACATCTTTCAAATGATGAAAAATAAGGCTCTTGCTTGTGAATTGAGCAAGCAAGCAGAAGAAAATTAAAAGAATAAACAGCCATGACTCAAACTACAAATTTAACAAAATCCAATTCTGGCCAGTATTCCGCCGCAGTTCAAGAATATCTGTGGAATTGGAAAGAAACCCAAATCAAAGTTATTTACGAAACCAGAGGGCAGGGAAATCCTGTATTGTTGCTGCCGGCATTCAGTACGGTTTCGACGCGAGAAGAAATGCGTCCTTTAGCAGAATTGTTAGCTTCTAACTTTCAAGTTATGAGTTTAGATTGGCCGGGTTTTGGCGAATCCGATCGCCCGCGAACCGACTATGAACCGCAATTATATCATCAATTTCTCAAGGATTTTGTTGCGGAAAATTTTAATAGTCCGGTGGCTGTAGTTGCAGCAGGTCACGCTGCGAGTTATGTGATGCAATTAGCGCAATCAAAACCCCATGTTTGGTCAAAGATTGTGTTAGCAGCACCGACTTGGCGCGGGCCTTTGCCGACGATGAGCAAACAGCAAAGCGGCTGGCACGGAATCGTGAGAGAATTAGTACGATCGCCCTTACTGGGACAATTCCTCTACAAACTAAACACTGCGCCGTCTTTCCTCAGTTTTATGTACCGCCGCCACGTCTACGCCGATGCAGCTAAAGTCACGCCAGATTTCATCCAAAACAAATGGCAAGTGACGCAAAAACCAGGTGCTCGATACGGTTCCGCTGCCTTTGTGACTGGTGGTTTAGATACGGCAAAAGTGCGATCGGAATTTACAGATAAATTTCAACAATTAGCAGTGCAGGTGATGGTTGTAATTGCTGAAAATGCGCCGCCAAAATCCAAGGCTGAAATGGAAGCATTAACGGAATTACCGGGTGTTGAATCGCGAGTTATTCCCGGTTCTTTGGGTATGCACGAAGAGAATGCTGAAGCTTTGGCAAATGTGGTTAAATCTTTTATTTGAGAGGATTAAGAGGGGATGAACCGCAGAGGGCGCAGAGAACGCAGAGGGGAGGAATGCAAGCTGTTTTTTTAACGTTTGTTTGGATGGTTTGCTATTGGTTTTGTCTGCCAGTTTATGCTGTCGCAGATCCGCCGATAATCAATTTGCCCAAGAGTACGATCGAAGGTGCGATCGACTTTCACATTCATTCTTCTCCTGATGCGATTCCCCGTAGATTAGACGATTTTGAAGTAGCGAAATTAGCTGCTAGGGCGAAGATGAAAGCTGTGGTATTGAAAAATCATTATGCCAGCACAGCAGCGCGGGCAGTTCTGGTTAATAAAATAGTACCAAAAATCGAAGTTTTCGGAGGAGTTGTTCTCAATCATTCGGTAGGCGGCATTAATCCCGACGCTGTAGAAGCAATGCACCGCATCGGTGGCAAATACGGTAAAGTAGTGTGGCTACCAACGGTTGATGCTGAGCATCACTTGCAGGTTTTTCACAAGTCGGGAATGGGGATTAAAGTTGCGGAAAATGGCAAGGTTTTACCGGAAACAGCAGCGGTTTTGAAGATTGTAGCCCAAGAGAATTTGGTATTGGAAACTGGTCATATTTCCTCAGAAGAAGTGATGGCAGTTGTAGCTGAAGCCAACCTGCTCAACATTAAGAACATTCTGATTACCCATGCAATGGCAGATGTACCCGGTTTGTCCCTAGAAAATATGCAAACAGCCGCCGCAACCGGAGCTTTCTTAGAACTCGCATTTGTGAACGATTTGATGGGAGAAAATGCCGCTGATGACGGACACAAAAACTGGCATCAAGTTTCTATTAGTAAGATGGCAGCAGCGATTAAACTAATAGGAGCAGAGCATTTTGTGATGAGCACGGATTTAGGAAGGAAACCCGATCCTTTGCCTGCGGAAGGTTACAGATTATTTGTGAAAAAATTGATAGATGAAGGCATTTCTCCGCAGGAAATTGATTTAATGATGAAACACAATCCAGCTCGATTGTTAGGCATTTATAATTGATAATTGGTAATTGGCAATCGGGGATTGGGAATCGCTAATTGGGAATTCTCTTCCCTCTTTTCTCTTCCTTCTTCCCTCTTCCTTCTGCCTTCTTCCTTCTTCCTTCTATCCTTTACATCCGTCGAGCTAATCCGTTGCCGAACTTCCTTCTGCCTTCTTCCCTCTTCCTTCTATCCTTTACATCCGTTACATCCGTCGAGCGAATCCGTTGCCGAACTTCCTTCTTCTATTCTTGATTGCCTTTGCTGTTCAAGTATCCGTTATCTGCAATGCGCCAAGCACCCCCAGCATTGCCCGTTAAATCGCTATCTTCCACGGTAGCAATGCCATCTCTGTAAACGGCGATCGCCTCACCTTCATTACCATTAATCCGACACCGGCGCACGATCAATTTCCCTCCCAATCCGACACCTATTCCCAAACTGCCGTTGTCAAAAATACTGCAATCTTCCACCGTTGCTTTCCCATTATCCGATATAAAAATTCCGTTCCATACCCCATCATGAATTTTATTCCGACGGAGGATCGAATTTGCATCAGGGCCGCAAATTCCCACCACAGAATAGTCCGCAGAAGTGATATCGCTGTCTTCTATGATTAACTCGCCTTTGCGAATATCTACAGCGTAATATTTCCCAGTGGCGCTCAGCGTTAAACCGCGCACTAAAGCACTGTCAGTTGCCATTTTAATGCAGTTTGAGCTGATACTTTCAACCACAATGCGATCGACCTCTCCGCTGCCGATAATTTCTACCGATTTGTCGATAATTAGACTTTCGCGGTAAACGCCTGGATGCACGTCAATGCGCGTGCCCGGTGCTGCATTTTTCAGCGCTTCGCTAATAGTAGTATAATCGCCTTGACCCTGCTGAGAAACAACAAATCCTTGACTCTTCCCAACTTTGGTATCTGAAGTAGATGCTTTAATTTTCCCTGACTTCGACTCAAAATGCTCAGATTGCCGATCGCCCGCTGCGGAAAGTTGCGATGTTAGCTGCAAGCGTTCTTGATAAACTGTCTCTAGCTGATGTTCTAACTCGCATACTTGAGATATAAGTTGAGCTTGATTCTGCTTTGCTGTCTCAATTTGACTTTGAGTTTCCGAGAGTTGAGAATAAAGGTGCGATCGTTCTCTGTTAGCAGTTTCTAGCCCAGATGCCAATTCAGAGCGACTTTGACGCACATTTTCTAACTGACTTTCTAACTCCAATATTTGAGATTGAAGTTGATTTTGATTCTGATTTGCTGTCTCGATTTGAGTTTGCAATTGGGAGATTTGAAAAGTTAGCTGAGATTCCAATTCAGAGCGACTTTGACGCACACTTTCTAACTGACTTTCTAACTCCAATATTTGAGATTGAAGTTGATTTTGATTCTGATTTGCTGTCTCGGTTTGACTTTGGAATTCCGAAAGTTGAGAAGTTAGCTGAGATTCCAATTCACTGCGACTTTGACGCACACTTTCTAACTGACTTTCTAAGTCGGATACTTGAGATTGAAGTTGATTTTGATTCTGATTAGCTGTTTCGATTTGACTTTGGGATTCCGAGATTTGATAATTGAACTGAGATTCCAATTCAGAGCGACTTTGACGCACAGTTTCTAACTGTTGCTCTAACTCCGAGATTTGAGATTGAAGTTGATTTTGATTCTGGTTTGCTGTCTCGGCTTGACTTT
>Ga0075157_10002365_pt1 | contig 11075 bp, 7 predicted proteins | sample JI81BgreenDNA_FD_70967 | JGI IMG/M metagenome (GOLD analysis project Ga0075157, IMG submission 70967) | Wastewater effluent complex algal communities from Wisconsin, to seasonally profile nutrient transformation and Carbon sequestration -... | ecosystem: Engineered > WWTP > Effluent > Algae...
TCGCAAAATGGAAAGTTCTGGCTATATTTTGTTTATGGTAGATGTAAAAGCTGACATCAAAGTTGATGGTGTACTGATGAAGACTGTTGAAGCCAACGAAAGTTATAAAGCACTTGTCAATCCAGGGCAAGTGTATATTGAAGTGATACCTGTAGCAGAACCAAAACTTGCTACAAAACAAGTAGCTATAGTCAAAATTAAAGAGCAAATTGTAAAGTCTTTTAAGTTTTATGCAAAAATGAAAAAGAAAGAAGATGCTCGCAAAATTGCTGATGACCTTGACAAGAAAATAGCAGAAAGCAAAAGACTTTCAGAAGAAGAAGCAAGAAAACAAAAAGAAGCTCTTTTAGCAGATGCAAAAAATTATGCTGAAAAACTAAGAAAAGGGCGTGATATGACTCTTACGGAAGTTTTAGGCGAAGATGTTGCAGAGTTTGAGGGCAATGGAATCACAACTTTTATGCAGGCTTTATTGGAAAACAGAACCAAAGAACTTACTCTTTTACAACTACTTGGAAATGATGTTCATCAGACTAATAAGGCTGGTGTACCTCCAATTGCCATTATGACACTTGCCAATGCATTGGGCAAAGCCGATACATCAGTCATAAACATGCTTGCACGCAAAAATGCTCCTAAGAGCTTCAAAGGCTATGTTTTCTTGGATAAAGAAAAGAAGAATGCTGTAAAAACACTTTTAGGGATTGCTGTTTATTATAATAAAATGAACTTAGCACGTTATTTTGTAGAAACATTGAAGGTTGATAAAAATGAAAAAATTAATGATTTGGGACAAACAGCTCTGATTCTGGCAACCATTAATAATCAAAAAGATATGGTTGATTACCTTGTAGCACAAAATGCAGATGCAAACTTAAAAGATAACACAGGTAGAATCGCTTTCAATTATGCTATTGAAAGCCTTACATCAGATGCTTCTACACCTATTATTACTACCCTACTCGAAAAAAATCTGGATGTAAATATGCCTATTTCACTTCCTGATAGTTCTACAACAAGCCTGCTTTTACTTGCAACAGAAAGAAATCAAAAAATACTTGTAAAAAAATATTTAGAAAAAGGTGCAAAAACAGAAATAGCAAATAAAAATGGTCAGACTGCTATTTTTTTAGCAAAAGATCCTCAGATTTTAGAAATGTTACTCAATGCAAAAGCCAATATAGACCATACAGATAGTAAAGGAAATACTATTCTTGCCTACGTGGATAAACCTGAAAATGCTCGTTTGTTATTAGACAAAGGAGCCAGTCTATACAAAGGCTATCCCCTACACTGTGCTGTAGAAAATGGCTATTTAGAAGTTGTAAAAGTATTGTTAGAAAAAGGAGCTTCACCAAATTACAGCAACATGAATGGCGATAATGCTCTTCATATTGCTGTTCTTAAAGACAAACAAGAGATAGCCAAATTTTTAATTTCAAAAGGTGCTAGCTCTAAAGATAAAAATTTTCAACGTAAATCCGCTTTAGACCTTGCCAAAGATACCAAGAATAAAGAAATGTTATCCATTCTAAAAAAGAAAAAATAAGTATCTATTGATATAATTTTCATCAACACATCTATAAATTCCTTTAAGGTCTATAGATGTGTTTTTTACTTTCAATTACAACAATCACAAGTATTCATTGCTTAGTTATCAATATTGTTCTTGTTTTGCATCTTCACAAATTTGTTTATTCTGATTGATAAAATTAGGGGCATAATAAGTTTTTCTCAACAATAACTTATCAGTACTTTTTAATTTTGGAATAGGAATACATGTATTATAACCAAAAAGTCTCAATCTTGTATAACGAGTTCTCCCAACCTGAATAATGTAACCTTTCTCTATTTCTACACCATTTTCTATAAATAACACTCCCAAGGTCATATGACCAGGATAAAGGGCTATTTTTATTTGACAATAATCATAAAAAACATCTTTTACATTTTTTAATCTTTCTACTCGTTTGCGAATGCTGTCAAGAGCTATATGAGATTTGAGAATGCTCCAAACTTCTTCAATCTACTGTTTTTTCTAATAATTCTGCTAACTTTTCTGTCTATACGTTTAGAATCAGCCTCTTTCATTTCCTGAATCTTTTTTTGCTCTTGAGAAAGAGGGGTACAATAATAACACTCAGGCTCAAATGCTTTCATTTTTTGGAATAAATCTCTATAAAAATGATATTTATTTATAGTTGTATCTTTAGGATTGATAGAACTATTAAAATAATATTCATTCACAAGCTGATAGCCTCCATAATAACTCATCATTCCACATAAACCATTGAATGGATTCAAATCTTTTATAAAGATAGGACGAAAAAGAGTATTATAGACCAAACAAAGAGATTCAGGCGTTTTAAGTTTTACAATCTGGCGAACAATCTTGTTGTAGTATAAAGAATCTCTATTCTTATTTTGAAGGGTATGAGCATCGGTAAGCTGATATACAAATGTATCTAATTTTGTAATAGGCGGATTATTTAAAAACATGAATTGCCAAGGTGTGTCAATATCATTGATATTCTGATCATTTGTTTTGAAGATGCTATCACAATCAGGCTTGTATTTCAATCTTTTTTTGACATCTTTAGGAATATATATTTCAACAGGTTTTTCGATAGGTTTATAATAATAACACCAATCCATGTATATCATATACTTAGCTCTAATAGCATAGTAAACCTCTGCATGAAATGTAGCAGGGTCTTTCTTGTAGTTAATAGAGTCTTTTAAATAATATTTATTCAAGGCTCTTGAACCTCCATATCTGTTGACTATCCACGCCATCCGTGAAAGTTCAGTTTTCTTGCTATAATCTATATAACGACAGCAAAAATCTGCCAAAAAACAAAACGATTCATTCATCTTCAAGGATGCTATCGAATCGACAAGTTTCACCAAATAAGTTGAATCGTACTTTTCATAACGATCTAACTTTTTAATCATGCTTCTGAGCCAATTTCTGTTATTTACTATTTTTCTTGTACTACCTAAATCTTGCCATTCTGTAATAGTATTGATGTTTTCATCTGTAATTTTTACTTGAACTTTTTTTTGAGCAAAACTTATTGACAATGTCAAAAATAACACTATCAATAAGTTATAAGCTTTGTATGGAACCAAAAATTGTATCATCAAATTTATTTTGTCAGTTGTAGAAATAAATTATTTTCAGGTTCATTAGAATTTGCAACGTTGATTTTAAGTTGAATCGTGGAGGTTGTTAATTCTGTAGTACTAAGTTTGTAACCATTGTTTGCATTACTAAAAAAAGGATTTGTCTTAGGAATAATCAAAAATGTATTGGGTGAATGATTACTCCATAACCCTATTTCAATGGTTTCATCTAACTTATTCTTAATGGTATAACCTGTTTCAGTAAAAACAGCTACACCACCTATCAGATTATTCATATGATTAGGGGTTATCCCTGTTTTATCCACAACACTCAAGATATTCCATATACCTTTTGGTGATACAATTTTATTTTCTTCTTGTTTGGCTTTTTGACACCCACCAAAGATTATAAGTAAAAAAAGTAAAAAATAATCCTTCATTTTCATAATTCTAAAAAAGTTTTGAGTATATCATTCTTTTTTTAACAAAAATATGATATACTCAAAACTATCGTTAACATACTGAGTCTGCTACGAGAAAACTTAGTTTATAAAAAAACAGCTATTATCAAAAGATAACAACTGTTTGAAAGTCACATAAAATTCATGTCTCATTTATTTGACTATAAACTCACGATTATGTGCTGTATGTGTGTATATAATGCCTCTACTCTCCCGCAGTCGAATAGTATCCCCTACATTCATCCAATACTCACTACGAGAACCATCATTCATGAAATCTGTTTTTCCATAATTCTGCCCTTTTTCACAGATTTCAATATCAATTCTTTTTCCTGACCAATTGACAACCGTAACATAATTAGCTTCAACGGTTTCTTCTACTTTTTCTTCCATTTCTGTAGATGAATGAATAATATATTCATGATGGTTAGCCCCAAATGTTCTCATCCAAATGTCTTTATCTTCATGATCAAACTGTAGTGTAAATGAACCCTCAGCGATATTTTCACTTTGAAAGTTCCCATCAGGTGAAGGTAAAAAACATTCTATTTTTATAGAATACTCATTTGAATCCAAATCTCGTATAAGTGTATTGAAATAATAATCTACATCTTTGTATTGATGAGGAGAATCCCAATAAGTAATTTTATCCATATGGACAAAGTCATAGTAAAAGGTTGTCCAAACTTCTGCACTAGGTGTTTTGGCAAAATTTACAGTAAATACAGCTTTTTGTATATGATTAATCCATATCCTATAACCCAGTAAAATAATATCTTTTTCAAACCAAGTATTTTTAGGATATACACCACTATTCTCCAAATCTTGATATATATTGAGGACACTTTTATCCAAATATATTCTTCCTCTGATAAATTCATTTAAACTGAAAGAGCTTTTTGCAAAAGAAGGATTAGGATTATCAGCAAATATCTTCTCTGAAGAAAATATTATCTTGCCTACATTTTTTCCATGAAATTCATTCCAAATTCCTTGATCTTTGTATAATTTTGACATAACAGATTAGCTAAATTTTATTTTATGAGATAAGTTTATCAAAGAAAAAATCTTCATTATGTAATTCTATAGCTTAATAATGAAGGTATTGTTAAATCGAGGCTCTATTAGAATATTCATTTAACAATACCTATAAAAGTTTTTTCCTAACTATTTAACATTTTCACAAAGAATAGGGTAATCTGAGAACCTAAATGTTTGAGAAGCTCCATAACTTGAGCCACCTAAATATTCTTGCCCAAGCTCTATCACATAAATTTGACAAGATCCATCTGCTTTCTTTACAGCAAGAGCTGCCGTTCTTGTACGATTCTCTATTACACTTGTCCATTCATTTCTATTCACCTGCCAGTCATGTTGTCTCAAATTTACTTTGATAACTTTTTCACCAGCAAATCCAAGTTTCCCAAAAGCAATTTTAAACTCTTGTTCTATGGTGGGATCACTGGTTATGGCAGCAGGCATACGAGCCTCTTTTAAGAGTCTTGTTTTATTTTCTTTGGTAAAAGTCTCTAAGTTTATATTTGAGAGCTTAGAAGTAAATTCCTTCATCTTTTTATACCCATCTGTAAATGTGGTGTTGCTGGGATAAACCTGTCTTGCAGCATCTATGTAGGTTTCATGGATGGTGATTTCCTGAATATATCCTTTCAAGTTATTTACCTGAGTATAAAATTTCAAATTTTCTTCATATCCCTTAATTTCTGCATCCAAATTACTAAAATACCTAGTTGTAATACTTTTTATTTTTGATGGATCCTCCATTATTCTGGAATCTTTTTCCATAGACAGAAATTGAGTCAAATCATTTTTATATTCTGCTATTTCCTTATTACATCTCTCTAACTCTTCAGGCTTATTTCCTCTATACTTTAAGGCTTTATTATTTGTTCTATCAAAAAGCCTTAATAAACCCATAGACGTTTGATCAGCCATTTCACGCTTTTCACCTCTTGCTGCTTGCTGTCCTTCATATTCACCTTGCCATTTCTTTAACTCAGCTTCTAAAGATGCTGTATTAAAGTTTTTATCTTTCATTTTGATATTATTTAAAGAAGTCTGAGCTGCTTTAACATAACTCACTATTTCCTTTCCTTTGGGCATTTCTTCCATCTTTTTGATATTTTTCCAAAAAGTTTTGATGTGTGCTTTTGCTGGACTACTCTCTTCGGCAGGGCTTAAAACAATATCATCTTTTTTAGTAGGTTGTGCAATAGTAAATAAAGCACAACCCATCATCCATATAGATAAAACTGACATCTTCAATAATGGTCTCATAATTTTAAATTTATTGATTATTTATTAAGTAACAGGATTAGATTGAATTGAGGTTTGGAAGCAGTAGCAATATTGAGCTTCAGTTCCAATGAATTGGATGTCAATAAACTACCAAATGTATAAGGACTAGACTGGTTGGGAAATACTGAAACTACCGAAGGACTCATCTGTAAACTATTGCTACTGGCTGTATAAACATATGTTCCTGATTCTACCACATTGCCTGCATTATCTTTCAACTCATAATCTTTATCTGTAAAATTGGCTGTTCCTCCTACCAAACCAGATAAACTATTGGGCAAAGCACCTCCTATTTCAAAACTTACTGTTGTGATATTCCAAACACCTTTTGGAGTTAAACTGGGATTGTTACTCTTTTTCTTACATTGGCTTGCAAGTAGTAAAATACCCATGCTAAATAACCATATCAATGATCTGATTTTCATAATACTAGAATATTAAATGTAGATACGTTTGACTATTGTTTGATAATTTTGATAGATTGTTTCTGTCCTGATATTTCTAAGAAGTACAGCCCTTGAGGTAATGAGGCAATGTCTAGTGTAATCTTTGAACCCTCTGTTTCGCCTTCTTTTACTACCTTTCCCAAACTATTGAACATTTTGAAGTTATGAACCCCACTTTGTTTAAAATCAATCTGGATTTTATCTTGACTGGGATTAGGATATACTTTCTCTACTATTTGATGATGTGACTCTATACCCGCAATAGGATCAACAATAAAGTTATATTCTCTAGTAACATTACATGCTCCATTAGATGCCTGAATAGTGAAAACAGAAGTAACTGGAGTAGTAGGTGTACCAGAAATAACACCTGTAGAAGCGTTCAGGCTCAAACCAGCAGGTAATGTGCCATTTGTGATAGACCAAGTAATATTTCCACCCAATCCATTTTGACTAAGAGTTTGGCTATAAGGTTGTAACAAAGGAGCTGTTGGTAAATCTGATAAACTTACACTACTTGGACAACTGGGCATGATACGAACCAAACCATTTCTGGCTACTCCATTATATCTTGAAAAATTTCCACTAACGATAATTTTTCCATTTTTCTGAACATCCATACTATAAGGATCATCATTAAAACCAATACCTGTGTTAAAAGAAGCATCAACAGTAGCATTTGAATTGAGTTGGATAATTCCGTTGTGAGCTACTCCGTTATAATTACTAAAATATCCAGTTATTAAAATTTTTCCGTTTGGCTGAAAAATCATACCACTTAAGGAATTGTCGAACCCTGTACCAATATTAAAATTGTTGTCTAAAGTGCCATTTACATTGAGACGGGCTATATAATTTTGAGATATACTATTATACTGATCAAAACTTCCACCTACCAATATTTTTCCATCTGACTGTAAAGTCATCATATAAATTTCATCATTAAAACCAGTACCAGTTGTATTAAAGGTATTATCCAGTGTACCATCAGGATTCAGACGAGCTATATAATTTCGAGATGTGCCATTATAACTACTAAAGTCTCCTGCTACTAAAATTTTTCCGTCTAGTTGTAAAGCTAAAGTATAAACACCTGAATCAAACCCTGTCCCAATATTGAAAGTATTATCTAGTGTACCATCAGGATTCAGTCGAGCTATATAATTTCGAGATGTGCCATTATAATTACTAAAATCCCCTGCTACTAAAATTTTTCCGTCTGATTGAACAACTAAAGATGAAGGAGAACTATCAAAACCTGCTCCAGTAGTATTAAAAGTATTATCTAGTGTACCATCAGGATTAAGACGGGCGATTCTATTACGAGTTGTACCATTATAACTTGTAAAATATCCACCTACCAATATTTTTCCATCTGGTTGAATTGCTAGGGTTGAAACAGACTGATTAAAACCAGTACCAGCATTAAAGGTATTATCCAAAGTACCATCAGGATTCAGTCGAGTTATTCTATTAATGGATGTTTCGTTATAACTTCTAATATCTCCATATAGAATTATTTTATCATCAGACTGTACTTTTACAAGAGTACTTCCATCACCCCATATCCCTGTATTATTTTTTAAAGAGTTATCTAAAGAACCATCTCCATTCAAACGAACAAGTCCAAACTTGTAATTAGCTCCATTATAACTTGCAAAACCACCTCCTACTAGTAATTTCCCATCAGACTGAAATGCAAGTAGACTAGTACTTCCACCGCTTCCACCACTTCCCATACTTGCAGGATTATCAATAGCCCCTGTAGTGCCATTTAAGCGTACCAGTCCTCCTACAGATATGCCATTGTAGGTAGTTCCTCCTGCTACCCATACGTAGTTAGTAGCTGGTTGTAGGATAATACCTCGAACACCTCCAACAAATCCAGCACCACCATTGTTAAAAGTATTATCAAAACTACCGTTGGTATTGAGACGGGCAATACGATTGGCTGTTGTTCCATTGTAGTTTGTAAAACCTCCACCTACCAATATCTTCCCATCAGATTGAACAATCAAACTTAAGGTTTGATTATTGAAGCCTGTTCCACTCGTAAAACCAGTGTCTAAAGTACCATCAGCATTCAGACGAGCTATTCTATTACGAGATGTTCCGTTGTAAGTTGTAAAATCCCCTACCACTACAATTTTCCCATCTGATTGAATAGTTAAGGCATTAATCCCAGCATCAAAACCAGTTCCAATGTTGAAAGTATTATCCAAAGAGCCATCAGCGTTTAGGCGAGCTATTCTATTACGAGATGTTCCATTATAAGCTGTAAAACTTCCCCCTACCAATATTTTTCCATCAGATTGAATGGCTAAGTCGTATATAAAAGTATTAAATCCAGTCCCAATATTGAAAGTATTATCTAGTGTACCATCAGCATTCAAACGGACTATATTATTTCGAGATGTACCATTATAGCTTATAAAATACCCCCCTACTAAAATTTTTCCATCTGATTGTAACACTAACTTAATACCATATCCAGAAAGCCCAGTTCCAATATTAAAAGTATTATCCAGAGTACCATCCGCATTGAGGCGAGCTATTCCATCTCTAAAATAACCTCCTACTATAATTTTTCCATTTGATAGAGGAATAAGACTAGCAACATTACCAAAAAGTCTTCCATTATCAGCCACATTGAAGGTAGCATCATTACTACCTGCTTGAGCCCAAGCATATTGATTAAAAAAGCCTAAGCAAATGAGGCTTATAAATACAATAAGATAAGTTTTTCGTTTCATATACATATTAGATTATAAAGTTTTCATCAAACTTATGAATATGTAATCTGTATATGTAAACATCTTGAGTATGTGTATGAGAAGTTTAGTCTATAACATATAAGTTAAACTTTTATGTTTTTCTTCTCAATAAGGGAATTTTGGCTCTTCAGTAAATAGCCTTCCACTATTTTCCAGTAAATCAGATACCTCTAACATAGGATTTTTTCTGGCATAGATTTTTTGTAGTTCAGATAAATCTCAAAAATCTGGTTTCATCATTACCATATTTTTATTCTCTTTTTTAATCTGTTTCCATCACTTAAAGCTTTTTCTGCTTTTTCAGATTGCCCTAACATGTTATATAATTCAGAGATTTTGAAATAATAATCATAGATATAATGAATTTTTGCATGATGATACCGTCCACCATGCAGGGATAAAGATTCCTTTTGTGTAGGGTCATAAGTAATATAATAAACGATGGGAATTGGTTTTGAATACGTTTTGGGGATTATGGACTTCTCTATTGCCTTTATTTTATCGTTTAAGGCATCAATAGCCAATTCTAACTGATTTTGTTTTTGGTATATCTCTGCTAAAACTTCGTAAGGTGCTTGAAAATTATTGCTTCTCAATTTGATGGCTTTTTTTACATAAGTCTTCGCTTTTTCAAAATCCTCCTTGAGTAAATAAATTCTTGCTATTTGAGCAAGAGCCTCTTGTGTTGAAATAGGGTAGATAAGCCAATCAATAAAATAAGCTGAAAGTTCTATGAGATTATTGGGCAAGAATTTGGGTTCTAACTTGATAAATTCTTCATAATATTGCAAAGCCTTGTCATAATCTTGTTTTTGGTAATATAAAAACTCTGCATAATAGAAATTGATAGCCCCCAAAGGTATATTGCCATCAAACCTCATATAATGAACATCCTGAGGAGATAATGTCACAGCCTTCTCAAATAAATACTCAAGAGGCTCTAGAATCTTTTGATAATGAGTATAGTTTGTAGTCCAGCGATAATATTGCCACAATACTTGTGTAGCTGTAATCCACTCATATTGTAACACATCCGACTCAGGCAGAGCATTCTCAAAATGCTCACGATATGGATAGAAAGCATGAATTAAACTTATATCTTCATCATAAAAAGTTCCATCGGCATTTCCAATACCATATTGTTCTGGATATACAATGTCAAAAAATTGTGCAGCCTTTAGAATTTCTGATGTTTTTCGTTTAGAAAAGTTTTCTTCAAGTATTTTATGAATTCTAAGATAAATTTCATAACGCACTTTTTCAGGATTTTCGCCATAGTTATAGCTTTTTTCTCTCCAATCTGAAATAAAAGCTTGGCATTTTGAATAGAAATGCGTTGGAAATTCTTTATAATTGAAGAAATCATCAAAATCATGGATATTATATCTTGAAGGCAGGTATGCCATTCGCCATTTAGCAGCTACCCAAGCATATAAACCTATGGTTGTCTCAGTAGCATGAAGATTATCATGTTTTTGTAAATAGTTTAAGGTATCTTCTGCCGAATTGGAACAGAGAAATACAGTATTGATAGGAATAATGAGTTGTTGAATGAGTTTTATAAAATCATTCCAACTAACATTTTTTTTGGTAAATAATTTCTTTGTTTTAGATTTTGCTAGAAAATCATAGATTGTACCATAAAAGAGTAATGATAAATCCCAATAAAAATGAAACCAATTATCTGATTTGTTTTCGCTAAACCAAGAAATTCGATAATTATGCCAAAAAGCCTCCTCTGTAGATATAAAATGTAAGAGAGTATAGAAATCCTCATTAGCTATTTTAAAAGTTTCTTCTTTCTCTTGAGTTATTTTTTCAAATACTTCATCTGTAAGCCTTTCAGTAGAAACGTATGCATCTATCAGACACTCCATAAAAAGAGTATAAGTGGGTTTTTCTTGGTATTTCTGTAAACACACGACATAAAGTGATTGTAAAAACTCAAATAA
>Ga0075157_10002368_pt1 | contig 11067 bp, 11 predicted proteins | sample JI81BgreenDNA_FD_70967 | JGI IMG/M metagenome (GOLD analysis project Ga0075157, IMG submission 70967) | Wastewater effluent complex algal communities from Wisconsin, to seasonally profile nutrient transformation and Carbon sequestration -... | ecosystem: Engineered > WWTP > Effluent > Algae...
GGCTGATGTTATCAACCGCGCTAACTTGGGTATGGAAGTAATGCACGAGCGCAATGCTCACAACTTCCCACTCGACTTGGCTGCTAGTGAAGTCACTCCTGTAGCTTTGGTTGCTCCTTCTATCAATGGCTAAGTTTTAGTCTGAGATTGACAAAAAGCGCTCCTAGAAATAGGGGCGCTTTTTGTTTTGGGGAATTTTTTTTTAGAGACCTGCTTCAATCCGTTAAATCCCTTAAATCCGTTACCCCCCTTACCTCCGTTGCCTTCCTTCTTGCTTTTTACTTATTGTTTCTTCCTTTATTCTTTAATTTTTTATGATTACTATAGAATATAGCCACTAGGCCGATCGAGATACTGTGACATACTCCACGGCGAAATCTTATATTATGGTCTAGGATTCCAATAGTCGGATTCAGAATATGTTGGGCTTGCTATAAAGTGTTCGCTAGCAGCAATGCAATTGTGTCAATTCCAGAATCTAACCATAGACAAATGTAGCTGATCGGGAGTCGCTCCTCACCGTCCCAAGCGCTCTATTTCTAAAGAGGATTTGTATTATGAAAGATGGACAAGAAGTACGCCGCGCCTCCACAGCCGTCATTGCCGGTGCTTGCGGGTTGGCTTTACTGACGGGAGGGGGCATTGCCTGGTGGACTGCGAACCGTTCGCCAACCCCTGCAGATACGCCGTCTTCTGCTCAGACTACCGCTCCGCCCCTTTCCCCAATTCCTGCGGAATCTCCTGCTGTAGTGATACCCGTACCCCCTCCAAATCCTGTACAAGTGCCACAGGTTCAGACGCCACAGGTTCAGACGCCACAGGTTCAGACGCCTAACGCTCTGTTGCCAAAGTCACCGCAGCCAAAGCCTTTGCCACAGACTGATGTCCAGACTGTGCAAGTCTACTGGGTTAAAGATGCCAGCGGCAAATTTGAGGGAGTTCCTACGAAAGTAGCTGTCAAACAAGCTGACAAGCCTGATGCAGCTTTACAAGCTGCTTTTAACAGTTTGTTAGCTGGGCCGAAGGATGGAACTGTTTCTAGCGAAATTCCTAATGGGACAAAACTCAGGGGTTTGAGTGTTAAGAATGACGGAGTTTATGTCGATTTGTCAGCAGAATTTACTTCGGGGGGAGGGAGCAATTCGATGACTGGCAGGTTGGGGCAGGTTATCTATACGGCTACGAGTTTACAACCGAATACCAAGGTTTGGATTTCGGTGGAAGGCAAGCCTTTAGAACTTTTAGGTGGCGAAGGTTTGGAGGTGGCTCAGCCGAGTACCCGCCAAAGTTTTGACAAAAATTTTCCCCTTTAGTAATTATGAGTCATTAGTTAGGAGTCATTAGTTAGGAGTCATTAGTCATCGGTCTGAAGGCAGAGAGTAGGGATTGATAACTTATGACTCATGGCTGATGACTCATGACCACGAATTTCTTCATGTGGTACCCGCCACGTGATTTATCCGTGGAATCAATCCCAAATCGAAAATCGAAAATCACTTATTGCCCCCGCATTTATCTCGCGCAAGTCAATCGAAAATCTAAAATCTAAAATCTAAAATCGATTGACTGGGGACTGGCAACTAATTTTCAGTGCTTCGTAGTTAGGCTAAATGCCCGAAAGTGTAGGGCTTGCTGTTCGATCCGGCTGGCAAGCCGATCGCACACCATATTACACAGCTCAAAAATTAACTCGTCTTGCACCTTATAATAAGCTGAAGTCCCTTCACTCCGGCGAGTGAGGATACCAGCTTGGAGCATGAGTTTTAGGTGCTTAGAAACATTGGCTTGACTCGTTTGAGTAGCTTCCACCAATTCTTGCACGCATTTTTCGCCGTCGCGAAGCAGGTTCAAAATTCGTAAACGCATGGGTTCGCTCAAAATACTGAAATACTCAGCAACTTGTTGCACAACCTCTTGCGGGACAGGCTGGGATGACTTCATCAAACTCACCGGAGAGAAGTGATCGGGAAATATTAGCATTTATTCTGTCCATAACAATAAAGTAATCCTTCAATCCGGATTAATTCGCATCAACACTTGACCGTATTCGACAGGTTCGCCATTTTGAACTAAAATTTCCATCACTTGACCGGAGACTTCATCAGCATCGATCTCGTTCATCAGCTTCATCGCTTCGATAATACAGACTGTCTGGCCGACCTTGATGCGATCGCCCACATTGACAAAAGGAGGCTCGTCAGGAGCAGCAGCGCGATAAAAGGTTCCTACCATCGGCGAGATAATTGACACCCATTTGGTATCGACAGAAGCAGGTACGGCAGCAGGTACAGCGACAGGGGCGACGGGAACAGGGGCAGGCAGATCCGCTGCTAAATTTTGGTCAACAGCAGGAGGTGACGCTAAGGTGGGGCTAGGAACCGCGCCCAAGGCGATTGGAGCGACAGTCGCCACGGCAGCAGGGAGCGCAGCAGAGGTGGCTGGTGAACTTGCCAGAATGCCTTTGCGTACTGTTAGTTCAATATCCCCACTTTTTAATGTCAGTTCCGAAATGCCAGTTTTGTCTAATACAGTTAGCAGGTCACAAAGCTGGTTTAAGTCTAGTTGCACAGCAGATTCAAGGGTAATTAATAATTGAAAATTGAGAATTGAAAATTGAAGATTCAGAATCCGGCGAAGCTATGAGCATCAACGAATTTGGAGAAAAAAGGGATAGTTTTTAAGCTGTGAGCGATGAGTATTGAATTTATAATTCTTTAACTCATAACTCAGAACTAAAAACTAAAAACTCCCTTTTATTCCCTCGTTTCTATTCTCGGCCGAGGTACTTGTCTTCACGAGTATCAATCCGAATCCGTTCTCCAATGGAAATAAAGAGAGGCACCATAACCTGAGCTCCGGTGGAGACGATCGCGGGTTTGCTGCCACCGGTGGCAGTATCTCCTTTGACTCCGGGATCGGTTTGCAGCACTTCCAAGACGACAGAATTGGGGAGTTCCACTTCCATGATTTGGTCGTTCCAGCGTAGGATGCTGACTTCCATCCCTTCACTGAGGTACTTGACACGATCGCCTATTTGCTTAGCATTGAGGCGACTTTCCTCGTAAGTTTCCATATCCATAAAGACGAACTCGTCGCCCTCTTTATAGGTATGCTGCATCACACTCTTTTCCAGGTTGGCTTGAGGCATAGTCTCGCCCGCCCGGAAGGTTTGTTCTACTACGTTTCCGGTTTGGACGTTTTTTAATTTTGTCCGCACGAAAGCCGAGCCTTTTCCTGGCTTGACGTGGAGGAATTCGATAACCCGCCACACGCCGTTATTCCATTCAATTGAAACACCTGGTCGAAAGTCGTTACTGGAGATCATATAAATTTTTGCGGGCAATCCCGTCGCCTTGCCGGCACGGGGGAAGTACAGTGAGTCGATTTTAGATTTGAGATTTTAGATTTGAGATTTACTCCACAGATGAATTTGGGAGATTGAACCTTGGTCTAAAATTTTGATCTCTCCACGACAGGAGTCTGGGATTGTATCCGTTTTTGAGCGGGTCAGGTTAAAGCCGCAGTCTAGCTGACGGCATCAAAAAGCAATTGGCATTTTATTTTACCGTTCAAAGGGAGCAAGTGCTGTACTGAAATGTTAATGGCAGTGGGCAGTGGGCTGTTGTCAGTTGACAATTCCCGCATCCAGGATACCCGCCACGTGATTCATCCGTCCAGAAATAAAAAACCTGTATCCGATCGACAAGCCCCCGAATTTATCTCGCGCAAGTCAATCTAAAATCTAAAATCTCAAATCTCAAATCTAAAATCGATTGACTGTTGAGTGTTGTTAGTGGGCAACTCCTCCCGGGCCGAACGAACAGACACTTTAGATGGGTAGCAGCAAAGGCGGGCGGGCAGCGCTGTGGGAAGATAATAGAGGCAATAAAAGTTAAAGTTATGTTGCATTGGCCTAATTTCTCGATCGATACGTGCAAGCGCTGGGTCAAAACCGTCGCTTTAGCGCTTCTGCTGTTCACTCTCGGACTGAGTTTCAGTGCAGTCTCCCATGCCAAACGCCCCAGCAGCAGTATGCCTGCAGGGAATGCGATTACGGACGGGCGGGCGCTGCTGCGCTTCGCTTTACCTATTGACAATCAGACTGTACGAGAGTTGCAAATCAGTCTCGAAGACATTGGCAACCACATACGATCTAAACGTTGGGGGCCTATTAGCAGCGATGTCAGCAGGGCTTCCAGGATTCTCAACCTCCGGGAATCTGACATTTTAGAGAGTATTCCCGACGCCAAAAAGCCGGAAGCTGAGGCGCTAGTTGCAGGAGTCAAGGAGAAAGTTGCTCAACTGGAAAAGGCTGTTGAGGCTAAAGACAGGGACAAAGTGATTGACTTGAAAGCCACAATCCTAGGTTCGGTAGGCGAAATCGAAGAGTTGATGGTGACAAAGTTTCCTTTTGAAGTGCCTGCCAAGTATGCTAATCTGCCTCAACTGAAAGGGCGCGCTACTGTGGCTGTACAAACTGAAAAAGGGGAAATTACTGTTGTGGTTGACGGCTACAGCGCCCCGGTTACGGCTGGTAATTTTGTGGATTTAGTCGATCGAGGTTTTTATGACGGTTTGCCGTTTATTCGATCGGAAGAATCCTACGTTTTGCAAACGGGAGATCCCGAAGGCAAGGAAGAGGGTTTTATTGACCCAGCTACTGGCAAATACCGGAATATACCGCTAGAAGTGCTCGTCAGGGAGGAAAAAGAACCTATTTACGGGATTACTCTAGAAGATGCGGGGCGCTATCGCGACGAACCTGTTTTGCCTTTTTCTGCTTTCGGTACTGTGGCTATGGCCCGTACAGAAACTGACCCTGATAGCGCTTCTTCTCAGTTTTTCTTTTTCTTGTTTGAACCTGAACTCACGCCCGCTGGCCTGAATCTGTTGGACGGCCGCTATGCTGTTTTTGGTTACATGATTGAAGGAAAAGAAGTTTTGGAGCAACTGAAGCAGGGAGACAAGATTGTATCTGCTAAGGTAGTTAAAGGAATCGAAAATTTGGTGCGACCTCAAGTTTAACTAATGACGGCGATTGAAATCGCTTTTACACCAAAGTGACGGCGATTGAAATCGCTTTTACAGAAACAAAGCCCGCCTGCGCGGGCTGAAAAAATCAATAGTGACTGGCATTGAACTCTTGTATAAAAAAAGGTAACGGCGATTGAAATCACTTTTACACAGACAAAGCCCGCCGGAATCAGGCTGGAAGAAGAGATAATTTTTATATTTTCGTTATTGAAATTAGGAATTAAATCGAAAATATGGCTATTTTACAATTTTTATTGGTAATGGGTTTGGGCGGATTCGCAGGCTTGTTGATTGTAAAAAATGTGAATGAAAACAAGCAAAAGCAGCGGTTGGATGAGGCTTTTTATCAGTTGTTGGAAACTCAAAACAGTCAAATTTCGCTGATTCAACTGGCGGCTAGTGCTAGGGTTGAGGCTGAAGTTGCTCAGCAGTATTTAACTCGGCAAGTTAAGATTTTTTCGGCGGTTTTAGAGGTAGATGATGAAGGGGATACTTTTTATAGGTTTCCTAGGTTGCGCTTGCCGCCGAGTTCTGGTAAGGAATGGTGAATTGAGAAAGTGCGATCGACTAATTCAAAATTATGCAAGTTAAAGATATCGGTGAACAAGGTCTTTTAAGAATATTGCAAAAATTCTGCCCTGCAGAGATAGTGGGTGATGATTGCGCCGTAGTTCCGACAAATCCCAACAAATCTCTCGCTATCACTACAGATATGTTGGTGGATGGAGTGCATTTTAGCGATCGAACTACGGGGCCTTATTACGCAGGATGGCGCGCCGCAGCGGCAAATTTGTCGGATCTGGCTGCGATGGGAGCAACGCCTCTGGCGGTGACTGTAGCCCTCGCTGTGGCGGCGGATACGGCTGTGGAGTGGGTTGAAGAGTTTTATCGGGGGATGACGGCTTGCTTGCAAGAATATGATACGCCGATCGTCGGTGGCGATGTTGTGCGATCGCCCGTTGTGACTGTGGCGATTACGGCTTTTGGACAAGTTGAGTGCGATCGTACCATTAGTCGGTCAAATGCGCGATCGGGCTGGGCGATTGTCGCCACGGGTGTTCACGGAGCCTCCCGCGCGGGATTAGAATTGCTGTTAAATCCAGAATTCGGGCAAAATCTGGAAAAGGTCGATCGAGCTTCTTTAATTCTCGCTCACCAGCGCCCTAAACCGAGGCTGGATGTTTTGCCGGTTGTTTGGGAAATATTAGGTTCTGCGGGTGAGTTTTCCATCGCCGGAATGGACAGCAGCGACGGTTTAGCAGATGCGATTATTCAAATTTGTCGGGCTAGCGGTGTTGGCGCAAAAGTCGATCGTACAAAACTACCAATTCCCGATATTTTCAGCGAAATAGTATCAACCGAAAAAGCTTTAGATTGGGCCTTATACGGCGGAGAAGACTTCGAGTTAGTGATTTTTTTGCCAATAACAAGCGCTGAGTTATTAGTGGAAAAAATAGGAAACCGAGCCGCAATTGTGGGAATCGCTACCGATAGCACTGATATCTGGTTAACTGATAGCAGTGGCATTTATCCTGATGCTATATTAAAGCTCGATCGAGGATTTCAACACTTCTGAATTATCTCGCTTGTCCGCATAGGCAGACTTGGTTTGTGTAGACGCGGTTTCAACCGCCTGTTTTTTTGCTGTTATTGTAGGCAGTAGCCAGATTATTTTGGGTTTGCGTCCATTTTTCGCTACCGGGTTCCCGATTATTTAAAACTATTTCATAACCCGCAATGGCAATTTGAATATTATTCCCTTTATTCCCACTGGGAAACTCACTAATATGAATACTCAAATTTTCAATAAGACCGATAATTGAGCTAATTGTTTCTGAGTTTTCGCCAGCAATTAACTTTTTCGCCACTTGCTGTAAAGTCTCGGCAAAACTGGCATTAAGGAGATGTTGTCGCCCTTCCAGCATGGGGTAAATTACTGCTATATCCCCGTTGCTATCTTGTTCTGCTTGCAATAATTCTAGGAAAAAATTTGCATAGTCTTGGAATTTTTCACTCTTCGAGTTATTGCTATCTACGTCATCGTTCATATCGATGAGTTGCGCTAGGTAACTAGCTAGATGTCGGAGGAATTTAGCGCCATTTTCCCCTCCTTGTTCTGCCAAGGTTGATGCTACTAACTCACAAGTTTCCAGAAATCCGCGATCGAGTAATTCTGAGTTATCCTGTAATATTTGCGCTTCGTCTCCCTTGGGGGCATTCAGCAGGGTGTGAATTAATTGCAGATAGGCTTGGGCGCGGTTTTCTTCCATTTTGGGGAGTTTTGAATAACACCGGGATTTATTTTATCATGCTTGGTGGGTGGCCAGAAACCGGGTTTTTGCGAGAATATGTGGTTACAGGCGAAGATTCTGGAAAAAACCCGGTTTCTTTGGTTGTGCGTAGAAAGAATGGACTCGGCGGTTTCCACAGCCGAATCATCTATTACAATTGATTTAGATCGATTCCCATTTCTCGCAATCTTGATTCTAAAGCTTGCGATCGCGATCGTTCTTGTTGCAGCAAAGTTTCTGTCTCACTGGCGCGTCGCTCTGCTTGCTGAGCTTGTTGCTCTGCTTGTTGTCGCAGTTGCTCTGCTTGTTGTCGCAGTTGCTCGGCTTGCTGAGCTTGTTGCTCGGCCTCAATAGCCCGCGCTTGAGCCTGTCGTCGCAATTGAGCGAGTTCCACAAAACTCATAAACGCTTCTCCATCAGGGCCGAACATTTCTAGTCCCGTTTCAGATAATTGAAACCGCACGCCCAGTCTGGGGCTGATCCAACCGTCTATTTGTTCGATCGCTTCTAATTGTTCCTCTTGACGTTGCCATCCAGTCAACTCTAATGTTTGTGGGTCGTACAAATAGTATTCTTCCACACCATAACGTTCGTAAAATTTGAACTTTTGAATCATCGGAGCGGGCCGATTTCCCGGCGACCAAATTTCAAACACAACTTGTGGCCCAATATTATCTTCATTCCACTGTTGATAGGAACCACGATATCCTTTTGGTCTACCAAAAACTACCATCACATCTGGTGCTTGGCAAAGTTTATTATTTCCTTCAACGGGATACCAAAGTAAGTCACCGGCGACAAAAACATTCGGGTCATTCGCAAACAATAGTTCAGAATTTTCTTTAATCCAAACGATTAATCGAAACTGCTCGGTATTATCTGACATTGGTTCGCCGTTATCGTCGGGGTAGATGATATTTTGTTTGTCGGGAGATTGCAGTTTTGTAACCATTGCTTTTTCCCCAAAATAGATGGTGAATTTATTTTAGTGTAAATGATATCAAGCGGCTTTTTTGTGGGAAACGTGTTTTCAAGACCGGAATCCTTCCTAACGCCTAGATAATGCTACCTTGGGCATTAATCTATCCAAAATTTGCTCTATCGCCATTACTGTCCAATCAATATCCGCTTCTGTGGTTTCTCGTCCCAAACTCAAGCGAATGCCGCCAACGGCCTTAGTTTTACTATATCCCATTGCCAATAATATCGGACTCGGAGTTAGTTTGCCGCTGTTACAAGCAGAACCGGAACTAATGCCAATTCCTGCTAAGTTTAGCTGTCGCACTAAAGTCTTGCCTGTCACTTTCCCTGTGTCGCCGTCGGGAGAAACAATGCAAAAACTGACGTGGTGCGGCAGACGATAATATCGATCGCCCGTTGCGACTAAACTGGGTACGTGGGATAATCGGTCAAAAAGTCGATCGCGCAATCCAATTAACCTCGGCGTTTCCACATCTATTTCCTGCAATGCTAACTCTGCGGCCACCCCAAAACCGACGATTGCTGGCAGCGCTTGTGTCCCGGAACGCATTTTCAATTCTTGGCCACCACCGCCTAACATTGGCACTAATTCTACTCCTGGACGCACGTAAAGCGCCCCCGCACCTTGTGGCCCGTAAAGTTTGTGACTGGAAACCGAAAGCAAGTCTACGGGAAGTTTCTGCACGTCAACTTGCAGCTTGCCGGCTACTTGAACTGCATCGGTATGAAACATGATATTGCGATCGCGCGCAATTTGTCCTAATGCCTCAATTGGTTGCAGCGTGCCAACTTCGCTTTGTCCGTAAATGATGGAAATTAACACTGTATTCGATCGCAGGGACTCTTGCAAATCCAAAGGGTGAATTCGCCCCAATTTATCAACTGGTAGGCGCGTTACCTCCCATCCCAACTGTTCGAGTTGTCGCGCCGGTTCTGCTACAGCGGAGTGCTCTACGCTGGAGATAATAATATGCTGCGGCTTTGTATAAAGACGGGCAATTCCCATAATTGCCAAATTGTCCGCTTCAGTGCCGCCGGAAGTAAAAATCATCGATTCCGGTAGCGCGTTAATCAAGCTAGCAACCTGCATTCTTGCTAATTCTAAAGCTGTCGCCGCCCTTTGTCCCCACTCGTGCAAGCTGGAAGGATTTCCCCACTGCTGAGTAAGGGCTGTTTGCATGGCTTGAATCGCTTCTGGGCGGGCGGGTGTTGTGGCGCTATAGTCGAGGTAAATTTGCATGATAAATAACTAATTAATGACTGTTGACTGTTGACTGTTGACTGTTGACTGTTGTGAGTGGCTACCAATAGCCAATAAAACCAATAACTGATGACTAACTTCCTGGTTTGCAGACGTTGTAGTCTTCATGGGACAAAACTTTTTGGGGAGTTAAGAAAGTGCCGCAATCTTCACAAAGCATTCTGTAGTTGCGAGTTACAGGAATACTGATTATCAAACGGTTGTGACGCAGGCGTTTGCCGCCGAAATCTCTGTAATTCTTATTTTCGCCCAAAGCTGCTATAATTGTTCGGGCTTTAGTGACTACGTGGTCGGGCAGACCTCTGAGATCGATGATATCTCTAGCAAATGATGCTTCCCTCTCTTGTTTTTTGGTTTGTTTTTGTGTCAGGACTTCAACGTAATGCTGCTGCGCCACCAACTCTTGCGTGCAGCGATGGCACGCTTTACCATATCCTTTGTGACCGCACGGAAAAATTCTTTTTCTTTTAGCCATAAAGCAGCGGTATAGGGTTTGACCCACGCCCCTGAATGCTGCTACCTTACCAGTGATGCTTCCGGCATCGAGGCAGTTCTACAAGACGCAAAATCTGTTCCCTTGCATAAATTTAATAGGTTGTAACTTTACTTGATCCAATAGCTTTGAACTGTGAGAAGGCTAATAACCTCTATATTTATTAAAATTTTGTGGCTGTATTGTATTATCATTTACTCGGTTTCTGTTGTGCTGGGCTGGTGGCGATCAATCTGGCGGGCTGCGGACAAACAAAGCAAGACGTGCAGAATTTACCTCTCAGTCTGGCTCCATTGCCTCAAGACCCCTTGTTGCAAGTATACTTCAATCAGTCGATCGCTTCGAGTTATACAGAGCCTTACCGCCAGCAAACTAGACCTGGAGATGATTTAGAAAACTTGATTGCTGTGGCGATCGCCAGTGCTGGATCGACGGTAGATGTTGCGGTTCAGGAGTTTCGCTTGCCCGGTATTGCGAGGGTTTTGGCCGAACGAGGGCGATCGGGAATTAAAGTGAGATTAATTGTCGAACATATCTATAGTCGCCCTTGGAGCGATTTTACAGCCCAGGAGTTGGCGAAATTACCGGAAAGAGAGCGCGATCGTTATAACGAATTTGTGCAACTTGCCGATACCAATAAAGACGGTAAATTAACGGCAGATGAAATCAAGCAAAATGATGCTTTGGTAATTGTCAAAGATGCGGGTATTCCTGTAATTGACGATACTGCTGACGGCAGTAAAGGCAGCGGTTTGATGCACCACAAATTTCTGGTAATTGATGGCAAAACCGTAATCGTCACTTCTGCTAATTTTACCACAAGCGATATACACGGAGATTTCAAGACAGCCGCAAGTCGCGGCAATGCGAACAATTTACTGAAAATAGAAAATGCTCAATTAGCGCAACTATTTACTCAAGAATTTAACATCATGTGGGGCGACGGGCCCGGAGGAAAACCGGACAGTAAGTTTGGCATCAAAAAGCCGTTTCGTCAAGTGCAAAAA
>Ga0075157_10002369_pt1 | contig 11067 bp, 10 predicted proteins | sample JI81BgreenDNA_FD_70967 | JGI IMG/M metagenome (GOLD analysis project Ga0075157, IMG submission 70967) | Wastewater effluent complex algal communities from Wisconsin, to seasonally profile nutrient transformation and Carbon sequestration -... | ecosystem: Engineered > WWTP > Effluent > Algae...
ATCAAATTCGTTGCCAAGTTTCGTCATTAACTGTAAACTGAACAATCCCCCATGTTTTAGAATAATAACAATCAGACTTTTTATATACATTTTGATAAGTAAAGCCATCCATTTCCAATTGATTATAAAAAATAATAAAATGATAAGGAGAGTTAGAATCAGGAGAAAGAGGTTGAGCATTTATAAATGAACTTTGATACTTGTTGATGTAATAAATTGGGTATCCGACATTTTTTAAAAGATTACTTGATGAGTCATAGAATTGAACTCGTATTAAAAAGTGTGATTCTTTTGTGCTGGAAATATCATAACCATGCTGATTAAGTTTATCCAATGCCTGAAACTCTACAACAATTTTTTCTTGGTTAGAATTAACCATTTCTATGGTAATAATATCTGTTTGGCGTGAACGGATAGTACACCCCCATTTATCAACACCATCCTTACTTCTAAATATGCTTTTATTAGTTTTGATAACACTGTATGTCTTAACTTCTCCTGTTTTAGTGCTTTTAAAGGTGTATGTTTGGTTTAAATCATAAATCTGCCACTCATAATCTTGTGGCTTGAATTGAAATTTAGCAACAGTTTCATCACATTTGTGACATAATACTGCCCAAAACATTGGACTAATCAATAATATATAAATAATTTTTTTCATAGAATGTTTTGTCTTGTATATTTAGGCTATACACAAATTTATAAATTTTTATAAAAAAATAAAAACCTATGAATCACCCTCAAGATTGGCAGTTGGACTATGCCAGTGAAAATGATATGTATGTTTCTGAATTTTCTGTTGAAGAACTAGAAAATTATTTAGGAGAGCCTTATCCCGAAGATAAAATATGTTTGTATTGTGCTCTTTTTCATAAAGATACAGAGAAAAAAGTAACTATCTTTGGGGTAAATAATCGATTTGTGGTAGAATGTTGGATAAATAAAAATGCTGTATTTCAAAGAAAAGAAACTGATACAAGTAAAAAGGAAATCATTCCCAACTATCCTGATTTGGGGAAAAATTTAGAAGTTTTAGAATGTGAAGTGATGAATTTAGAAGATGTTAGGAAAATATTTACACACTTTTATACAACGAAGAAACCACATCCAGATTACAATGTTGTCAAAAAATCATATATTTACAGCTAAAAAAATAGTATGAAAACAGGAGATGGAGGTATTATTATTACAAAATTAGATGATTTGCTCAATTGGGCAAGGTTATCATCTTTATTTCCAATGGGTTTTGGACTGGCTTGTTGTGCCATAGAAATGATGGCAGCGTATAGCTCCAACTACGATTTGGATAGGTTTGGTGTTATTCCAAGGGTTTCCCCACGCCAGTCGGATGTGATGATTGTGGCAGGAACAGTTACTTTCAAAATGGCAGACCGTATCAAAAGGCTTTATGAACAAATGCCAGAGCCTCGTTATGTGATTTCAATGGGGAGTTGCTCCAACTGTGGAGGACCTTACTGGGAGCATGGCTATCATGTTGTAAAAGGTGTAGATAGAATCATACCTGTAGATGTGTATGTGCCAGGTTGTCCACCACGCCCCGAAGCTTTGATAGGAGGTTTTTTAGAACTCCAAAAGAAAATACAAAAAGAATCTCTATTTGCTCCTAAGGCTGTGCAAGCCATTTTGGAGAAAGAAAATGCTGAAAATAATGTATAGTTTTAACTATTTAACTGCCAGATAGTTCCATTAAGAATAGTTGCAAAACTAACCCAAAGCAAATAGGGAATGAGTAAAAAACCTGCTACTTTTTTGATTTGATAAAAATAATAAATAGTAGTGGCAATCATAAAAAGCATGATGATAATCTCAACAAAAGCTAAACCTAATTGATGAAAATTAAAAAAAATAGCTGACCAGCAAAGGTTTAAAACAAACTGGAAGATAAAAAATATGATGGCTTTTTTTTGAAGGAGATGCTTGTTGTGCCAAACAATACCCAAAGCAATTCCCATACAAATATATAAAGTCGTCCAAACTGGTCCAAAAATCCAATTAGGTGGATTCCAAGAAGGCTTTTTGATGAAAATATACCAATTTTGAATAGATTCGGTGGTACTAAAACCACTGGCAATACCTAAAATTAAACAAATAGAGGCACATAAAAATGCTTTAAAAAATAGAGATTGTTTCATAAAAAGGTTAGAAATTTGTAATCTAACTATTTTTATAGAAAAAATGTTTGAAAATTTATCGAAGGAGTAAAACGCTTCCTGCTTTTTGAGGAAGAGGTGAGCCATCAGAAAACCTACCTACTAAAGTCCATATATACACATCACTTTTCAGGGGCTTACCATTATATGTGCCATCCCAACCTGTATTGATAGCTTCTGATAGATTTTGAGTTCTGTACAATAATTTACCTTGGGCATCATAAATGCTCCAATCTATCTCAGTTATATTTTTGCCTCTAATCCTGAGTAAATCATGAATACCATCATCATTAGGAGAAAATACTGTTGGAATAAACAAGTCTTTTTCACCATCATCAAAAGTAAAACGGACAGTCTTCTGGATGCTACAGCCCGAACTATTGGTAATGGTTACAACATAATTGTATTGAGTAGAATCTTTGTAACTGGAATCAGGCGATATATAAGCAACAGGGTTTGCGATATTGGGATTTGAAAGCCCAGTACTAGGTGACCAACTATAGAAATCACCACCATTCGCTTCTAATTGAACATAAGAGCCTCTTGCTACTTTCATAGTGGGTAATGGCAAGGTACTGTTGGGGATAGGCTTCACAATCACATTGATAAGTGTTCTTTCATAACTTAAACAACCATTATAAAAAACACAAACATAATAATTGGTAGAGTTTTCAATGTAAGTAGTAAATTGACTATTAGAGATGGGTTGCCCTGCATCATTTTTGATGGGTTCACCTCCAGTAGGCGTTTTATACCACCTATATTGCACATCACTTCGAGTATAAGAAGCATTTAGAGTGATTATCCCTGAACCACAAATCTCGATATTGCTATTTGCAATAGCTTTGTCTTCGGATGTCTTAAATGTCCATGTATTGGTATCATAAATACCTTCATACACATTTCCACCAGAACCTATAAAACTAACAGGATCTATAAGGATATAATATTCTGTGGCAGGATAAAAAGGTTTATAAGTTGTGAAAATAATATTACTGGTATTATTGGCGACCACCTGATTTGAAATAACACGAATGGAATCGTGTAGAATATTAGTAGATTTATGATAAATATATATTTTCCCTCCAATATTGTAGTTTGGAGATACATTTCCTGACACATTCAGTTGAAAAGTTCCTTGCTTGATAGAAATGCATGAACTATTATTGACTGGGTTGAAAGACTGATTTGTAATGAGTCCGTTGGCAGTTGTAAAACGCCAATCTGTACTGGAATTAAAACCTACAAAAGGCTCATGACTGAGATTTTTGAATACGCCTGAGAGAATCTTTACAAAAATTACTTGATTAGGAGACAATATAGAAGGCAAAGAGACCATCACTCTGTTATTGATGATTTCTACACAAGTACAACTAACAGGTATGCTGAATATCAAGTTATTGCTAGAACCATCATAAACAGAAATATTTCCCACACCTTTTTGAATAGGTTGATTGAAATAAATTTGTAAACGAGTGTTTGTAGGAACTTGTGTAGCCCCTTTGCGAGGACTCACAAGGGTATCAATAGGGGCAGCCCATGACGAAAATTGAAATAAAAAGAAAAATATATAAATAAATTTCATGCCAGACTAATTGATTTACTATAAATACTCTGCAAATAAAAAAGGTAGCCAAAAAATACAAAATTTTATTAAATAAGAATTCATAATTTTTTATAAAACATGAAAAATTAATAAAAAAGGACTCAAAACTTGAGCCCTTTTTTATTGTATATTTTTATTTTCAATTACACATTTTTTTCTAAATTGCTATTACGTTTTCCATAAGCAAAATAAACCAAAACACCTACTAATAACCAACCAGTAGCCAACATTTGGGCTAATTTATTTAAATTCACAATCAAGAATAAATTGGTAAGAATACCTAAAACAGCAATCACAGGCAATGCTGGTACTTTGAAGCCACGCTCTAATTGAGGCTCACGCATACGAAGTAACCATACTGCACCACAAACCATAGCAAAGGCAAACAGAGTTCCAAAACTTGTCATATCACCCAATAAAGAAATAGGGGTAAAAGCAGCTACAATAGATACTACTAAACCTACTAAAATTGTACTTTTATAAGGAGTTTTGAATTTTTCGTGAATTTCTTTGAAGAAATTAGGTAATAACCCATCTTTTGCCATACCCAAGAAAATACGAGTTTGTCCAAGCATCATAACAAGCATTACCGAAATAAGACCTGCTGTGGCTGCTGCTGTAATAATATACATTGCCCAAGGTTTTCCTGCTTTATCAAATGCAGCAGCTACTGGAGCTTTTAAGGCATCACCTACAATATCTTTTTCGTAGTGCATCATACCTGTAAGTACTAGCGAAACAGCAATATACAATACTGTACAAATCAATAATGAAGCAATAATAGCAAAAGGCATATCTTTCTTAGGATTGATAGCCTCACCAGCTTGTGTAGAAACAGCATCAAAACCAATATAAGCAAAGAAAATAGCTGCGGCTCCACCAAAAATACCTCCAATACCATACGCAGAATGTGGTTTGCCATCTTCACCAATAATATCTTTTGCATCAGGAATAAAAGGTGTCCAGTTTTCAGGTTTTAAAGCAAACATCCCTACAAAAATCACAAATAATACAGCTGCTACCTTCAAAACAACAATAAGGTTGTTTGCACTTGCAGCTTCTTTGATACCTTTTACCAAAATAGAAGTAACAACCCAAACAATCAAGAATGCAGGTAAATTGAGGGCAAAACCTTCGCCTGTATAAGAGAAAGGATCATTGGTGAGTTGAGCGGGTAGTTTAATACTAAATAAACCCAATAATTTATTGAAGTACCCTGACCAGCTTACAGCCACAGTCATAGCACCCATACCATACTCCAAAATAAGTCCCCAACCAATCAACCATGCAAAAAGCTCACCAATAGTTCCGTAGGCATAAGCATACGCAGAACCTTCAACAGGCAACATAGAAGCAAATTCGGCATAACAAAGTGCAGCAAAAATACAAGCTATACCAGCGACCACAAAAGATAAAGCCAAGGCTGGACCAGCATGATAGTGAGCAGCTGTACCTGTCAGTACAAAAATACCACCACCAATAATAGCTCCAATACCAATAGCTGTTAAGCTCCATTTGCCTAACACTCTGTTGAGGGTGCTTTTTTTCATATCAGCTTCAAAGGCACTGATAGGTTTTTTTCTCCAAACTGATTGAGACATTACTACAAAATTTTATTATGAAAACTAAAACAATGATACATAAAAATTGGGAGTATCCTCCCTAACGAGGGTGCAATTTAAAGAGTTTTGAAAAAATAATAGTATTTTTTGAAACTTTTTTTGGATTTTTTCCTTCTTGTCAATTTTTTAAGAACAATACTTGTTATAAAAGCGGGAAAAACATAGCTTGCAACTTTGTTAGATTTTGTGTTAAAAAATAATGAAATATTTAATAATAGGTTTGGGGAATATTGGAGCAGAATATGCCAATACAAGGCATAATATAGGATTTATGGTAGTTGATGCTCTGGCTAAAAGTAAAGAGGTTGCTTTTCAGACAGGGCGTTTGGCGGATGTGGCAGACTTTAAGCATAAAGGAAAACATATCTATTTGGTAAAACCCTCCACCTATATGAATTTAAGTGGTAAGGCTGTAAACTACTGGATGCAAGAACTCAAAATACCTTTAGAACAAATTCTTGTGATTACAGATGACTTGGCTTTGCCTTTTGGTAAACTACGTTTAAGAGCCAAAGGTTCTGATGGTGGACACAATGGTCTGAAAAGTATTCAGGCTACCATCAACAGCCAAGAATATGCTCGCTTGCGTATGGGTGTAGGAAGTGATTTTCCGAAAGGGTCTCAGGCAGATTATGTATTAAGCCCATTTGGCGAAGAAGAACAAAAGGATTTAGATAAAATTTTAGAAACAGCATCCAATGCAGTACTCAGTTTTTGTTTGGAAGGAGTAAGCAATGCTATGAATAAATTTAATAAGTAGAAAATAAAAAGGATTCATTTTAACTATGATAAGTGTAAAAAATCTTACAAAAATATATAACCAACAAAGAGCAGTTGATAATATCAGTTTTGAGGCTGAAACAGGGAAAATAGTAGGTTTTTTAGGACCAAATGGTGCAGGAAAATCGACCACCATGAAAATTGCTACAGGTTATATTGCAGCAACTTCTGGGACAATTGAAGTGGCTGGTTTTGACGTAAATACACATATTAAAGAAGCTCAAAAATGTATTGGGTATTTACCTGAACACAATCCGCTGTATTTAGATATGTATGTGAAAGAATATTTGGGCTTTATTGGTAAAATTCATAAAATATCTCAAAAATTAGATACAAGAATTGCTGAAGTTATAGAAATGTGTGGATTGGGGCGTGAACAACATAAAAAAATAGGAATGCTTTCAAAAGGTTATAGACAAAGGGTTGGATTGGCACAAGCCCTGATTCATAACCCTCCTGTTCTTATTTTAGACGAGCCTACTACAGGGCTCGACCCAAACCAAATTGTAGAAATAAGACAATTGATTAAACAAGTATCTGAAAATAAAACGATTATACTTTCTACACATATCATGCAGGAGGTACAAGCTATTTGTGATAAAGTGGTAATTATCCATTTAGGAAAAATAGTAGCTGATGCTCCTGTAGAAGAAATTAAAACTTTGGCTCAAAAAGAACGTATCTTGCGAGTAGAATTTGCAGAAGGCATTAACGTTGATACTTTAAACCAAAAAATACAAGGAATCAAGAGTTTGAAAGCTCTCAGTTCTACAGTTTGGGAAATAAGAACCTCACAAGACAATGATATTCGGGCAGAAATTTTTAAATTAGCAACGCAAGAAAACTGGACGATACTAGAAATAAAACAAGAAGAAAAAAACTTAGAAAATGTATTCAGAGAACTCACAGGAACCACTCTTTAAACAAGAATTGCAAATTACTTCCACGCATCACCAAAAATCTATTGGGATGGACATTCGTTTGGTTTTGGATGATGAAACCAAACCGCTTGTTATTTTTGTACATGGATTTAAAGGATTTAAAGATTGGGGACATTTTAATTTAATTGCTGACGAGTTTGCTCGTAATGGATTTATTTTTGCCAAAATTAATCTTTCACACAATGGCACTTCACCTACAGATAAACGAAATTTCGTAGATTTAGAAGCATTTGGACATCAGACATTTACAAAAGATTTACATGATATCGAAGATGCTATTAACTACTTCTTTTCCGAAGATTATTTATTTAAAGCGAATACAAATTTACAAGAATTATATCTGATTGGACACAGCAGAGGTGGAGGTTTGGTTCTTTTGAAAGCATTAGAAAATAATCGTGTAAAAAAAGTGGTTGCATGGGCTTCTATTTGTGAAAGCAATTTTTTGTTTAATCAGGAACGTATCGAAGAAATAGAAAAAAACGGGGTTATCTATATCGAAAATGCTCGTACAAAACAAAATATGCCTATTTACAGGGAAGTTTATGAAGACTTACTCCGAAACTCTCAAAGATTTGATATAGAACATAAAATCCCCAATTTACAAGTACCTTTATTGTTGATTCATGGCAAAAATGATTCTTCTGTTTCCCCAAAAAGCTCTGAAAATCTCAAAGATTGGGCTAAAAATGCAACACTCATTCTTTTAGAAGATGCAGATCATACTTTTGGAGGAAAAGAGCCTTATACAGACGAATTACTGCCTATTCATACTGATGAGTTGGTGGATGAAACCATCGCATTCTTTAAAGGATAAGGAAACAATACATAAAATATACCAAAAACGCTGTTATAACTTAAATAACAGCGTTTTTGTTTTTTGTAAAAAATATTTGTTGCTAAAATAATATATATTTGCTAAAATAATATAGCTAAAACAAATAATATTTTATTTTTATATAAATTAACATAATCTTGTTTTTAATTCATACAATTTATTGAAATTTTAGTTAAGTATGAGGTTATTCCATGATTTTTATTATTTACTTTAATGACTTTAATTATAAAAATAATCTAAAAAATACTTGTAATTATTTTATGATTATAAATATATAAATTACCAAAAATATATTGAATATTATATTCTTCCAAGATAAAATTTCAATTTTGGGATATGCAAATTAAAATCAACTTAAAGTCATTCCCATTATGAAAAAGTTATTCTTCCTTCTTACATGGCTCATAGCAATAGGATTAAGTCCTAAAGTGAATGCTCAAGGGTCTGAAATGTATGGCAAAGGTATTCGTATCAACTTGGATACAACTGGTAAACGTTATATCCGTTTTATTACTTGGCATCAGGTATGGATGCGTTACATCGATAATAACCCTGGAACAACCGTAAACGGACTCCCTGAAGCCAGCACTTGGGACTTGGGTTTGCGTCGTTCTCGTTTTTTGTGGTACACTCAGATTTCGCCTCGCTATTTGGTTCTTGCCCATATTGGTATCAATAACCAAACTTTCGTGAACGGGGGTGGTTCAGGAACAAGTGGAGTAGGTGGTTATGGAGTAGGTAAAAAACCACAACTGTTCTTACATGATTTCTGGAATGAGTATCAGGTAGTGAAAGATAAGTTGTATTTGGGTACAGGCTTACATTATTGGAATGGAGTAAGCCGTATGGCAAGTGCTAGTACACTTAATTTCTTGGCTTTGGATGCTCCAATTTTCAACTGGCCTCTCATAGAAGAAACAGATCAGTTTGCTCGTCAGTTTGGAATTTATGCAAAAGGTAAATTACCTATTGGTAAAAAAAGTTTAGATTATAGAATGTACCTTAATAAGCCCTTTGCTACGCCCACTCCAGATGCTACCATTCAGGCAACTCCAGATAGAGCTTTTGCTACCAATAATAATACAGGAGCAGTTGGAGGATATTTTAGCTTCGAATTGGCTGAAAAGGAAAGTAATGTATTGCCTTTCTTTGTAGGTACTTATGTGGGAACAAAAAAGGTGATTAATATTGGGGCTGGATTTCATTTGCATCCAAAAGCTACTAAAAGTTGGAATGCAACCGAGAGCCGTTTCGAAGGACATGATATGCAACTTTTTGGTGTAGACTTTTTTGCTGATGTACCTTTAAATAAAGATAAAGGAACAGCATTCACAGGATATTTACTCTATCAAAATATGAATTTTGGAAAAAATTATATACGTTCCATCGGTATTATGAATGAAGGTTTGCCAACTCCTTTAGGCTCTATTGGGCAAGGTGGTGGTAATGCAGACTGGAGAATTGGAACAGGAAGTTTAATTTATGGAGAAGCTGCATATTTATTACCAAAAAGTACTTTGGGAGACAAAGGGAAACTACAAGTATTTGCCACAGGAACTTATAAGAATTTAGAGTATTTGGCTGACCCCGCTTTAACTTATGGTGCTGGTTTTAACTACTTTATTGATGGACACAATGCAAAAATATCTCTTAAGTATCAAAGCAGAGCAATTTATGAGGGTAATTTCAATGCTGCAACAGGAGAAAAACCTACCTTAAACGATAATGCCGATTTGGTGGGTGGCAGAAAACGCCTAGGCGAAGTAATCGTACAAACCATGATTTACTTGTAAAATAAAGAATATTAAAATCAACTTTTAAAATTATATTTTATGGCATCTTCCTCACAAACTACACATACCCAAACAGATAAAAATATCTGGGGTGTGATTACAGCCTCCTCTGTAGGAACGCTGATTGAGTGGTACGACTTCTATATTTTTGGAAGTTTGGCAGCAATGGGTATTATTGGGAAACAATTTTTTCCAGGTGATAACCCCACAGCAGCATTTTTGAGTTCATTGGCTACTTTTGCTGCAGGCTTTATTGTTCGTCCTTTTGGGGCATTATTTTTTGGACGTTTAGGAGATTTAATAGGTCGAAAATATACATTTTTGGTAACCTTGCTTTTGATGGGTGGTTCCACATTCTTTATTGGGCTTATCCCAGGGTATGCTTCTTGGGGGGCAGCAGCACCAGCTTTGGTACTTTTATTACGTTTATTACAAGGTTTGGCTTTAGGAGGTGAATATGGTGGAGCAGCCACTTATGTAGCGGAACATGCTGGTTCTAACAAAAGAGGTTATTTTACAGCATATATTCAAACTACAGCTACTTTGGGTTTATTGATGTCAATTGGCGTAATTATCCTTACACAACTGGTTTTAAGAGATGAGAAGGCAGTAAATCCTAATGGAGCTTTTGAAGAATGGGGTTGGAGAATACCATTCTTGGTGTCTATTTTCTTGATTGTGGTTTCCGTGATTATTCGTATGAAAATGCACGAATCACCCATGTTCAAGAAAGTAAAAGCTGAAGGAAAAACCTCTAAAAACCCACTAAAAGAGAGTTTTGCAAATAAGGCAAACCTAAAAATGGTTTTACTTTCTTTGTTTGGTGCAACAGCAGGGCAGGGGGTTGTATGGTACACTGGGCAATATTATGCTCTTTCGTTTATGAATAAAACCTGTGGTATTGATTCTGCTCAAGCCAACGAAATTATCATGATTGCCATTGTATTTGTAACACCTTTCTTCTTGGTATTTGGAGCTTTATCAGATAAAATAGGTCGAAAATATATCATGATGGCGGGTTTACTGGCTGCAATGCTTGCTTACCGACCCATCTACCAAACTATGTTTGATATTTCTGATTTGAAACAGAAAAAAGAAATTACAGCACAAACGAAAGTAGCCACACAAGGAGAACTTGTAAAAGGTAAAAAAGACTCTTTAATCACCACCAAAACAACCAAAGCATTTGAAGATGGTACCACAGCAACACTGATTGCAAAAGTAACTAAATTTGAAGATGCTAATAAAAAACCAAAAGAAGAGAAATCAAAGGCTGTAAGATTAAGTGGCAGTGATAAAATGATGATGACTTTCTT